>Ga0209798_10000199_pt1 | contig 34311 bp, 25 predicted proteins | sample DOMMetBare3Fresh_FD_187475 | JGI IMG/M metagenome (GOLD analysis project Ga0209798, IMG submission 187475) | Wetland sediment microbial communities from St. Louis River estuary, USA, under dissolved organic matter induced mercury methylation -... | ecosystem: Environmental > Aquatic >... | reverse complement strand
GACGCGAAGTCGTACTTCGCTTCGGCGTCGCGCCGGTATGACCTGATCATGTCCGAACCGTCCAATCCATGGGTGAGCGGCGTGTCTGGCCTCTTCACGACCGAGTTCTACGGGAGGGTCCGACAGTACCTGTCGGACGACGGCGTCTTCGGGCAGTGGCTCCACATCTACGCGATGGACGACGAGCTGGTGCTGAGCGTGCTCTCGGCCATCCACCGGAACTTCCCCTCGTACGAGATCTATCTCGTGCCCAGCGGCGACCTGCTGGTCGTCGCCAGCACCCGGCCCAAGCTGGCGGCGCCCGATTGGTCGGTGTTCGGGCTTCCCGCCGTCCGGGCCGACCTCTGCCGCTTCCGCCGGCTCGACCCGGGTACGCTCGATGCGCTTCACCTCGTGGGCCGCCGCGAGCTGGCGCCGCTCCTCAACCAGGGGATCGAGCCGAACTCCGACTACTTCCCCCTGCTGGACCTGGGCGCCGAGCGGCGCCGCTTCCGTCACGACTTCGCGGACGGCTTCCCCGCGCTCTCGACCGACTGGTTCAACCTGATCGCCACGATGCGGCACCGTCCGGTGGCACCCACCACCGGTCCGGTACCAGCGCTTCCCGAGAACCCGCGCGTCCGGGCCCAGTCGATCGGGGCGCTGATCCGGAGCGCCGCGGCCGAGGGACGAACCGACACGATCGCTTCGCCGGTGGCCGCGCAGGCGGTGTTCCTCTGGCGCCAGTGGCAGGCGGTGAAGGAGCATGCGCCCAGCGACTGGGAGATGTGGGTGGATCAGGTCAACGCGGTGGACCGGCTGCGGAACGGCGGGACGGCCGGCGTGGCCGACGAGAGCTTCGACGCCGAGGTGGATCGGACGATGCAGCGATACAACGCGCCGGCGCCGGCGCGGGACGTGATCGCGTTCCGCCGGGGCCTGGCGGCCTGGCGCTTCAGCGATGCCGCCGCTGCGGCCGACCGGCTGCTCCCGGTGGCGATGAAGCAGCACCGCTGGATCACGGCCGACGAGCTTCGCGACGGGGCCGTGTTCGCGAAGCTCTACAGCGGCGACATCTCAGGCGCGCGGCAGGTGCTCGACACGCTGGCGGTCTTCAGCACCCGGAAGCCGGGCGACCTCCGCAGCCGCCTCCTCAGCGCCTACGTCACCTCGGCCGAGCTGCAGCGCGCGATGGCGAGCCGCTAGGCCTTCACCTCCACCTGCTCCTCGTACCGGCTGAGCTTCCGGTACAGGGTCGACGGATCGATCCCCAGCACCTCCGCCGCCCGGGTCTTGTTGCCTCCCTCCGCCTGCAGCACCCACATGATGTAGGCCCGCTCGATCACCTCGAGCGTGGGGTTCCGGTAGGACCGCTCCGCCACCAGCGGCTCCTTGCGCCGCTTGGTGATCCGCTCCGGCAGCGCCGACGCCTCGATCAGTTGTCCCCGGCTCAGCACGGTGGCGTGCTCCAGGGCGTTCTCCAGCTCGCGGACGTTGCCGGGCCATTCGTACACCATGACCGCGTCGAGCGCCTCCGACGAGAGCGCTTTGGGCTCCGTGCCCGCTTCGGTGCCGAGTTGCTGGAGGAAGGACTCGATCAGCAGCAGGAGGTCGTCGCGCCGCTCGCGGAGCGGCGGCAGATTGAGCGCGATCACGTTCAGGCGGTAGAACAGGTCGGAGCGGAAGTTCCCGCGGCGGATCTCCTCCTCGAGATCGCGGTTGGTCGCGGCGATGATCCGCACGTCCACCGGGATCGCCTCGGTGGCGCCGACGGGGATCGCCTCCCGCTCCTGGAGCACCCGGAGCAGCTTCACCTGGAGCGACGGCGGCATGTCGCCGACCTCGTCGAGGAAGAAGCTCCCGCCGCGCGCAGCGGCGAAGAGGCCCTGCTTGTCGCGCACCGCGCCGGTGAAGCTGCCCTTCACGTGGCCAAACAGCTCGCTCTCGAGCAGGTTCTCCGGGAGGGCGCCGCAGTTGATGGAGAGGAAGGGGCCGTCGCTGCGGTTGGAGAGATTGTGGACGTACCGGGCGACCACCTCCTTGCCGGTGCCGCTCTCGCCCTGGATGAGCACGGTCGAGTCGGTCGGGGCCACGTGCTCGGCGAGCCTGAGCAGCTCGAGGAACCGCTTGGACTTGCCGATGGGCCGCGTGACGGTGCCCTTGTCGCGCCGACGGATTTCCTGCTTGAGCTGCTTGTTCTCCACCCGCACCGCCCGGAACTCGCACGCCCGGCGGAGGATGGCGAGCAGCTCGTCGTTGCTGAACGGCTTCTGGATGTAGTAGAAGGCCCCCGAGTTGACGGCGCCGATGGCGCTCTGGAGCGACGCCTGCGCGGTCATGAGGATGACGGGCGTCATCGGGTCCTGCTCCCGTGCCGCGGTCAGGATGTCGAGCCCCGACACCTGCGGCATGCGCACGTCCGACAGGATGATGTCGTGGGTCCCCGTGCGGATTTGCTCGAGCCCCGCCTTGCCGCCCTGCGCGGTGGTGACCTCGAACCCTTCGTTTCTGAGCAGGATACGCAGGGTATCGAGGATTCCCGATTCGTCGTCGACCACCAGGACCGAAGGCTTCTGGCTCATGCGGCATCCTCCGCCATCATCTTGGCGGGCAAAAAGATTGTGAAGGCGGTGCCCGTCCCGGGGCCGGACTCGACCAGCACGAGCCCGCGGTGCGCCTGCACGGCGCGCTGCACGATCGCCAGGCCGAGCCCGCTCCCGCCCGGCCGGCCCGACACGAAGGGCTCGAACAGCCGGTCGCGGATCTCCGCGGGGATCCCGGGGCCGTCGTCGCGCACCTGGAGCCGCACCGCATTGTCGAGGTTGGTGCCGTGCGGAATCTGGCCGCCCTGCACCGCGGCGAGGCTCACGGTGACGCGGATCGGCCCGCGCGCCGCCTGCACCGCGTTGAGCACCAGGTTCGCGACGACCCGGTGCAGCAGGTCCTCGTCGCCCTCCACGATGGTCCGGTCGCCCTCGATCGTAATGGTGGCGTCGGCCCGGCAGTCGGGGTGGGCCCGGATGAGGCGCACCACCGCGACCACGACGGCGTGAAGGTCGAGCGACACGAGACGCGCGGCGCGTACCCGGGCGAAGTCGAGGAACTCGCTCAGGAGCCGGCTCAGGCGGTCACTCTCACGAACGATCAGCCCGGCGAGGAAGCGCTCGTCGTCGTCGGCGTGCTTGGAGCGGGCGAGCTGCTCGACCGAGCTCCGGATCGAGGCGAGCGGGTTCCGGATCTCGTGCGCCAGCGACGCGCTGAGCGCGGCCACCGACTCCAGCCGCTCGGCGCGGGCCTGGAGCTCCTGGACTTCCTTGAGATCGGAGATGTCGGTGAAGATCGCGGTCACCGACGGCGACTCCTGCGCCTCCTGCCGGAACGTGGTCGTGCTGAGCCCGATTGGGAAGTTCCGGCCTCCCTGGTGCGTCACCATCCCCTCGCCGCGGCTGATCTTCCGCCCGTTCCGGATCCCGGCCACCACCGCGGCCCAGAGCTCCGACGAGCGGGTCTTGAGCTGGTCGAGGACCGGCAGGCCGATGAGCGCTTCGCCGTCGAGGTCGAGCAGCCGCTGGCCGGTCGGGTTGATAAATGCGAGCCGTCCCACGCCATCCACCGTCAGCACCCCGGACCGGATGTTCCGCAGGATATCGTCCGCCTCGAGGCGCACCCGCCTGAGCTCGATGGCCAACGTCTCCTGCTCCATGCCTGCCTGCCGGAGGCGGTGGCCGAGCACGGCGACGATGGCGAATACTATGTTGAACACCACCACCTGCGCCCAGAACGCGGTGTCGGGCGCCCCGGGCCTGGTCCAGAACGCATCACCCAGGAACAGGAGCGACGCTGAGACCGCGGTGATCGCGCCCCACCCGGGCGGCATGAGAAGGGCGTACGCCGCCACCACGAGGACGTACAGCGCGGGAAAGGCGGACTGCGGCTGTCCCGCGAAGTGGACGATGGTAGTGACGACCCCGAGGTCCACCAGCGCCTGCACCAGCAGGAAGGCATTGCCGGCCGGCTGCTGGCGGAGGAGTATCCGCCAGGCCCCGTACGCCGTGAAGAGGAGGGCGATGACGACCGCGATCGTGACGAGGAACGACTCCTGTGGCCGCTCGGTCCAGACCAGTCCGGCGCCGAGCAGAATGCCGACGGCCAGCACCAGGCGCCCGACGAACAGCCAGGATAGCAGGGTGCGTTGGTCGGGCAGGGTGCTGCGGCCGACCCGGCGGCGGTCAGGCATCGTGTCTCACAAGACTCGGCGGGTGCACGGGAGTTTGGCCGAAGAATAGAGAGACTGGCGTATCATTACAATCCATATGGCATGGCACGTCTACGTCGCCCGGTGCGGTGACGGCACCCTCTATACCGGGATCACGACCGATCCGGCGCGGCGCGAGGCAGCCCACAACGCCGGCCGCGGCGCGGCGTACACGCGCGCACGCCAGCCGGTCCGACTGGTGCACCTGGAGCCCGCGGCCGACCGGAGCGCGGCGCTCCGGCGCGAGCTGGCGATCAAGCGGCTTTCCCGCCATGAGAAGGAGCGGCTGGTGACCCGATCCGCCTCCCGCGCCGGGGCGGCGCCCGCGCAGTTCCGCGGATTCCGCCCCGAGGCGCTGGGGTTCCTGCGCCGGCTGGCACGCTGCAACACCCGGGCGTGGTTCGAGCGCCACCGGGCGGTCTACGAGACGGAAGTGCGCGAGCCGCTGCGCGCGCTGGTCGAGGAGATGGACGTCCGGCTGGCGCGGATCGCGCCCGAGCTGGTGGGCGATCCGCGGCGCTCGATCTTCCGCATCCACCGGGACGTCCGGTTCTCGACCGACAAGTCGCCGTACAAGACGAACGCCGCCTGCCAGTTCTACCACCACGACGCCGGCCGCGGGGCCGGCCGGGACGCGGAGGGGGCGGGGGCCGGGCTCTACTTCCAGCTCGCGGACGGCCAATGCTTCGTGGCGGGCGGGATCTGGATGCCCGCGCGCCCGGCGCTGGAGAAGCTCCGCGAGGCGGTGGCGCTGGATCCGGATGGCCTGGAGCGGATCGTCGGCGCGCCGGCGTTCCGCCGCCGGTTCACGGCGCTCGACCGGGAGGCGATGCTGACCCGCCTGCCTCGGGGGTACGCGGAAGGGCACCGGGCCGGAGGGTGGCTCCGCTACAAGTCGTTCACGGCGACCCGAATGCTGACCGAGCGAGAGGTCATGAGCGCGCGGCTACCGGCCACGCTCGAGCGGGACTTCGCGACGTTGGTACCGCTGGTGCGGTGGCTCAACCGGGCGATCGGATACCAGGTCTGGTCGTCGCGGTATTGAGTGTGTGTCACCCCAAGCAGACCGAAGGGGCCATGAGCCGACCCATGACCCCTTCACTTCGTTCAGGGTGACTCGCTTTCCGGCCTAGGTGGCCGCGCGGTCCAGCGCCTCCCTGATGCGAAGCGCAAGGCTGTCAGGGGAAAACGGCTTCTGCAGGAACGGATACGGTGAGTTGCGGACGCCGGGCTGAAGCTTGTCGCTCTCGGTGTAGCCGGACATGTAGACGATCCGGATATCTGGATGGGTTCGGCCAAGCCGCTCCGCCAGCTCGACCCCACCGATGTCCGGCATGACCACGTCGGTCACCACGAGGTGAACGCCGTGGTTCGGCCGGTCGAGCAGGGCAAGCGCCTCCCGGCCGTTCCGTGCCTCGAGCACCACGTAGCCCTGCTCGGTCAGCACCCGGGAGGCCAGGGTGCGAACCGCGTCCTCGTCCTCGACCAAGAGCAACGTCTCCGTACCTCGCACCGAAACCGGCGCCGACTCGGCCACCGCCCCCGCCGCTTCGTCCGCGACCGCCCGCGGGAAGCAGAGCTTGAAGCTGCAACCCTGTTCGGGCGCCGTGTCCACCCAGATGTAGCCGCCGCTCTGGACCACGATGCCGTAGACGGTGGCCAGGCCCAGCCCGGTGTTGAGGGTCGTCGGCTTGGTGGTGAAGAACGGCTCGAACAGATGCGACTTCGTCTCCGGCGTCATGCCATGTCCGGTGTCACTCACGACCAGCAGCACGTAGGGGCCGGCAGGGATGTCAATGCCAAGGTGCCGGTAGGCGTAGCCCTCGGGGAAGTCCACATCCAAGGTCTCGATGGTCAGCTCCCCGCCCTGCTTCATCGCGTCGCGCGCGTTCAGGGTGAGGTTCATGACCACCTGTTCCATCTGGCCGTAGTCGGCTTCGACGCCGCCCAGACCTGGGCTCAGGCTGGTGACGAGCGTGATGTCCTCACCCAAGAGCGGCCGCAGCATCCGCTGCATTCCTTCGACGACCGCGTTCAGGCTCAACACCTCGCGCGCAACGACGCGGTGCCGGCTGAAGCCCAGCAGCTGGCGGGTGAGGTGCATCGCGCGCTCGGCGGCCTTCCGGATCTCGTCGGCGTCGGCGCGGCGGGCGTCGTCGGGCCCGAGCGCGCCCAGCAGGAAGTCGCTGAAGCCGAGGATGATCATCATCATGTTGTTCAGGTCGTGCGCGACGCCGCCGGCGAACCGCCCCACCGCCTCCATCTTCTGGGCCTGCCGAACCTGCTGCTCAGCCTCGATCCGCTCGGTGATGTCCCGTCCGACCCCGACGATCCCCGCCACCTCACCAAGGGCGTCACGCAGCGGCGACAGCGTCGTCTGCATGTGCCGCATGCCTCTGTGCGACGCGCGGGTCCACTCGTAGGTGACGGCTTCGCCCGCCAGCGCCCGAAGGTTGGCCCGCTCGTGCACCGCGCTCCGGCCCCGTCCCACGATCTCGGCGGTAGTGCGGCCGAGAAAGTCGCCGGGCTGGAACCCCTCCCGCTGGAGCCAGCGGCCGAAGATGTCCACACAGCGCTGGTCCCGGTCCAGCCGGAAGACGAAGTCGTCGATCGACTCAACCAGCGTGCGGAAGCGCTCCTCGGCCGCCTGGATGGCGGCGAGCGAGGCGGTGCGCTCCGCCAGGAGCACCTGGTTGGACGCGAACGCGGCCGCCCGCTCGAGCGCCGTCGAGAGCAGCCCCGCGACGAGCCGGATGGTGTGCACGTGCAGGTCGTTGAACGCCCGGGGACGCGCCGACCAGACGGTGACGACTGCCTGCACGCCATGGTGCGCGCTGGCGAGGGGCACCAGGATGCCCGAACGGGCGCCGAGCGCCTCGACGGCGGCCTGGTCGGCCCCCGGCTCGAGCGTGAGGTCATCACAGCGGATCAACTCGCCGCTGGTGTAGCAGCGGCCGATCAGGCTCGCGTCGGCCGCGAGCCGCAGGCCGATCTGCTCCCGACCGGTTCCGCTCGCCTCGCACAGCACGAGGTCGCCGTCATCCGGAACGAAGACGCCCGCCGCGCCGGCCCAGGTCAGCACCTGGAGCTGCTCGGCCACCACCCGCATGACGCCGCTCAGATCGGGGCCGGCGGTCGCGACCATCTGCTGGGTTTCGATGACTGCCGCCAGCCGCTCGGCCTCACGGGTGAGCACCCGCTTGGCCTGCCGCCACCCCGTCACGTCCCGTACGCAGGCGATGATCCCTTCGGCGGTGGGCGTGATCCGCACGGAGAACCACCGCTTGAGCGGTGCAAAGAACCCCTCGAACTCGACCTCGGACTGCTCCACCATGGCCCGGAACGCCTCGGCCTGGAACCGGGAGCCGATCAGGCCGGGGATCACCTCCCAGACGGACCGCCCCACCGGATCCTCGCGCTCCGGCCCGAGCAGGCGGAGATAGTCCGCGGCACGGGCGTTCACCAGAGTGAGCCGCCACTCGTCATCGCAGGCGAAGTAGAGATCGCTCACCCGATCGAGCACGTCGGTAGCGCGGGGCCGGCCAGCCTCGAGGACGAGACCGCTCAGCCCGTCGGGCGAGGGATAGAGCCGGAGTTCGAGCAGCCGGCCCGAGATGGGATCGCGCACGCCGTGGATGACGGCAACGCCCTCAGTCGAGGCCCGGCGCAGGGCGAGGCCGGTCGGCGTGTGGACGAACGACGGGGAGCCGTCCCAGACGACCGTCCCCAGCAGGTCGCCGGAGGCGCCGATCAGCGGGGGCAGAAGCCTGAGGGCCGTATGATTGACATAGGTGAACCGCCCCTCGGCATCCAGGGCGAAGATCCCCTCACCGATCCGGTCGAGGGCGTCGAGCGTGCGTGCGGAGTCAAGCAATCCGAGACGACCTTGGTGGGAGGGCCGCCGAAAAACTAAGAAACTGGGTCCGAGCATGCCAGCCTCAGGGGCGTGGCGCGGCCCACGGGTAGAGGCTGCGGTAGATCTCCTGGTTCCGCTGGATCGCGCGCACGTATCCCCGAGTCTCGGCGAAGGGGATCCGCTCGGTGAAGACCTCGGGATCGTCCACTCCGATCCGTTGCGCCCAGCGCTCGACCCGACTCACACCCGCGTTGTACGCCGCCAGCACGTGGACCGGCCGATCGTATCGGTCCGTCAGCTCCTGCAGGTAGTAGGCGCCGAGCTGGAGGCTCACATCCGGCTGGTAGAGAAGCACCGGGTCCCACACGGGATAGGCCAGCGACTGGGCCAGGCGCTGACCCAAGTCGGGCATCACCTGCATCAGTCCGCGGGCTCCGACCGGCGAGGTGGCGGCCGGATTGAACATGGATTCCTGGCGGATGAGCGCCGCGACCAGGCCGGGGTCGAGCCGGTGCTCCTGCGCTTCGGCGAGGAGGGCCTCCTCCATCACGACCGGATACAGCAGCCGATAGGTACGCGCATCGGCGGCTGCCCCGAGGCCAAGGGCGCGGCGGGCGAGCTGGATCGCCTGGGAGGCGAGGCCGTCACGGCGAAAGGCGTTCGCGAGTGCCAGCAATCGCTCCGGGGAGCTCTCGCTCTGCCTGACCAGACGGTCGTACTCCCAATGCGATTCCGTGACCAGGCCGAGCCGGCCCAGGAGCGCCGCCCGCTCCACGGCGCTGTCGGCGGCGGGAATCGGCACGAAGCTGTCGGGGGCAGCGGCCGGCTCCCACGCGGGGCGGTCGAGCCGGCGGGTGGCGAGGCCGGTGTAGTAGGAGCCGGGGTCCCCGCCGGCGAGCCGCTCCCAGCGCTCCCGGGCCGCGGCGCTGTCGCCGGCGACTGCCCAGGCGCGCCCCGCCCAGTAGGTGGCGGCCGCCGCTTCATCGCTCCGGGGGTAGCGTCGGGCCAGCCCGTCGAATTCCGCGGCCGCCCCGCGCGCGTCGCCGGTGAGCAGCGTGATCATTGCCCCACGGAAGGCGGCGGTCGGGGCCAACCGGCTGCTGGGGTAGCGGGCAACCAACTGTCGGAAGTGGCTCCGGGCGCGGGGATCGGCCCGGTCGTCCGAGGCGAGGTCGCCGAGCAGGAGAAGTGCGGTGGACGCGGCGGTCGTGTCGCGCGGGTGGAGGCGGAGGACCCGGGCGAGCCCAGCCCGCCCCTCCTCCGTCTGACCACTGCGGACCAGCGCCCGCGCCCACTGATACGCCGCGGAGGCCGCCAGATCGCGCGGCGCCTGCACGCGGGCGAACTGGGGCGCGGCCTCCGTGTACCGGCCGAGTCGCGCGAGAGCGGTGGCGAACGACAGCCGGTCCTCGGCTGCCCCGAGCCGCGCGGAGAAGGCGCGCTCGAACGCCGCGACTGCCCGGGTGGCACTGCCGGCGGTACTGGCGGCACGCCCGACCTCCAGCTCTTCGGCCGCGGTGAGCGGCGCGAAAGCGCTGTCGAGCAGCCCAATGGCGTCACGGACCTCGCCGGGGCTGCGGCGGGCAGCGACGAGCGCCGTCAGCTCGCGCCGCATCCCGGCACGCCACGCGCTGTCGGGACTCAGCGCGAGTCGGAGCCGAACCGCAGTGGCGCGGGCGCCCAGCACGGCGTACCGCGCGGCCGCGCCCGCAAGATCCCCGGTGCCGCGGTGGGCGGCGGCCTCGCTCCAGGCGATCCGCTCGCGAGCGAGGGGATCGGCCACCCGCTCGTACAGGCGCGCCCGCCCGGTGCTGTCGTCCGTGACCGCGGCCGCCCGCAGGTAGAGCCATCCCGCGATAGTGGGCAGTCGCTCCGCCGCGCGGCCATAGGTGGCGGCGGCGCTGTCCCGGGCGTGGAGCCGGTCGAGGGCGGTGGCGAGCAGCACGAGCCGCTCGCCGTCCACCGCCGCAACGTTGCCGGATGGCACGGCCAGCGCATGCCCCAACGCGACGGAGTCGGCGCCCTGCTCCAGCGCCGCCCGCGCGAGCAGCAGCCGGCCGCGAGCGTCGAAGGCGCTGTCGACCCAGCTCTGCCCATCGAGCAGCCGCGTCACCTCCGGCCATCCGCCCCAGCGGCTGGCCGCCGTCGCGGCGAGCATCAGCGCGTCGGGCGTCCGGCGCGCCGAATCCGCGAGCACCGCGGCGATGAGCCGGCTGGCCTGCCATGGCCGGCCACGCTGGAGCGCGTCCGCCGCGCCGGCCACGAGGGAGTCGGGTGGCGCGGCGGCCGGCGCCCGCACCGGTGCGATGGCGAGGGCGAGGGTGACCCAGACAGGCGGCAGTGGCAGCATTCGAACCCGCGAGCGAGGAGTGAGGCCGACAAAGCATGCAATTGCCGCGCCCGCGGCGCGGCTGGTCGTGCGTGCGAGATGTCAGTACGGGAGGCCCTGTATTGTAGTATTCAGCATGGGAGAAATCGACCGGGAGATCGACGACGGGCGGGTCCGCCTGGACAAGTGGCTGTGGGCGGCCCGCTTCTTCAAGACGCGCTCGCTGGCCGGGGAGGCGATCGCCGGCGGCAAGGTGCAGGTGAACGGCGACCGCGCCAAGCGCGCCCGGCCACTCCATCTGGGCGACGAGGTGCGGGTGCGGCTGGGGGTGTACGAGCATCTGGTGGTGGTGCGGGCGCTCTCCGACCGCCGCGGCCCTGCCTCGACGGCCGCCGAGCTCTACGAGGAGCGCCCCGAGAGCCGGGCGGCCAGGGAAGCGATGGCACTTCAGCTCAAGAGCCTGCACGCGGCGTTCATCCCGGAGAAGGGACGGCCCACGAAGCGGGACCGGCGGGAGATCGCGCGGGTGAAAGGACGGAGCTGACAGAGAGGACGGGGAAGGCGGAGCGGGGGGAGTCATCCTGAATGAAGCGAGGGAGCCAGGCGTCGGGGCATGCCCCCTTCGCTTCGCTCAGGGTGACTCGGCACCTACATGTTCTCGGCCATCGCCTTCCCGAACTCGCTCGTCTTGAGCAGCGTCGCGCCGGTCATGAGCCGCTCGAAGTCGTAGGTGACCCGCTTCTGCGCGATGGTCTTCTCGAGCGACTTGATGATGAGGTCCGCCGCCTCGTCCCAGCCGAGATAGCGGAACATCATCTCGCCGGACAGAATGACGGAGCCGGGGTTGACCTTGTCCTGGCCGGCATACTTGGGGGCGGTGCCGTGGGTGGCCTCGAAGACCGCGTGCCCGGTGAGGTAGTTGATGTTGGCGCCGGGTGCGATGCCGATCCCGCCCACCTGGGCGGCCAGGGCGTCGGAGATGTAGTCGCCGTTCAGGTTCAGCGTGGCGATGACGCTGTACTCGCGCGGGCGGGTGAGGATCTGCTGGAGGAAGGCGTCGGCGATGACGTCCTTCACCACGGTGCCCGACGGGAGCCGGCACCACGGCCCCCCGTCGATCTCGACGGCGCCGTACTCCTCGCGGGCCACCTGGTAGCCCCAGTCGCGGAAGGCGCCCTCGGTGAACTTCATGATGTTGCCCTTGTGGACCAGCGTGACGCTGGGAGACTTCTGAGCGATGGCGTAGTCCAGCGCGGAGCGCATCAGGCGCTTCGAGCCCTCCTCCGAGACCGGCTTGATCCCGATGGCGCTGGTCGCGGGGAACCGGATGGCCTGGGCACCCATCTGCTGCTGGAGGAAGTCGATGACTCGCCGGGCCTCCTCGCTCTTGGCCTTGTACTCGATGCCGGCGTAGATGTCCTCGGTGTTCTCGCGGAAGATCACCATGTTGACGTCCTGCGGGGCCTTCACCGGCGAGGGCACCCCCTCGAACCAGCGCACCGGGCGGACGCAGGCGTAGAGGTCGAGCTTCTGGCGAAGCGCCACGTTGAGCGACCGGAACCCGCCGCCGACCGGGGTGGTGAGCGGCCCCTTGATCGCCACCAGGTGGCGGTCGATCGCGGCCAGCGTATCATCCGGGAGCCAGCTATCGAGGCGGTTCTTGGCCTTCTCGCCGGCCAGCACCTCGAGCCAGACGACGCGGCGCTTGCCGCCGTAGGCGCGGCGCACCGCCTCGTCGAAGACGTACTGCGAGGCACGCCAGATATCGGGGCCGGTGCCGTCGCCTTCGATGAACGGAATGACGGGCTGAGCGGGCACCTGGAGCCGCCCGTCCCGCATGGTGATGGTGTCGCCGGAGACAGACATGGTGGGGGCTGACATGGGACGTATTCCTTGGGGCAGATCGGGATGAATGCCGTGGGCCGCGAGACGACGATGAATCTGCCGGCGTGCCCCGAGATCGGCAACCGGGCGGTGGCGGCCATCCATGCCGCCTACGATCGGTATCACCGGGGCTTCGAGGAGATCACCCGCCGAGCCCGGGACCGCTTCGAGCGGAGGGACTGGCTGGGCGCCCAGGCCGACGCCACCGAGCGCCTGGCGCTCTACCGCGCCCATCTGGACGGCGCGGTGGCCGACGTGCACGACATCCTGCAGGACTCGGTCATGGAGCGCACCCTCTGGGCGGCCATGCGGGCGCGGCATGCGGAGGGTACCCGGAGCCGGCCGGATGCCGAGCTGGGCCAGACGTTCTTCAATTCCGTGACCCGCCGCGTCTTCAGCACCGTCGGCGTGGACGCCGCCATCGAGTACCTCGACCCCTCGCTGGCTCCGGCGGAGCCCGACGCCCCCCCACTGTACGATAGCGACCTGGTCGACCTGGTGGACACGGCCCTCATCCGCCGGATCCTCGACCGCATTCCCTGGTCGGTGCCGTACGCCTCCCCGCGGCGCGACGCCGCGATCGTGGCCCGCCTGATCAACGAGACGCTGGACCGCCTGCCCGCGCGAGGACCGATCGAGGTGGATGTGGTGCGCTCCGTCTTCTACCGCAACAAGGGGGCGTACGTCGTGGGCCGCATTCGCCGGGGAGGCGTCGTGTTCCCCCTGGTACTCCCACTCCTCCGCGCCGAGCGGGGCATCGTGGTGGACGCCGTGCTGTTGACGCAGAACGAGGCGAGCGTGGTATTCGGGTTCAGCTGGTCGTACTTCCGGGTGGACGTCCCGCGGCCACGGGAGCTGGTGGAGTTCCTGCACTCCATCATGCCGTTCAAGCGCATCGACGAGCTCTACAACGCAATCGGCTTCAACAAGCACGGCAAGACCGAGCTGTTCCGCAACCTGATGGCCTATCTCGAGAGCCCCGAGGCTCGCTTCGCCTTCGCCGAGGGCGACGAGGGCATGGTCATGGCGGTGTTCACCCTGCCCGCGTTCAGCCTGGTCTTCAAGATCATCAAGGACAGCTTCGAGGCCCCGAAGAACACCACCCGCCAGGCGGTCATGGCCAAGTACCACTTCGTGTTCGTGCGCGATCGGGTGGGCCGCCTGGCGGACGCGCAGGAGTTCGAGCACCTGGAGTTTCCCCGGCGCTGCTTCCCCGGGGAGCTGCTGGCGTACCTGCTCGCGGTGGCGGGCTCGACGGTGCGGGTGGATGGGGACTGGGTCGTGGTCCGGCACGTCTATACCGAGCGGCGGGTGACGCCGCTCAACCTCTTTCTCAAGGACGCCGACCCGGCGGCGGCGCGGGAGGCGGTGGTCGAGTACGGCAACGCGATCAAGGACCTGGCCGCGGCCGACATCTTCACCGGCGACATGCTGCTCAAGAACTTCGGCGTGACCCGGAACGGGCGGGTGATCTGCTACGACTACGATGAGCTCTGCCTGCTCTCCGAGTGCCGCTTCCGCCGGATCCCGGCCCCGACCTCGATCGAGGAGGAGTTCGCCGCCGAGCCGTGGTTCTCAGTGGGGGAGCAGGACGTCTTTCCGGAGGAGTTCCGCGTGTTCCTCGTCCCGCCCGGCGAGGCGCGGGACGCCTTCTTGAAGGCGCATGGCGACCTGCTGGACGTGGAGTTCTGGCAGCGGGTGCAGCGGCGGCTCGCGGCCGGCGAGGTGGTCGACGTCTTTCCGTACCGGCGAAGCGCGCTGCTCCGGAGGGCGTAGGAGCCGGGCGGATCAGGTTCGTCGGCGGCGTACCGGACCGCGCAGGAACCGCTCCGCCAGCTGCTCCAGGCGGTCGTCGCGATCCTCGCGCGCCTCGGCCAGGATGCGCTCGACGTGCGGAAACAGGGCGGGGTCGCCCCAGTAGTAGCCGGTGGCGGCTTCAGCGCCGGCGGTATCGCCCTGGTCAGCGCCCCGCAGCAACGCCCGAGCCGCTGCCCGGTCGTAGTCCGGGTCGGCCCGGTCGGGCAGAGGGTAGCGGCCGGCCGCCTCGCCGCCCCCGGCGTCTTCGTCAACGAAGGCCCTCGACATGGAAGCAGTATAGCCCACCGGCGGGCGAGCGGTCCATCGAGCGGATACGGCGTGACCCTGAGCAACGCGAAGGGGGCATGCGTCGGCGCATGCCCCCTTCACTTCGTTCAGGGTGACTCGGTCGGTCAGCGACTGAACGGACCGCTGAGCGTGATCTCGACGCGCGAGCTCGCCGGCACGACTACGTCCCGATCCTGCGTCTCGATCGCGCGCTGGGTCCCGACCGCGCCGCCGATGACGCCGCCGATCACGGCGCCCTTGGTGCTGCCGCCGATCACTCGGCCAAGAATGGCGCCGGCCGCCGTACCCGCGCCGACCTTGGCCACATCGCCCGCGTTGGTCTTGCGGTCGCGCAGCGTGCGGTCGAGCGCCACCGCGGAGCCCTCGAGCGCGTAGCTCTGGCCTTCGATCTCCACGGCGGTGGGCGTGAGCGTGAGCTTGCCGGTCTTGTCGCCCTTGTTCTCGGACTCGTGGATCTCCGTGATGCTGAGCGTCACCTTGGAGCCGGCGGGAATGACGACCCGTCCGCTGGCGTCGGTCACGTCGCTCGCGACGGTCCCCGTGACGGTGGCGCCCGCCTTGTCGGTCTTCGACGAGATCTCGCGGTCCACCGTGGTGGCGAGGGTCGCGCCGGCGGCGAGGGCGCGCGGTGCGGGAGCCGGCTTGGGCGCCGGTGCCGGCTTGGGCGCCGGCTTGGGCTTCGACACCGGCTTCGGTGTCGGCTTCGAGGCCACCATTCCGGGCGCCGGGGTGGCCCCGGCCTGGTCGTTCAGGGTGGCCGACGAATCGACCGGGAGCCGTTGCAGATCGCGGCTCAAACTGTCAGCCGCCAGCCTGGCGCCGCGGTCGCCGCCGCAGCCCGCCAGGATGGCGAGCGTCAGGATTGCCAGTCGTTTAGCCGCCATGAGTCCTCCTGTCCGGGGAGATGTCGAAGAAGCGGGGTGCTGAACCGCCGTCGACTGGGCAAATCCGGGGCCATGGCCCCGCCCGAGGGGACAGGCGCGACTAGTTGGCCTCGGTGGGCCGTCCGAGCCGCATGCTGAACGGCGCCCGGACGACGAGGCGGTAGGAGTACTCCCAGGGCGACGTGCCGATGGCAATGCTCCGCCGGTCGTCGATGCGGTGGAACCGAAACTCGGTGTCGAGGGTGAGGCCGGATTCGATCGGCGTGCGCCGGGCGAGCCCGATCTCCTGGTACTTGCGGTAGGGGTGATAGAACGCCGGATCGGAGCCCTGCGAATTGTAGTTTGCGTCGCCTTCGTTGGAGAGGAAGTCGCGTCCCCACCACTGGATGGCGAACAGCTCGATCCAGTTGCCGGGCGTGATCCCCAGGCGCAGGTAGGTCCCGTGGCCGTGGTCGGGACGGCCCGCTGGCAGGCTGTCGATGTCCCCGTGGCTCAGCAGCTGGAAGGCGCGGAGGGTGCTCGAGCCGACCACCGGCAGCACCGCGTGGAGCTGGCCGCCGAGAGCCAGCACCTGGTTGTTGGCCACCGGCTGGCCCGCCGTGTAGAGCTGCCCGCCGTGGTGCAGCCCGTGTCCCTGCAGCTCGAGCCGGAGCCAGCGTGTCGGGCTCGCGTGCAGGAGCAGCCCGTAGTCGAAGGCCTCCCGTCCCCGCCGCGTGTTGAGCCGCTGCCAATTAAGAAAGAGTTCCCCGCCGCCGGCCGCATGCTGCTCCCGCCATTGTACGCCGTACTCGACCGGACGTGTCAGGTCGAGCAGCGCACCCTGCAGCGGCTCGAGGTAGCCGTGCCGGTCCTCGGTGACGAGCGTCCCTAGGACGCCCAAGGAGTGATCGGTGCGGTAGCGGAAGCCGAGAATCGGCTTGAAGGGGTAGAGGAACCGGGAGTCGCCGCTCTGGTGGTTGCCGTGGAACCCCGCGATCACCTCGGTGCGGGGCCCCAGCGCGGCGGAGAGGTAGCTGAGGACCTGGCCGCCGAGCAAGGTTTCCCCGGTGCGGTACGGATTGAAGAACTCGGTGTTATCGAGGTAGAAGGTGAGCCCGTTCTTCCAGGTGAGCTGCTGGGCCGGCGCCGGACGGGCACTGCCGAGCAGAACAACGGTGGCGATCGTCATCCCGAGGAATCGCCGCTGATGCATCGAACCGCTCCTTGGGAAAGCCGGCGGCATCGTGGTAGAATTCGACAATCTACACGGCGAACCGCGGGATGCGAACCCCGCGCACCCCCGCCTCGGCCGAGCCGGAGGAGACGCTATGGACATCCTGCAGTGGACGGTGAACGAGGCGCTGCTCGCCGCGCCGCAGATCGTGGGGACGCTGAACCGCCTGGGCGTGGACACCTGTTGCGGCGGAACCCAAACGCTCGCCGAGGCCGCCGGATCGATCGGGTTGGCTCCCGAGGAGCTACTCGCGGCGCTCGAGCCCGCCCTGAAGACAACGAAATGAAGACCCTCGACCCCATGGCCGCCGCCAGAGATGCGGTCGCGGTGCACCCTGCGCGGCCGGCGATGGCGCTCATCCACGACGGCCCGGACGCCAGGCTGATCGTCTTCCGCATCGCCGCCGGCCAGGTCCTGCCGACGCATACCAGCCCGTCCACCGTCGTGCTGCACATTCTGTCAGGGTCCGGCCTGGTGAGCGGTGCCGACGGGGAGCGCGCGGTGAGCGCCGGAACGGTCGTCGCCTACGAGCCGCAGGAGCCCCATGGGATGCGCGCCACCACCGGGGAGCTGATCCTGCTGGCCGTCATCGCCCCGCGGCCCGCGAGTCGCTGAGGAGACCAGGATGGAGTGGTTCGTTCGCGGGTTCATGAAGGCAAGCCTGACCTGGCTGGGACTGGGAGTCACCCTGGGCGCCGCCATGGCGGCGCACCCGGCGTGGCTGGTCTACCGGCCCGCGCACATGCACATGAACATGCTGGGGTTCGTCGCGATGATGATCTCCGGTGTCGGGTACCATGTGCTGCCACGGTTCAGCGGGCATCCCCTGCACAGCCGCCGGCTGGCGGGCGTGCACTGGGTCGTCGCGAACCTCGGCTTGGCGACGATGGTCGCGGCCTTCGGCCTGGCGCCCCATCTGGGAACGCGGGCGACGCCCATCCTCGCCATCGGGGGCGTGCTGAGCGCCCTGGGCGCCTACCTGTTCATCTTCAACATCTGGCGGACGATCAACGGGCCCGCCCCGCGCCCGATGGCACTCCCGGTAGCAGCGCCGTAAGGCGCAGCCGAGCGGATGCGCACGGTCTACCTGGCCAGCGTCACCCTCCACCTCCTCGCGGCGATCTTCTGGCTCGGCGGGATGTTCTTCCTGGGCGTCGTGGGGGCCCCGCTGCTACGGCGGATCGAGCCGGCCGAGCTGCGGCAGCAGCTGTTCCACGGACTCGGCGTCCGCTTTCGCAAGCTCGGCTGGTGGGCCATCGCGGTGCTCATCGTGACCGGCGTGCTGAACCTCGGATTCCGGGGGTGGTTGGCGTGGGAGGGGGTACTCGGCTCACGGGCCTTCTGGACCACCGCTGCCGGTCACTCGCTCGCCTGGAAGCTGGTGATCGTGGTGACGATGATCGCGGTGAGTGCCGTGCACGACTTCGTGCTCGGCCCCCGCGCGGGGCTGGCGGCGCCCGGCAGCGCGGAGGGGCTGGCCCTCCGGAACCGGGCGGCGTGGGTAGCGCGGTTCAACGCGCTGATGGGGGTGGCGCTGGTGCTGGTCGCGGTGCGGCTGGCGCGCGGTGGATAACGGACTCTCGACCCGACCCGCTCAAGGTTTCATTCGATCGTCCACGTGGTCCCGGTCGCCAGCAGCTGCTCCAGGGTCCCCCGACCGCTCGCCGCCCGCGCCTTGCGCCCCAGCTCCTCGCTGAGCTCGTCGTAGGTCGGTGCCTCGACCGCGCGGAATACGCCGAGCGGAACCGGGAAGTCCGGCGGCCCGAGCTGAGAAATGAGGAATGCAGGCCCGCTGCTAGCCGCAAGGGCGTCGTGGACCGCGCAGTCGGCCGCCGTGGCGCCATTCTGGCCCAGCGGCACCACCTGCGCTTCCCCGCCCACGAACCGGATCCCGCGGTTTCGCCCCTTTCCGAAGACGAGCGGGTTGCCGTGCTCGAGGAGGAGACGGGTGTCGTCTCGAGTGGCGCGGTCGGTCAAAGAGTCGTAGGCGCCGTCGTTGAAGGTGACGCAGTTCTGGTAGATCTCGACGAACGCGGTCCCCCGGTGCAACGCAGCCTGGCGGAGGACTCCTGCCAGGTGCTCCTGGTCGACGTCCAGTGACCGGGCCACGAAGGTGGCCCCCGCCGCGAGGGCGAGCGCGACGGGATCGAAGGGACGGTCGATCGAGCCGAGCGGCGAGGTCTTGGACCGCTGGCCGAAGTCGGACGTGGGTGAGTACTGCCCCTTCGTGAGCCCGTAGATCCGGTTGTTGAGCAGCAGGATCTTGAGATCTACGTTCCGCCGCATCAGGTGGATGAAGTGGTTGCCCCCGATGGCCAGGGCATCGCCGTCGCCGGTCACCACCCAGACCGAGAGCTCGGGACGGGCGAGCTTGAGACCGGTGGCGATGGCCGGCGCCCGACCATGGATGCTGTGCATCCCGTAGGTTTCGACGTAGTATGGGAACCGGCTCGAGCACCCGATGCCGGAGATGACGACGAAGTTTTCCCGGGGGATCCCGAGTCCGGGCAGCAGCTTCTGCACCTGACTCAGGACGGCGAAGTCACCGCAGCCCGGGCACCATCGCACCTCCTGGTCGGTCTCGAAGTCCTTGCGGGAGAGCGGGAGCGGGCTTTCGCGCACGAAGCTCATCCGGCCACCTCCAGGATTCGCTGATAGACCTCGGCGACGGTGAGCGGCCGCCCCTGGACCTTGTTGAGCTGCACCACGTCCACGAGGCAGCGCTCGCGGAGGAGCCGGGCCAGCTGACCCAGATTGAGCTCGGGCACGAGCACCCGGCGGAAGCGCTTGAGCACTCCATCGAGGTCGGCCGGGAACGGATTGAGATGCCTCAGGTGCAGGTGCCCCACGCCCATCCCTTGATCATGGGCCTGGACCACGGCCTGCTCGATCGCCCCGTAGGTGCTGCCCCACCCGACCACCAGCAGGTCTCCGGACTGCGCACCGTCCACGTGGAGCGGCGGGATGTCCTGCGCCACCCGGGCCACCTTGGCCGCCCGGACCTCGACCATGCGCTGGTGGTTGGCCGCATCGGTCGAGATGTCCCCCGACATGAAGTCCTTCTCCAGACCGCCGATCCGGTGCTCGAGCCCCGGTGTCCCCGGGCGGACCCATGCACGGGCAAGATTTTCGTCACGCTGGTAGACGCGAAAGTCCTCGGGATCGGTGCGGTACTTGACCTCGAGCCTCGGGAGGCTCTCCACCGCCGGGATACGCCACGGCTCGGCGCTGGTGCCGATGCCGCCGTCGGACAGGAGGATGACCGGGGTCATGTACTTGATCGCGATCCGGAACGCCTCGATGGCACAGTCGAAGCAGTCGGCAGGGGATCGCGCGGCGAGGACCGGGAGCGGGCACTCACCGGGGCGGCCGTAGATCGCCTGCAGCAGATCGGCCTGCTCGACCCGGGTCGGCAGTCCGGTGGACGGACCGCCCCGCTGCACGTTCACGATCACCAGCGGCAGCTCGGTCATGACCGCGAGACCGATCGCCTCGGTCTTGAGCGCCATCCCGGGACCGGAGGTGGTCGTGAGCCCCAACGCACCACCGAAGGCCGCCCCGATTGCCGAGCAGACTCCGGCGATCTCGTCTTCCGCCTGGAAGGTGACCACGTTGAAGTGTCTCAAGGCGGCGAGGGTCTGGAGGATTTCCGACGCGGGGGTGATCGGGTACGATCCCAGGACGAGCCGCACGCCAGACAACTCGGCGGCGGCGACGAAGCCGAGCGCGAGCGCCTGGTTGCCGGTGATGCTGCGGTAGCGTCCGCTCTCGACCGGCGCCGGCCGCACCCGGTAGGTGACCGGGAAGATCTCCGTGGCATCGCCGAAGGCGTAGCCGGACCGGAGCACGGCGACGTTAGCCGCAGCGACCTCCGGCCGGCCCGTGAACCGCCGCTCGATGTCGGCGATCTCGTCGTCGATGGGCCGGTGGTGGAGCCAGAGCGCGAGCCCGAGCGCGAAGAAGTTCCGTGACCGGCCGATCTCCTTCCTCGACAGACCGGACCCGGCGAGTGCCTGGGAGGTGAGCCCGCTGATGTCGACGGGGAAGACCCGATAATGCGACAGGCTGTCATCGGCGAGCGGATTCGACGTGTAGCCCGCCTTGGCGAGATTGGCCTCGGTGAAGGCGCCCGAATTCACGATGATCATCCCGCCCGGCTTCACGTCCGGCAGGCTCAGCTTGAGGGCCGCCGGATTCATGGCGACCAGCAGGTCCGCGGCGTCGCCGGGTGTGAACACCTCGTGGGATGAGTACTGGATCTGGTAACCGGAGACGCCAAACAGGGTGCCGACCGGGGCCCTGATCTCGGAGGGGTATTCCGGCCGGGTAGCGAAGCCATGGCCCGCGGTTGCGACCGAGCGGGAGAACTCGTCCCCGGCGAGCTGCATGCCATCGCCGGAATCGCCCGCGAAGCGGATGACAACACTCTCAAGCTCCTCGACCGCTTGCGGTCGATGCATCGGTACCTCCGGTAGTCCGCTCATGACGTGACTATAATGCGGTCGCCCCAGTCAGGCTAAGCGACGCTGGGTGAGACCTCGATGAGCGGAGTATGAATACTTGTTCATGCTGCCGCCGCTCCGGTCACGCCCCGCCGGCGCGCCGGGCCCACGCATGCGCCACCCGGTCACCCACCATGATGACACTCGACCAGAGCAGCCCCGCGGCGTAGCCGCCCACCACGTCGCTCGGGTAGTGGACGCCGAGGTAGATGCGGGAGAGGCCGATCGCCAGGACCACGGCGCCCGCGGCGATCCACACCAGCCAGCGGAGCGCAGGGTGGAGGAGACGCGGGGCGAGCAGCGCGGCACCGGTGGCGAAGAAGCAGAAGGAGAAGAGCGCGTGCCCGCTGGGGAAGCTGAAGCTCGCGGGCGCCGGATAGTCGAAGAACGGGATGGGCCGCGGGCGCTGGAAGGCGAGCTTGAGCGCGGTCTCGAGAACCCCCGCCCCGATCATCGATACCACCAGGAGGGCGGCGCCGCGCCACCACCGCCGCCAGGCGAACAGGGCCGCCAGCCCGGCGCCGAGAGGGACCAGCCCCGCCGGCCCCCCTAACGTGCTCACGAGCACGAGTATGCGCGTCAGGCCGGGCGTGGCCAGCGCATGCACCGCTGCGCGGAGCCGGAGATCGAAGGCCAGGGTCTCTCCCTCGAGCATCTCGTCGGCCAGCCAGCCGAAGGCGAACAGCGCGAGGACGGCGACGCCGAGGCCGAGGAGGGTGGCGAGCCCGGCGACCGCCGTGGGGGCCCCGGTGGGGGGCGTGTCCGGCGATACCTTGCCCTCCGCGGACCGGGCGACCTTCAACCGAGTTTCAGACACCCTCATCACCGCTCCTAGCCGCCGGCCACCGCCCCCACGACCAGATAGGGCTCCTCCCCCGCCGCAACGGCAGCGGGGAGTGGTGCGTCCGCGGGCTCGTGGGTCAGATCCTGCTCGCAAGCGAAGAAACGCAGGAACGCCCGGCGCTCCTGGGTGACGTGGTCGCGGATCGTCCCGCGCAGCATCGGGTAGCCCGCCTCGAGCGCGTCGAGGACCGAGCGCCGCGTCGCCGGACCCGAGACCTGGAGCTCCACCTCTCCGTCGACGCGCGCCAGCGTCCTGAGATGGCCCGGAAGCACCACCCGGATCATGCCAGCGTCTGGACCTCGACGGACAGCACGGCCGGGAGATCCCGCACGATGGGAGCCCAGCTGTCTCCGGCGTCGGCCGAAGCGTACACCTGCCCACCGGTGGTCCCGAAGTACACGCCGCATTCGTCGAGCGAGTCCACGGCCATCGCCTCGCGCAGCACGTTGACGTAGCAGTCGCGCTGGGGGAGACCCTTGGCGAGCGCCTCCCACTCCTGGCCGCCCGAGCGGCTGCGGTACACGCGCAGCTTTCCGTCGGGCGGATAGTGCTCCGAGTCGCTCTTGATCGGGACAACGTAGATCGTGTCCGGCTCGTGGGCATGAACGTCGATCGGGAACCCGAAGTCGGTCGGCAGGTTTCCGCTGACCTCGCGCCAGGTGTCGCCGGCGTCGTCGCTCCGCATCACGTCCCAGTGCTTCTGCATGAACAGCACGCTGGGACGGGACCGGTGCATCGCGATACGGTGCACGCAGTGGCCGACCTCGGCCGTCGGATCGGGGATGTATTGGGACCTGAGTCCACGGTTGATCGGTCGCCATGTCTTTCCGCCGTCGTCGGTCCTGAACGCGCCGGCGGCCGAGATGGCAACGAAGATCCGCCCGGGGTCGCTCGGATCCAGCAGGATCGTATGCAGGCACATCCCACCGGCGCCCGGCTGCCAGCTGGGCCCTGAACGGTGGCCGCGCAGTCCGGGGAGCTCCTGCCACGCCCGCCCGCCGTCAGTCGAGCAAAACAGGGCGGCGTCCTCGACCCCGGCGTAGACGGTGTCCGGATCGGTCAGCGACGGTTCGAGATGCCACACGCGCTTGAACTCCCAGGGGTGCTGGGTGCCGTCGTACCACTGGTGGGTGCCCGGGACGCCGTCGTACACGAACTTGTTGTCCACGGGCTCCCAGGTCTTGCCGCCATCGTCGGAGCGTTGAATCAACTGTCCGAACCAGCCGCTGCACTGCGACGCATACAGCCGATCGGGATCGGCGGGCGACCCCTTGAGGTGGTAGATCTCCCAACCCGCGAAGTGGGGACCGCTGACGTCCCATCGCTTGCGCTTGCCATCCGACGTCAGGACGAAGGCGCCCTTCCGCGTGCCCACGAGTACCCGTACCCCGCTCATGCCGCGCTCCTTCCCGGGCTGGTGCCATGGATCCCTAGCGATGCTCCCAACGGCATCTACAAGTACCAGAAAGTTCCGCTCTGGTCCAGACCTGCGCCGCGGGGCGGCACCTGTCCCGCCCCGGACCGTAGGCCTTGGTCACCCTCGACCGGATGTCGAGGCGCTTCGGGGATGGAGAGCGATGGAAGCAGAAATGGCGAGGGCCCGGTTGCCCCGGGCCCTCGCCGCATGCTCCTGCGGGCGGCCTCCTACTGCACCGCGTTCATCATGTCGAAGATCGGCAGGTACATGGCGATCACCATGCCGCCGACGATCACGCCGAGGATCACGATCATGGCCGGCTCCATGAGGCTCAGGAGCGAGCTGACCGCCACGTCCACTTCTTCGTCGTAGAAGTCCGCGATCTTGCTCAACATTTCGTCCAGACCGCCGGTCTGCTCACCCACCGCGATCATCGAAATGACCATCGGCGGGAACACCTTCGACTTCTCGAGTGGCGCCGCGATCGTCTCGCCGCCCGCGATGCTCTGGCGTGACTGCATGACTGCGTCGTGCACCACCTGGTTGCCCGCCGTCTTGGCCGTGATCTCGAGCCCCTCGAGGATGGAGACGCCCGAGCTCACCAGCGTGCCCAGCGTCCGGGTGAAGCGCGACACCGCCGACTTCCGGAGCACGTCGCCCAGGACCGGCATCTTGAGCAGCAGGGCATCGATCTGCAGCCGTCCCGCGGGCGTCGCGTAGTAGCTCCGGATGCCGAAGATCACGCCGCCGATGACCAGCAGCATGGCCCACCAGTAGCTGAGCAGAAAGTTCGACATGCCGATCACGATGCGGGTCGGCAGCGGCAACTCCAGATTGGCCGAGGCGAACATGCTTTGAAACGTGGGGATGACGAAGATGAGCAGGATCGCGATGGCGCCCCCCGCCACCGTGATGATCACGCCCGGGTAGATCATGGCGCCCTTCACCTTGCGGACGAGGGCATCGCTCTTTTCCAGGAACGTGGCCAGGCGGAGCAGGATCGTGTCCAGGATGCCGCCGGCCTCGCCCGCGGCCACCATGTTCACGTACAGCGCCGAGAACGCCTTGGGATGCTTGGAGAAGGCATCGGCCAGCGTGTTGCCGCTCTCCACGTCGTAGACCACCGCGCGGGTGACGTCGGCGAGGGTCTTGTTCTCGGTCTGCGCGGCCAGGATGTTCAGCGACTGCACCAGCGGCAGACCGGCGTTGATCATCGTGGCGAACTGGCGGGTGAAGATGACGATGTCGCGCGTCTTCACACGCGACCCGCCCAGGTTGAGCTTGATGGCCTTGGGCGCCTCGCGGACACTCACCAGGATCAGGCGGTTCTTCCGCAGGTAGGTGCTGACCTCGTCCTTGGTCGGCACATCCAGCTGGCCCCTCTGGATCTGACCCGTCTGGGAGCGGGCGGTATACTCGAACATCGGCATCGGGAGGGTCTCCGATTAACGGCGGCCGGCGTTGGCGCGCTGCGCCCGGTCGATGGACGCGATGTCCTGGTCTTCCATGGGAGTCACGCCGATCATCCGGAGGAACTCCTTCGGCTCCGAGGACACGCGCTCGCACTCTTCCTGGGCCACTTCGCGGTTGGTGTAGAGCTGGAACAGCGCGTCGTTCATGGTCTGCATGCCGTGTTTCTTTCCGGACTGCATGGCCGAGTAGATCTGGTGGATCTTGTCGTCCCGGATGAGGGCGCGGATGGCCGGGGTGGACACCATGATCTCGCACGCCATGACGCGGCCACGGCCGCGGGCCTTGGGCAGCAGCGTCTGGGTGATCACGCCCTCGAGCACGAACGCCAGCTGGGCGCGTACCTGCGACTGCTGGTTCGACGGGAATACGTCGATGATACGGTTGATCGACTCCGCCGCCGAATTCGTGTGCAGCGTGGCGAGGGCGAGGTGACCGGTCTCCGCGATGGTGAGCGCCGCGGCGATGGTTTCCAGGTCGCGCATCTCGCCGACCAGGATGACGTCCGGATCCTCGCGCAGCGCGTACTTGAGGGCGGTCTGGAAACTCTTCGTGTCGGTGCCGATCTCGCGCTGGTTGACGATGCAGCTCTGGTGGCGGTGGATGAACTCGATCGGGTCTTCCACCGTGATGATATGCCCCTTCCGCTCCTTGTTGATCTTGTCGATGATGGCCGCCAGTGTGGTGCTCTTGCCCGAGCCCGTCGGCCCCGTCACCAGGATCAGCCCGCGCGGCCGCTCCGCGAGCTTCGCAATCACCGGGGGAAGCCCCAACTCGTGGAAGGTTCGCACATTGAAGGGAATCATGCGGATTACCATGGACACACAGCCGCGCTGCTTGAAGCAGTTGCCGCGGAAGCGCGCCAAGTTCTGGATTCCGAAGGAGAAATCGAGCTCGTCCTCGGTCTCGAACCGCTTCTTCTGGTTCTCGGTCAGGACCGAGTAGGCCAGCTGAAGGGTGTCCTTGGGGGTGAGGATCTCGGTCACCGAGCTGTCGGCGATTTCGCCGTCGATGCGCAGCTTGGGCCGCTCGCCGGTGGTGATGTGGAGGTCGGAGGCCTCCTTCTCGATCATTTCCTCCAGCAGCGCCCGCAGATTGAAGCTCATCCGGCCGTCTCCTTGACCACCTCTTCGAGGGTCGTGATCCCGCGCTCGATCTTCTTCATGCCGTCCATGCGCAGGGTGAGCATCCCTTCGGCGACCGCCTGCTCCTGCATCTCGGAGACAGAGGCGCCGCGGAGAATCATCCGGCGCAGTTCGGGCGACATGGCCATGACCTCGTAGAGGCCCGCCCGGCCCTTGTAGCCGGTCCCGCTGCAGACATCGCAGCCAGTTCCCTTCATGAAAGGAATGGCCCGCAGCTTCTCAAGTTCTGTGCCCAGCGAGGCCAGCTGCTCGTCGGTGTACGTGTGCGAAGTCTTGCACTCCTTGCAGATCCGGCGGACCAATCGTTGTGCCACCACGAGGTTTACCGCGCTGGCCACATTGAACGCCTCGATCCCCATGTCGATCATACGCGTGATCGTGCTCGCCGCGTCGTTGGTATGCAGCGTAGAGAGCACCAGGTGCCCGGTGAGGGCGGCCTTGATGGCGATGCCGCCCGTCTCGAGGTCCCGGATCTCGCCGATCATGATGATGTTCGGGTCCTGCCGGAGGAACGCCTTGAGCGCGGCCGCAAAGGTGAGCCCGATTTCGGTCCGCACCAGCACCTGGTTGATCCCCATCAAGTTGTACTCGACCGGATCCTCCGCGGTCATGATGTTCACTTCGGGGGTGTTGACCCGCGAGAGCGCGGAGTAGAGGGTGGTCGTCTTGCCCGAGCCCGTCGGACCGGTGACGAGCACCATCCCGTACGGGTTCAGGATGGCCCGCATCAGGTCCTTCTCGGCCTTCACCTCGAACCCGAACTTGGTGAGGTCCAGCGTGAGGTTCCCCTTGTCGAGGATTCGGAGCACGATCTTCTCGCCGTAGAGCACCGGCAAGGTCGAGACCCGGAAGTCGATGACGCGGTTGCCCATCTTGAGCTTGAGCCGGCCATCCTGCGGCACCCGGCGCTCGGCGATGTTGAGCTGGGAGAGGATCTTGATGCGCGAGGTGAGCGCCGCCTTCATCCTGAGCGGTGGCCGCATGATCTCGAGCAGCGCGCCGTCGATGCGGTACCGCACCCGGATCTCGTGCTCGAACGGCTCGATGTGAATGTCGCTGGCGCCCCGCTTGACCGCCTCGATCAGGAGTCCGTTGATGAGCTTCACCACCGGCGCGTCCTCGATCTGCGCCTGGGTGACGGTCTCCTCTTCGTGCTCCTCGACGACCTCCAGGTCCTCGCCCGCCGCCTCCATGTCCTTGAGGATGGTCTCGAGCTCTTGCTGGTTGTTCGTCTGGTAGTGCTTCTCGATCAGCCCGCGGAGGGTGTACTCCCCGGCGATGACCGGAAAGAGGTCGAACCGGGTGATGAATTTGAGGTCTTCGAGGAGGCCAAGGTCGCTCGGGTCGGCCATGGCGACCGTGAGCGTGCGGCCCTCGCGCTTGAGCGGCAGCACTACGCTCTTGGCGGCCACATCTCCCGGCACCAGCTTCAGGATCTTGGGGTCCACCTCGAACCGAGAGAGATCCACCGCCGGCATGCGGTGCTGGCGGGCCAGGACCTTGGTGATCTCCAGCTCCGGCACGAACCCGAGCTTGACCAGGACGTATCCCAGACGGTGCTTGGTGGCCTTCTGCTCCACGAGCGCCTGATCGAGCTGCTCGCGCGAGACAAGGCCATCACGCACAAGGGTTTCGCCGAGCCGGTCGCTGCCGCCCGCCGCCGCAGTCGCCATGGTGCTGTTGAAGTCCGGATCTTGGGGTTGTCGGAGAATGGTGACTGGCCCGAAGGACTCGGGGGAGTGTGAGTCAGCGACTCCCCACCCGCACGCGCCCCTCAAGCCGGCCCAGGGCAACCGAACCGAATCCGGGCACCCGAGCCAATTCTTGCACAGCACGGAACGGGCCGTTGGTCTCCCGGTAGAGGATGATCGCCCGGGCCCGCGCAGGGCCTATCCCCGGCAAGGCGTCCAAAGATTCGACACTTGCGGCGTTGAGGTCCACCGGATCGGCGGGCGGCGCCGCGGCCGGAGTCCCCGGCTGGTTTGAGGTTACCGGCAGGTTCGGCGTCCGGGCCCGTGCGGCCGAGAAGGCAAGGTGTGGGCCGAGGGCGGCCAGGAGGCCCGGACCGATCCCAGGCACTCGGTCCAGGCCCGCCGGGCCCCCGAAAGGCCCCTGTGCCTCGCGATCCGCCACGATCCTCTTGGCGAGCGCGAGACCCACCCGAGGCAGCCTCGCCAGCTCGGGGGCCGTGGCCCGGTCGGCGTCGATCCGCTCCTCCGGTCCGAGCGGGCGGGCGAGGGCGAGGATGCTGTCACGGTGCGGCGCCGGGGAGCGGGGTGGGAGGGCCGCCAGCAGCTGGACCTCACCCGGCGCATCATCCGGGTGGTTGACCCACCAGCGCACACCCTGGCCGAGGAGGCCGAGAGAGAGAAGGAGGAAGAGCGCACGACGCTCGGCGGGGGGCATGCCGGCAGGGTAGAGCGGCGGCGGCGAGACGTGGGAGGCGGGATCGCGCGGGGAGGGGCGAAAACAGGGGTGAGACGGCCTACTTCCCTTCCCGCCTCACCAGTGCCACCGCCACGTCCCCCACGATCTGCAGGCTGGCCGCGCTCACCTTGTCGAGCGTGTCGTCCTTGGTGTGCCACCAGGGGTAGTCGAAATCCACCACGTCGATCGCCCGGATACCGACCTTTTGCAGCTCGAGGTGGTCGTCGATCAAGGTGTGCTTCGGCGTGGCCGCAAAGCTGCCGGCGTAGCCGAGATCCTTTGCGGTGTTCCAGACCAGCTCCACCACCTCGGGCGCACCGATCAGCGAGTTCCCTTCCTGGAAGATCTGCAGGTCCTTGTCCGCCACGAGATCGAAGAGAACCGCATAGAGGGGCTGCGGCCCCGGGACCTGGTGGGCCGCGTAATAGCGCGAGCCGATCAGCACGTCCTTGGGCGTCTTGGTGAAGTCGCCGTAGTCCTCGCCATCGGCGAACAGGAGATCGACCCCCACCCCCGGCGCGGCCCGCTTGAGCACATCGGCCACCCCGAGGAGCACCGCCACGCCGGAGCCGCCATCGTTGGCGCCGGGAACGGGCCGGGTAGAGTCGGTCGAGACCGGGCTGTCGGCGGTAGGGCGGCTGTCCCAGTGGGCCAGGAAGAGCAGCCGCTGCGCGGCGCCCGGATTGAAGCGGGCCACGAAGTTCGTCAGCGGGAGCGAGTCGCCGGCGGCGGTCACGTGGATCCACGACTGCACGACGACCGTGTCCGCGCGTTGCCGGAGCAGGCTGTCGAGCCAAGCGGCGGCCCGCCGATGCGGCTCGGTTCCGGGAATGCGCGGGCCGAAGCCGACCTGCGTCTCGATGTACCGGAAGGCGGAAACACCGTCGAACTCGCGTGCGCGTGGCGTGGTGTCGCGGCAGGCGGAGAGCAGGAAGAGAACGATCAGCGGGGCTGGGCGCGGCATGGGCAGGACGAAATCCTTCTCGGGAGGCAAAGTCAACGCGCAGGGCCGGTGCCGGAGTCACCCTGAGCGAAGCGAAGGGTTCAGGGTGACTCGTGGGGACGTTCCACCGCTCCTAGCGATAGTCGCCAGCGAAGAGGGAGAGCTGGAACGAGGCGATGATCGAGATCTGGGAGGTGCGCCGACTCAGGTGACGGGCGTCGTTGACCGAGTAGTCCACCTGGAGGCCGCCGCTCAGCGTCTGCAGCAAGTCGGTGTCGATCCCACCGCGCACTTCCCGCCGGCGGACGTCGGAGATGAGGATGCAATCCGCCGCCGTGCCCTGGTTGAGGCAGGTCTTGGCCGCCGTCTGCAGATAGGTCACCGAGCTGCGCACCTGCTTCCGCGCGCGGCTGATCGAGCGGGGGAGTCGGAAGCCGTAGTTGAAGGCGCCCGTGATGTCGTTCTGGTCGAGCCGGGTCTCGTTGCCGTTGGAGAGGTTGTCCTGGTGGAGATCGGCGAAGCCCAGCGTGACCGACATGCCGTTCCGCAGGCCGAACTGCACGTCCGGCGTGATGGACGACGACGTAATGCTGGTCAGCGCGGGCGCCCCGCTTCGGTTGGCCTGCACCGAGCTCCCCTCGCGGTGGCGGAACGACGTGCCGATCGCCAGCAGCGTCAGCGGGCCGGCGCGGAAGGTGCGGCTCCAGCGGACGTTCCCCACCGGCCATTCGCGCTGCTTGGTCTCGGTCTCTATGAACCCCTCGCCCACCCGCTGCAGCCGGGTGGTTCGGGTAAGAGCGTGCGAGATGGTGAAGGTCACCCCGTATGGGAGGTCGGCGCCGCTCGACACCGTGGCCGTGCGCGACTCCGACACCCCACGCGCATCCGAGCCTTCCTGCTGCAGGAAGCTCTCGAGACCACCGAGCCCGAGCTGGTACTTGAGGCTGGGATCGAACGCGGTGAGGTCGTAGGTCGAAGTGCGGATCAGGCGCGTGCTCATGTCGAGCGGCCGCACCCGGGCCACTGCCTTGCCCAGCACGCTGCTGTCGCCCGCCAGGATGCGGAGCCCCCGCGCGAAATCGAGCGCTGCCCCCAGCTCGTTGGTGCGCGCGTTGTTGAGCGTCTGCGGCAGGATGAAGGCGCCGCTGTCGCCGTCGGCTCGCACGGGGTCGCGGCTCGAGAGGGTGCGGCTCAGGATGAAGCTGCTGCTCGACAGGAAGCGTGGCCGGAGCCAGGTCGCGAGGTTCGGGGTGAGCGACAGGGCCGTGGCCAACGACCGGTCGCGCTCCACGCCGACCGGCAGCCCGAGCAAGAAGCGCCGCTCGCTATAGGCCAGCCGCCCGATCGGTGAGGAGTCGGGATAGACCCGGAGGTCCCGTGTGCTGGTCAGGTCGCCGCTCAAGTTGAGCATGCCGAACGGCTGCCAGGTGAGCCCGGCGGAGTTGCGCCAGAGGTGGGTGAGCGCGAGCGTCGGGCGGAAGGTGTCGTCGTCGCTGCGCACGACCGGGAACCGGAACGCCGTGCTGTTGGACTCGTCGCGGTTGAGGCCGCTCGCCAGGCGGATTCGGGTCGGCGCGAGGCTGATATCGGCCCGCTCCAGGCTCTTCCCTACCTCGCCCCGGCGCATGAACCCCGGCAGCGCTTTGGCTATTCCGCCGATCGGGAGCCGGATCCCCTTGCGCCGCATCTGAAGCTGGTACGTCAGGTTGAGGGCGAACGAGTTGGCCTTGGCCTCGCTGAGCTCGGTCAGCGCGCGGCCGTTGGTGATGCTGGCCGCAATGGCGAGCGGATCCACCAGGCCCTTGGTCAGCCATCCCCTTCCCGGCTGGCTCCGGCGCAGGGACAGGCTCACGGTGGCGCTCCGCGAGTCGGGTTTCCGAAGCCCCGGCAGCGCCTCGCCGCGGATGTCGGTGCCGGTCAGCAGCTCCGGATTGACGCCCGTGCGCGCGTAGGTCACGGTCAGCGGCATGGCGAGACCCAGGGAAGTCGGGAGGAAACGCTCGAGCCTGAGATTCCCCGCCAGCTGCAGCACGTTGGTGCCGCGGTAGGAGGGGTTCTCGTTGATCTGGCGGAACTGCCCGTTCAGCCGCACGTACGCCATCGTGAAACTGCCGACGTCCGAGGCCGTGAGCCGCGCGTCGATGGACGCGGCGGTACCGGTCTGCGAGACCGGCTCGCTCAGGCGGACGTCATCCACCCAGAGCTCGACCTCGGGGGTGGTGACGGTCTCGCCGACCCGGTAGATGCCGGCGGAGATCTCCTGGACCGCGGCCAGGTTCGGTGGGTTGATCCCGGGATCCCGCATATGCACCAGGTAGGGTCCGTCGCAGGCGACGTACGCCCCGCTGTCCTCGGTCCCGCACTGGGTCGCGCCTGAGGGTGGCTGGCCGGTGAGCCAGCGGTTCTCCACCTCGGCCCGGAGCCGCCGCAGGGTCTCGAGGTCGACGGTGAACTCAGGCTCCCACGTGGTGGATTTCGCGGGTGCGCGGTACAGGTAGAAGTTGTCGTTGTCGCTGCCGAGCTTGAGGAACGCCTGCAGGTCGCCTTCGTCCCAGCCCGGCCCGCGGCCGCGCATCCACACCCGGAGCGTGCGGTAGGTGAGCAGGTTCTGCGCGCCCGCGGGGAACCGGAGGTATCCCTCGGCGCGCTCCCCGAGCCGCAGGTCCCGACCGATGATGCGGAGCGACTTCTCGTTGATCTGGGTGCCCTGCGACTCGCGGTCCCCGCCCCGGCGCGAGACGGCGTCGGTCACGCCGGGTGGCGACTCGTAGCCCAGATCGGTGCGATTCTCGGTGGACACCACCGAGATGCCGACCTCGCCGTGCGGCTGCCCGATCGCGCCGGTGAGCCCGGCGATCGGCGTCTCCGAACGGCGGACCCACGGCGAGCCGACGAACCGGAGCCGGGCCAGGGCGAAGCGCGCCACGACATCGGGCTGCCCCGCATCGGGCGGCGTGACCAGCGTGACCCGGAGGTGCTGGGCCAACCTCAGCGTCGGCGTGTTGAGCACGGCACTCGGCTGCCGGATCGGAATCCGGTACAGCTTCCAGGTGGCCGTGCGCCCCTGATTGTCGGTCGAGGTGACGCCGTCCCGCACGTAGAAACTGTCAGCCGCCAGGTCCACGATATAGCGGAAGACGTTCTCGTTGGTGCCGGTGAGGTCGAGTCCGGTATCGCCGTTGAGGTCCTCGCTATCGAGCACGCCGTTGCCGTTGGTGCAGCGGCCGCTCAGGTCGCCCCAGGGAAACACCGGCACGCTACTGCTGAGCGTCCGGGTGCAGAGCGGCAGCTCGGCGACCGGCCCCTGTCCCAGCTCCTCGATCGTATCCGGCCGGTCGCCCAGGATCCCGATGTCGTCCGTCTCCGTATTGAAGATGCCGATGTCGGTGCGCTCGGTGTCGAGCCTGCCCTCGCCGACGAGCTGGCGGCCGGTGAAGACGCTGTCGGCCCCGCTGACGGCGAAGGTGTCGGGGGCAACTGCGACGGCGTCCTCGCTCACGGTGCCAAGGTCCACCACCAGGCGGAGGCCGGCGGAGTCGGCCGGCTCGCCCGCGGGCTGGAACAACCAGAACTCGAGAAAGTCGTCGTTGCTCAGGTCGATGCCGGTGGGGCTGAGCGAGGTGACCATCGAGCGCCAGCGCGGCCGGAAATCGCGCCGCGGGAGCGACCACCGGGAGGCGTTGTTCCGCTGGACGATGCCCCCCGCCGTGTCGGCGTGCAGGGTCAGGTACATGATCGTCTCGGGCTCCTCGCCCCGCCCGGCCAACCGGATCAGCGTATCGATGTCCTGGGGGCGCAGCTCCAGCGCGATGCCGTTGGGCCCGGGCACCAGGTTCTGCCAAGTGAGCGCCACCGCGTCGTCCTTGTCGAAGCCGCCGACGAAGCCGATGTCCTCCAGCCCGGTGGCCTGCTGCGGTCGGCTGCCGAACTCCCACTGGGTCTCGCGCAGGGAGACGCCGAGGCCCGCGTCGCCCTCGAACTCCTCGAGATACGCCTGGCCGGAGCGGTTGGGGTCGGGCTTGGTGACGGCGAACTCGGCGTTCACGTCGAAGAGCGAGGGCGCGCTCGCCTCCTTGGTCACCAGCTGGTTCAGGAAGCCGTTCAGCCAGGTGGGCTTGAAGTGCAGCTCGGTGTTGATCCCGCCGATCAGGTTGGCCGATGCCTCGAAGCCGAGCGCGGGCCGGGTGAACGCGCTCTGCTCGCGCTGGTACATGCCGATCAGATTGATCGCGCCCCGGTCGCCCAGCGAGTACCGGGTGGCCATGCCGAGGATCGTCGTCGGCGCCACGGCGAAGAGGCCACGCTCCTCGAACCGCGCGACGACCTGCGACGATCCCGTGCCGAACAACTCATCCGGGTTGAGGAAGGTGACCTGTCCCACGTCGTACGAGATCGAGTAGTCCACCCCGCGGACGAGCTTCCTGCCGCCGACGAAGAGCTGCTCGCTGTTCTCGCGCAGCTGGAGCGCGTTGAGGCTGAGCGTGGACCGGTCCCCGCCGCCGGTGGCGTCGTACTGGAGCCGGAGCGCAAACTTGGCCGGCGGCCCCTGCGACAGTAGCAGGAACAGTGGCGTCCGGTACAGCGAGTCCGAGGCTTCGGCCGGGGTGAGACGCGCGGGGTCGGCGAACGGCTGGAGATGCGGGAAGATGAGGTAGGAATCGCGGATGACCTGCGCGGCCTCGGGGTCCTGCTGCCGCGGGAACAGCCGGTTGGTCCGGTCGAACACCGCCGCGTCGCTCGGCACGGCCAGGCCGAGCTGCTGCAGATAGGTCTCGGCGTTCCCGCCCAGCGGCCGCTCCGAGCGGTTGAGGGTGATCCCGACCTGAAGTGACGAGGCGTCGAGGTCGGCCCCCGCCACCCGGTATACCTGGCGCATCTCGTAGCGGAAGGTCGGCAGGCTGAGACCCTGCTGGGGCTGGACGATCAGCTCAAGCGTGTCCCGCGCCTGGGGCACGGCACCCACCGTGACGGTCCCTCGATCCGCCTCGGGAAAGGTGCCGATGAGGTTGTCGGCGGCGCTCCGGTAGCTCACCGCCAGGTAGTCGTTCTGGTCGAGC
>Ga0209798_10000198_pt1 | contig 34435 bp, 33 predicted proteins | sample DOMMetBare3Fresh_FD_187475 | JGI IMG/M metagenome (GOLD analysis project Ga0209798, IMG submission 187475) | Wetland sediment microbial communities from St. Louis River estuary, USA, under dissolved organic matter induced mercury methylation -... | ecosystem: Environmental > Aquatic >... | reverse complement strand
GAGGTCGCCGCGCAGGTGGGCCAGGGCGCGATGCCGCGCGCCACCGGCTCGGCCGTCGGGCGCAACCCGGTGGCCGTGATCGTGCCCTGCCACCGCGTGATCGGCGCCAACGGCTCGCTCACCGGCTACGCGAGCGGGTTGCCGCGCAAGGAGCGACTGCTGCAGCACGAGGGCGTGCTGCTCGCCTGAACCATGCGCCCGTCCGATCTGATCGCGCTGCTGACGCTGGCCGCGCTGTGGGGCGCGTCGTTCCTGTTCATGCGTGTGGGCGCCGGTGAGTTCGGCGCCTGGGCCTTGACCGCCCTGCGCGTGGCCGGCGGCGCGCTGTTCCTGCTGCCGCTGGTGGCGCTGCGCGGCCAGGGTGCCGCGCTGCGCACGCATTGGCGGCCGATCGTCGTGGTGGGCGCGCTCAACTCGGCCGTGCCCTACTTGATGTTCTCGATCGCCGCGCTGGCCATCAACGCCGGCCTGTCGGCGATCCTCAACGCCACCGCGCCGCTGTGGGGCGTGCTGGTCGGCTGGCTGTGGCTGAAGGACCGCCTGACGCCGTCGCGGCTGGCAGGCGTGTTCATCGGCTTCGCCGGTGTCGTGATGCTCGCCTGGGACAAGGCCAGTTTCAAGCCGGGCGAGCATGGCGTGAGCGCAGCGGCGGCCATCGGTGCCTGCCTGCTCGCCACGCTGTGCTACGGCATCGCGGCCAACTACACCAAGCGAACATTGACCGGTGCGCCGCCGCTGGCGGTGGCGGCCGGCAGCCAGGCCGCCGCGGCTCTGATGCTTGCGCTGCCGGCAGCGTGGAACTGGCCGCGCACGATGCCCAGCGCCTCGGCGTGGGCCAGTCTGGCTGCACTCGCGGTCCTGTGCACCGGCATCGCGCTGGTGCTGTACTTCCGGCTGATCGCGGCCCTGGGCGCCTCGCGCGCCATCACGGTCACCTTCCTGATCCCTTTGTTCGGCCTGCTGTGGGGCGCGCTGTTCCTGGGCGAGGCGGTCACCGCGGCGATGGTCGTCGGTTGTGCGGTCATCCTGCTGGGCACCGGGCTGGTCACCGGCGTGCTGACGCTGCCGGGCCGCGCAGCGACGTAACGCCGCGCGCTGCGCACCCTCGGTTTGCCCTCATGCCCTTCGCGGGCCACGCGCGCTACCCTGTGCGTCGACACAGGAGAACTCCACGATGAGCGCCCGCACCACGCCACCCTTCCGCGCCGACCATGTCGGCAGCTTCCTGCGCCCGAAAGTCCTGCTCGACGCGCGTGAGCAGAAGGCGCGCGGCGAGATCACGGCCGCGCAGCTGCGCACCGTGGAGGACCGCGCGATCGCCGAGATCGTGAAGTTCCAGCAGGACGTGGGCCTGCACTCGATCACCGACGGCGAGTTTCGCCGCACCTATTTCCACATCGACTTCCTCGAACAGCTGGGCGGCGTGCAGTGCGACCCGCCGACGCTGGTGCGCAAGCCCGACGGCAGCGAGGAGCTGGCGCCGCCGACGATGCGCGTCACCGGCAAGGTGGAGCACGTCAAGGACATCCAGCGCGCCGACTTCGAGTACCTCAAGCGCCAGGTCAGCCAGACCGGCACGCCCAAGGTGACGATCCCCTCGCCGACGATGCTGCACTTCCGGGGCGGGCGCGCCGGCATCAGCAAGGTGCACTATCCCGAGCTCGACCCCGCGTTCTACGACGACGTGGCCACCGCCTACGGCGAGGAGTTGCGCTCGCTGTACAACGCCGGCTGCCGCTACGTTCAGATGGACGACACCAACATGGCCTACCTGTGCGACGAGAAGATGCGCGAGGCGGCACGCCAGCGCGGCGACGACCCGAACGAGTTGCCGCACCGCTACGCGATGTTCATCAACAAGGTGGTGGCGAAGAAGCCGCCCGGCATGGTGCTGGCGATGCACCTGTGCCGCGGCAACTTCAAGAGCACGCACGCGGCCTCGGGCAACTACGAGCCGGTGGCCGAGGCGCTGCTGTCCGAGATGAACCTCGACGCCTACTTCATGGAGTACGACGACGACCGCTCGGGCGACTTCCGTCCATTGCGCTTCCTGAAGCCCGGCAAGACCGTGGTGCTGGGCCTGGTGACGACGAAGTTCGGCCAGATGGAAAGCAAGGACGACTTGAAGCGGCGCATCGACGAGGCCTCGAAGTACGCACCGCTCGACCAGCTGTGCCTGAGCCCGCAGTGCGGGTTTTCCAGTACGGTGCACGGCAATAACATCGCCGTTGAAGCACAACGCAACAAACTGCGGCTCGTTGTCGAGACGGCGGCCGAAGTCTGGAACTGAATCAACCTCGCATGATGGAGATCCGCACGATGAAACGCCTCGCTTTTTCGTTGGTCGCCGCCGCTTTCGCATGGCCCGCCGCGGCGCAAGAGGTCACGCTCAAGTTCCACCACATCTGGAACCCGCAGGCCATGGCTTCCGTGAACGTGATCGCGCCGTGGTGCGAGAAGATCGCCAAGGAGTCGGCCAACAAGCTGAAGTGCCAGGTGCTGCCGGCGATGAGCGGAGGCGGCACGCCGCCGCAGCTGGTGGACCGCGTGAAGGACGGCGTCGACGACGTGGTGATCACGCTACCCGGCTATACCGCGGGGCGCTTCCCGATGATGGAAGTCTTCGAACTGCCCTTCATGACCAACTCGGCCGAGGTCGGTGCACGTGCGGCGTGGGACTACCTGAACAAGAACGCCAAGGGCGAGTTCCCGGGCACCAAGATCCTGGCCACCTGGGTGCACGACGAGGGTTATGTGCACACCAAGGACAAGCCGGTCAAGACGCTGGCCGACTTCAAGGGCCTGAAGATGCGTGCCCCCACGCGCCAGACCAACAAGCTGCTGGCGGCACTCGGCGCCTCGCCGGTGGGCATGCCGCTGCCGGCGGTTCCCGACGCGGTGAGCAAGGGCACGATCGACGGCTTCCTGCTGCCCTGGGAGGTGATGCCCTCGCTCAAGCTCCAGGAGATGGTCAAGTTCCACAGCGAGACGGACCCGTCGCGCCCCGCGCTGTACAGCGCGGTGTTCGTGTTCGCGATGAACCAGGCCAAGTACGACAGCCTGCCGGCCGACCTGAAGAAGGTGATCGACGACAACAGCGGCCCCGCGCTGTCGCAGCAGATCGGCAAGATCTGGGACAACAGCCAGGCTGCCGGCCGCAAGGCGGCGCAGGAGCGCGGCAACACCTTCACGATGATTCCGGCGTCCGAACTCGACAACTGGGTCAAGGCCAGCGCGCCGCTGTACGACGAGTGGGTGGCCGACATGGACAAGCGTGGCGCCAACGGCAAGGCGCTGCTGGCCGAAGCGCGCGAGCTGCTGGTCAAGTACAAGAAATGAGCTGACGCGGTTGCAGGCGCGGCGCCCGCCCCCGGCCGGCGCCGGGTTGTCTTGGAGGGGGAGTCCGTGATGTTGAGCCTGCTGCGGCGCGTGGCGTCGAGTTTCGCGATCGCCGGCGCGGCAGTCGCGCTGGCCGCGGCGCTGATGGTGGTGACGAGCATCACGCTGCGTGCGTTGACCACGCGGCCCATCCCCGGCGACGTCGAACTGACGCAGTTCGCGATCGCGATCTCGATCTCGCTTGCGCTGCCTTGGTGCCAGTTGCGCGGCGCCAACATCATCGTGGACTTCTTTACCCAGCGCCTGCCGCAGCGGCGGCAGCGCTGGCTCGACGGCATCGGCGCGCTGCTGATCGGCGCCATGTGCGCACTGCTCGCCTGGCGCACCAGCGTTGGCGCGATCGCGGTGCGCGACGCAACCGAGACCTCGATGATCCTCGGCCTGCCGATGTGGTGGGTCTATCTGTCGCTCGCGCCGGGCCTCGCGCTGGCCGCGCTGATCGCCTTCGTGCAGGGCGTTCTGCACTGGCGCAATGCGCCGATGGCGGCATTGACAGGCGAGCCGGTCGAGACAGGCGCGCCATGACACCCACCTGGGTCGGCCTGGCCATGTTCGGCGGCATGCTGCTGCTGATGGCCGTGCGTGTGCCGATCGCGGCGGCGATGTTCATCCCCGGTGCGCTCGGCTACTGGGCGATGACGAACGACCTGGCGCTGCTCAACCAGTTGAAGGGCAGCGCGGTGGCGCGCCTCACGGTCTACGACCTGTCGGTGATCCCGCTGTTCCTGCTGATGGGTCAGTTCGCCACCCAGGGCGGGCTGAGCCGGGCGTTGTTCCAGGCAGCCGCGGCCTTCGTCGGCCACATCCGCGGCGGCCTGGCGATGGCTTCGGTGCTGGCCGCAGGTGCGTTCGGCGCGGTGTGCGGCTCATCGGTGGCGACCTCGGCCACGATCACGCAGGTGGCCTACCCGGAGATGAAGGCCCACGGCTACCACGGGCGCCTGTCGACCGCGACCTTGGCCGCCGGCGGCACGCTGGGCATCCTGATCCCGCCGTCGGTGCCGCTCGTGGTCTACGGCATCCTGACCGAGCAGAACATCGCCAAGCTGTTCGCCGCCGCGATGGTGCCGGGCCTGATCGCGATGTTCGGCTACCTCGCAGTGGTGGGTTTCATCGCGCGGCGCCATCCCGAACTCGCGCCGCCGAGCGAACCCGTGCCGTGGGCGCGGCGCTGGCGTGCGCTGCTCGCGATCTGGCCCATCGTGCTGATCTTCGTGATCGTCTTCGGCGGCATCTACACCGGGCTGTTTTCGCCCACCGAGGGCGCCGCAGTCGGTGCCGTGGGCACCTTCGTCGCCAGCCTCGCGCAGCGCGAGTTGAACATCGAGGGCATCCGCCGCAGCTTCATCGGCACTGCCGAGACGAGCGCGATGGTGTTCATGATCTTCCTCGGCGCCGACATGATCAACGCGTCGCTCGCGCTGACCGCGATGCCGGCCGCGGTGGCCGACTGGGTGGGCCACCTGCCGGTGGCGCCGTTGGTGATCGTGGGCGCCGTGCTGGTGCTGTACATCATCCTGGGCGGCGTGATGGACGAACTGTCGATGATGCTGCTGACGATTCCCGTGATCTTCCCGGCCATCATGCAACTGCCGATCCTCGGCCTGGCGCCCGAGAGCAAAGCCATATGGTTCGGCATTCTGGTGCTGATGACGGTGAGCTTCGGCCTGATCGCGCCGCCGGTCGGGCTGAACGTCTATGTCGTCAACGGCATCGCCAAGGACGTGCCGATGAACGAGACCTACAAGGGCGTGATGCCCTTCCTGGCATGGGATCTTGTACGCATGCTGCTGCTGCTGCTGTTCCCGCTACTCAGCCTCGGGCTCGTGCAACTGCTGTTCGGGCGCTGAGCGACAGCGTCTGCACGGCACCGCAGACGAGCCATCCCGCGCTTCGTTCACCGCGTCGACGTGCTGGCAGGAACTCGCCACTTCGAAGTCCTGAGCCTGCAACCGCCCATGCCACTGTGCAGTGCGGCCAGATGCGCCGCTGACTGCTGGCGCATCCTGTCTTTGACGACGTGCAGGTGCTCGATCTGCAGATCGCGACGGTGCAGCAGATGCGCAAGCCTGGCATGCAAGTCGGCCGGAATGGCTCCGCTGTTACGCGCGACGCCGCTGGCGGCTGCTCGTCGACGCTGCCGCATCGACCGGGATGATGCGAGCCTCGCCGATGGCCGGAGCTTTGCACCATCCCTGGCGGTCCCGGAAAGTGCAACGCCCGCACGAACTTGCTTCGTGCGGGCGTTGCTTTACCGATTGGCGGAGCGGACGGGGCTCGAACCCGCGACCCCCGGCGTGACAGGCCGGTATTCTAACCAACTGAACTACCGCTCCGCGAAACTGGCGTCCCCTAGGGGATTCGAACCCCTGTTACAACCGTGAAAGGGTCGTGTCCTAGGCCTCTAGACGAAGGGGACAGGAAACCTGATGCGCGTCTGCTCCTCGAATCGCGCGCCCGCCTTGGTGTTGGTGGAGGTAAGCGGGATCGAACCGCTGACCTCTTGCATGCCATGCAAGCGCTCTCCCAGCTGAGCTATACCCCCTTCATCGCAAGTCGGGAACAGTCGCGCTTTCCGAGCGAGATTGCGATTATAGCCAGCAAACATCACACACCCGACAGCCGCTCGAGCACCCGATCGCGCGAGAAGAGCGCCAGTACGGCATCGATCGACGGCGTTTGCGTGCGACCGCAGACGAGCACGCGCAGCGCGGGGGCCAGTTGCGGCATCTTCAGGCCGTGCGTTCCCAGCGCGGCCTTCAGCGCAGCGGCGATCGACTCCTTGGTCCATTCGATTGTCGTGAACTGCTCGCGCAGCGCGCGCAGCGCCGGCCGGACGGCGTCGCCCACATGGGCCTGGACATCGGCCGCGCTCGGCGAGACGGGCGCGTGGTACATGTGCAGCCAATCGGCCAGCTCGACGGTGGTCGCGCTGCGGTCCTTGAACAGCGCACAGGCCCTGGCGAGGTGATCGAGGTCGGCCGACACCACGCCGCGACGCGCGAGCTGTTCGCGGACCAGGCGCGCCAGGCGCATGTCGTCGGCCTGCTTGAGGTGGTGCGCGTTGACCCAGGCCAGCTTGGCCGGGTCCCACTGCGCGGGGCTCTTCGCGAGGTGGCTGCCATCGAACCAGCGGACCATCTGCTCGCGCGTGAACAGCTCGTCGTCGCCGTGGCTCCAGCCCAGGCGTGCCAGGTAGTTGCACATCGCCTCCGGCAGGAAGCCGCCCTCTTCGTAGGCCGTGACGCTCACCGCGCCGCGCCGCTTGGACAGCTTCAGGCCATCGTCGCCGAGGATGATCGGGTGGTGCCCGAAACGCGGCAGCGGCACGCCCAGCGCGCGGAAGAGGTTGATCTGCCACGGCGTGTTGTTGATGTGCTCGTCGCCGCGGAACACATGGCTGATGCGCATGTCCCAGTCGTCGACGACGACGGCGAAGTTGTAGGTGGGTACGCCGTCGGGTCGCAGGATGATCAGGTCGTCGATCTCGCTGTTGGAGATCGTTATCGGACCCTTGACGAGGTCGTCCCAGTGGACGACGCCGGTGGGCGGGTTGGCGAACCGGATCACCGGCGGCACGCCAGCGGGCGCCGGGGGCAAGGTCTTGCCGGGAGCCGGGCGCCAACGGCCGTCGTAACGCGTCTTCTCGCCACGCGCGCGCTGGTTCTCGCGCATCGCGTCGAGTTCCTCGGGCGTGCAGTAGCAGCGATACGCATGCCCGCCCTCGATCAGCTGCTCGGCCACCGCCCGGTAGCGCTCGAGTCGCTGCATCTGATAGACCGGGCCTTCGTCGTAGTCCAGGCCCAGCCACTTCATCGATGCGAGGATCTGGTCGACCGCGTCCTGCGTCGAGCGCGCGACGTCGGTGTCCTCGATGCGCAGGATGAACTGGCCGCCGTGGTGACGCGCATAGGCCCACGAGTACAAGGCGGTACGTGCGGTGCCCAGGTGCAGGAAGCCCGTCGGCGACGGCGCGATGCGGGTGCGGACGGTCATGCTTGCGACAGACCGCGCGCGAGATCGGCCTTCAGATCCTCGACGTCCTCCAGGCCCACGGCGAGCCGGACCATGCCCTGCACGATGCCGGCGGCCAGCCGCTGCGGCTCGGTCAGGCGCCCGTGCGAGGTCGACGACGGGTGCGTGATCGTGGTCTTCACGTCACCGAGATTTGCGGTGATCGAGCACACGCGCGTCGCATCGATCACCGCGAACGCGGCCTCGCGCCCGCCCTTGACGACGAAGGACACGACCGAACCGCCCTGCCCCGACTGCTGCGCCATCGCGAGCGCGTGCTGCGGGTGCGAGGGCAGCGACGGGTGATAGACCCGCTCGACTTGCGGCTGCGCCTCGAGCCAGTGCGCCATCTCGAGCGCATGCGCGCTTTGCGCGCGCACGCGGATGGACAGCGTCTCCAGGCCCTTGAGCACGACCCACGCGTTGAACGGCGCCAGGCTCATGCCGGCGCTGCGCATCACCGGGACGAGCTTGTCGACCACCAGCGCTTCGCTGCCGCACAGGGCGCCGGCGATCACGCGGCCCTGGCCGTCGAGGAACTTGGTTCCCGAGTGCATCACGACGTCGGCACCGAACTCGATCGGACGCTGCAGCGCGGGCGAGCAGAAGCAGTTGTCCACGCACAGCAGCGCGCCCGCCTTCTTCGCGATGCCGGCCAGCGCCGCGATGTCGCAGACCTCGGTCAGCGGATTGGTCGGTGTCTCGGCGAACAGCAGGCGGGTGTTGGGCCGCACCGCGGCACGCCAGTCGTCGAGGCTCGACTGCGAGACGAAGGTGGTCTGGATGCCGTACTTGGCGAAGTCCTGGAACAGCCGGATGGTCGAGCCGAACACCGACTGGGAGCACACCACATGGTCGCCCCCCTTCAAGGTGCCCATGATCAGCAGCAGGATGGCCGCCATGCCGCTGGACGTGCCGATCGCCGCCTCGCTGCCCTCGAGTGCCGCCAGGCGCCGCTCCATCATCGCCACGGTCGGGTTCGAGAAGCGGCTGTAGACGAACGCCTCCTCCTCGTTGGCGAAGCGCGCCGCGGCGGTGGCCGCGTCGGGATGGACGAAGGAGCTGGTGAGGAACAGCGCCTCGCTGTTCTCGCCCCATTGCGAGGGCGGCAGACCCTCGCGCACGGCCAGCGTGTCCAGCCGCGCGTCGGCGGGCAGCTGCGTTCGCGGCAGCTTCTTGCCCGCGTCCATCACGTGGCGCCTTGCAGCGCGAGCCGCCCGCGATCGGATGCCTCTTCCTCGTCGAACTGGAGCCGGCGCTGCGCCTCCATCTTCGCGAAGTCGCTGTCGCTCACGTCGCCGGTGATGTAGTGGCCGTCGAAACAACTGGCCTCGAAGCCGTCCAGCTTGGGATTGAGCGCGCCGACCACGCGCTTCATCGCGTCCACGTCCTGGTAGATCAGCGCGTCGGCGCCGATGAACTGGCGGATCTCCTCGACGCTGCGGCTGGCGGCGATCAGCTCCTCCTTGGTCGGCATGTCGATGCCATAGACGTTCGGAAATCGCACCGGCGGCGCGGCCGAGGCCAGGAAGACCTTGTTCGCGCCCGCGTCGCGCGCCATCTGCACGATCTCCTGGCTCGTCGTGCCGCGCACGATCGAGTCGTCGACCAGCAGCACGTTGCGGCCCTTGAACTCGACACCGATCGCGTTGAGCTTCTGGCGCACGCTCTTCTTGCGCACCGCCTGCCCCGGCATGATGAAGGTGCGCCCGACGTAGCGGTTCTTGACGAAGCCCTCGCGGTAGGGTTTGCCGATGCGGTGTGCGAGCTGCATCGCGCTGGGCCGGCTCGACTCGGGAATCGGGATCACGACATCGATCGCCGAAGGCGGCATGGTCGAGATCAGGCGCTGCGCCAACGACTCACCCAAGTTCAGCCGTGCCTGGTAGACCGAGATGCCGTCCATCACCGAATCGGGCCGCGCCAGATAGACGAACTCGAACATGCACGGGTTCAGCGTCGGCGTGGCGGCGCATTGGCGCGTATGCACGCGGCCGGCCAGGTCGATGAAGATGGCCTCGCCGGGCGCGACATCGCGCTCGAGCAGGTGGCCCGTGCCCTCGAGCGCAACGCTCTCGCTGGCGACCATCATCTCGCCTTGCGCATTGGGCTTGCTGAACACGAGCGGGCGGATGCCGAACGGGTCACGAAAGGCCAGCAGGCCGTGACCGGCGATCAATGCCACCACGGCGTAGGATCCCTTGACGCGGCGATGGACTGCCGCGACGGCCTTGAAGATCTCGTCGGCCGTCAGCGGCAGGTCGCGCGCGGCCAGTTCCAGTTCGTGCGCCAGGATGTTGATCAGCACCTCGGTGTCGCTGTCGGTGTTGATGTGGCGGCGGTCGACCTCGAACAGTTCGGCCTTCAGCGCAGGCGCATTGGTCAGGTTGCCGTTGTGCACGAGCACGATGCCGAAGGGTGCGTTGACGTAGAACGGCTGCGCCTCTTCCTCGCTGTAGGCGTTGCCCGCGGTCGGGTAGCGCACCTGGCCCAGGCCCACGTTGCCGGGCAGCGCACGCATGTTGCGTGTGCGGAACACGTCGCGCACCATGCCGCGCGCCTTCTGCATGAAGCACTTGGTACCCACCATCGTGACGATGCCCGCCGCATCCTGGCCGCGATGTTGCAGCAGCAGCAGCGCGTCGTAGATCAGCTGGTTGACAGACGACGTGGAGATGACGCCGACGATGCCGCACACGGTAAAGGTCCTTTCAGGCGGGCAGGTGGCGCGAGACGGCCTCGGGCAACACCGGCTTCAGTCCGGCGAGCATGGCGCCCAGCCACGCCGCGCCTTGCGAATGCTGCCACGCCGGGGATCTGGCCGCCGGCGTCAGCGCAACGACGGTGGCCACCGCCAGCAGCACGATCGCGCCGCGCAGCAGCCCGAACGCCGCGCCGAGCACCCGATCGATCGCCTGCAGCGGGGTGGCGTGGATCAACGCACGCAGCAACCGCGAGACCAGCGCCCAGAGCAGCAGTGCGCCGATGAACGTGGCCGCGAACGCCGCGACCTGGTTGAGCGCGCTGCCCGGCACGCCCACGGGCAGCCAGGTCGCCACCGTCGGAGACGCTGCCTGCGCCGCGACATAGGCAGCGAGCCAGCCGAGCAGCGACAGCACTTCGAACACGAGCCCGCGCCACACCCCCACAGCCAGCGATACCGCGAGCACGGCCAGCAGCACGCCGTCCACCCAGCCGAGCGCGCCGAGCCCGGCGCTCATAGCGACAGCACCGCGCCCGGCAGGCCCGCCGCCTTGAGCTTGGCGGCCACCTTGTCGGCCTCCTCTCGGGTCGCGAACGGGCCCACGCGCACACGCGTGCGCGGGCCGGTGGCGGTCTCCACGGCCTGGGTGTAGGTTGTCAGTCCGATCTTCTCGACTCTGGCGCGCGCTTCGCGCACCGCGCTCGCTTCGGCAAATGCGCCCACCTGCACGACAAAACGCCCGGCGCCGTCGTCGGTCGGCCTGGCCGTCGCAGGGGCGCTGGACTCGGCCTTGGGTTCGACCTTGGGTTCAGGCCTGGGCTCGGGTTTCGGCTCGGCCTTGGCCTGCGGTTTCGGCGCGCTCTTGGGCTCGACCTTCGCCGGCGGCGGCACCACCACCGCGCTCGCCGCAGCGGCCGTCGCCGGTTCACGCGGCGCCTCGGCCTTCGATTCGGTGATCACGGCCACGGGCTTCGATGCCGCCGCAGCCGGCGCCGGCCTGGGTGCGGGCAGTGGGAGCGGCGCCTGACCGTCCTTGCGCGGGATCTCGATCGGGATGTCCACCGGGATCGGCCTGGGTTGCGTCTCGAAGATCAGCGGGAAGGCCACCACGCCGATGCCCAGCAAGACGACTGCGCCGATCAGGCGCCTGCGGGCGCTGGATCGCACACGCTCGACCAGGGCCTCGTCGCTGCTGCGGCCCGAGGCCCCTTCGGAACCCTTGAGGAACGAGAACAAACCCATGCGTGGCGAGCCGGTGAGGAGACGGCCCCCTCGCGACGAGTCAGGTCACCGCGTGCGGTGCACCCAATCGAGGCAGGCCTTGCGCGAGCACGCCGCCCACGGTGAGGAACGAGCCGAACACCAAAATTCTATCAGCGGGGTCCGCACGGACCCGCGCCGCAGCCAGCGCAGCGGCCGGATCGGCGTGCACGCTGGTCGGCACGTCGCGAATGCCGCGCACGCAGGCGGCCAGTTGCTCGGCCGTGGCCGCGCGCGCCAGCGGCAGATCGCAGCAGTACCACATGTCGATGATCGGCGCGACGCGCGCGACGAGCCCCGCGAGATCCTTGTCGTGCATCGCGCCGAATACGGCATGCGTGCGCGGATAGAAGCCCATCGCGTCGAGGTTCAGCGCCAGCGCGGCCACCGCGTGAGGGTTGTGTGCGACGTCGAGCACCAGCGTCGGCTGACCCGGCAGGATCTGGAAGCGCCCGGGAAGTTCGACCGCAGCCAGCCCCTGCCGGATCGCCTGCACCGGCACCGGCAGCCGATCGCGCAGTGCTTCGAGTGCGGCAATCACGCCGGCCGCGTTGACCAGCTGGTTCGCACCGCGCAGCGCGGGATAGGCCAGCCCGCCGATGCGCCGGCCGCGGCCGGCCCAGCTCCATTGAGTGTGATCGCCGCTGTGGTTGAAGTCGCGCCCGACAAGCCAGAGGTCGGCGCCGATCTGCTCGCCGTGGGCGCGCACGCTCGAAGGGGGCATCGGGTCGCTGACGATGGCGGGCCTTCCCGCGCGCATCACATGCGCCTTCTCGCGGCCGATGCTCTCGCGGTCGGGCCCGAGGTATTCCATGTGATCAAGGTCGATGCTGGTGATCACCGCGCAGTCGCTATCGAAGGCGTTGACGGCATCGAGCCGGCCGCCGAGGCCGACCTCCAGGATCACCAGATCCAGCGGCGCCTGCGACAACAGGCGCGCGATCGCGAGCGTCGTGAACTCGAAGTAGGTCAGCGTGATGTCGCCGCGCGCCGCCTCGACCGCCTCGAAGTGCGGCACCAGGGCCTGGGCTGCCACCGGCGCACCGTCGACCCGGCAGCGCTCCTCGAAATGCACGAGATGCGGCTTGATGTACAGGCCGACGCGGTAGCCGGCCGCCAGCGCGATTGCCTCGAGCATCGCGCAGGTCGAGCCCTTGCCGTTGGTGCCCGCCACGGTGATCACCGGCACCTCGAAACGCAGTCCCAGGCGCTCGCGCACCCTGCGCGTGCGCTCGAGCGTCATGTCGATCTTGTTCGGATGCAGGCGCTCGCAGTGGGCCAGCCAGTCGACCAGGGTGCGCTGCGGCGGCGAAGTCATGAGGCCATCGTAGCGTCGCCCCAAAAACCGCCAAAGAAAAAGGGCGGCCGGTGGGCCGCCCGTCGTCGCAGTCGCCGTCGTCAGCCTTTGGCCCGGCGCTGGCGCCGTGCCATCAAGCCCACCGCGGCCAAGCCCGCGAGCATCAGCGCGTAAGTGCTCGGCTCGGGCACCGGCGCGGCGAAGACGACGTCCTGGTTCGTGCCGCTTGTCAGCACGCGCACCTCGAAAGTGTTCGAGTAGTCCGGCAGGCCGTTCAGGTAGGTCTGCGCCAGCGAGCGCGCGTCGTCGCCATAGTCCGAGAACATGGCGGCACCCGACTTGGTATCGAAGCCATTGCCCGCAGCCTCGTACTTGATCTCCCAGAGCGCGATCTGGAACGCGGCCTGCTTGACTGGGGTGTCGACCTCGGCCGAGCGGCCGGAAAACAGGCGACTGACGTCATCGAGCCGCGATCCGAAGAAACCGCCGGCATCGGTCAGGCTGTAGCTGTTGTTCGTGCTGCCGAAACTCGGCAGATATTGGTAGAAGTCGACGCAGTAGCTGACGAAGGAGTCGCCGCCCCACGAGGTGCTAAAGCCGCCGGCGCTGACCGTCAGGTCACGCGCGTCGTTCGGCGCGCCGAGCACGCCGCGCACCGCCTGCGATCCATTGGCGAAACCGGTGAAGGTCACCGATTGCGCTGCCGCCCCTCCCACCGCCAGCGCCGCAGCCAGCCCGATCAGCATCTTGTTCGTCACCATGCGCTCCCTGTGATTGCTCGGATCGGCGATTCATGACGCCGACATGCAATCATTCTCGGGTGTCCGCACGAGCTGACATCTCCCGGAGTGCAGGGGGATCCCGCGTTCGCGGGCCGCTGGATGCGTGAAAAGTGCGCGCGCCGGCGCGCGCTCAGGCCACCGCGTCGGCGCTCTGGCGCTGCAGCACCGCGAGCACACGTGCCACGGCGCCGCGCAGCTGGCGGCGGTCGACGATCATGTCGATCGCGCCCTTCTCGACGAGGAACTCGCTGCGCTGGAAGCCTTCCGGCAACTTCTCGCGCACCGTGTTCTCGATCACGCGCGGGCCGGCGAAGCCGATCAGCGCCTTGGGCTCGGCGATCACGACGTCGCCCATGAACGCGAAACCGGCCGACACGCCGCCCATCGTCGGGTCGGTGAGCACACTGATGTAGGGCAGCCGCGCCTTGGCCAGCCGAGTCAGCGACGCATTGGTCTTGGCCATCTGCATCAACGACAGCAGGCCTTCCTGCATGCGCGCGCCGCCGGTGGCGGTGAAACAGACGAACGGAACCTTCTGCTCGATCGCGGTGTGCACACCGCGCACGAAGCGCTCACCGACGACCGAACCCATCGAGCCTCCCATGAAGTCGAACTCGAAACAGGCCGCGACCAGCGGGATCGTGTGCACGGCGCCCCCGACGACGACGAGTGCGTCGGTCTCGCCGGTGGCTTCGAGCGCGTCGCGCAGTCGCTCGGGGTACTTCTTGCTGTCCTTGAACTTCAGCGCGTCGACCGGCACGACCTCCTGTCCGATCTCGTAGCGGCCCTCGGGATCGAGGAAGGCATCGAGCCGCGCGCGTGCACCGATGCGATGGTGGTGATCGCACTTCGGGCAGACGTTGAGGTTCTGGTCGAGATCGGTCTTGTAGAGCACCGTCTCGCACGACGGGCACTTGATCCACAGCCCTTCGGGCACCGTGCGGCGCTCGCTCGGGTCGGTGGGTTGGATGCTGGGGGGCAGCAGTTTCTCGAGCCAGCTCATGCGAGGATTCCCTTCGACGTTGTTGGCTATCGGATCGCGTCCAGCGCGGCACGGATCTCGGCGATGAACGCCGAAGCCGCGGGGGCGACAGTATCGCGCGTTTGCGCCTGCAGCAGTTGCACCAGGCTCGAACCGATCACGACGGCATCGGCGACGCGGCCGACGGCCTGGGCCGACGCGGCGTCGCGGATCCCGAAGCCGACACCCACCGGCACGCTCACATGGGCGCGGATGCGTGGCAGCATCGCGGCCACGGCGTCGGTGTCCAGATGGCCCGCGCCCGTCACGCCCCTGAGCGACACGTAGTAGACGTAGCCGCTGGCGATGCGTCCCACGGCGGCGATGCGGTCATCGGTCGAGGTCGGTGCCAGCAGGAAGATGGGGTCGAGGCCGGCGGCCTTCAGCGGTCGTGCAAAGGCCTCGGCTTCCTCGGGCGGATAGTCGACGACGAGCACGCCATCGACCCCAGCGGTTCTGGCATCGGCGATGAAGCGCTCGATCCCGTAACGCTCGATCGGGTTCGCATATCCCATCAGAACGATCGGCGTGGTGTCGTTGCGCGCCCGGAAGGCACTCACATACGCCAGCACCTGCGCCATGCCGACGGCCTTGGCCAGCGCACGCTCCGCGGCCTTCTGGATCACCGGACCGTCGGCCATCGGATCGGAGAACGGCACGCCGAGCTCGATCACGTCGGCGCCGGCCTGCGCCATCGCAAGCATCACGTCCACCGTGGCTTCGGGAATCGGGTCGCCAGCGCAGATGTAGGGGATCAGCGCCTTGCGCCCCTCGCGCTTCAGGGCCTCGAAGGTCGTCGCGATGCGGCTCATCGTGACCTCCGCTGGGCCGCTCCCGAGGAGGGCTCAGCCCCCTCGGGGGGCCGCGAGCGGGTGCGAGCGTGGGCGCTCATCGCTTCACCCCCTGCCCTTTGCACGATGGCCGGCAGAAGAACTCGGCACCCGACAGATCGGCCACGGTGCCGATGTCCTTGTCGCCGCGGCCCGAGAGATTCACGAGCAGATGCTGGTCGGGCCGCATGGTCGCGGCCATCTTCATCGCGTACGCCACGGCATGGCTCGATTCGAGCGCGGGGATGATGCCCTCGGTGCGGCACAGCCGGTGGAACGCCGACAGGGCTTCATCGTCGGTGATGCCGACATACTCGGCGCGGCCGATGTCCTTCAGGTAGGCGTGCTCGGGGCCGACACCCGGGTAGTCGAGGCCGGCGGAGATCGAATGTGTCTCGGTGATCTGGCCGTTCGCGTCCTGCAGCAGGTAGGTGCGGTTGCCGTGCAAGACACCGGGCGAGCCGGCCGACAGCGACGCCGCATGCTTGCCGCTGGCGATGCCCTGCCCTGCCGCCTCGACACCGATCAGCCGCACGGCCTCATGCTCGATGTACGGATAGAAGATGCCCATCGCGTTGCTGCCACCGCCCACGCAGGCGATCACCGCATCGGGCTGGCGGCCGATCAGCTCGGGCATCTGCGTGAGGCACTCGTCGCCGATCACTCGCTGGAAGTCGCGCACCATCATCGGATACGGGTGCGGGCCAGCGACTGTGCCGATGATGTAGAAGGTGTTCTCGACGTTGGTGACCCAGTCGCGCAGCGCTTCGTTGAGCGCGTCCTTCAGCGTCCTGCTGCCGCTGTCCACCGGCACCACCGTGGCACCCAGCAGGTGCATGCGGTAGACGTTCGGGCTTTGGCGCTTGACGTCCTCGCTGCCCATGTAGACCACACACTGCATGCCGTAGCGTGCGGCCACGGTGGCGGTGGCCACGCCGTGCTGTCCGGCGCCCGTCTCGGCGATCACGCGCGGCTTTCCCATGCGGCGCGCCAGCAGCGCCTGGCCGATCGTGTTGTTGACCTTGTGCGCGCCGGTGTGGTTGAGGTCCTCGCGCTTGAGGTGGATCTGCGCGCCGCCGATCTCGCGCGACAGGCGTGCCGCGTGATAGACCGGGCTCGGCCGGCCGACGAAGTGCTTGAGTTCGCTCCTGTACTCGGCCACGAATTCGGGATCGCGCCGGTAGCGCTCGTAGGCGGCCTTCAGTTCGTCCAGCGCATGGATCAGCGTCTCGGCGACGAAGGTGCCGCCATAGGGCCCGAAGTGCCCGCGGGCGTCGGGCTGGTGATAACTCAACATGTCGGTGTGGATCCGTGTCTTTCCCGGCAACCGCCGCGGATCTGGCTCAGCCAGGCCGCCGGCGGTGCCCCCTCGATGGGGAGGCGCCTAAGGTGCTCGGGGGTGGGTCATGTAGCGAGGTCCGCTCGCCTCGCATCGGCTTCACGGACCGCTTCGCAGAACCGGCGCATCAGCGCGGCATCCTTGATGCCCTTCGCGCTTTCCACGCCGGAGCTCACGTCAACGGCAAACGGCCGGACGCGAAGCACTCCATCGATCACGTTGGCAGGACTCAACCCACCAGACAAAACGAGGCGATGAGCGGGAACGTCGGGTGGAAGCAGTGACCAATCGAAAACCTTGCCGCCTCCGCCGTAGCCCTCGACCGCAGCGTCGACGAGCAGCCCGCAGGCGCTGTGGAAGCGATGGTTCCAGTCTAGCAAATCGACGCCCGCGCTCATGCTCACGGCGCGCAGGTACGGGCGGCCGGCGGCTTCGCAGTCGGCCGGCGTCTCGTCGCCGTGGAACTGCAGCATTGCATGGGGCAACGCCATGCAGCCGGCCTGGACCTCGGCGTGCCGCGCGTTGACGAACAGCAGCACAGGCGTCACGAAGGGCGGCAGGACGCGCGCCAGCGCCACCGCACGGTCCAGGGTCACGTGGCGTGCGCTGTGCGCGTAGAGCACGAAGCCCACCGCATCGGCACCGACATCGACGGCCGCGGCCACGTCGGCCTCGCGCGTCAGGCCGCAGATCTTGATGCGGGTGCGGTTCACTCAGGGCAGCCAGTCGAAGGCCGGCGTGCGTTGCGCGATGTCATGCGACGCATCGTAGTACGGCCCGGCGAAGTACAGGCCGTCGGGTGCGAAAGTGGGCGCCGCGGCGTCGCGGCTGCGCGCCGCCAGCACCTCGGCCATCCAGCCCGGGGCCTGCAGGCCCTGCCCCACCGCAACCAGGCAACCCATGATGTTGCGCACCATGTGGTGCAGGAACGCATTGCCGTCGAAGTCGAACCGCCAATAGGCACCGCGGCGTGTGATGGTGATGTGCTTGAGCGTCTTCACCGGTGTCGGGGACTGGCATTCGCTGCTGCGAAACGAGCTGAAGTCATGTTCACCGATCAGGTGGGCGGCAGCCGACTGCATCGCCTGCCCGTCCAGCGTGCGGAAGGTCCAGCCCACCAGGCCCTCCTCGAGCGCCGGCCGCACCGCGGATTCGAGCAGGACGTATACATAGCGCCGGCCGATCGCCGAATTGCGCGCATGAAACTGCGCCGTCACGGGCCGGCACCACTGGACCGCGACATCCGGCGGAAGATGGCGGTTGGTGCCCCGGACCCAGGAAAAGGATTCGCGGTCAACCACAGCGTCCAGGTGCACGACCTGGTTCAGCGCGTGCACGCCGGCGTCCGTTCGTCCGGCGCACACGGCAGTGACGGGTTGCCCGAGAAACTGTCCGAGGGCTTGCTCGAGCCGATCCTGCACGGTGCGCCCACCGGGTTGGCTCTGCCAGCCCTGGTAGGCGACGCCCCGGTAGGCGATGCCCAGCGCCAGGCGCCGCGTGGCCGCAGCGCCCGAAGCCGATTCAGGCAAGGGTGTCGAGCATGCCCTGCGCGCGCGATTTCAGCGGACCGCTCGCCTTGGCCACGACTTCCTCGAGCAGATCGCGGGCACCTTCCATGTCGCCGATCTGCCGGAACTCGTCCGCCAGTTCGAGCTTGCGCGCGAGTGGATCGGCCGCATCGAAGCTGCTGGGCACGCCGCTGACGGACGCGGGCCCCGCGCTGGTTCCGAAGTCGAACGATGTCGCGGTGGCCGGCGCGCTCGCCGCGCTGCCCATGTCCAGCGACAGGCCACTGAACTCCATTTCCATCGCCTTGGGGCCCTTTGCCTCGGCTGGCGCCGGCATGACCGGCAGGTCGGGCAGCGGTGCAGTGGGGGCACCTGCGTCGGATCCGCCTTGCAGCGGCTGGGTGGTCTCCATCGTCGGTGCCGCCGCCGCGGCGGCATAGGCAAGGTCGAGGTCGAGGTCGACGTCCGCACCGGGTGCCGGCACTGGCGGAAGCTCGGACACTGCGAAGTTCGTGGTGGGCGGCATGACCGACTGGGGCATCGTGCTCGCGCCCAAAGGCTCGACGACCGCCGAAGAACCTGCGCCGACTCCCGCGGCCGGACGCCCGCCCGGCTGGTACATCGGATTGTCGGAGTCGATCGTGAGGCCCAGTTCCTGCGCCTTGTGCCAGTCGTCGCCCTCGCCACCGGTCAAGCCGTACAGCTGCGCGGCCAGCAACTCGAAGCCCTTCGTGTCGCGCCGCTTGGCGTACACCTCGAGCAGCTTGCTGCGGATCGCCAGGCGCTCGGGATTGCCGCGCATCGCCTCCTTGAGGATCTCCTCGGCCTGCAGATCACGACCGTAGGCCAAATACACGTCCGCTTCGGCAACCGGGTCGACGTCGCCGATCGCATCGAGCTGCGACAGCGAATAGCTCATCGACGACGACGCGCCCGACGCGTCGCGCGTGTCGATGCGCTGGCCGCCGCTGGCGCCGAAGAACGAATCGGGCTGCAGGCGGCTTTCGAGGAACGAGGTCTCGCCGCTCTCGCTGCGCGAGCGGCTGCGCCAGCGATAGAACCCGAGACCGGCCAGCAGCGCGACGATCAGGCCGGCGCCAGGCAGCACGTACGGGTTGTCCATCAGGCTCGACAGGGGTCCGGGCTCTTCGCTCGGCACGGTTGGCGGCTTGGCCTCCGCCACCGCAGGCTTGGACGCCACCGCGGCTGCAGGCGGTTGCGCGGCGGGTGCGGGCGCAGGCGTGGACGCCATCGTCGGCGCGGGCACCGTCACCGCGGGCGTGGCGGGTGCCGGCGTGGGGGCGGCGGCAACCGGGGCCGGTGCGGGAGCCGGTGCGGGAGCCGGTGCGGGCGCAACGGCCACCGGTGCCGGCGCGGGCGCCGGTGCAGCTGCAGGCGCCGGTGCAGGCGGTGCGGCCGGGGTCGGCGCGGCAGCCTTGGCAGGTGCCGGCGGTACCGCCGGGGCGGGCGCGGGCGCGGCGGCTTTGGCAGGTGCCGACGGGGTGCCACCTTCCTTGAGCTTCTGGAGTTCCTGGACGTTGCGCGCCAGTTCGGCCACCCGCTCCTTCTGCGCCGCCTGCTCTGTGGCGGCGGACACCTTCGCCTCGGGCGCAGAGGCGGCGCCTCCCTTGACGCCCCCCTGCGAAAGGGTCAGGCGGTCGGGCGCGGCGCCGGTCGGTGCCTTCTTGTCGTCGACCTGGGCCTGCACGCGACCCGTTGCCTTGCGCGCGGATTCGGTCGCCTTGACTGCGGGCACGCCACTGGCGAGCCGCTCGCGGTACGCACCGAAGTCGGCGCTCTGAGCCTGGATCACCTGCTTGGCCTCGGCCTGGGCGATTTCCTTGGCGGTCGACGCGGAAGGCACCGTGAGCTGCGAACCGGCTTTCAACCGGTTCATGTTCTCTTCGATGAAGGCTTCCGGGTTGGCACGGAACAGCGCCACCAGCATCTGGTCCAGGGACACACCTTCGCGCTGGGTCCGCGTGGCGATGCGGTACAGCGTGTCGCCCTGGCGCACGCGGTATTCGTCGATGTTGCCGGCAGGGCGCGGCGCGGCGGCACGCGGGGCGGCGGCCGTGCTCGGTGCAGGCGCGGCGGCGCGGGGGGCGGGGGCCGGTGTGGGCGCAGGCGCGGCAGCGGTCGTCGCCGGCGCCGGCGTGGGCGCGGCCGCCCGCGGCGCAGCGGCTGGCGCCGGCGAGATGGCGGGTGGCACCGGCGCCGGAGCTGGTGCGGCGGCCAGTCGGGTGCCGGGCGGATCGAGCAGCAAGGTGTACTCACGCACCAGGCGACCACTCGACCATGTGAGTTCCAGGATCACGTCGACGAACGGCTCCTGGACCACGCGATCGCTCGTCAGGCGCAGGAAAGACCGGCCGTCGCGGCGCACCACCGTGACCTGCGTGCCCGGCAGGATCGGGTTGTAGTCAACGCCAGCGGCGCGATAGGCCTCGGACGGTGCCACGCGCACGCGCAGCGAAGAGGCCTCTTCGGGCGTCAGGCTCGTGATGTCGATCTCGGCGCGCAGGCTCTCACCGAGCGCGGACTGCACCGCCATTCGGCCAAGGCCCAAAGCCCAGCTGCTGGTCGCCGCGAGCGCCAGGGCCGCCGCCGCCACCGCTGAAAGCGCGTGGCGTTTGGTTTTGGGGTTGGTGTTCAAGGCGTCTCCCAATGACAGGCGGCGGACTTCACGATGGCCCGCCGCGACCCATCCATGCACGCCCCAGGGCCTGCCGTCCGCCGGGCCAGGCCTGAGCAGAGGTCATGCTCGAAATCACAATAGCATCAAGCATATAGGGTCGCAAGCTCATGCAAAGTCTGACCTCGGCTCGATGATTCCGGCTCGGTGTGAACTTATTGTCACACGACAACGAGATGTGAGGCACTGCCTCTGCAAGCGTCATTGCTCGAGGAGGATGCGCAGCATGCGCCGAAGCGGCTCGGCCGCGCCCCAGAGCAGCTGGTCGCCGATCGTGAAGGCGCCCAGGTACTCGGGGCCCATCGCGAGCTTGCGCATGCGTCCGACCGGGATCGACAACGTGCCGGTCACGGCCACCGGCGTGAGCTCGTGCATCGTCGCCTCGCGGTTGTTGGGAACGACCTTCACCCAGTCGTTGTCGGCGGCAATCATCGCCTCGATGTCCGCCAACGGCACGTCCTTCTTCAATTTGAAGGTCAGCGCCTGGCTGTGGCAGCGCATCGCGCCGATGCGCACGCAGAAACCGTCGACCGGCACCGGCTGGGCATGGCCGAGGATCTTGTTCGTTTCGGCGCCGCCCTTCCACTCCTCGCGGCTGACGCCGTTGCCCAGGTCCTTGTCGATCCAGGGGATCAGCGAGCCACCCAGCGGCACGCCGAAGTTGGCTTTCTCGGCGTCGTCGAGCATGCGCTGCTTGTCGATCACGCGGCGGTCGATGTCGAGGATCGCGCTCATCGGGTCGGCGAGCAGGTCGCGGACCTCGTGGTTCAGCGTGCCGAACTGCGCCAGCAGCTCGCGCATGTGCTGCGCGCCACCGCCCGAGGCGGCCTGGTAGGTCATCGTGGTCATCCACTCCACGAGGCCGGCCTTGTACAGGGCCCCGACGCCCATCAGCATGCAGCTGACCGTGCAGTTGCCGCCGATCCAGTTGCGCCCGCCCCTGGTCAGCGCACCCTGGATCACCGGCAGGTTGACCGGGTCGAGGACGATGACCGCGTCGTCCTTCATGCGCAGCGTCGACGCGGCGTCGATCCAGTGGCCGCTCCAGCCCGCGGCGCGCAGCTTGGGAAAGACCTCGGTGGTGTAGTCGCCGCCCTGGCACGTGATGACGATGTCGCAACGCCTGAGCGCGTCGATGTCGTGCGCGCGGTGCAGCGTCGTCTCGTTCTTCGCCATTTCGGGGGCCGCGCCGCCGGCGTTGGAAGTGGAGAAGAACACCGGCTCGATCAGCGCGAAGTCGCCTTCGCTGCGCATGCGGTCCATCAGCACGGAGCCCACCATGCCGCGCCAGCCGACCAGTCCTACGAGTGCCATTTCAGTCGTCCTTTGTCCCGAACCCCTTGTGGTCCCGGCTCGCGTCGCCGGGGTCCAGGAGGAAGGGGCGAGACGATCCGAGAGCCGCTAGCTCTTGGTGCTAATGGTTTTCTTGGTGATCGCGGCGACAACCGCGTCACCCATGGCGTGCGTCCCGACCTCGGTGGTGCCTTCACTCCAGATGTCGGCCGTGCGCAGCCCTTCGGCCAGCACCGCACCCACCGCCCGCTCGATGCGGTCGGCGGCCTCGGCGTGCTGGAGCGTGAAACGAAGCATCATGGCTGCTGACAGGATTGTAGCCAGCGGGTTGGCCAGATCCTTGCCCGCGATGTCCGGCGCGCTGCCGTGGCTCGGCTCGTACAGGCCTTTGTTGTTCGCGTCCAACGACGCCGAAGGCAGCATGCCGATCGAGCCGGTCAGCATCGCCGCCTCGTCCGACAGGATGTCGCCGAACATGTTCCCCGTGACGACGACGTCGAACTTCTTGGGCGCGCGCACGAGTTGCATCGCCGCGTTGTCGACGTACATGTGCTCGAGCTCGACGTCCGGATACTGCGCGTGGACCTCGATGACCACGTCCTTCCAGAACTGGAATGTCTCCAGCACGTTGGCCTTGTCGACGCTGGTGACCTTGCGCTTGCGTTTCCTCGCGGCCTGGAACGCGACATGGGCAATGCGTTCGATCTCGGGCCTGCTGTAGCGCATCGTGTCGAAAGCTTCCTCGGCACCCGGGAAGTGCCCATCCACCGCGATGCGCCGACCGCGCGGCTGGCCAAAATAGATGTCCCCCGTGAGCTCGCGGATGATCAGGATGTCCAGGCCCGCCACCAGTTCGGGCTTGAGCGACGAGGCATGGGTCAACTGCTCGTGACACATCGCCGGACGCAAGTTGGCGAATAGGCCCAGGTGCTTGCGCAGGCCCAGGATCGCCTGCTCCGGGCGCAGCGCACGCTCGAGCTTGTCGTACTTCCAGTCGCCCACGGCGCCGAACAGCACCGCGTCGGCCGCCTTGGCAAGGTTCAAGGTCGACTCAGGCAACGGATGGCCGTGCACTTCGTAGGCCGCCCCGCCCACCGGCGCGGTCTGCATTTCCAGCGGAAGTTCGAGTGCGCGCAACACGCGCAGTGCCTGCTCGATGATTTCGTTGCCGATGCCGTCGCCCGGCAACACTGCGATCTTCGCCATCACTGCGCCTTCTTCGGTTCACACAGCCGTTGCACGAGTCGGTTCTCGCAGGCCTTGAAAAGGACATAGGCAGCCATGCTCGCGGCCGCGGTGAACATCAGCTCGACGAACTGTTGCGCCGCGCCGTCGGCCAGTGCCTGCCAGCCATGCTCGGCAATCAGTTCGAGGTTGGCCTTGAGGAACAGGAACAGGTTGTAGGTGCCGGCGCCGAACACGAGGAACGACACGACCAGCAGGACGAACGTCAGCCAGACCCTGCGGAAAACGACACGCGCCAGCCAGGCCTGCATCGCCGCTCACAGGGGGCGAGACTCGAGCCAAGGCCGCCTCGCCAGTCGCTCGGCCTCGAAGGCGCGGATCTTGTCGGCATGGCGCAGCGTCAGCCCGATGTCGTCCCAGCCGTTGATCAGGCACTGCTTGCGGAAGGGCTGCACGTCGAACCCGATCTCGCTGCCGTCGGGCTTGACGATCACCTGGCGCGCCAGGTCGATCGTCAGGCTGTAGCCGGTGAAGGCTGCCACCTCGTCGAACAGCTTGTCCACCAGCGGCGCCGCCAGCACGATCGGCAGCAGCCCGTTCTTGAAGCAGTTGTTGAAGAAGATGTCGGCGTAGCTCGGCGCAATCAACGCGCGAAAACCGTACTGCTCGATCGCCCATGGCGCGTGCTCGCGGCTCGACCCGCAGCCGAAGTTCTCGCGCGCGAGCAGCACCGAGGCACCCCGGTAGCGCTCCTGATTCAGCACGAAATCGGGATTGGGCTTGCGCGTGGCGATGTCCTGGCCGGGCTCGCCCTTGTCGAGGTAGCGCCATGCATCGAACAGGTTCGGGCCGAAGCCCGTGCGCGCGATCGACTTGAGGAACTGCTTAGGGATGATCGCGTCGGTGTCGACGTTGGAGCGATCCATCGGGGCGACCAGCCCCTTGTGCACGACGAAAGGCTTCACAGGGCCTCCCGACGGGCCGTCCCAGGGGAGGCCAGCGCCGGCCCGGAGGGTCGCGAACAAAGTGAATTCGGAGGCTTCATTTCTTCTTGGTCGCCGCGTTCTCGATCGTCTCGCCGGCCTTGGTGATGTCCTTGCCGAGGCCCTCCACCGTGTTGCAGCCCACGGCAAACAAGGCCAGCAGTCCCATGCCCAACAGCTTCTTCATCCGAATGTTCTCCTATGCGATACGGCGCACATCGACAAAATGCCCCTCGATCGCGGCGGCCGCGGCCATGGCCGGACTGACCAGATGGGTGCGGCCGCCGGCGCCCTGGCGGCCCTCGAAGTTGCGGTTGCTCGTGGAGGCGCAGCGCTCGCCCGGCTCCAGCCGGTCGGCGTTCATCGCCAGACACATCGAACAGCCGGGCTCGCGCCACTCGAAGCCGGCGGCCCGGAACACCTCGTGCAGCCCTTCGCGCTCGGCCTGCGCCTTCACCAGCCCCGAGCCGGGCACCACCATCGCCAGCCGCACGTTCGACGCCACCCGCCGGCCCAGGCGCCTGACCACCGCCGCGGCCTCGCGCAGGTCCTCGATGCGGCTGTTGGTGCACGAACCGATGAAGACCTTGTCGATGCGGATGTCGTCGATGCGCTTGTTCGGTTCCAGCCCCATGTAGGCGAGCGCGCGCTCGATCGAGCCGCGCCGGCTGGCGTCACGCTCGCGTTCGGGATCCGGCACGCGCTCGTCGATGCCGAGCACCATCTCCGGACTCGTGCCCCAGGTCACCTGCGGCACCAGTTGCGACGCGTCGATCTGGACCACGCGGTCGAAGTGCGCTCCCGGGTCGGACTGCAGCGTGCGCCAGTGGGCCACCGCCGCGTCCCAAACGGCGGCGCTGGGTGCGAACGGGCGACCGCGCACATACTCGATCGTCTTGTCGTCCACCGCCACCAGTCCGGCGCGCGCACCGGCCTCGATGGCCATGTTGCACACCGTCATGCGGCCCTCCATCGACAGCGCACGGATCGCGCTGCCGCCGAACTCGATCGTGTGGCCGGTGCCGCCCGCGGTACCGATCCGGCCGATGACCGCCAGCACGATGTCCTTGGCGGTGCAGCCGCGCGGCAGCGCGCCGTCGACCTGTACGAGCAGGTTCTTCGCCTTCTTCGCCAGAAGCGTCTGCGTGGCCAGCACATGCTCGACCTCGCTGGTACCGATGCCGTGTGCCAGCGCGCCGAACGCACCATGGGTGCTGGTGTGGCTGTCGCCACAGACGACCGTCATGCCCGGCAGCGTGGCGCCCTGCTCGGGCCCGATCACGTGCACGATGCCCTGGCGCTTGTCGAGGAACGGGAAATACGCCGCCGCGCCGAAGGCCTTGATATTGGCATCGAGCGTGACCACCTGCTGCCGGCTCACGGTGTCGGTGATGCCGTCGTAACCGCGCTCCCAGCCGGTGGTGGGCGTGTTGTGGTCGGCCGTGGCCACGATCGACGAGGTGCGCCACGGCTTGCGGCCGGCCAGCCGCAGGCCTTCGAAGGCCTGCGGGCTCGTCACCTCGTGCACCAGGTGACGATCGATGTACAGGATCGTGGTGCCGTCGGCCTCGGTGTGGACGGCGTGCTCGTCCCAGAGCTTGTCGTACAGGGTGCGTGCGGTCATGGCCCGCGATTGTCGCGCAACTGTTCGATTCACCGGGCGCAGCAAAGACTGCGAGCACGATGAAGACACCCGCGGCCCACGCGTCGTTGCGGGCCGACTGCGTGACCATTGCCGACCCGTGGTGGAACCCCGCCGCCGAAGACCAGGCCTCGGGCCGCGCCCACCGCAGGGGTCAGCTGCGCCCGGTCACGGTCTATCGCGTCGCCACGCAGGGCTCGATCGAGGACCGCATCGTGCGCCTGCGCCGCGGCAAGCGCGAGCTGGCCGAAGGCGTCCTCGGCGGGCAGGACGGAGGGCGATGATGGATTCAACCGCGTTGCTGGCGTTGTTGCGGGGCGTCGGTGACGCGGCTTGAATGTCAATCGCTGCACCGGTGAACGGCATGCGGTTGGGTGGCTCTGCTTGCGGCCCGAACGCGACGGTCACTGCTTCAATCCTGACGGCATCTGGCTGGCGTCGATCGCACCCGTCATGCCTGTGAGTTCCTGGATTCCTCAAGGGCGGGGCCGATGAGGGGTCCGCAAGTGCACGCAACCCGCAATATCTTGATTGGCATCAATCATCCAGGCCATGTAGACGAGGCCGAACAGGTCATGATGGTCAGGAGCCAGGTTCGGCACCATGAGCCATCCACCCGATGCCCGCATCCGGCCCGCCTCGGCAGCCGCGCAGGCGCTCGCGAACGCTGAGCAAGGCCAAACGTGCAGCCCCCTATGCAGTTGCGTCGACCTGCATCTGTCGTACGGCAGGCACTGTGTGCTCGATGGCTGCGACCTGTTGGTCTCGTCGCGGGAGGTGGTCGGGCTGACGGGCGAGAACGGCAGCGGCAAGAGCACGCTGGTGAAATGCCTGCTCGGCTTCCTGCGCCCATCGGCCGGTCATGTCCATTGCGACCCACGGGTGGGCTACTGTCCGCAGGAGAACTATCTGCACCGCAGCTACACGGTTGCCGAACACCTGCGCCTCATCAGTTCGCTGCGCGACGCTGACGAGCCGGTCGACGCGGGCTACCTGGGCCATTGCATTGCGACCCTGAAACTCGATCGCTACTTGGCGTATCCGATCCGCAAGCTCAGCGGCGGCACCTACCAGAAGGTCAAACTGCTCACCGCCATCGCGCACAGGCCGGCCCTGTTGGTGCTCGACGAGCCGACCGACGGGTTCGACTGGACGATGTACCTGGTCTTCTGGGACCTGATGGCCGAACTGGTTGGCCGCGGCACGGGCGTGCTGATGATCAGTCACCTGCTGCACGACCGCGAACGCTTCGACCGCATCTACGACCTGCGCGAGGGCAAGCTACATGCCTGATGTTGGCAGCGGCCGTCCCGGCTGGCTTGTCCTTCGCCTGTCGGTGCTCGAGTTGTGGCGCAACCCGCTCGGGCTCGTGTTGTTGGCTGTGATCCCTGCCGCCTTCATCGGCATGATCTGGTGGACTGCCAGCACGGAACCGCTCTTGCTGAAGATCTTCTTCGGCAACGAAACGCAGCAGATCCTGCTGACACAGCGGCAGATCGGGCTGGTCTTCGTCAGCGCGGCTGTCAGCGGATTCCTCGCTGCCTACTACGCTCTGATCCTCTTTCACAAGGACTTCGGCTACTTCCGCTTCTGCGCGTTCATGGGCCTGAGCGCGGTGCTGTTCACCAGCGCGCGGTTCGCGGCCTTCCTTGGCATCACGGCCGTGCTGGCCGCCGTAACGACCTGCGCCCTGGGCTACATCACGACGCTCGAACGACCGTTCATGGTCTTCGCTGGCTTCCTGTTCATCACGGTGATCTATGGGGCCTATGGCGGCGTCGTGGGTGTGCTCAGCCGCAGCTTCATGCCGGCCCTGCTGTGGATCGTCCTGCTGGCCCAGCTGGATGCCGGGTGGCTGCAGAACCCCGTGTACTACTCGGCCGCGCAGGAAAGCGACGTGATCCATTGGCTGCCCGCGTTCTACCCGTGCCAGCTCGTCTTCTCGGCCGCCTTCACGTCGCGCGACAACGCTGCAGCGATGAGTGGTTCGCTCGTATGGGCAGTGCTGACGGTTGCCTTGCTGATCGCCGTGGTGCAGTGGCGAATGCGCGGGCCCCTCGGTGCAGGCGGACCGTTTGACTGAGAAAGGCCCGCTCGACCTGCGAAGCGTGGCGCAACCCCGCCGATGACCGGCTGCGCCGGTGCCGAGAAATATGACGCCGTGCCTTGAGGGCCCTCACCAACCGCCGGCAAACGCGCGTCGATCATTCAACTGTCAATCATCAAAAGCGTCCTCAGGTCATTGCCGAGCAAGCCATGTTCCTCGAGAAGTGGTACGCCGACGTCGTCGATCCGAACGGCGTGAACTTGCTGTACCGAGCCAACCTGCAGCTTGGACCCGTGGTCATCGGCTATCAGGGACGCATCACGGGCGGCGGCCGCGCGAAGTCGGCCCTCGTTCCTGGCGGCGTGTCGCTACCTCGGGAAGTCGATGGCGCGATCGTCTGGCCTGCATCCGGTTCCGACGCTGGCCCGCCCTTGCGCTGGAGCGACAGCCACTCCCGAGAGATCACGTTGTGGCGAGATGAAAGACAGCTGCTCAGCTGGAATCCGCGGGTCCTCAACGGCTGCGTGTCGGGCTGGCAGCTGTTGCCCGCCGCGCGCGGCTACGTCGAGGAACTGACGCTGAATTTCGGGCCCTGGCAGCTTGGTTTGCAGCGGCTGAAGTGGGGGCGGTTCTGTGGGCAGCGCCACAGCCTCGTGTGGATCGAGTGGGAGGGGCGGCTTCCCAAGCGGCTGGCATTGCTGGACGGTCGGACAAGCGAACTGCACGTAACCACGCGCGAACGCATCGACTGTGCGGGCGCGATCCTTCACTTGAGCGAGTGCCAGGCGCTGGTCGAGGAACCGATGTCCGATGGGGCGCTGAGAGGATTGCGCCTGCCCAGAGGGCTGGAAGCACTGGAGTTCTTCCGCGGCCTGGAGACCAAGTGGCTCGCCACCGGCAGGCTCGAGCTCGACGCAGACACAGCCGACTCGGGCCATGCCATCTCCGAAGAGGTGGTGTGGTCGTGAGGGCCCTTGTCGGCAAGCTCGCCTATGGTGCGCTGTTCTGCATCGCCCTGCCGGCCGTGCTCGCGCTGTGGGCTTACCGGTTGGATACGTCGGCCACGGCCTTCTGGCCCCAGCCGTTCCCCGCCTGGGCGGGCGTGGTGCTGTTGCTGGCCGGGCTCGCACTCATGGCCGCTGCCATGTGGGCGCTGTGGACACAGGGCGGGGGCCTTCCGATGAATGCCTACCCGACCGAGCGTTTCGTGAGCGGTTCGGTCTATGCGTTCATCGCGCACCCGATCTACCTCGGTTTCGTGGTGGCGGTGGCCGGAGCGTCCGTGCTGTCGAACTCACCGGCCGGGCTGTGGCTCGTGACGCCAGTCGTCGCGCTGGGGTCCATGGCGCTGGTGATCGGGTATGAAGGCCCCGAGTTGCGCGCGCGCTTCGGCCGGCCGGACAAGGCGCCGTGGCTCGGGCTGCCCGTGGGTACGGACGCCGTGCCGCCGCCGATGCGACGCGTTGCTGCCGCTGTGAGTGCGTTGGGCCCCTGGGCGGTCGCATATTCCGTGTTGTCGAGCCTGCCCGCGCCCCAGGGCGCACCGGAACTGCACCTGCCGTGGGAAGCGGGATTGCCGCGGCCGGAGTGGGCGCTATGGCTCCACACTTTGGCGTATGTGCCGATCGTGTTCAGTCCACTGGCTGCCCGCACGGGGCATCAACTGCGCAGCTTCGTCCGAGGCGCGTGGCTGGCGACCGGCATCGGGTTGCTCCTGATGCTGACGCTGCCGGGCCAGGCAGACCACTTGCAGGGCGACTACTCCAGCGCCGGACGCTGGCTCGCCGCGGTCAACCGGACCGCCGATGCCGGCTGGCTGGCGTTTCCCTCATTCCACGCCTTGTGGATCGTGTTCGCCGCCTGCGCACTCTCGCGGTCGATGCGTCGATTCAAGGTGCTGTGGTGGGCACTGGCCTGCGCGATTGCGGCATCGTCTCTGCTTACAGGCTCGCACGCCCTCGTCGACGTGTTGTGCGGGGCAGCCCTGGGCGCACTGTGCTGCGAGCATGAACTCGCGTGGCGAACCCTGGTCCAGGCCGGCGAGCGTCTTGCCAATTCATGGTCCGCCGTCCGCGTGGGGCGGCTGCGCATCATCAGCCATGCCTTGTGGTCCGGCACGGCTGGACTGGTCGGCGCGTCGCTGACCTTGTATCTCGCAGGACCATCAGCGCTGCTGTCGTGCGGTGTCGTGATATTGACGGCACTGTTGAGTGCGGGAGCCTGGGGATACCTGCTCGAGGGGGGTGGGCGGCTGTCGCGCCCGTTTGGCTACTACGGTTTTCTGCTGGGTACCTCGATGGCACTGGCGGTCATGGCGCTCGCTGGCGTGTTCGGATGGGAAACGCTGGCCGCCGCGTTCGCCGCTGCCGCGCCCATCACGCAGGCCGTCGGACGCCTGCGGTGCATCGTGCAAGGGTGCTGCCACGGTCGGCCGACTTTCGCGGCATACGGATTTCGGGTCACGCACCGGATGTCGCGCGTGACCGCGCTGGCGAATCTGGCGGGCAAGCCGATCCACCCTACCCAGATGTACTCGATCGTCGGCAACGTCGTGCTGGCTTCGATCCTGCTGCGGCTGTGGCGCCTCGGCGCGGACTGGACGCTCATCGCCGGCCTGTACTTGGTCCTCGCGTCCCTGGCTCGGTTTGCCGAGGAACAGTACCGCGGCGAGCCGCAGACCGTGCGATGGCACGGCTTGCCGATCTATCAATGGTTGGCCATCGGTTTCGCCGTGACGGGCGTGGCATTGGCAATGGTCCACGGCGCACCGGTCACTCCCGCGCAGGAGTTGTCCTACAGCGCTTTGGCGCTGGCGGTGTCGGTCGGGCTCGTTGCGGCCCTGCTGATGAGTGTCGATGTTCCAGAGTCGGAGCGGCGATTTTCCAGGCTGACGGTCAGCGGCACCTAGGACGCGAAGGCGGTGGTCAACCGCCGTTGAAGCCAGCGCACCCGGCCGATCGAAGGCTCGTCGGTGGGTTTGCCCTCACGATCCGGCCGATTCGCCCGATTCGCAGGACTCCGGGCGCGGGCTGATGGCCGACCGTGACTCTCGACATGCCGCGATCGAACGCGACCTCGCGTCAGGCGCGCTCCACTGCAATCGGGCATGCCACCCGCTGCGCACCGAGCGCGACGAGTTCGGGCACGAGCTCGCGGCAGCGCGGCTGCACCCAGGGGCAGCGTGTGTGAAAGACGCAGCCCGGCGGGGGCGCCAGCGGCGACGGCAACTCGCCCTTGAGCAGGATGCGTTCGCGGCGCAGCGTCGCATCGACCGTCGGCGTGGCCGACAGCAGCGCCTGCGTGTAGGGATGCCGCGGCGTCGCAAACACGTCGCGCGCCGGCCCCTGCTCGACCGCGCGGCCGAGGTACATCACCATCACGTCGTCGGCGACGTGGCGCACCACCGCAAGGTCGTGCGAGATGAAGACATAGGCCACCCTGAACTCGGTCTGCAGCTCGGCCAGCAGGTTGAGCACTTGGGCGCGGATCGAGACATCGAGCGCCGACACCGGCTCGTCGAGCACCAGCACGCGCGGCCGCAGCATCAGCGCGCGTGCGATCGCAATGCGCTGGCGCTGTCCGCCGGAGAACATGTGCGGATAGCGATCGGCGTACTCCTCGCGCAGGCCGACCCGGCGCAACATCTCGCGCGCCGCCTCGCGGCGCTGCGCGGCGTCCGACACGCCGTGCACCAGCAGCGGCTCCTCGAGCGCATCGCCGATCGTCTGGCGCGGGTTGAGCGAGCCATAGGGGTTCTGGAACACGATCTGCACCGCGCGTCGCAGCACGCGGCGCTGGCCCGCGTCGAGCGAGGCCACGTCCGTGCCGTCGATCGCGAGCACGCCCGCGGTGGGCGTCTCGATCATCGTCAGCAGCCGCGCGAGCGTGGACTTGCCGCAGCCCGACTCGCCCACTACGGCCAGCGTGCGTCCGGCCTCCAGCGAGAACGACACGCCGTTGAGCGCGCGCACGAGCGAGGGCTGCGCGAACAGGCCGCGGCGCACGGCGTAGTGACGCGCCAGTTCGCGCGCTTCGATCACCGGAGCAGTCATGCCGCAGCCTCCGCCGGCGACGGCGTCCCGCCCACGAGCGGCGTGTGGCACAGCGCACGGCCCCACGCCGCGGCGGCGTGGCGCGGCTCGACGCTGACGCAGCGCTGCGTCGCGAAGGCGCAGCGTGGCGAGAACAGGCAACCCGTCGGACGATCGTTCGGCCCCGGCACCACGCCGGGGATCGCGGCCAGCGTGCGCCCCCTCGCGTGCTCGGGCAAGGCCGCGATCAGCGCCGCGGTGTACGGATGGTGCGGATCGGCGAACAGGTCGCTCGTGCGCGCCGACTCGACCTGGCGTCCCGCGTACTGCACGGTCACGCGGTCGGCCATGTCGGCCACCACGCCCAGGTCGTGCGTGATGAGGACCAGCCCCATGCCGGTGTCGCGCTGCAGCGCACGCAACAGGTCGAGGATCTGGGCCTGGATCGTCACGTCCAGTGCGGTCGTGGGCTCGTCTGCGATGAGCAGGCGCGGCTCGCATGCGAGCGCCATCGCGATCATCACGCGCTGGCACATTCCGCCCGACAGCTGGTGCGGGAAGGTGCGCGCGCGGCGCGCGGCATCGGGAATGCCCACCAGGTCGAGCAGTTCGATCACGCGCGCGCGTCTCGCATCGCGATCGAGCTCGCTCCGGTGCACCGCGAGCGCCTCGCCGATCTGCCAGCCGACCGTGAAGCAGGGGTTGAGCGAAGACATCGGCTCCTGGAACACCATCGCCAGGTCGCGGCCGACCAGGTCGCGGCGCTGGCGCGGCGTGAGCGTCATCAGGTCCTGGCCATCGAAGGCCATGCGACGCGCATGCACCTTCGCTGTCCACGGCAACAAGCCCATCACGGCCAGCATCGCCACCGACTTGCCCGAACCCGACTCACCGACGATGGCCACCACCTCGTTGCGATCGACCGAGATGTCGACGTCGTCCACGGCGGTGAACGGACCCGTGCGCGTCGCGAACGTGACCGTCAGGCCCTGCACGTCCAGCAAGTGGCTCACGTCAGTTCTCCATGTCGCCGAAGCGACACCCGCGACGCATGAGCCTGGCACTCCCTTGTGACGTGCGGCGAAGCCGCTTCGCGGGTGGTCATGTCACGACCTTCTCATCTTCGGGTCGAGCGCGTCGCGCAGGCCATCACCCGCCAGATTGATCGACACCACGGTGACCAGGATCGCCAGGCCCGGAAGCGTGACCTGCCAGGGGTTGGAACGGATGAACTCGCGCGAGTCGGCGAGCATCGTGCCCCACTCGGCGATCGGCGGCTGCGCGCCAAGGCCCAGAAAGCCGAGCGCCGCCGCTTCCAGAATCGCGTCGGACACGCCCAGCGCGGCCTGGACGATCAGCGGCGCGAGGCAATTCGGCAGCACCGTGCGCAACATCAGGCGCCACGGCCCGACACCGGCGACGCGCGCCGCCGTCACGTAGTCCTTGCCGAGTTCCGCCAGGGCAGAGGCGCGCACGAGCCGCACGTAGCGCGGCAGGTAGACGATCGTCACCGCGACGATGGTGTTGGTCAGGCTCGGCCCCAGCACCGCGACGACCAGGATGGCGAGCACGAGGCTGGGCACCGCCATGATCAGGTCCATCACGCGCGTGACCGCCACGTCCACGACCGAACCGAGCGCGGCACAGGCCAGGCCGAGCGCCACGCCGACCGCGAACGACACGGCCATCACCGCCAGTCCGATGAACAGTGAAATGCGCGCGCCGTGCAGCAGGCGAGAGAGCATGTCGCGGCCCAGGCCGTCGGTGCCGAGCAGGAAACGCGTGGATCCGCCCTCGGCCCACGCCGGCGCGGCGCGCACCGCATCGCGGAACTGCTCGGTCGGCGAGTACGGCGCGATCAGGTCGGCGAAGATCGCGACGAAGACGATCAGCGCGACGACCGCGAGCCCCGCTACCGCGCCGCGGTTCTCGCGGAACGCGTACCAGAAAGCGGCGACGGTCGACGCGGGCTCGCTTCCAAGCGACCGGCGCGGATCCGGCTCCGCCGGTCCGCCAACGGTGCCCCCCTGAGGGGGAGCGCCGGAGGCGCTTCGGGAGTGGGCCGCATCAACCATGGCGGATCCTTGGGTTGATCAGGCCGTAGGTCAGATCGACGACGAGATTCACGAGGATCACCAGCGTGGACACCAGCATCACGCCGCCCTGCAGCGCCGGGTAGTCGCGGCGGCCGATCGATTCGATCAGCCACTTGCCCACGCCCGGCCAGGAAAAGATGGTCTCGGTCAGCACCGCGCCGGCCAGCAGCGTGCCCACCTGCAGGCCGATCACCGTGACCACCGGGATCAGCGCGTTGCGCAGCGCGTGCAGGCCGATCACGCGCCAGGCCGGCAGGCCCTTGGCACGAGCGGTGCGCACGTAGTCCTCGGACAGCACCTCGAGCATCG
>Ga0209798_10000197_pt1 | contig 34484 bp, 23 predicted proteins | sample DOMMetBare3Fresh_FD_187475 | JGI IMG/M metagenome (GOLD analysis project Ga0209798, IMG submission 187475) | Wetland sediment microbial communities from St. Louis River estuary, USA, under dissolved organic matter induced mercury methylation -... | ecosystem: Environmental > Aquatic >... | reverse complement strand
ATTCTGGTAAAAAAACCATTGTTTTCTAATTCAATGGCGCTGACTCAATTATGGACATGGTTTATAGGCATGAGTGTATTAACTACTCCCTGGCATGTACTGGGTTTGTTAGGCCAGCCTCGCCGTGTATCCACTGTTGTATATAATAACTTGCTGACTTTAGCCTGGAAACCCTATGAATTCATGATGATATTTGGTGGCTTGTTACTACTGGGTTCAGCTTGCTTATTTATCTACAATCTGGTGAAAACACAACTGAATTCGGCACTGGAAATATCTGATCAGCAAATTGAATACGCTGAACCGATACATCGCGTAGAGTCTCTCCCGGAGTGGCTGAATGACTTTACACTCTGGAACAAAGTAATCGCCGTTTTAATGCTTATCAGCTTTGGCCTGCCAATCTTGCAGTTCTTTTTTATGGATACGTTTGGCTCAGCCGGATGGGGATATTAATCATGAAACAAATACTGTTAGTGCTAGCGCTTTTTTCACCAGTTGTTATTGCTGAACCAGCTTCGCAAATCGCTTGGACTGCCGACGTCCTGAACCGGGTCAAAAATGGCAACCCTGCCAAGGGTAAGGAACTGGCCGAATCCTGTAAAAGTTGTCATGGCGATCAGGGCCAAGGCATGAAGGAGGAAACCAGGGATGATGAAACGCTGCCGGCGATTCCAGCGCTTGCAGGACAGGTCGCCAATTATACCTACAAACAGTTGCGTGATTATTTCAATGGCAGCCGTAATCATGATTCAATGACAGCGATCGCAAAAGGTCTGACTGAACAGGACGCCGCGGATCTCGCCGTCTGGCTCAGCGCCTTGCCGTCGCAGCAAAATAAATCGACTAGCCAGGATCTCGCCAGGGCGCAAAAAATGGTTGAGCAGGGCGATGGCAAACGCACCCTGCCGCCCTGTTTTGTTTGCCATGGCGCAAATGGTCAGGGCGAAAAAATGGATATTCCGGCTCTAACAGGACAACAGCCCGATTATTTTACAAAAACCATGCTGGAATATAAAAACGGCCAACGTCACAATGATATTTATAGCCGTATGCGGCTAATTGCTCAACAATTGAATGAAGAGGAAATTAAAGAATTAGCCCAGTATTACTGGCAATTAAAATAAAATTTAGCGGGGATCGGCGTCGGGTTGTGACTTTTGACGCCAGGTATAATTGAAGCTGGCTGATAATGAATAAATTCGGCCCTTAATAACAACGCAAGGTTTTTACTTGCGTTCCCGCCCTCCACTTGCAGCGGCTGCAGGAGTTTCCAGCGCCTGTTTCCGTTCATCAGGTCGATGTGATTAGGAACCTAATCATCGATACAAATTGGGTGCTGCGCAAAGCTATTTCTCATTAGCCTTATCGATAAGGCTCATTGATCTAACTGATCCAATCCTGAAAAGTTATAAACCCATTCGATTATCAACAGGCCTAAAAGTTTCGACAAGCTCGAATGGTTATAAACATCATGGGACCGGATTACTTGCGACCCTCTCTTTTTCGACCCCTTCATTGGCATCGACGACGCACAAAGCGGCCATATTGACTATCCGGCGCACCGTTGCAGAGGGTGTAAGAATGTGAACCGGTCTGGCGCATCCAAGCAACACGGGACCAATGGCTATCCCGTTACCGGATGCTGTTTTGAGCAGATTGTAAGCGATATTGGCTGCATCAATGTTGGGCATTACCAGCAGATTAGCGCTACCTTTCAACTTCGAATCCGGCATCGTTTTTTTCAGCAAATCATAGTCTAATGCCGTATCACCATGTATTTCGCCTTCAATTTCCAGTTCTGGTGCTTGTTGCTGGATGATCGACAAGGTGGCGCGCATCTTTTGTGCAGATTCGCTATTGCTGGTGCCGAAATTGGAATGCGATAGCAAGGCCACGCGCGGCGCCAAACCGAATCGGCGCATCTGTTCCGCTGCCAATAGCGTAATTTCCGCCAGTTGTTCCGCCGTCGGGTCTTGGTTGATGTGGGTATCGACCAAGACGATCTGGCGATCGGGCAAAATCAGTCCATTCATCGCCGCATAGACATTAACGCCGGCACGTTTGCCAAGCACTTGATCTATGTAATGCAGATGCTGGTCAGCTGTGCCAAAAGTACCGCAAATCATGCCATCGGCATACCCTTTATGCACCAGCATCGCACCGATCAAGGTGTGGCGGCGTCGCATTTCCAGTTTGGCATATTGTTCGGTAACACCTTTACGGTGGGTGATTTGCAGATAAGTCGTCCAAAAATCACGATAACGCCCATCATATTCAGGGTTGACTATCTGAAAATCCACATTGGGTCTGATACGCAATCCAAACTTTTCGATGCGATGCAGCAAGACAGCCGGTCGACCAATCAATGTTGGAATGGCGATATTTTCATCCACCAGCATTTGCACGGCGCGCAGAACACGCTCCTCTTCTCCCTCGGCAAACACGATGCGCTTTTTGGCGGCGGGGGCTTGCTTGGCAACCCGGAAGACCGGTTTCATTAAGGTACCGCTGTGATAAACGAATTGCTGCAAACGTTCAATATAAGCTGGCATGTCCTGAATCGGGCGCGCTGCTACTCCGGATGCCTGTGCTGCTCTTGCAATAGCCGGCGCAATTTGAGTCATCAAGCGTGGATCAAAAGGCTTCGGAATCAAATAATCCGGACCAAACGACAATTCACCGATACCGTAAATACCGGCAACGATGTCGGACTGTTCAGCTTGCGCCAACTCGGCAATCGCATGAACTGCGGCAATTTCCATCGAACGCGTGATCGTGGTGGCGCCGCAGTCGAGCGCACCCCGGAATATGTAGGGGAAGCATAGTACGTTATTGACCTGATTCGGATAATCGGATCGACCTGTAGCAATAATGGCATCATCGCGCACCGCTTTTACGTCTTCCGGCAAAATTTCAGGCGTTGGATTGGCCAGTGCTAACACCAACGGCCTTGGCGCCATGCTTTTGACCATGTCCCGTTTCAATACGCCGCCCGCGGACAATCCCAGAAAAATATCTGCGCCGGGCATAATGTCCGCAAGGGTTCTCGCACTCGTGTCTTGGGCAAAACGGGCTTTATTCGGATCGTTCAACTCGATGCGGCCTTTATAGACCACTCCCAAGTGATCGGTGACGATGATGTTCTCGATCGGAAACCCCAGATCAACTAGCATATCCAGACAAGCCAATGCCGCTGCACCTGCACCGGAAACGACCAGCTTACATTGTTTGATATCCTTGCCGACCACTTTAAGGCCATTCAAGATAGCTGCGCCGACAATAATTGCAGTGCCATGCTGATCATCATGGAATACGGGTATTTTCATGCGGTCGCGTAACTGGCGCTCGATATAAAAGCATTCTGGTGCCTTGATGTCCTCCAGATTGATGCCCCCGAACGTCGGCTCCAGCGCAGCAATAATGTCGCAAAGTTTGTCGGGGTCAAGCTCATTGATCTCTATGTCGAAAACGTCGATCCCGGCAAATTTTTTGAACAGCACCCCTTTGCCTTCCATCACTGGTTTGGCCGCCAGTGGACCAATGTTGCCGAGACCCAGCACGGCCGTGCCATTGCTAATGACGGCAACCAGATTGCCACGAGCCGTGTATTTATAAACATGCTCTGGATCAGCGACGATTTCTTCACAAGCTGCAGCAACGCCCGGTGAATAGGCCAAGGATAGATCGCGCTGGCTGGTCAAAGGCTTGGTTGGCGTAACGCTGATTTTGCCCGGCGTTGGAAATGCGTGATATTCCAGAGCCGCTTCGCGTAACTGTCTGCGAGGTTCGTCTTTTGAGTTATCTGTGATAGTCATAGTTGATGCCGTCCTTTTCTTTACTCAGAAATGTCATTGATTCTAACACAGAGGAAAATGCGTTATTTTTTAACTATTCATAATCCACAAACAATCATGCCAGCGTTAATAGGATCAGTGGTTTAGTGTACTCATCAAATCGAGTTTCCAAACCGCATAGGCCAAGTATAACTTTCGACTTTGCTATGTTACAACAGCAAGTACTCAAAGTATTACAGGCACGGTTTGTTTTAGATTCTGCCTAAAAGTTAGATGGCTGGCAACAAGCATTGGGTATATATTCTGCCAAAATCCTATTGAAGACTTCATCGCATACCTCAGCTTATCTTGGTGGTTTTTTCTATCTGACTGAGCCCATTTTCAAAGGTTATGTCGCAAATTTTTTTAAAGGGTCGAGAACCCAACTCTTAGCTGACAAAATTATCCTGCCAATGCCATCAATTGTTTATAAGCTGGAGCATTGTCTTTGGCCGACTGCTTGTTCAAATATCGAGCGTTGCCTGCGCTGAGTAGAAGGCCTTGAACCCAATCATCGGCTTATGATTTTCTTGATAAACTGGTGGTCTTGTTCGATGATATTGTTCAAATACTTGACTTGGCATATTTCAATAAAAAAGCTTAGCAACCCTGCCGATATCCGCAAGAGATTGATGTTCACAATGCCCGTATAGAGTGCTCCGCCTTTATCCATAACGACCTTATGGGGGAAGCGATTGGGGCAGAAATTTTTTGGCCATAACCGGTAAACCACAGGCATGAAGTCCGGGGTTTCGCTCTGAATTGCCGCTGGCCGCTGCAAAATAACGTACGAATGAAAAGAAGTGCTGATTCCTTCATTCCTGACCCTCACCTGTCCGGCAGCGTGGTCAGCCTACAATATAACCCGCATAGGTCTAATGGCTTCTTTATTTAAGACTGGTAAAGCCGCAATCGCTTCACGCAGCTTCATCTCCCAGCTTCGTCTCAATTGCAGCAAATAATCGTTATCATCGTCAAAGCAGTAATATTCATTCAAGTTAAAGCTGCCTTTGCGGTAAATTAGCATTTCAACCGGAGGCCCGACGCTGGCGTTACTGCGTATGGTTGAATCCATTGACACCAGACAGCAACGCGCCGCTTCGTCTATTGAGGTGCCCAATTTAAGGAACCGGTCCAGTATGGGCTTCCCGTATTTGCTCTCACCGATTTGTAAAAAAGGCGTATTTGCAGAGCTAGTTATGCTGTTGCCTTCCGCATAAACCATATAAGCGCCATGCGGTTCATCGCCAATCTGACCGGCTATAATAAAACTGGCAGACGGATTAAACGCCGATTGCCCTTCAGGGTTCACATGCTGTTTTTGTTTTTCCACACTCACATGCCCTAAATAATCCGCAGCCTCTGATAGACACTCAACGGTGTTCAAGTTAATCGGGGTGCTCTTGATTTTATCGCGGTGCAATTGCTCTAAAACAGCTTGAGTCGTTGCAAGATTGCCTGCGCACAGCAAAACAATTCTACGATCATTGGCTGTAGCAAATGCATGCATTTTGCCATGGGTGCTGACATTATCAATACCAGCATTGGTTCTTGAATCAGAAACCAGGATAAGTCCTTCGTTGATAGAAGCTGCTATACAATAAGTCATAAACGTTTTGCCGTTTTTTATACAGTAATAAAAGGTGAATTATCCAGCAAATCAACTCGAACGTCCATGCTGTTCAAAAGACAGCCTGAACCGAATTGGTGAAATACGGATACATCCGCTGCATCACGTCCAAAAGCAATAATTACTCTGCCGCCACGTAAGTCGGTTTGTGTGGGGTCGAAGGTATACCATTGACCGCCAATATAGGCCTCAAACCAGGCGTGTAAATCCATAGGTTGCAAATTATACAGGTAACCCACTACCAGTCGTGCGGGTATGCTGATACTACGGCAGAGCGCTACAGCGAGTTGGGCAAGGTCTCTGCACACCCCGTGTCCGCGCTGATGCACCTCAACAGCTGATAGTGGAAAGTCGCTGGAACCGGGTAGATAATGTATTGAATTCCGAACCCAATCAGTAATTTTGATGACTTGGTCGTAACCCGGCGTCGCATCGAAGATTATTTCTCTGGCAATATCGCCAAACCGGTCAGACTCACAATAGCGGCTGGGTAACAGAAAGGGAAGTACGTCGTTTGGCAAGTGCTGTATTTCAACAAAATAAGCCCCCGGTGCAACATCAACACAATCATTGACGATGACCTCAGCCGAGGCATGGATCATATAATTGCCGGCAGGTGCAAGCAAGCGCTGACACGAGTTGCCAAAGTTGTCGGTACTTTCTATCATCGGCATAGCAGGTTTAACGGTATAAACTTCGCTGTTGATCCATTGTTGCAAACCTCTATATGGTCGTAGCATTAAAATTAAAACGGTTGTTTCAACCATCTGGAACCGCAGATTAGAACTAACCATCAATTTCATGTGGGTTTACCCTGTACAAATATTCTTTGATTGCCCGAGATAAATTGTTTGCTATTTGGACGGTCACATCAACAACAGCCAACAATTCATGATCACCACAATGAAGCGCTTCAAGCATCCAGCACCTCAATTTCTATAAAAGCACGGTTTAGCTAAATTTTAACTCGTTGTCTTTCAAATAAACCCAAGGCAGTGGGGTTGTCGGAATTTTAGTTTTTTACTGCCAACAACTGTAGCAGTTACTATCAATTTTGGTCATTAACGGCGCGTGGAGAAGATTAAACGTAATAGCCTCGGCATTCCAATAGTAGATAGAAATCCCCAGTTCTTCTCCCAATTCCTGCACATCCTATCCCATTATCCATAGTACCAATGGATAATGGGTTTGTGTGGCAAGACCAACCAGGATGCGTTGTTTCTGCTGCCCTGAAGCAGTCTTTATAATGGTTTCCAGGCTTTGGAAATTATCAATAACAGTAACCAAGCTAAAACAAAGCAAACAACCGTTCGATACATCGGCATCAAAGCCGATAAAAAGTATGTCATGGTCAGCCATGTATTGCGTCACTAGACGCGCAACAACAGATTTGCCGACGCCGTCTTTTTGTCGCCGGCCAGATCAAAAGTAGGCACATAGACCCCATTAAATTACAAAAGGATCAGGTAAATGAGACAAGGTTAAAAAAGCCTGTTCGCCTTTTCTTGTTCTTTGTAGCTTTATTATTCCACCCTCAATACATCCACCGAAACCGACAGGGTATGCTGACCACCACCATAAACAATCCCTTTAAGCGGCGTTACATCGGCATAATCACGGCCCCAGGCTAGTGTGATATGTTGATCTAACGGCACTATATTATTAGTGGGATCAAACTCTAACCAGCCGATATCCGGAATATAAACCGCAAACCATGCGTGAGAGGCATCCGCGCCTACTGTACGCTGCCTGCCCGGCTCAGGCCGGGTTTCAACGTAACCACTGATGTAGCGTGCGGCAATGCCATAAGCGCGTAGACAAGCAATAGCCAGGTGTGCAAAATCCTGACAAACGCCACGTCGATGGCTAAGAACATCAGATAAAGGCGTGGCGATTGTAGTGAACGAGGGGTCATAAATAAAATCACTGTAAATGCGCTGCATTAAGTCGCGAACGACCTCTACCAGCGGCCGATTGGGCAGGAATGAGGGTTGTGCATAACAGCCAAGCTCATAACTCGTTGTCACCATAGGTGAGTCAAGAACATATTGCCTCGCATCCAAAAGCTCAAGACTCTGATCCTTCCTTTGATGTTGACCTTGTCCCTGCACCGGTGACTCTTGCAACAGGCTACGTGCCTGTTCCCATGGCAGTTGGTTAAATAAGTCGAAAGTGCGTTGTTCAGGAAATATCGTCACTTCACTGATTGCGGTTACAACAAGTTGTGTATGCGCCTGCTGAATAGCGAAATAGGCTACGTGGTTACCAAAATAATCAGTACGCTCGTGAAAATCAATAGGCGCCGGAAAAATTTCAAAGTGACTGGATTGGCACCGTTGCCGCCAAAAATTACGCGGCTGCAAGCGGGCTTCATTCTGACACAGATCGACTGCCTGACTGTAGTTATAGAGGGTGGTATGGGTAATGCGGTATTTCACAATTCATCACCGGAAACATTTATCATCATAAGCTGTGATGTCTGAGAATGGCTAAAATAGGTTTGCGCAATAACTTCTGCAAGCCGCCATAATAACTCCGCCGTATTCGATAACAAAGACTCCAGGTCAGTGTAGATACCGATATTGTCATTGACTTGGGTTAATTTCAACATATTGGCCAGACGCAAGTCAGTATAAGCCTTTAAAATTAAACCTTGCTCCTCACTCAAATGACTTTTACCTCTTGTTCCTGGTAATGCGTCTATATGGACGGATAACTGATCCAACTGGTAGGCGAGCGAGCGGGGATGGGACTCATCCAGTAATAATAACTCCAAAACCATCGGTAATTGGATATAAGAACGATAGCGGCGCTGATAAATTGTAAAACTATCGGTTGATACCAAAACCGCCTCAAGCGCCTGACTTTGCAATGCATCCTCGTGCCTCAGCGCCAATGTTGCGCGGAGCAAAGCGATCAGCGCCAAAGCACGCTCCAGTCTGCGTCCACTGTCCAGCATTAACCAGGCCGCTTCACGCGTCATGCTTTCACTGGTTAAACCGGTAAAAGCAACGATGCCCATAATTAAATCATCCAGATGATTCTGTAGCTGTTCGGCATTAATTTCATTATTGATGACCCGTTGTTGCCATCGGCGTTGAATGGTATCGACACTACGCCAGGTATCTTGTGACCACAAGTCGCGAATATTGAATGCAGCCCTGACAAAAGCCTGAATATTTTCCGTCAATGAGCCTTTGCGCTGGCTATCTTTGGCCAGCGACAGTAACTCGGCCTCTGGCGAGTTCAAAAGCTTTGGATCGCCTGTTACGAACCCCGGATAAGTACTGGTGACATGAGTTAGGGTGCGAAGTAATATTTTAAGGCATTCATGATCAACGGGATCCTTGAATTCAAGGGTTTCTTTTAATTTTAGCAATACTGTCCGCAACAGTCGCGTTGCCGTTTCAATGCGTTCAAGATGCCTGCCAGCCCAAAACAAATTATCTGCAGCGCGGCTGGTAAGCGGTTCGATGACGCCGTCAATCGGTTGTTTACGAACGGGGAGAGCCCAACTATTCACCGTCTTTTCAGGTTCGGTTGACAAAACCCAGGTGTCTTTGCTGATTCCGCCTGCCTGATTGGAAACAATAATATTATCTTTTTGACGGGCAACACGGGTAAGCCCTCCGGGCATCACCACATAATCATCCCCGCTTGCGACGACAAAATTGCGTAAAACGGCATTGCGCGGTTCAATATGATTGTCGATAAACGCCGGCAGGGTAGAGAAACTCACATGTTCCTGGCCTACATATAAATGCGGTTTCGCTAATATTTGGTTGTGCAGCCGTTCTTTTTCTTTACTACTTAAAACACCGGCAAATACCGCATGATTACCCAGACTTCGATTAATCGGCTTGATGACCAGACTATCAAGATGTTGCAGGACAAAGTCGCGCTCACGGCGCTGTCCACACCACCAGGTCGCCACCGACGGCATCTTAAGTTCCTGATTTAAAAAATAACGGGTTAATCTCGGCAAAAATGCCAGAAAGCCGGGATTTTCCAGAATGCTGCTTCCCAAAGGATTGGCAATTGCGACATTACCGCGCCGGACAACTTCCAACAGTCCAGCTACACCCAGCTGTGAGTCACTGCGAAACTCCAGGGGATCGCAAAAAGAATCATCAACACGGCGTAAAATCACATCAACGGATTGCAAGCCTTCGAGGGATTTAAGCCAAAGATGTCCGTCGCGCACCGTCAGATCGCCTCCCTGAGCCAGGGTAAAACCAAGATGAGCGGCTAGATAGGCATGTTCAAAATAGGTTTCATTGAGTGGGCCGGGAGTAAGTACGACAATGCGGGGATCCTCTTTATTATGCGGTGCGATATCAGTAAGTCCTTTGCGTAACGACTTAAAAAAACCGGATAACCGATGCACCTGGGTTTCACGAAAAATATCTGGCAGTACCCGCGTCATCACCGCACGGTTTTCTAATGCATAGCCAAAACCGGAAGGCGCCTGAGTCCGATCATCCAGAACCCACATACGCCCGTTGGGGCCTCGGGCAAGATTAGCGGCATAGATGATAAGTTGTCGTTGATGATTTTGTAATGAACCGGTACAGGAATGAAAAAAACCGTCATGTCCAAATATCAGTTCACTTGGCAACAAGCCTTTTTTCAGCAAATTCTGTTTGCCATAAATGTCTTTGAGAATTAGGTTAAGCACTTCAGCGCGTTGCTTCAGGCCTGCTTCAAGAACCGACCATTCCTCGCTGCTTATTAATAATGGAACAGGATCAAGCCGCCAGGGTCGGGTTAGTTTTTGCGAATCGCCATAAACATTATAGGTAACCCCGTTTTCTCGTAATAAGCGTTGCGCTTCACGGCGTCTTAATTCAAGTTTCTCACTGCCCATTGCTTCAAGGGCACCCATAAAGCGCTCCCAATAAGGCAGCGCTTTATTATCGGATGCATACATCTCATCGTAGATGCCCAGCTGTGTTGCGTAATATTGCGTGCTGATATCGTTGGCTAAACTGTTGTTATTTGACACGAGTCATTCCATATTTTTTCATTATCAGCTCATTAAACCTGTTCCAGCAGAAGTAAGCTTTAGACGCCGTAAAAACTACATAGGAATAGCATTTTATTAACCCGAACGATACAAGAGATAGACTCCAACCTCAGCGGGTAGCAGATTCTTATTGGTGCGCTTCAGATTCCAGCACACCTTAGGCTGAGCGTAAGATATTAAAGTTAATAAACTCTCCTTTCATACCCTCGCCGGTTTAGAACAGCACATTGGCTTTTTTCAGGTCCGCTGATCAATATCCTGATAATGGCGCAAGGTCTCACCAACGTAAATCTGGCGTGGTCGATAGATACTGACCTGTTCACCGTGAATCATTTCTCGCCAATGTGCCAGCCATCCGGGCATACGGCCAATGGCAAATAAAACGGTAAACATATTGGTTGGTATTCCGGCTGCACGGAGTATCAAGCCGGAATAAAAATCAATGTTTGGATAAAGTTTTCTGGAAATGAAGTAGTCGTCATTCAAAGCTATTTCTTCCAGGCGCCGGGCAATATCGAATAGTGGATCGGTAATTCCGGGCTTGTTCAGCAATTTATCGCAATGCTTTTTTAATACCATCGCGCGCGGGTCGAAATTCTTGTAAACCCTATGGCCAAAACCCATTAGCCGGTTTGATGAATTTTTATCTTTAGCCTGATTAATGAACTCGCTGCCGTCGCCCCCTTCGGCATAAATCTGCTCAAGCATTTTAATGACTTCCTGATTAGCTCCACCATGGCGAGGCCCCCATAATGCGGAAATACCTGCCGAAGCAACTGCATAAACATTGGCTAAACTGGAACCTGCGGTACGGACCGATGACGTGCTACAGTTTTGTTCATGGTCAGCATGAAGAATCAAAAACATATCAATAGCCCGCACAATATCATCATCCAGTTGATAGTCACGCACCGGGGAAGCAAACATCATCGTGAGAAAGTTACGGACATACTTCAGTTTATAGGAAGGATAAACCAGCGGTTCGCCAATGGATTTTTTATAAGAAAAGGCAGCGATGGTGCGCACCTGGGAAATTAGGTTAGCGACAATTTGTACCTCAGTAGCTTCATCAAGCTGGTCGGGCACCGGATAAAAAGTCGACAACGAGGCAACCATTGTGGCAAGAATGCCCATCGGATGAGAGCCTCGCGGAAAACCATTAAAAAAATGATGCATGTCTTCATGAATTATCGACGATTCATTAAGACGCGTTGAAAATTGCACTAATTGATCGCTGGTCGGCAAATCACCATGCAACAACAAATAGGCAACTTCAGTAAAACGGGAGTTTTCGGCCAGTTCTTCAATAGGGTAGCCTCGATAACGCAGTATGCCTTTTTCCCCATCGATATAGGTAATGGCACTTTCACAAGCTCCGGTATTTGCGTATCCGTCATCCAGTGTTACATAACCGGTTTGACCACGTAACTTAGTAATATCAATCGCTTTCTCGCCCTCAACGCCTATGTAAGCCGGCAATGAGTAAGATTTATTATCCAAGGTCAAAGTTGCCGGAGTTATCAGTTTTAATTTATCGCTCATTTCTCTCAATCTCTAAATTTAATGGGTAGCTAGGGTGGGAAGGCCTCCCAATGAACCGGTAAAGCTTACCTGATATCCTTGGCAAGTTTTTATTGAATTTAATCATACAAAGGTGATTAGCGCTATTAGGCTCCCATAAACATCAACTTAAAGCAGAAACTCAATCCATTTAATCAATAAATATGAGCTGATTGATTAATAAATCTCGAGCGGTATGAGAAAAACCGAAGCAAAGTTTCCTGTCCTTTGGGTTCTTCGTGGTTTTAAGGCTTAAATTGATGCTGAAATTAACGATTGTGATGCCGTAAATCAAGCGTAAAAGGATATTCTTCACTTAACTCTTCAGTAGGCGGAGCCATAGCCCTGGGCGGTTTATCGGTAATGTTAAATCTTGCGGGCAACGGTTGGTTTGGCGCCTGCACCGAAGCTATCCCCAGTGGAGGTCTAATTATAACACCCGGCGTATGACCGTAATCCCAAAAACGTGTCATGCGTCGAGTTTCTGCAGCGTAAGCATTAACTGGAAAGTCATCGTAACTCCGGCCTCCGGGGTGGGCAACATAATAAGTACATCCACCTACCGAATGGCCATTCCAGGTATCAATCACGTCAAATACCAGTGGGGTATGGGGCGCAATAGTAGGATGCAATGCTGAGGGCGGTTGCCAGGCCCGATAACGCACACCGGCAACAAACTCACCTCGCCGGCCAGTGCTGCGCATGGGTAAACGCCTTCCATTACAGGAAATGATATAACGTCCCTCGGTAAAACCGGTTACCAATACCTGCAGGCGTTCCACCGAAGAGTCCACATAACGCGCAGTGCCGGTGCTGCTAACTTCTTCGCCCAGAACATGCCAGGGCTCAATGGCAAAACGCAATTCCATATCGATACCGTCGACCATGGTATTACCGTAACGGGGGAAACGGAATTCGAAAAAAGGATCTAGCCATTCCAGTTCAAAACCGAAACCAGCCCGCTGCAGGTCTTTGATCACCTGTTTCATATCTTCGCGTACATAATGCGGAAGCATAAACCGGTCATGCAGTTCAGTCCCCCAACGCACTAGGTTGTGCTTGTAAGGTTCACGCCAGAACCAGGCAATCAATGAACGCAATAATAATGTTTGTACCAGCGACATGCGTGCATGCGGCGGCATTTCAAAGGCGCGGAGCTCGAGGATGCCCAACCTGCCTGTGGAGCTGTCGGGAGAATACAGTTTATCGATACAGAATTCGGAGCGGTGCGTGTTACCGGTAATATCGGTCAATAAATGCCGCAACAAACGATCAACCAGCCAGGGCTCAAGGACTTCGCCTTCAGGCATTTGTTGAAAAGCAATTTCCAGCTCATACAGCTTTTCATCCCGCCCTTCATCAACACGCGGCGCCTGACTGGTTGGGCCGATAAACATGCCTGAAAACAAATACGACAAGCCGGGGTGATGTTGCCAGTAGGTTATCAAACTGCGCAATAAATCGGGACGTCGCAGCAAGGGGCTATCGACCGGCGTTTCCGCGCCAATGGTGATATGATTGCCGCCGCCAGTTCCAGTATGACGGCCATCCTGCATGAATTTTTCGGTGCCCAGCCTGACTTGCCGTGATTCTTCATACAGAATGGTGGTTTTTTCTACCAATTCCCGCCAGGTTTTGGAGGGGTGAATATTGACTTCAATGACACCAGGATCCGGCGTGACCATTAATCGTTCGATTCGATAATCGCGCGGTGGCTCATAACCTTCCAAGACCACTGGCATTGCCAGGCTTTCAGCAGTCGCTTCAATCGCTGCGATCAGCTCCAGATAATGTTCAAGCAAAGTTAACGGCGGCATAAATACATAAAGCCGCCCCTCTCTGGCCTCTACACACAATGCCGTATGCGGCACTTCAACTTCTATAACACGGTTATCGCCGGACTCCTGTTCAATAATTTCAGGATGCTCGATAGTTTTGCTCTCGAAGTGGCTGTATCGGCGCGCGACTTCACCATAATAATCACCTAATTCCGGCAATTCTTCAAACAGGCTTTGCGGCTCATGGACATCGCGTTTATCAGGCGCAAGCCAAGGCAAGCTGGCTAACGGTAACCGCATACCTAGCGGTGAATTACCTGGAATCAGGAACATCGATCCGCGCCGGAAATTCCAGGGGCCGCTTTTCCAGCATTGTTCAGACCAGTTCCACTTAATCGGTAAGGCATAACCTGCAGGCTGGCCTAACCCAGTATCCAATAGTTTGGTTAGGGTAAGGCGTTCAATAGGGTCATTAAGATTGCTTTTTAAGGGATCAAGATTTTCGGGTAGGATGCCTTCCTGCCAAAGATAATAAAAGCTATCTTCAAAAGCATTGTTTATGTATCTGTGATGAATTTCCAAACGCTGCGTGACTTGCTGAATAAACTTTTGCGCCTGTTTGACTGTATGGCCATAGTGCTTGGTAATATCGGCAAGCAAAGCCGGATTACGCCAGATCGATGTACCGTCTTTGCGCCAGAATATACCATATTGCCAGCGAGGCAGAGGCTCGCCCGGATACCATTTGCCTTGCCCATAATGCAGCATCGCCCCTGTTGCGAACACATCACGCAAACGCAGGGTCAATTGTTGTGCGCGTTCACGCTTATTTGCACCATCAGCGTGCGTGTTCCATTCATCACCTTCCATATCATCGACCGAGACAAAGGTAGGTTCACCACCCATCGTCAGCCGGACATCGCCTTCACTCAGCTGTTTATCAACAGCCTGCCCCAATGCATCAATGTGAAACCACTGTTCATCGGTGTAAGGTTTGGTAACACGAGGGTCTTCGTGCAAGCGTTCCACAGTATTGCTAAATTCAAATTCCACCTCACACTTACCGGTACCACCGGTTACCGGTGCGGCGCTCGCCGGATCGGGTGTGCAAGCCAGTGGAATATGGCCTTCACCGGCCAACAGTCCCGATGTGGGATCAAGCCCTATCCAGCCGGCGCCCGGTATATAAACTTCTGTCCACGCATGTAAGTCGGTGAAATCGTGCAGCGGTCCCGATGGACCATCCAATGCTTTTAGGTCGGCAGTAAGCTGCACCAAATAACCGGATACAAAGCGGGCAGCCAGCCCAAGATGACGGAGTACCTGCACCAGCAGCCACGCCGAATCACGGCATGAACCATTGCGTTTTTGCAGTGTCTCTTCACAGCTTTGTATACCTACTTCCATACGAATGTTATAGCCGATCGCGGCAAAAACCTTGCGATTGACGTCAACCAGAAAATCATTGATGGACCGATTACTTGTATCGAAATCTTTCACCCATTGCATTAATAATGGGCCTTTATCAGTTATTTCCAAATAGGGTTGCAGTTCCTTGAGTGTCAGTGCATCGTAGATAAATGGATAGTTCTCGGCATAATCCTCAACAAAAAAATCAAAGGGATTAATCACCGTCATATCCGCGATAACTTCAACCTCAACGCTGAGTTTTCGGCATTTTTCCGGAAACACCACACGCGCAAGTAGGTTGCCAAAAGGATCCTGTTGCCAGTTGATGAAATGATTTTTCGGCTCGATGCTTAAGGTATAAGCCTTGATCGGTGTTCGGCAATGCACGGCCGGTCGTAACCGGAATACATGTGGCGACAGGGATACAGGTCTATCGAAACGGTATGTCGTTTTGTGGAGAATGGCTACGCGAATAGTCATAATCTTTTTTCCTCGCCCGATGTTTAGTTTGGCTTTTTGCAACAAAAATTATGTTTTAGTAAGCTGCATTAAATATTACAAGCATGAATCGTTCCATATCGTAACTTGTATGCAAAAATGCAAACATCCTGAGTTGAGAACACAATTAAATTGCGAGGATAGCAAATTGCACCCGAAACCATGCGGCGCTGAAACCCATGGGCTTTTCAGGCTAAAAAATTGATCAATACACCAATATGGTGCAAAAAGGAATTTAATATTGTTGAAAGTTGAAGCCGCAGTTGGAAAATTGATCGCAAAATCTGATTAAAATAACTACGAATTTGTTGAGAGCGACAAGTGTTTTTGTCTATCACCTGCTTCGTAACGATTTTATCAACGTCTAAAGTTAAATTAAGAGTCACACTAAAGCAAATCTCTTGAATGCCGGATTAGCCTGGAAATGAGTTGTATAAATAACGCCCTGTTCTAAAGAATACCCACCTCCAGATAAGTTCGGGAAATTTTTTCAATAGCGATGACGAAAGCCGCGGTCCGATAATCGCGAACTTTTTCATTGCTCAGCAGGACATCGCGGATTTGCTGGTAGGCTATTCTCATCGTGTCATCCAAACCTGAGCGAACAAGATCTATTTCATCGGCACCTCGGGTCATTTTTAGTTTTTCATGGTCAGCAATGCGAGTGCCTGTCATTTCCTCCAGAAGCGAAGCATACTGGGTGTTACGCAACTCATCATGGCGTCGTTCCATTCTGCCGAAACGTATATGCGAAAGATTACGAATCCATTCAAAATAAGACACCGTCACGCCACCGGCATTGACATAGATATCAGGAATAATGGTGACGCCCTTTTCATAGAGAATTTCGTCGGCTGCATAGGTCACCGGGCCATTGGCGGCTTCAAAAATAATTTTCGTGTTAATCCTGGCAGCATTGTCATGGGTGATTTGAGCTTCCATGGCCGAGGGAATTAAAATGTCGCATTCCATTTCCAGGGCCTGTTGACCGTTTTCATAAAACGCCGCCCCAGGAAAGCCTTTAATGGTTTTATGCTCAATCAGATGAGCATGTACATGTTCGATACAAATGCCTTTTTCATCACGAATGACGCCGTCGCGTTCTATAACGGCAATAATTTTGGCCTCATCCTCTTCTGATAGAAATTTTGCCGCATGATAGCCGACATTACCGAGTCCTTGAATAACGATGGTTTTACCGGCAAGCCCAGGTGTTAACCGGGCTTTTTTGACATCTTCCGGATGCCTGAAAAATTCCTGAATGGCATATTGCACACCTCGTCCGGTCGCTTCAACCCGGCCCGCAATGCCACCATGACCCACCGGTTTGCCAGTGACGCAGCCCATGTGATTAATATCTTCAGGGTGCAACTGTCTATAGGTATCAGCCATCCATGCCATTTCCCGTTGACCCGTGCCCACATCGGGTGCTGGCACATTGGTTGCGGGACTTAAATATCCTTTACGTACCAATTCCATGGTAAAGCGGCGGGTTATAACCTGTAATTCATCGCGGGTGTACTTCAAAGGATCAATCAGCAATGCGCCTTTCGCTCCTCCGAAAGGCACATCAACCAAGGCGCATTTATAGGACATCAGCGCTGCCAGCGCTTCCACTTCATCCTGGTCAGCATAGGGAGCGTAACGAATTCCTCCTTTGACCGGAAGCCGGTGCGTACTGTGTACGGCTCGCCAACCGGTAAAAACTTCGATTTTGTCGCGGATTTGTACTGGAAAACGAACTTGCAATACTGAATTACAATTTTTTATCGCTTCAGCAGTTCCGGCATTTAAATTTAAAGCCTGCATGGCTCTGTCAGCCATCAAGCCAACACTCTGACTGAAGCTCAAGGAGTTGTGTTGATTGGAATTTTTCATCTGCTGCTACATTTATGTGATGGACTTCACAGCAGTATAGTTGACGATAGCAAATCAAGATTGATTATTGAAACAATCAACGCATGTCATGAGCATTAGCGGGAAAAAAATATAATTTATTGGATTCAAAATTGATGAGCAGGCTGCACTGAATGTGATGAAGCGCATTAATCTCAACCCTGCAAACCTGCTGATGTGCTTTTATCGCCTTCGTTTCTAGCTGAACGGTTGATGCCTCAGCAAGCAACTGTACTACTTGGGCTTGAATCCGGAAAGATTCATAAAAACAAACATGGCCGTAGCGATCATTGTAGAACCAAAAAACATCGCAATCGGTTCCTGAAAAGAATCCAAAGGCTTTAGCAAGATAAAGCAGATGAGCGTTCCAAAACCTCCAATTAGTCCGCTCGTATAAACATAACTTCTTTTGGAGGCGTCGACCAGACGAACCGATCCTAGCAACAGGACGGAGCTTGACATAATGGCCACAAAAGTTATCCCTGACTGCCATAACTCAAGGACTGGCACTCTTTGCAGATATGAATTCCAGGCCACTATTCCGGTCGTGACGACAATCGTGGCAAAAAGCCCAAGCGAAATGGCCATCCGGATAATACCCAGTTTCTTCTCATTGGCAGAGTCACGTATGTCAAAAGCTAGAATTTTAGCCAGGCGAGTCACATCGAATTCCCAGCGTCTGTCGCTGATTGAGACCGCGTTATGCCGCACCAGAGGCTTTAAGCTATCGGGAAGATCTTGCGCTCGTGGCATTGGCGTATCTTCAATCAACACAGGAAAAACCGGCAATTTCTTTTGCAGGGCGGCCGCGATTTCATGCGAAACCCAATCGTTGGGATTGTCCAGACGCCTTTGACCTTGCTCGTCAGTCATATTCAGCCAGTTGGGGCCAATGAGCACGATAACCGCATCAGCAGAACCGACCGTCTCAGAAAGCACTTCTTCAAAGTTCGCCCCACCTTCGATGCCTTCAATGTCCCTGAATACACGACCGTCGCCAAAGTAATTACTCAACGTATCCATGAGGCGTCCAGCTATGCCGAAGGAATCGTTCCGCCGATAACTGATAAAAATTTTGCCTGGAGATTTTCTTGTCCACATAATCAATTCATCCGGTAATGAAGGATATTAATTTTTCAGCAAGGAGGCAAACGTTTTGCCTGTGTTATCATTTTCATCAAGCAACTTCAAACTCTCTTGGATCTGCATTAATAATGTAGCGTCAGAAATCGATCCAACGCATTGGCAAAAGCTTTTTTATCGCGTTGTCCAAATTTTGAAAGGCCACCGGAAGCCTGCCCCGTGTCGCGAAGTTCGGTCATAAAATCTCGCATGGCCAGATGTTCCTGGATGTTCTCCTTGGTATATAACTCGCCTCTCGGATTGAGCGCATAGGCGTGTTTGGCAACCACTTCAGACGCAAAAGGAATATCGGCGGTAATCACTAAATCATTGGCTTGACATTGCTGCACAATATAGTTGTCAGCAATGTCAAAGCCGTTGGCTACTTGGACAGCTTTAATAAATCTGGAAGGTGGCGTTGCTATGATGCGGTTTGCGACCAATTTTAAAGTTAACTGTCTGCGTTCAGCTGTTCGGAATAATATATCCTTAATCACATTGGGACAGGCGTCGGCGTCGATCCAGATTTGCAGGGGCATATTTTTTATTTGATCATAGTTGTTCTGTAAAAATTGTGATTCTAATTTTATTACTAATTTGCTGATTGTATTACCGTCTCGTCATAAAGATCCATTATTTTCCGGATAAGCTCTGCTGATAAGTTAAACGCATCGTTCGTTGGCAGGCAATTCGAATTATCCTAATCGGCTCAGTTAACAACCTTAACTCATACAAGGGCTGATCTTTCAATTAATTCAAGCACCCATCACCCTATTGACTTTGTAAATGGCCGCGACATCTATTGAACATTTGTTAATGTGTTTTTATATTTCAGGTTTACACTAAAATAGGAACTTGACCCCAGGTCAGACTTGCTGACAGCTATCGGCAACCAGGGCTATTTGCTTGGTCAATTTCAAGCACCATAACATGGACTGATGAGAAATTTAAAATCGCTGTAGCTTGTTTTCAGCATTGAAAATAGCAGCTTTTTCCATTATTTGAAAAAAGACAGTACACTTTTCAACCATTTAATACTGCTGCATTACAGGATAGTTCATTCAATTTTGGTTTTCGGACGTTTATGCAAATTTTTGGCCAACCAAATTTCGCGTTTATTAATCTGCTAGCTTTTCGCATCCTGATCGTTCTAGCCTACCAAATACTCGCCACGGTGGTAGGATGGCACATCTTCGAATTGACCCATGAGCCCATTGCACTGGGTTTGGTTGGATTAGCCGAGGTCATTCCCTACTTCAGCTGCGCAATGTTTGCAGGTTATGCGGTAGATCATTATTCCCGCCGCCTGTTTGGTGTTTTTGCTTGCCTGTTGCTATTGCTGAATGCATTAACCCTGGCGGCTGTTGGAACGGGCTGGTCAGTCGGCAACCCTAAATTTTGGATCTACGGTTCCATCGCTATTACTGGGTTGGCAAGAGCCTTTATTAGCCCCTCTTACAGCGCCTTGTTTGCCCTGATTTTACCCCGCAATCAATATGCAAGGGCCTCTGGCATAGGCAGTTCTGTGTTTCAGTTTGGCCTTGTAATTGGACCGGCGTTAGGTGGTATTCTGGTCGGATGGGCAAGTAAATCCGTCGCTTATTGCGTTGCCGCAGGCCTGTGTCTTTGCGCTGCCCTGGCATTGCTGTCACTAAGGGTCAAGGAACCGCCTCCGGCGATGAGTGCCCCTATCTTGACCAGCATCGCCGATGGACTGCGCTTCGTGTTTAGCAACCAGATCGTCTGCGGTGCACAATCACTGGATATGTTCGCCGTGCTATTTGGGGGCGCCGTTGCCATGCTGCCTGCATTCATTCATGACATCTATCATACTGGACCAGAAGGGCTGGGCATTCTTCGTGCTGCCCCGGCAATGGGTGCTGTAATCACCGGGCTGTTTCTCACCCGGTATCCAATAAACCTACATGCTGGACGCTGGCTGTTGGCAGCGGTGGCAGGATTCGGTTGCTGCATGATTTTTTTTGCTCTATCGACCCATTTCTGGGTTGCCGGGCTATTGTTGATGCTCTCCGGTGTTTGCGATGGCGTATCGGTCGTCATGCGTTCGACTATCATGCAGCTAGCGACACCCGATACCATGCGCGGCCGTGTCTCCGCAATCAACGGCATTTTTATAGGTTCGTCGAATGAGCTGGGTGCTTTTGAATCCGGTATGGCGGCGCATTTCATGGGCCTGGTGCCGTCTGTAATTTTTGGTGGAGCGATGACGTTGGTTGTAGTTGCCGCGACGGCAAAGCTGGCGCCGAAACTTCGTCAGTTGCAGCTTCATCAACTTCATTGATTCAATTTCTGACTGTTGGGTGCCAGCGAGTGATGACTAGATGCCCGCAATTACTGCGTTAGCGGTTTAGTACAAATGAATTTTTGAATATATATTCACTTTGTTAGTCATAGTGATCAATATGGTCATTAACTATTTTTAGAGAAGCGTCATGATTAATGAAGTCAATGCCGTAACGTTTCGGCAAAATTTAGGGGACATGCTCAATCAGATGCAATACCGGCATGATTCCATATTGATCAAAAAAGATGGGAAACCCTTAGCTGCGCTTATTGATGCCCAATTATTCGAGCGAATATGCCGGTTCAAGGAACGTTTTGATAATCTTAGCGAAAAAATAGCAGAGGCATACACTAAAGTTCCGCCCGAAGAAGGGATGACTGAAATTGATGCGATCATTAGGGATACCAGGCACCCTTAGCCGATTGCATGGCGCAAATTAACATTGTCCTCGATACCAATGTTTTATTGTCTGGCACCGCTTATCCAAATTCAATACCAGGGAAAATAATCGCGGCATGGTGAAATGGTGGCATTGAAGTCGTCTTTTCGCATTATATCTTGAATGACCTCCAACGAGTCTTACCAAAGCTCAATCATCGTCTAAGTTGGTCACAACAAGAAATCCAGGATTTCATCGATAGCTTGGCATTTCTGGCAAATCTAGTGGACCCATTGCCTGCGGATGAAATTAATTTAAGGGATAGAGCCGATCAGCCAGTGCTTGGAACATTACTGGCTTCGAAAGTGAACTACCTTGTTACGGGCGATAACGAAGTGCTGGCCTTATCGAATCAGTACCCAATCATAACACCAGCAGAATTTTGGCAAATGCATGGTAGTTAATAAATAAATATATTCATTAAGTTGATTGCGCTTTTGAATAACAGTCAGGGAATTTGTTCATGGGGTTCCTTTTGCCAGCTCAGCTTTATCCCCCTGAATAAACGTCAGTCCTGGGTAACGCAGGGTTTTCAACAAGCCGATACTTTGGGGCGCATTATATTCTACGTGGATATGATCATGCTCCATAAGTACCAGGTATTCACGTCCAAGAATCCCCGCTAATTCATTCCGTACCTGGATCCTTGCTTTCCTGTCAAGGCTTAAGCTCCGAAGGTCGAGCGCCATTCCAACAAAATGCCGGCTGTTTTTGCAATGTTTGCCTTCAAGTCCCGATGTGATTACCAGGTTTTTCCCATGTTTACGCCAGATGCCAGGGGCTTTCAGAAAGACCGGAAACATTTTTTTATTTAGTCCGCGCAATTTCACGTGCGCTTTAACCTCAATTCCGTCCGGCAATCCGATCATTGGTACTTTTTCGGATATTTCTAATGCAGGGCTGTTTTTATTCGGTAGGCCCATGGCGGTCGGCACGAATAACAATATAGCTGCCAAGACCAGAGCAAAGTTATACATGACCAGACCAGCATGTTATTTGTATAACCCCATTCCCTGTACCAAAAACTGTTTGGGTTACGACGGGTAACACATGGTCTGCCTCATATCTTTCCCAACAACCCCAGAAACTCTCAAGGTTCTTGGTAACTGGGAATCCTAAAAAGTTGTTATGATCAAAAGCCAGTTCAAAATGCGGCCACTCTGGGCTATTTTCGGCCAATTGAGTTTGGCTCCAAAATTTTCAGGGATTTTTCTTTCCCATTGACAGATGGTGCCTGAAAACTGCAAACCGCCTTGTTATAAGCCACACACGATGGCATTAAAGGTACCGTCCTACTCAGTTCTACATTAACCCTAAATTTATCCAATTGTTTGTGATACGGATGCATAATCGATACTTCATTTATAAGTTATTGATTGATTTTATTCAAAAAAACTCCTGTTTGATAAAATCTTACTGATAACCCATGGAAACATCATTTTTTAGAATTGGACTAAGGCAACTTCCGTTGATTTAATACCTCCTACATAAGTTTGATCACAGAACCTATTGTAACAATGACAAAACAGAGGTTTTTCGAACATCCGGCATGGTTCAATCCGAAGGCTTTTCGTTTACCTGAGTTTTCTGGGTTCAGGGGAACTCCCCTGGAAACATTTATATAGACTCAAGTTCGTCTACGGCTGGAACTTTGGGGGTGAACGGTGACAAGTCTCTATGGAACTATCGTAGGGAAATTATTACAAAAGCCGAGTCCTCAGTCTGTACGTTAACGAACAGGTTTGAAGTGCAGACACGTTGTATGGGACATGATTATTTGTGCCGTTACGCGGATGATTTTGTCTGTGCATTTCAAAATTGCAAAGATGCACTGATCTTACCCTGAATTCACGGATACCCAGTTAAGCGACTTTATTAGCTTCAAGAGCTTCCGGGCTAAGCTAGTCCAGGTTTGAATGAAGCCATTTGCGATTGAAATACATTTTAAATATATTCGAACACCTGGAACTTGGCGTCAGAACGGATCTTGAAGCGTTCACCATGAATAGCTTCGACTTTAAATCTGTGGTTCCAAATTTCCATAGCCGCATTATCATAACAGTCACCTTTTTTGCTCATGCTGCAAATCAAAGGGTGTTTTCGGAAAAATTTCTGATAGGCGGCTGAGTAATACTGGCCGCCCCGGTCAGAATGGAAGATTACGCCATAATGAGGGCATCACATACTAGCGTTGCTAACATCCGTTCAGCAATCGCCCAGCCGAGTACCCGCCTTGAATAAAGCCCAAGCACGACCGCTAGGTACAGCCAACCTTCGTCGGTCCAAATATAAGTGATATACGATGCCCACTTTTGGTCAGGCTTGTCCGCCAGGAAATTCTGCTCCAATAAATCTAGGCGCAACCGGCAATGAATGCTTACTGTTCTTAGTCGCCATGTATTTCCTGACCGTCTTCGCTCTAAGACCGTTATCTCGCATGATCTTGGCTAGACGTTGGCGACCCGCTGTCTTGCCTTCTTCTTGGAGTCGCCTTGCGATCCTCGGTGCACCAAGCCGTCCTTTTTATTCGTCAAACACAGGCTTGATTTCAACCGCCAGTAACTGGTTCGCTTCAGCCCTCCCTGAAAGCGGCCTTCGCCTCCAGGCGTAATAACCAGCAGTCTATTTTTCTATTACACGCCCGATAGCTTCGGAATATAGAAAAAATTTCCTATCAGTTGATTTGATACCCGGAGGACAACTTTCTTACGATCGGTTGAAAAAATGAATCGTTATTATTCGCCAGGTTTTTGCGCATTTTGCTAGTTTCACGCCCTGTAAACTCGTAATGCCAAACAGTTTGTAAGTCTTTTGCTATGTGCGCATTCGCACAGTCCAATTTTAGCCATCCGTGTATATTCAAAATACAGGCACAGGCAAGGAGTTTTGGGGATATTTAACGAGAAATTGAGTAACCCGCTTAAGACCGAAAAACAGATAAACACCCACCTTATCCGAGTAACACATCAAAACTTATCAAATTAAACCCGCTCAGACTGAGCCAAATGGAGAAAATTATGATTAATACCAGCCAAATTAAACCTGATATGCCCGTTGTCTGTTCGCTAGACGGCCAGTTTGCCACGGTCGATCACATGGAGGGACCGGGTACCATCAAATTGAAAAAAGATGAAATAGGCCATCACCATTACATTCCAGTATTCTGGGTTACTTCAACCGAGGGCGGCAAAGTTAAAGTAGATCGGCCCAGTGACCAAGCAATGGAGGAGTGGTCGACCACTTCACCAAATTTTGTGGACGGATGATTTAACAGGATAAACAGACGACATGTCACCAATAACCTTGCTTCTGCAAAAGGGGCCTTCTTATGGGACATTACATGCTTATCAAGCGAGTATTCTAACACTCGCTCGCGATTCCATTGGCGTGTCTTGGCTGCAACAATGAACACATCATGGTTTCTTTCAATAAGACAGAAAAAGGCGGTGTACAGCAAATTAATGCCGGAGATCCAAACAATAACCAACAAATCGTGATGAGCAGGAAAAACCTGACAACGATTTCTGAGGAATTCAGACACAGCAACTTCTCCAAACTCGCCGCAACAAAAAGCGGAGGTATGGGCGAGCGCAGTTGCGCTCAACCGGATGACAAGCCGAGAGATGCCTATGCCTATTAAAATCTTGCAGTGCCCCGAATAAGAGAAGCTGCAGCCAATTTTTGTTTATTCAACAAAGCCCCTCCCCAACCTTGTGCTACGTTTAAATCTAGGAAATTTCGATGTTGTTGAGTACAAATATTGGGATGAATTGACAATCCCACCCGTTCCGACGAAAATCGGACCTTAGGAGAATTCGTTACAGATGGCGTGGAATTACAGCGGCTAGCGGTGATGATAAGCAATGCTTATGGGAGTGAACGTTTTACCTAACTGATCGATAAATAAGGTTCCAGGCGTTACCCCGAACTTGAATAAACGTTTGGTCAGCTTAAGTATATTTTGGAGGGTTTCTATTATGCCAAGTTGGAGAATTGAGGTTTCAAATACATCCGGTCAAACAGCAAATCTTGACCTTATAGATAACCTTGGCCCTTTAAACCAATGGCAATCAGTTGATCTTGATGCTTTTCAACCAAGTAATGGGTATTTCATTAACCAATTTGGCCGTATTGTGCCATCCGAACAACCTTCCTGGTTTCTTAGCGACTTGGATATTGACAAGGTACAAGTCGGATCTACCGGTTGGGGTGAAGTTTTGAAGAATGGCGGTTGGTTTCCTGCGGAGGAGATTCAATGGAAAGTCCTATCCGCACTCTAGAATAGCTATAAAAACGGAAAGCAATGAACCGTTTTAGAAGGTGAGCCTGCCTAAACGGAGCAGGTTGATCATGCTGTCTAACGAGATAGTTTTTTTCTCAGAAAAAATATTACAGACACTACGCCTTTTCGTATTTCCTCCAAGATCAGTATAGACGATGACACTCCCATTACCAGTACCCAATCGAACAGCGTCAAGCTGGTTGTTCGGAAAATCACCTGTGCGGGTGACCAATGCACGGCAACTGCTTGTAGGCAAACCACCCCCAGCAATGATACCCAGAGCAACCGGTTATGAAAAAATCGCTTGTTGAAAGTGGTGCCATTTTCAGTGCGGGCGTTGAATATATTGAAAAACTGGAACATTACGAAAACTGTAAAGGCGAGGGTTAGTGCATGCTCCTCCGTTCCTGTTAGCAAACCGTAGTACATCAGCCCCAACGTCCCCACCGTCATCGTGATGCCAAACATAAAAATCTTACCCGTTCGCCGCAGGGTAAGCATCCGGTCACTAGGGTCACGTGGCCGTTCTCTCATGATACCAGGACGCGGCGGATCCAGCGATAGCGAGACCGCAGGCGGGCCGTCCATGATCAGCGCTACCCACAGGATCTGAATTGGCGTAAAAGGTTCAGGCAGACCCAGCACAGGTCCGAAAAAAACGGTCATCACGGCTCCCATGGTAGTGGAGAGCTGGAAGCGGATAAATTTCAGAATGTTCTCGTAGAGCGTGCGGCCTTCCTGAACCGCCCACACGATCGTGGCAAAATTATCATCGGTCAAAACCATGACGGCTGCTTCTTTGGCAACCTCGGTACCGCTGTCTCCCATGGCGATGCCGATATCGGCTTGCTTGAGCGCAGGCGCATCGTTGACACCATCCCCCGTCATTGCCACGATATGGCCTTTTTCCTTGAGTGCCTGTACGATCTTGACCTTCTGCTCAGGCGCCACTCGTGCGAATATATTGACATCCTCGATGATTTCAGCCAGTTGGTGGGCATCCATCTGATCCAGTTCAACTCCTGTAATCACAGTATCTTTCAGCCCCAATTCACGCGAAATCACAGACGCCGTTTCTTTATGATCTCCAGTAATCATTTTGACCATAATGCCCGCTTCTTGGCAAAGCGAAATAGCGGCCTTTGCCTCGGATCGAGGAGGATCCATCAGTCCAACCAATCCCACAAAGGTGAGATTGAGTAAATAAGAAAATGGATTTTCATCGGGCTGAAATTCGTTTGTGTCAAGGTCACGCCGGGCTACCAGAAGCACGCGCAAACCACGCCCGGCGAGCATTCCAAATTCCTGATTGATTTTTTCCCTATGCTGGCCGGTGATGGGCTTCGCCTCTCCGACTCCCCAAAATAGACTGCAACGTTCCAATAAGACTTCAGGGGCGCCCTTCACAAAGACGTGTACGACTGACTCATTCTGATGGAACGTCGCCATGAATTTGTGGGACGAGTCGAATGGGATTTCAGCGATGCGAGGCAGCTTTCCTTCGAGGTCAATTGGTTTGATCCCGCCTTTGGCGGCCAATACCAGTAGTGCACCTTCCATGGGGTCACCGATGACTTGACCTTCGCCAATACGACTGTCATTGCATAGTATAATCGGTTGTAAGAGGGGATTAAGATCTGGCATTGCTTCCTCCCCGGCCTCATGATGGATTAATCCGTTGACACCATAACCTTCACCCGAAACCACAAAGCGCTGGTCTTCAAAATAGAATGCGCGCGCGGTCATTTGATTCATTGTGAGTGTTCCTGTCTTATCAGAACAGATCACGGTTGTGCATCCTAGGGTTTCCACGCTGGCCAAACGCTTGATGATGGCACGATTTTTCGCCATACGCTGCATTCCCAGAGCCAACGTTACGGTCACTACGGTGGGTAACCCTTCCGGCATGGAGGCAATCGTCAGAGCAATGGAATCCAAAATAATGCTGGTTAGTGCCTCGCCCCGTAACCATTTAAGCAGAAACAACATACCGACCATAGTTGCTGCGATAACCGTGAGTCGCTTTCCCAGTATGTCCAGCTGAATCTGAAGAGGCGAAGGGCCATCAGTCGTCGCCGCCAAAAGTTTGGAGAGACGCCCCATTTCTGTGAACATGCCTGTTTCCACAACCACCATCTCGGCGCGGCCGCGCGTCACCATGGTATTCATGTAGGCCATGTTAAGGCGTTCCGCCAAAGGTGTTTCTGCGGAGAGAGGTTCTATCATCTGCTTGATGACCGGCTGCGATTCACCCGTGAGCGTCGATTCGTTGATTTCCAGATGATGTGCGACAAAAAGCCTGCCATCGGCAGGTATGCGGTCTCCCGCCTCCAGCAACACCATGTCCCCCGGCACCAATTGTTCTGCCTGAATCTCCATGACTCTGCCATCACGGCGTACACGTGCTTTTGATGCCAGCATTTTCTTGAGTGCGCCCAGGCTTTTCTCAGCCCGATACTCTTGGTAGAAACCCAATATCGCGTTAAGGATAACAACACTCAGAATCACTGACGCATCTTTGAGATTGCCGATACTTGCGGCCAAACCGGCACCCACCATCAATACCAAAATCAGCAGGCTCTTAAATTGACTGAAGAACAACACCCACGGAGATCGAGGAGGCTTCTCGAAAAGTTGGTTCAGACCAAAGGATTTTCGTCGCTCCGTCACTTGTTGGATTGTTAAACCCAATTGTGGATCGACATCCACCCCTTTCGCGACCTCCTGGTCGGAAAGACAATGCCAGTTTGATTTGATTTCAGAGCTTCTCGGCTGATTGAGTAGGGGCATAACAAATGACAATGGATATGAGAAAAGTTCGATTACTGGGAGAGGCTTATCCAACTCAGCTCTGGAGCGGGCACCAACAAAACACCTCCCCTATGATCGAATCATTATTTTTACTACAAATTGGAGGGCGTGTTAACTGATATTTCGGAAACAAATGCAAGTGCGCTGCGGGAAATCCACGCCGTGCGCATTGGCGTGCCAATAAAGCCTCAATCAAATTGGGGCTGCGCAATTCCGAATTTTCATCACTAAAAACCTGTCAAGCTTTTTTTGAGTTTTTAATGGGGGAAAGTAATTAACTGATTTCTGAATTATGGTTGAATTAATAAAACCGATTTACAGTACAGAAAAAAATTCTTTCCTATTTTATTTTTTTGTCCTTGCTGGCATTTGCGCTCTTGTCATTCTCTCAATTCACGCACTAACTCATCAAATTCTTAATTGAGTTTTACGTTTAAATTATCCTCGCCAATATCAACTGAGCGTATAAACACATTTGCTACGATATACCAGCTTAATTTCAAAAACATTGAGATCGCAAAAACAAATAATACCCCCGCCTGGTATATTGTTCCCCAAGTGGCCCCTTGTTTAAACTGCGGATAGTAAGGAGAAATATTAGCTAAAAGACGAAATAAGAATATTGAGGCGATAAAAACTGCAATGCTTACAAAAAACTTTTTATCGGTTAGAAACAACGGCAAAAACGCCAAGATAGGACATAACACCATTACCAGGATAAAAGTTTTATTAATTAACGCTGTTAGTAATGGATTCTGTATCTGTGACAGTCTTTCCTTCGTTGCATTGCGGACATCAATGACTTCATCTTTTAATAGAGGAACGATAATATGGATTGCTTCTTTTCCTTGTAATTCTATCAGTGCGTTCATTGCGCCAATACGTATCTTAGGCTCTTTATCTTTTAAAAAAAAGACAAGAGTTGGAATTGTGTCCTTTGCCTGTAATTTTGCTACAGCCTCTATCGCGGCAAGGCGTACGCCAGGATCGCTATCTCGCAACAGAGGAATAATATGGGGAATCGCTTCATCAGCCCGTAACTCTGTTAATGTAGTGACTGCCGTGTAGCGTATGCTTTTATTGTTGTCTTGCAACAGAGGCAAAATATTAGAAATCGCTTCTTTATTAGGGATTAAGGCATTTTCTTCTGGTAATTGCTTCACTATTTCCATTGCCCGGATTCGTACCGGGTCGTCATTATCATGTAACAAAGAAACAAGATGAGGGATCAATTCTTTTTCTTGCAATCGTAATATCGAATTTATCGCCTGAAGGCGCACAGAGCCAAAGATATCATCTAACAGTGGAATAATGCTGGGAACAGCATTTTCTCCCTGTAGTTCTTCTAATGCAGATATTGCGTTTCTCCGCACGTCAGGATTGCTATCCTGCAAAAGAAGGGTAATATTGGGAATTGCCCCTTTTGCCTTTACTTTGCGTAACAGGCTGATTGCAGCAGAACGAATCGTGGTATTGCTGTCTTGCAAAAGAGGAATAATGCTAGGAGTCGCTTCTTCTGCATCTAAATCCTGTGATGCTTTTATCGCGCTTAAACGCACAATATCGTCCTTGTCTTGTAAAAGAGAAATAATTCCAGGAAGCGCCTTTTTTCCTTGTAACAAGCCAAGTGCTTCCATGGCTCGGATCCGTATATTGCTATCGTTATCCTTCAGCAGCTCCGCTATGCTGGAGGTCGCCTCCTTTGCTCGCAATTCCGATAATGTGTTTATTGCAGCCATGCGTACAGCGCTTTCGTTATCTTTTAATAACGGAATAATAGTAGGAATCGCTTCCTTAGCTTCCAATTGCAATAATGCTTCCATTGCTTTGATGCGTTCATTTCTGTCTTTTTCTTGCAAAAGAGGAATAATGCTTGGAATCGCTTCCTTCGCGCGGAATTGCACTAATACTTTTATTGCTTTATTCCGAACTGAACTGTCCTTATCTTGCAAAAGAGGAATAATGCGTGGAATCGCTTCTTTTGCGCTTAATTGCCCTAATATTTCTATTGTGGCTTCGCGTACATAGGGTTCGCTGTCTTGCAAAAGAGGAGTAATACTGGGAATTGCTCGTTTTTCTGCCAGGCGTTGCAATAGTTCTAAGACGTATGATTTGCTATTACTTAAATTATTTTTTGTGTTTTTTAAAGTAGGAGCAATAATGGCAGCCTGTTCTTTTTTTTGTGACCGCGCTAATAGTTTTTTTGCGCTTTTGCTTCCTTTGTCTTCTTTCTTTCCTGTCAAACAACTCTTTTCAGGCCCAGAAGAGCTAGTAGTACAGTGTTGGGTTTGTTTAGCCAGAACAGTATGATTTACTAAAATCAAGATGATGGAAAAAATAAAATAGACTATTATTTTCATAATTATTGAACTGTTAATAGGTGGCTTTGGTTTGAAATAGCACACCTCATGGCATGGGTATCTGAAAACTGCTTTTAGCAAATTGGCAATATAGTTGTTTTTGTGACCTCCAAAAAAAATGCCAATATCCCAAATCTTTAGTGGTTCAAATAAATAATTATATAATTTCCATGTGTAATTTATGCATTGCCGGTTTTTGTCTAAAACCCCTCTCTTTTCCTTGATGCCTTAACTGACTATCAACCTCACTGGACAGGAGTATATAGGGTTTGTTTATTTCGTGCCTATCCGGTTGTTACCCAAAACTACTACATATTGCGTGATTTTTCTGGTTCCAGTTTCGATAACAACTACAGCTAGTGGCCTTGGGTAACAACCGGATAGGTACGGTTTATTTGTTTGCACGGGAGACAACTCTTGGCCGAACAAGGCCATTCCAGCAGGTTCGACTTAGCCATAGTTGTACAGTACCCTGCACCACTAAACCCAGGTTCAAGTGGTCAATCGGCAAAGATTGTTAGTTTACACTCGCTGCCATTATAGTCCGTTCGATTTAAAGATTATTTAAGTATGCCTTATATTTTTCTCGGCATGGTTTTGCTTCTTACTGGTTGCGCTCACCACAAACAAGGGCAAACGCCTTCAATTTCAGCTGCAGCCAATGTCATCCCATTGTTTGCTATTCCTAACGTTAGAGAGCGAATGCTATACCTTGCCCGCCAGGAATGGGAATTGTTCGGCCGGCCCGAAGTCAATTATGAAAGTGAGCCCTTAGCTATAACTTATCCAAATAAAGTCACCTCTGGTCATGAAACGCAACCGCCCTTTTTTAGCCGAATATTCATGTATTGGTATACTGCAACAGACTTGCCAATAATCGGGTATAAAGGAGAAATTAGACCCTGGTCGGGCGCTTTTATTGTCTGGCTGGCCCGAAGTGCAGGCGTGCCGGAAAGCGACTTGCCTTCAACCGTTTTACATTGGGATTATATTCAGCATGTAATGGCAGCTGATTCCGAAAGCCGATTTGTCAGCCATGCCATCAACGCCTACAGTCCCAAGCCCGGAGATATTGTTTGTGCACCGAGAGGTGAAGCGTTTATCCAATCCATTCATAACTATAACGACCTAAGGCGTGGGGCTTACCACTGTGATTTAGTGGTTGCACAACGGCCTGATGCCCTTGATGTAATCGGTGGCAATGTCGTAGATGCAGTCAGTTTAGCTCATATTAAACTTGATAGGGCGGGAAAGGTACAACCCACAAAAGCCAGACCATGGTCGTTAGTGATAGAGCAGCGAAATTAAAATACACGGGAAATCCACCACGCAGACATTCGCAACTAACTACCTGATCAGCAAGAATCATAAGCCAGTGCGTCAACGCATCCTTTTTCGTCGTTCCGGCATGGATTGCCGGAACCCAAAGCCAGGGATGGCTTTCGTAATATGCATCCCTGTGACCTGGATACCAGCAGTTTCCATGCCGGTATGACGGGTCATCTGCGCAGAGCAGAAGATTCTTGCTAATCAGGACTAACTAATGCAGGAGGTTATTCTAGTTCAGTTTCGAACCATTCCGGCCAGTCAAATTTGTACTTTGCAGCAACCTTTCTTGCGACCATTAGGATCACTTGCTTCCATGGGAGATATTCCAACACCGCAATGGCTAAAGACCGAAAGGTTATTGAGCCAGTTTGATGAAAACCGCGCCGTGACCCGGCGCAAGTATAGCGAATTTTTGACGCAAGCTGTGGTGAATGCTTCATCTTGGAATGAACTGAAAGCCCAGTGCTATTGGGTCGTGAGTCATTTGTCAAGGCGTTGCGGCCGTTGCTTAGGGAAAAACGCGAGTTAAAAGAATTTCCTCAAGCGCAAAGATTGCTGGTACGCCCCGCACTCGACAGGCTATTCAATGAGCCGGTCAAGGTCAGCAAGGCATCGCGCAATGAGACGATACGAAAAAGGCTTGCCTATTACATGGCTAAAGTATGTCGGATATTAAGCGCGAGGCTGGAGTTCATTATTCTACAGTGAGTAGGGTGGTAAAGGTTGATCGGTGATAAACGATGTCAAGACATGATCCCTTTTGCTAGGCATAAATTATAAACTACCCTTGTTTATTCACCGTCACTTGGCCGTTCATTAGCATGGAAAGTAGCCAGTCTCGTAGTAATGCCAACTTGGTATTGGCACGTTGGTTTACGATCAGTTGCTTCAATAACGGCTCCACGATTTGTCCAAATGATTCACCAATTTAGCTATTAAATGGTTGAAGAAATCGCATCATGATATTTGGATTAACGCGCTTGTGGGTATTGGATGTACCCGCGGCAGACTGTGTGAAATCCGCAATGAATTGTGGTGATGTTGTAATAAGATACAAAAAATTCTTTATCTTTATGTTGCGGCTTCTCCAGACAACAAATTCTGTAGAGCAAATCTGATCTTCTTCTCCCATTGCATATACAACGCGGTTAAACCACGGATTTAGTTTTGAAACCAAAAGATCGGCTTCTTCAACTGTGAATTTATCGTGATCGTCAAGCCTGAGGAAAAATTACAACATCATTACCCTATCAGCCACCCTTAGATACTGAATCTAAAGGAAAAGCCTTGGGTATCTATTAGTCAAACTAGTGGCTTACCTGTCAACGAGTTATTTGGTTGGCGGGGTTTCGTTCAGCGCGGAATAAGGCCACGCTATTTCGCCCTTGGCGTGCCACGCCAGTAATTTCATACCTCATACCGTGGTACTGCTAAACTCACAATGTTGTCCCAAAGGGGGAAAGCAGGTGGCGTATTTCTTATGACGTTCACGATTTCGGACACCCCATCTTGTACCTGTTCCGCGATCTGCTCTGCGGCATAGTCTCCAAACCATTTACCCGGTTTGTACTTATACGCACTTCCCCCAGTCACCTCGGCGAGCGCTTGACTCGCTGCTGAATTTGCCATATAAGCCGTCGGATCAAAATGGTGCTGTGATTGCCAGGCATGCGTTAACTCGTGGATGAGTGTCTTTTCGTCGGGGGTGTAGGTGCCAAGATTTAGTACAATCAATGCCTGATTTAGAAATTGCGGTATCGCCAATGTCCAAGCGCGGTTACCGGCACCCAGGGTGTCGGAAATGAAGATAGTATCGAAGATCAGGCTATCACCGAAGTATCCGCGAGCTAGCGCCTTTTGCTCATCGGACAGCTGTACGAACCCATTTGGGGACGACCCACCAGCAGCCCCCCACCGCCTCCACCACCACCTTCGTCATCGTCTGGATCATCGCGCCGCAGTGCCAAAGGAGCGATCAGGTTTTGGCGGTCTGAAACGTCGTCATGACCGAGAGTCCGCTTTTTAGCAACATCAACAGCCTTCTTCATGAGCGTGGCTGAACGAGCCCGAAATACATTGTCAATAGCCTGTGCTACATCGGACCCGGGAAGTTCGCATTGGTGCCATCCATTGCCACAGTGCGCGGTGGATATGCCGGGATGTTGCGCTAACAACATGTCGACCAGCGCCAGAGTCTGCGCG
>Ga0209798_10000196_pt1 | contig 34488 bp, 32 predicted proteins | sample DOMMetBare3Fresh_FD_187475 | JGI IMG/M metagenome (GOLD analysis project Ga0209798, IMG submission 187475) | Wetland sediment microbial communities from St. Louis River estuary, USA, under dissolved organic matter induced mercury methylation -... | ecosystem: Environmental > Aquatic >... | reverse complement strand
CAGCAGCACCATGCCGTTTTCAGTTTCCACAACTTTGACCGGATGATAGATGATTTCCCCCGGGGTGTTGACCGTAACAGAATTGAACAGTTCTTCCATCTGATCCGGAGAAACCCTGATACAGCCATGACTGGCATATCCATAGATTGACCACGGCTTGGTGGTGCTGTGGATCAAAATACCGGGGAGTGATGTTTTCATGGCGAACTTGCCCAGCGGGTTATCCGGGCCGGGCGGTACACTGGTGATCACATCCTTACCCTTTTCTTCCATCTCGGACTGAATGGAACTCGGTACATACCAGGTCGGATCTTTCACCTTGGCGGTAATTTTGAATTTGCCCAGCGGAGTTTTCCAATCATACTTTTCATTGGTTACCGGAACGCCCAATGCAACCGGCAGTGAAATGGCCAGTTTTCCCTGCTTGAAAAAATAGAGGGTTTTATCGGGCACATTGATGATGATGCCGTTTTTTGCACGTCGAGGAATGATCTTGCGGTTGTTATAGCGCAACTTTTGTCCAACCTTGAGCGGTGCCCGGGGACCGGCAAGTTTGTTTTCCCTGACCAGCTGCTCCCGTGTCACCCCCAGTCTGGCTGTGACCAAGCCGAGTGTGTCACCTTTGACAACCGTATATACACTGGCGGAACCGATGATTTTATCGGATACCAGGGAAAACTCATTTTCTTTGATTACCACCTTGTCCGGCTCCTGTCGTGCCTGTTCCGGTTCGGCGGCTGACAGCTGGCTAGCCGGCGGCACCACCGGTGCTGCTGGTAACGACGACTGATCGGGAAGCAGGGGAGCTGCTGCAGCAGCGGGTGGAGAGGATAGTTGGTTTGATAGTTGTGTATCTTCTTCCACCGACAGTTCCGGAAGAGCGGCCGGCAGAGCAGCCATGATAATGCGGGATTTTTGCAGGGCCAGCAGATAAAAGCGTTCCGCGAGATCACGCTGATTGGCTACAAAGAAATCATCGGCAGCAGCAAGGGTCGCAGCAGCGCTTTTCAGTTCATCCGGCATATTTTGTTCAACGCCGGCCCGGTAAAGCCGTTTGAGTAAAACATGTGAATCGTGACGGTTATCAGCGTCCGCAACAGCGGAAAAACAGAGCGATGCGGCCAGCAGAAGAATAATTATTTCAAATTTTTTCAGTCGTTTGTTCATGAATTGATTACTACAATACTTTTGACACACTATCAATAGCTATCAACATACCACGACCATTATCAACAGCAATAACAGGTAACCATGTACATCCCCACCTCACCGAAAGAAATGCAGCAACGCAACTGGTCTCAGCTTGACATCATTTTTGTCAGCGGCGACGCCTATATCGATCATCCCGCCTTTGGCGTGCCACTCCTCGCACGCTGGCTTGAAGCGCACGGACTGAAAGTCGGCATCATCTCCCAACCTGACTGGCGCTCGAAAGAGCCGTTCATGGTTCTGGGACGCCCACGGCTCTGTTTCGCCGTATCAGCCGGCGCCATGGATTCCATGGTGGCGCATTACACACCGGCACGCAAACTGCGTCACGATGATGCCTACACACCGGGCGGGCGGCATGGCGCCCGCCCCAATCGCGCCACCATCATCTACACCTCGCGCCTCAAGGAAGCATACAAGGATGTGCCGGTTTTGATCGGTGGTATCGAAGCATCGTTACGCCGTTTTGCCCACTACGATTTTTGGGAGGACAAGGTTCGGCGCTCTCTCCTGCTGGATGCCAAAGCTGACATGCTGATCTATGGCATGGCCGAAACCAGCCTGCTGGAGGTTGTCACCCGTTTGGCGGCCGGCGAGGCAATCCACGATATCCGCGATGTCAGGGGCACCTGTCGCTGTGCAGTCAAAGGAGAAGCATCTGATTGCGAAGGATGGCGGCAACTCCCTTCGTTTGAGGAGGTCAGCAGTGACCGGCTCACCTTTGCCGCTGCATTTCGCACCATCATGCATGAACAGAATCCGTTCAGTGCTGTCACCGTCGTGCAAAAGCACGGCGAACGCCAGCTGTTGGTCTATCCCCCGGCGCTGCCACTCACCACAGCCGACATGGATGCCATCTATCGCTTGCCCTTCACCAGACTTCCCCACCCCTCCTACCAGGAGAGCATTCCGGCCTGGGAGCAGATCAAGACCTCCATCACCAGCCATCGCGGCTGTTTCGGCGGGTGCGCCTTTTGTGCAATTACCATGCACCAGGGGAAAACCATCCAATCCCGCAGCCAGCAATCGATAGTAGCCGAAATCAAGGCTCTGACCAGTAACGCCTGGTTTCGTGGCACAATCAGCGATATCGGCGGACCAACCGCCAACATGTACCGTTTATCCTGCCGGGACAACACTGCCCAGGCACGTTGCCAGCGTGAAAGCTGTCTCTATCCCCGGCGCTGCAAGAACCTGGTTAGCGATGATTCCCCGGCTGTCAAATTACTGCAGGAGTGCCGCAGTATCAAGGGGATCAAACACATCGCCATATCTTCCGGCGTGCGCTACGACCTGATGGAACAGCAGCCGGGGTACTTTCGGGAACTGGTCGCACACCATGTTAGCGGGTTGCTGAAAATAGCGCCCGAGCACCTGGCTGACAAGGTTACGGCATTGATGCGCAAACCGGGAAAAGAGTCATTTGAAACTTTTTTACGCCGTTTTCGTGATGAAAGTATCCGGGTCGGTAAACGGCAATCAATCGTCCCCTACCTGATCTCGGGTCATCCCGGCTGTACCCTGGAAACAATGCTGGAACTGGCGCTGGCACTCAAGAATCTTGGCTTGCAGGTGGAACAGGTACAGGACTTTACCCCGACGCCGGGGACACTTTCCACCTGTATGTATTACACCGGCATTGATCCCGAGACCGGCGAAAAGCTTTACGTCCCCTATTCGGACAAGGAAAAGGGGTTGCAGAAATCACTTCTCCTATGGCACCAGCCACAGGAACACGCAAAAATCAGAGAAGCCTTCAAAATACTGGGACGGACGGAACAGATCGGGCAGTTTTTAGGAGCAGGGCATAAAAAAACCCGTTGAGTCGAGCTCAACGGGTTTTGAATTGTATGACGACGTACTGATTAATTAGTTCTTTTGTACGTTAGCAGCCTGAAGTCCTTTAGGACCCTGGGTAATATCAAAGGTTACGGCATCACCTTCGGCGAGGGATTTAAAACCGTCACCCTGAATTGCTGAGAAGTGAACAAAAACATCTTCGCCACCCTCTTGCTCAATGAAACCAAAACCTTTTGTGTCATTAAACCATTTAACCTTCCCCTGTGCCATTTCCTACCTCCTTTTTTTCCCGGTCCGTCGCCGGAATGTAAGATACCGCTAAAGTTTCTGGAGTCTGATGCAGGAAAAGTGCAGAGCCTGGTCAAACATGCTGCTTCAACGTTCTGCAAAAACTTCCGAAACTTGCTGCCCGTGTCGTTTAACATAGGCTTAAAACCGGTGTCAAGCAAATTATACGGCTACGGCGCCTTTAACTCAGAGGTCTTGGTCTGTAATTTTTTCACCAGCTCGGGATAACCATTGGAGGTAATGATCTTGTTAAACTGGGTACGATAATTTGACACCAGACTAACCCCTTCAATAACCACATCATAGACACTCCACTTGCCGCCTTGATTAATCATGCGGTAGTCAACCGTATATTCATCCCGTTTGGCTGTCACAACCTTGGATTTAACCTCGGCATGATCACCATCGATGTTTTCCTTGAGATAGACAATTTTCTCGTTGTTATACGATTCAATTTTACTGGCATAGGAATTTTCCAACAAAGAGGCATACAGGTCAACAAATTGCTTCTGCTCAGCCGGAGTCCGTTGCGCCCAATGTTTTCCCAGTGAACGTTTTGCCATCTCGGTGTAATTGAAAATCACGCTGATGCTTTTTTTAAGCGCCTGCCGCCGTTTCTGATCGTGCTGTTTGAGGTTTTTATCCGTGACAATTTTTACCACTTCATCAACGGTTTTCTTGACCTCGTCGGTCACTGCTGCAAAAACTGGCGCCGTGCCGGTCAGAAACATGACTGCCAACAGACATAATAAGATACGTTTCATTCTGGTCGGTTCTCCTTTGTAGTAAGCGGAATGTCCGGTTGTTCACCCGTTGCATAATCCAGGTTGGAACGGGCAATCCGGTAGTTATAAATTGACTGGAAATAGGCCGCCCGCATGCGGGCATACATCTGCAACCCTTCAAAGATTTCCTTGGCCGGCCCGACACCGAAGTCAAAATTGGCAACCGCGGTCACGGCCCATTTTTTAGCATTGGTGTAGGCAACTTGCGATGCCCTGGCACTACTGTCCGCTTCCTTCAGATCGAGATAATACTTCTTGATCTGTAGCGGTATGTTAGCCTCCGCATACTGTTTGGTGCTGAGCAAACGGTTATACTGCGCCTGTTCTCCCGCCACTTTTGCCCCGGTAATTCCAAAATCGAGCTTCCAGCGGGCGCCCAATGCCACCCCACCATTGATATGCTTGAATTGATCGGTGATATACGGATTACGGATCCGGTCACGCTCATCGGCATAGGCCCAGGAGAAAAGCCCCCCCAGGAAAATATCGGGGTAGTAGTTTGCCTTGGCAGCTTCAACCAGAGCAGCCCGCGCCTTGATTCCTTCCTGCAGCTGCCGGTATTCGGGACGTTGCCCGCGCGCCTTTTCCACAAAAGATTCAAACTCGGGAACAACCACATCGACCAGGACCAGCCGTTCTTCCCCGATCACCAGCGATGCTGCCTGTTCCCTACCGAGCCTGGTCTTGAGCGCCGACAACGCCAACCGTTCCCCTTTTTCAGCTTCTACCCGGTATTTCTGCGCTTCGCTGGCAAAGGCATCCAGCTTGTAGATATCCATCTCTTCAACACTGTCAGATCCCTGATCCAGCAATTTCTTGGCTTTTTCGCGAGATTTGGTCAAGATTTCCTGCACTTCGATGATCAACTCTTTCATCTCACGTGCCAGCATCAAACCGTAATAATACTCCCGCACCTTCAGGACAATTTCATTACCCTTCTGCACCTTACGGGAACGATCAACCTCCACCCCGTGGGTGGCCGCCTTCATATTTTCAGCTATCTTGCCAAAGGTATACAGCGGTTGAATCAGGGTGGCATCGGCACTGCTGAACCAGGTCAACTCATTGATCTTGAAACCTTTATCAGTTGCCAGCAGATCCTCCCGCCGTGCCGGTGGTGCCGGCCCGAACAAGGTCATCACCTCCAACTGCGGCAAACGATACCCCTTGGCTTCATCCAGTTTACTGGAAGTCGCATCAATATCCGCCTGTGCTTCCCCCAGTTCCGGCGCATTCCTGAGCGCCAGCCGGATACAATCATCAAGCCCGAGCGGCGTGGATGTTGGAGGGTGCTCGTCGGCGGCATTGACACCCACGGCAGCCAGCAACAGCAAGACCATACAAACGATACGACAACTTTTAAGGCGCATGGCGTTGTACCGTTTATACCTTTCCATGGATGAATTTACTGATCAACTCTTCGATATCAATTGCAGATTCGGTTTCCGTGATCGTGCCGTTATTTTTAAGATACACCTCGGAGCCACCCGGCTTGAGCATGATGAACTTATCACCGATGATACCGCTGGTACGTACCGCGGCAATTACATCATCGGTAATCTTGACGCCGCTCTTGATCTTCAGATAGGCGATGGCACGGTCACTACTCTTTTCATCCAGGGTGATCCGGTCAACCTTGCCAACTTCAACCCCCGCAACTTCAACCCGCGCCCCCGGTTTCAGCCCTGACACAGAATCAAACCTGGCGGTGACATTATAATAATCGCCACCCATCAATTCCATTTTGCCAAGCTTGATCGAAACATACCCAAGACAGAGTATCCCGACCAGCATGAAAATACCGACCATCATTTCCAGTTTTGCACTATTCATATCCCTACCTCACTCATACTTCCGGCTTCGAATCAGCAGTCCCTCAAGGCGACCAGAGGGTAAAAAACGCTGACTTTGAAGGAGAATCACATCATCTGTATCGGTCCTTCCAGATTTCCACTGATAAACTGCCGGACAACCGGATGGGCGGAAGACTGTATTTCGTCGGCGGTGCCATGTTGCAGAATTTTCCCCTGGTACAACATGGCAACCGTGTGGGCAATCTCAAATATATCCGGAATTTCGTGGGATACGATGACAGCGGTAAATCCGAATTTCTGGTGGGTATCCCTGATCAGCTGGTGAATTGCCCGTTTGATGATCGGGTCAAGGCCAGTTGTCGGTTCGTCAAACAGAATAATGGAGGGATCAAGCAAGAGCGCCCGAGCCAGTCCGACCCGTTTTTTCATACCACCCGACAGTTCATCGGTGAACTTGTTTTCAGCCTGTTTCAGCCCCACATCCTCCAGGGCGGTCAGCACCCGCCGTTTGATTTCACCCGCAGGCAGCGCTGTTTTTTCCTGCAATGGAAAAGCAACATTTTCAAACACGTTCATGGAATCAAACAGTGCGGCATTCTGAAACAGCATGCCAAACTTCTCGCGCACCCGGTTAAGTTCGGAACGCCCCATGCCGATGATCGATTCGCCATCAATGATCACATCACCTTTGTCAGGCCGGGTCAGTCCGATAATATGGCGCAGCAGCACGCTTTTCCCCTCGCCGCTGGGACCGATGATGGCGGTTATTTGCCCATCCGGAATCGTCAGATCAAGCCCGTTGAGAACGTTTTGGCTGCCAAACGTCTTATGAAGATTTTTCAGTTCAATCATCAGCAGCTCACAGTAAAATAGACGTCAGGAAATAATCCCAGACCAGAATCAGAACCGAAGTCAACACGACCGCTTCGGTGGTGGCACGCGAGACCCCTTCCGCGCCACGGCCGGTCATATATCCTTTGTAACAGCCGATCCAGGCGATAATCAGACCGAATGAGAATGACTTGATCACGCCGGAGTACACATCCCGCCAGACCACCGCCTTCTCCATCTCATAGAAATAGGCTCCCGGATTAACCCCCAGAAGCTTGACCCCGACCAGCCAACCGCCGTAAATACCGACCACATCAAAAATGGCACACAACAGCGGCAATGAAATCATGGCAGCAATAAATTTTGGGGTTATCAGATACTTGAACGGATCAAGCGCCATGGTTTCCAGGGCATCAATCTGCTCCGTTATGCGCATGATCCCGATTTCAGCCGTAATGGCGCTCCCGGCTCGACCGGTCACCATCAGGGCGGTCAGCACCGGACCGAGTTCACGAATCAGCGAGAGAGCGACCGCAGTTCCCAGCATCCCTTCGGAACCGAATTTTGCCAGGGTATAGTACCCTTGCAGTCCCAGCACCATGCCGGTAAAACCGGCTGTCAGGCAGATCACGAACAGCGACTTGGCACCGATAAAACTGATCTGTTTGAGGATATTGATCAGCTTCCCCGGCCGGCATACGACAGTGTAACAGGAATAGAGCAGAAACCAGCCAATCCGCCCCAAATCCCCCACCATCTTCAATGTTATCTGCCCCAGAGCCTGTACCACGCCCACTCCCGCTGTTAAACGACTGCAAATTTACCTAAAACACAACTGGACTTTATAACCGATGGCAACTGTATTGTAAAGTTTTTATGATACAAAACACGAGAGTACCTGGTTGGAAAGCAATCTACCGCGGAGAGTCAGCGCGAGCAGATCCCCCTGACGGCAGAGCAACCCCTGCTGTTCGAGTCGCCCGATCTCCTGACCATAGACCTGCTGCATCGAGAGGCCAAACTCGTTGCGAAACCGTTCCATCGAGACTCCCGCCAGCATCCTGAGACCGAGAAACAGGAATTCCGCCATGGCATCCTTGCAGGTCAGCACCTCCCGGTCGCAACGGGGAAGCGTTCCCGTGGCAAGTGTAGCAGCATACTTCGCCAGATCGGCCACATTACTCCAACGGATGCCATACTGCTGCCGCCGGAATGAGTGGGCTCCCGCTCCCAGACCAAGATAGCCATCCCGTTGCCAATAACCACAATTGTGATCCGAACGGAAACCGGTACGGGCATAGTTTGAAAACTCATACTGTTCAAAACCGGCTCCACCCAGCAGCTCTCCGGTCAGTTCGTACATCTCGGCCGCCAGATCCTGATCCGGCAATTCGCTGTTGCTGTGACCATAGCGTTCATACAACACGGTTCCCTCTTCCAGGGTCAGCCCGTAGACTGAAAGGTGCTCCGGCGCCAAACGGATCGCCTGTACCAGTTCCTGATGCCATTGCGCCAGTTGCTGGCCAGGGAGTCCGTACATCAGATCAATACTGATATTGTCAAAGCCGGAGCAACGGGCAGCCTCATACGCCTGCCCGGCTTGTTGTACGGTGTGGATACGCCCCAAAGCGGCCAGATTACGGTCATCAAAAGACTGTACCCCCAGTGAGAGACGGTTGATCCCACTGCTACGAAACTCCCGCAACGATGACGCATTAACCGTGCCCGGATTTACCTCCAGGGTAATTTCGGCATCGCCAGCAACGGGAAGATGTTGACGCAGCGTTGCCATAATCTGCTGCAGCTGTTCAGGAGCCAGAAGCGACGGAGTACCACCGCCAAGATAGATTGAGCGGAGTGTCTCCGTTTCATCTTCTAGCGAGGCAATACGTATTTCCTGACACAAAAGTTCGACATAGGTCGCGATGGTGGCAGAAGATGAGCTCTGGGAAAAAAATGAGCAATATGCGCATTTTTTGAGACAGAACGGAATATGAAGATAGGCACGGGAGTACATTTGAATTGCAATTTTAACGGTTATCGGTACAATAAGTCCACCTTAAATCCAGACCTGAGGAGCTTTGTATGAAACGATTCATTATTATCATGGCTGCGTTGGCAGCTTTTGTGACGCTCACCGTATCAGCCCAGGCGGAATCAGCCGGTGAGCAGATCTTTGATCAAAAATGCGCCATGTGCCACATCATCAAAGGGAAGAAGGGGGGCGCAATCGGTCCCGAGTTGACCGGAATTGCTTCCCGCATGAAAGAGAGCGATATCAGGGCTCAGCTTGAAAATCCACGCAAGAAAAATCCATCCACATCCATGCCATCTTTCAAGACCTTGCCAAGTAAATACATGACCATGCTGCTCAGCTATCTCAACACCCTGAAATAATACATCCTGACCGCACGACCCGCGCTATCAACCGGTCGTGGATCCGAGGTTCCATGAGACTCAAAGAAGAACTGGTGCAGCGTCTGGCGGAAAAAATATACAACGACCTTTCCAGTGCCTCGCTGATCACCCCACGACATGACCGGGGCGCTGTTGTGGCAGGCATGGTGAGCGCCATTGTCCAGAACATGAACCAGGAACAGGCTCTGGAACGGGATGCAGAGCGTATTCTCAATGAGAATCTGGCCGGCATGGGGCGGGCGGCACTGGAAATTGACCGGCGGACAATGCTCAAGATGATCAAGAACAAGTTGGCAAAAGAACGCAAGATCATTTTGTGAGGACGCGATGACTGTTTCTGAAGAGCGAATTTCCCACCTGGCACATAAGATTTTGGAACAGGTCTGGCGCGACGACCTGGCTGACTGCAGCGATGAGCGACGAGCCCTGGAGTGTGTCAAACAAACCCTCTCCACCTATTTCCAGAACGAGGAAGAACTGGATGCAGCGGTACGCGCCAAACTGAAGACCAAGGTGCCCGGCAGCCGCGACTATGACATTCTCTACCGCAAATACTACCAGGAAGAACAGGCCCGTCGAAAATGGTAACCATGCTGTTACGATCTGCGTTGTTCCTGGTTGCGGGAATCATGCTTTCAGGGTGCGCCGGCGGCACCAAAGTACGCAATTACGGTACCTTTGACCCGACCCTGCAGCGGGAGTCGATTTATATTATTCCGTTCAACACCACCCTGGTTCCCCCTGATGTGGGCGAACCGGTGTTTAATGAATTTGTCGATCAACTGAACCGGCAACGGAAACAGACCAATGTGGCCCGTTTTATGATTTTAAAAGAAGAACTCAAGGAAGTGGAGCCAGCCTGGCTGGTGAAACAAACCTATATTTCCGGTGATCTGTGGGGATTTGTGGAAACTTCCGGCTGCTGTTCCACTGAAATGAAAGTTAAATCGAGGATCTACCTGTACGAACCGGGAAAAACGTCCCCCTCACTGGAAGTTTTTGTACCGGCGGAAGAGTTTTTCGAGCATGACCGAACCACCAACCAGACCGGAAGGAGCCGGCTGGGGAAAAAACTTGCTACCGAGTTGACCTCCAGCATTCTTCAGAAACTGAAACCGTGACCAGATATTTCCGCAAAGAGCAGCAATGAACCGTATCAAAAGTGTAATCCACCCCCTTTGCTTTTTCCTGCCGATCGCAACGATTCTTGCCGTAACGTTGTCCCCGCTCCCGCTTTACAGTGCCCCCGGCAATGCGCTGACACAGGGTGCAACTCTGATTCGTGCCAAGGATTATGCAACGGCAACAAAGATTCTTGCTACGGCTGAATCATCCCCCCAACGCACCTTTATGCTGGCATTGGCCGCACTCCGGCAAGGAAAAGCGGATCAGGCTCAACAGCAGTTTTCAACCATGGAAGTGTCATTACCACTGGTGGCCGACTACGCCTGCTTTTATCAGGCCGAAGCATTATTCAAGGCTCACAAGTATCTTCCGGCGGCCACCATGGCAGCCGCATTTCCCAAGCGTTACCCCAGCTCAAACCTGATCCGTCGGGCTCACAAACTCCAAGCTGATAGCCTTTTTCAAGCTGGCAACATCCCTGCGGCCACCGCATCGTATCAACGCTATCTCGACAGCTATCGCAGCGGATCGGATCGGATCGAAGCGGAGTATGCCCTTGCCACCTGCCTGATAATGGCCGGAGACCATACAAACGGAGCAGCACATTTCCGCAGCATCTGGCTCGATTCACCCCAGTCAAAAGAGGCTAAACTGGCGGCAGAACAACTCACAGACCTGGCGAAAAAAAACACACCCCAACAACCGTACAGCGCCGATCAACTGCTGACTCGTGCCCGGATTCTGCTTAAAAACAATTGCGCCGACGAAGCACTGCAGACCCTGCAATCAATTCCCCGCGAACATCTGGCACCCACGACACTGACACAAATCGACCTGCAATCGGGGATGGCCAGTTATCGCCTGCGCAACTGGAAACAGGCCGATTCCTATTTTGCCCAAGCCGCAACATCTGCGGGATCACTCGCCACGCTGGCTGCCGAGGCACTCTACTGGCAGGCTAAAACAGCGGAGCGTCTGAACCAGACCGAACGGGCCTACACCCTTTACCAAAACAGAATCAACGATGGAAAATGCCAGGCTTTCACGGAAGAGAGTATCATGGGGGGGGCCGCAATTCGTCGCAGCCAGGGGGAATACCGCGAGGCCGCCCAACTGTATGACCGGATTACCGCCGATTTTCCCCGTTCCGGCAATCTGGTGCGAGCCCAATGGGAAAGCGCCTGGTGTTCCTATCTGGGAGGGGACTACCCGGCAGCAACGGAAAAGTTAAAGCGGCTTACCAATGATCAAACCGTGCGAGAAAAGGCACTCTACTGGTTGGCTCGCACATTTGAAAAAAACGGCCAGGGAACGGAAGCAGCGTCACGCTTCACCAAACTGCTCAAGGAGTACCCGGCCGGCTTCTACGCCACCTGGTATCGCGACACCCACGGCGTAAAAGATACCCGGGAGCCGTTGGGAACCCGTCGGGCGCCGGCAGCACTTCCCCCGATTCCCGGCTACGACAAACCTCGCCTGCTGGCGGCCTTGGGGCTGTATGACGAAGCTCGCAATGAGCTGCGGGCACTACGTAAAAACAACGATGAACCTGCATCGAGCTTCCCGGCACTGGCACGGCTCTATCTCGAAATCGAAGACTACGGAACTGCCATCAGTTTTTTCCTCAAGAGCCGTCCGCTCCCTTACAACAACAGCACCATGCCGCTCTGGTCGGCAGGCTATCCGTTGGTGTACGATCGTCATATCCAGGAGCACGCTGCCCGCAATGGGCTGTCGGCCGGCTTGGTGCTGGGATTGATGCGGGCGGAAAGCGCCTTTTCACCAACGGTGCGCTCACCGGTCGGCGCGATCGGCCTCATGCAACTCATGCCGGCCACCGCTAAAATGACCGCTCGTGAAAAAGGTAGTTTCAACCCGCTGCGACTGACTGACCCCGAGTACAACATTACCTTGGGCACCAAACATCTGCGAGATCTGTTCAAAAGCTACCACGGAGATGGCGTGTATGTTATCGCTGCCTACAACGCCGGTTCAGGAGCAGTTGACCGTTGGCGCAAAACATATCAACGCCTCGAAAAGGATGAATTCATCGAAAGCATCCCGTATCAGGAAACGCGGGATTATGTCAAAAAAGTCTACGCCTCGGCCCAGACCTATCGCCAGCTGTACGGCCTACCGTAACAACGATTCCGGCACCGCCCCATTCATCAAAAGTTGACTTGCAACCGCACAAGGTTATACTCTTGAACGATCATATTTTATACACGGAGGTTTCCCCATGAAAAAAATTATTCTTGCCCTGTCACTCCTGGCAGCAACAGCAGCCCCGGCATTGGCTGATGACTCCATCGCCCTTGGTGTCCGGGGTGGAGCTGCAACCAATCATTCCAGCCACATCATGGAACTGTTTGGCGACCTGTACCTCAACAACCTGATTTCAATTGGCGCCACGGCATCCTACCAGGTTATCGAAAGTGATAACGCCAAGTCGATCAAGCGCGACGAATCAATGCCGATTACCGCATTGGCAAAACTGCATGCGCCTCTTCCGTTCATCTCACCTTACGCCGGGTTGGGTGAAGCAGTTATATTTCATAACAAACGGAGTGCCACCGGTTCGCCGGTATTTCTGGCCGGACTCGACTTCAAACCACTCCCTCTGCCGCTGTTCCTCAATTTTGAATACCGCCACCAGCTGAACGGTGAACTCAATATTCTTGCCGGCGGTATTGGCGTCAAGTTTTAGAAATCAAGCGGGGCTGATCGACTGATCAGCCCCGCCAGCACGCCCAATTCTCCTGCTTTTTCAACATTTTGTTTGACATTTATCGTCGTCCCCTGTAAAAAGATATAAAATGTCTTTTTGGGGTTTTTTATGATGGAACTGACCCGTAAGGGTGAATATGCAATCAGAGGAATTGTTTACCTGGCATCACGCAGGAGTGATCAGGTATGCCTGCTCAGCGATATTGCTGCTGCCGTTGATGTCCCCCCCACCTTTCTTGCCAAAATTTTCCAGCAATTCAGCAAAACCGGGTTGGTAAAATCGTATCGTGGTACCGGCGGGGGGTTTGTACTCGGCCGGGCACCGGAGTCGATCACGCTTCTGGAAGTTGTGGAAGCTGTGGAAGGCCCGATCATCCCCAACCGTTGCGTGATCGCTAGCGGTGAATGTCCACGCGACAGCTTCTGCAACGTGCATCCGGTCTGGGTTGATGTTCAGATAAAAGTCCGCGACATTCTGCGTGACGTAACCCTCAAACAACTTGCCCACCCCGAACGCTGCAGCTGTGAAGCCCACGAACAATAGCTAGCAGCACTCAGATCAATTACCGGTTAAACCTGCCAGATTGAAATTGACGGTACCGGTTTTATTCCCCGGACGATCCCGAAACAGCAAGGTTACACTCCAGCATTTCTGGCTGTATTCTGCCGTATAGACCGACTCAAGCGGCCCTTCCCGATCAAAGGAATAGCGCAGACTATAGTCAAAGGTCCAGGGAACCAGGGCCTTGCTAGTCAGGTGCGCCTCGGCATATTCCACCGTGTCGCGTGACATGCGGTAACTGGCAGACAAACTGGTGCCTGATGCCACCGCAACATCAATCCCCGGCGCGGCACTGGCAATCACTCCTTTATACACGTTATAACGACTGTCAAAGGTCAGCTTGACCTTGGGATGCAGCATGGTATCAGACTCGAGATTAAGATCATCAAGTGTCCGCTGATCATCCACCATGGTTAGCAGGTTGCGCCGTTCTCCGCTGATGGAATACCCCTGGGATAGTCGCAGCCGCATCAACTCCCGGTACTGCACGCTTTCCCCCTGCTGGAATCGCCCGCCAATTCGATTGGTCAGCGACCAGGAGAGCAGGTTCTGGTGCAGTAAGCGGTCGTCGTAATCATAGAAGGGAAGCTGTTCCTGGCGGTGATTCGGCGCATAGCGATAACTGACTTCCGGAATCATCTCATGCCGGATTTTCCCCAGGGAACCGAGTGAAAACGGGTAGACCCTGGCAAGCGGGGCCGACAGACGCACCCCGGCATCGGGTAGCACATCCCCCTCCAGCGGGTGCGGACCGTTCCCCTCCCCATCGTGATCAGTCGTATAAGCGCGCAGATGGATTCCGGCATCCAACGACAGATTGATCCCCGCAATCGGGGAGAGCGGCAGTGTCAGCCGCGGATAGGCATGCAAACGCTGACCTTTGACACCTGCTTCGCGATACAGGTTGGACAACGTACTGTCAAGATCGAAAAAAAGAGGAGTAGCAAGCAGCGGCAGCCGCACCAGATCGACACCAAGCGCCGGCAATGTTTGCACTGTCCGCCGGTTGGACTCACCATACAGGTCGTTGCTGTAGCGCGCCAATCCGGTGAACGCCACATGATCCCAGGTTTTGAGAAAATTGATGCTGGAATCGGTTGACTGCCGGTTATAGTCACCACTCTTCTCGCCAAAATCGCCCATAAACCGGCGATCAAAGGTCAAATTGAGTGAACTGCGCAGATTCATGCTCTCCGAAAACAATTCCAGATGTTTTTCCGAAAACTGCCCCCGCCACCGTTCGACCAACGCGTCATAGGTCAAAAACCCCCCCACGCTCCCTTCACTCCCCCGCTTGAGGGCATAGCGATAGTTGAGACCGGTGCCGACACCTCGCCTGGTCATCAGATCAAGATCGAACTGCAGATCCTGGTTCGGCGCAATCACCCAGTAGGCCGGCAGAACAATCTCCCCCCCACGGTTGGACGAAAAGCCGAAGCGGGGAAACAACAGACCGCTTTTCCGGTCACGCACCACTGGAAAGGCAATCCAGGGGAGATATAACACCGGTACATCCTTGACATAAAAAATGATGTTACGGCCAACCGCATAGCCAAGCAGGTTCACATCGAGCTTGGCCGCACTGAACTTCCAGTCGGGACCAGGCAGATCACAGGTGGTCAACTCGGTCTTGAGCAGGGTGATGCTTTTTTCATCCTCACGAATAATTTTCTGACCGGTAAAGTTGATATTCCCCTTGCGAACCGTTAACGATCCTTGATCAAGCTCGCTTTTACCGGTTTCCACGTTAACGCTGAAACGCTCTCCCTTGAGAACATCGTCTCCCTTGATCATAACCACCGAACCGGTGGCAACCAGCAACTTGGTGGCAGCATCATAGGTTGCTTCAGCCGCATTCAGCTTCATGCCACTCCAGGTGATCACCACTGAACCGGTGGCGCGGTAACGTTCGATTCCCGTTTCCTGCTGCAGGTTATCAGCCTTGATGCTGATACTGTTCCCCAGAGGCATTTCTTCTCCCGCAGCGACAGACACCAGTAATAGCAGTATCAACACCATGTAAAGCAAACTACGTCCCATCGCCACCTATCCCCGTATTCCCTGGTACAGATTTCCCGTCAACAGAGCCTTCACCTCACCCACCAGAAACAGTGATCCACAAGCCACAATCAGGTCATCAGCTGCGGCAGCCAGTTGCGCGGCAGACAAACCGGCTGCCACCGTCCCGCACGCACTACATGACGCACCGCCCGCAGCAAGCAGCTGCGCCAGGCGGTGACAATCCATCGACCGCTCGATCTGCAGCGTGACGCAGTAACAATGCTCCGCCAGCGACAGCAGCGGCTCCATCATTCCCTCCAGGTCCTTGTCAGCCATGACGCCAATCACCAGAAGTAAACGCCGGTACTTCACCTCCCGCAATGCGCTGACCAACGCCAGAACTCCTGCCGGATTATGGGCGCCATCCAGCAGCAGGCGCGGCGTTGCGACAATCATTTCCATCCGCCCCGGCCAATGTGCCGTTTCGATACCGCGGCGCATCTGTTGATCCGTCAGCGCGACAGATTCCTGTTGGCGCAGGACTTCGGCCACCGTCAGCGCCAGAGCGGCATTATCCCGCTGGTAAGCGCCGGGAATGCCGGGAACCAGCGCGGAGAATGATGCTGTCGGGCCTTGGTACGCAAAAGTTCCGTCACTATTCCAGCTGCTCTGTGCTACCGATTCCATCCAGACGGCGCGGAGATTTTTCTCCTGGCACAAGATCGGCACCAGTGCCTGAACCTGATCCGGTTGCCGCCCCAGCACGATGGTACTTTCCGGCCGCGCGATACCAGCCTTTTCACGGGCAATTTCAGTTACGCTGTTTCCCAGATAATCGCAATGATCGAGAGAAATCGGGGTAACCACCGTCAGCATGCCACCCATCACCGCCGTGGCATCCGAGCAACCGCCCATGCCAGCTTCCATAACTGCAATTTCGACCTTTTCCCGGGCAAACAGCACGGCAGCCAATGCCGTGACGATTTCAAAAAACGTCGCCTCATCCGGCGCTTCCCGCAACACCAAAGTCAGCAACGGCAGCAATTGTTCATCGCTCGCATCCACACCGTTGATGCGAAAACGTTCCCGGAAATCAACCAGATGTGGTGAGGTAAACAGTGCTGTGCGCAGTCCGGCAGCGATCAGGATGGAAGAGAGAAAAGCGGATGTTGAACCTTTACCGTTGGTACCGACTACATGGATTGAGCGAAAGGTATGGTGGGGATTGCCGAGGCGCTCCAGAAGCAGCTGTATCCGCTCGACACCGGGACGGATTCCGAACCGGCGTCGAGCGTACAACTGTTGCAGCAGATCTGCCAGAGGCATCTTAACGGGTGCTGGCAAGCAGCATGGAGAGGATCGACCCGATTTTACGCTTCATGTCGCTGCGCGGAACAATCACATCAATCATGCCATGATCGAGCAGGTATTCGGCCCGCTGAAACCCTTCCGGCAATTTCTGGCGAATCGTCTGTTCAATAACCCGCGGACCGGCAAAACCGATCAGCGCCTTTGGCTCGGAAATATTTACATCACCCAGCATGGCGAAACTGGCTGTCACGCCACCGGTGGTCGGGTCGGTCAGCAGGGAAATAAACGGCAATCCCTGTTCCTTCAATTTCGCCAGGGCAGCCGATGTTTTTGCCATCTGCATCAAGGACAGAATACTTTCCTGCATACGGGCGCCGCCGGAAGCAGAAATGATGATCACACCCTGACGTTTTTCAAGAGCACGCTCGATGGAACGGGTTATTTTCTCCCCCACCACGCTCCCCATGCTGCCACCCATGAAAGCAAAGTCGAAACAGGCCACCTGCACAGGATTCGCCTCGATTGTTCCTTCAACACAGATCACCGCGTCTTTGGAGCCTCCCTTGGCAACGGCAATATCAATCCGCTCCTGGTAACTTTTGGCATCCTTGAATTCCAGAAAATCGACCGAGGTCATGTCGGCATCAAACTCCTGCCAGGTTCCCCCATCCAGCAGGACTTCCAGGCGCCGGCGGGCAGAGATTCGATAATGATGACCACATTTGGGACAGACATTGAGATTGGACTCCACATCTTTGGCCAACAAGGTTTCCGAACACCCCTGGCACTTGATCCACATCCCTTCGGGAACCTTGATTTTACGTTCTGACGATTTGTCGATCCCCGATTTTTCTTTATTGAACCAGCTCATAGCCGAACCTCGCATTTTTAGTAACAATCAAAACATTAAGCTACAGTGAAGCGTTTGGTAACAGAAAGCGTGTACGCTGTCAAGCGTGTTGAGCTGGGGCAAGAGCCCCCTTGAGTTGACCGATAAACGAGGTGAGCTCCGTAACCAGCTGCTCACCGGAGTAGCTCTGGAACAGTTTGACAATTGCACTTCCCACCACCACACCATCGGCAAATTGGGCCACTTCAGCCGCCTGTTGCGGGGTAGATACCCCGAAACCGGCCGCAATCGGCAGGGAAATATGTTGTTTGATACCTGCCAGCTCCTGCGCCAGGGCCGAAGAAACTTCCTGGCGCGCTCCGGTGACCCCGGTAACCGTGACATAATAGACAAACCCGCGTCCCAGCTCGGCAACCTGCAGGATACGCGCTTTATCGGAGGTGGGGGTCAGCAGAAAAATGGTCTGCAGCCCGCTGGCAAGCGCATGACCGAGAAACAGTGATGACTCTTCCGGCGGCATGTCAACGATCAACACACCATCGACTCCAGCAGCCACGGCATCCGTGGCGAAACGTTGATAGCCGTAGGCATGAATCGGGTTGAGATACCCCATCAGGACAATCGGTATGTCACAGGTTGTGCGGATTCGTTTAACCGACTCCAGTATGGCCGTCAGGGTTGTGCCGGAAGCCAATGCCCGTTCCGATGAAAGCTGGATGGTCGGCCCGTCGGCCATGGGATCGGAAAACGGCATCCCCAGTTCCAGAATATCCGCCCCTGCCTGTTGCATCAGCGGAACCAGCGTCTCGGTAGTTGCCAGATCCGGATCACCGGCGGTAATAAAGGTTACCAGCGCCTTCTCTCCCCGCTGCGCAAGGGAGCTGAAACATGTATCAAGCCTGCTCATAGTGTGAACCCCGACATTTCTTTTTCCAAAAGATCGATCTGCTTCGACAGTCCTGCCACCGAGTTTTCCATCATCGCCACCGATTCCGTATTGGAGGTGGTTGATTGCTGGATATTGCGGACCGACTTTAAAATCATGGTGCTGTTGGTCAATTGTGAATGGCAAGCGTCACGGATCTGATCGATCATGCTGGTAACGTTTTCCGTTGATTGGGCAATCAAGCCACTGGCGCGACTCTGTTCACGGGTCGAGATCCGCACGTGCCCCGTCAGATCCTTCATCCGTTCCACCGCGGTGGAGATCAAATCGCTCCCCCGGGCATGTTCACGGGCCGAGTTGGCAATGTGCTCCACCATATTCTCCACACTTTCCATCGCTTCCTTGATACTCTGACTGCCACGGGCCTGCTCAACCGTGGCACGCGCAATTTCGTGAACCTGGTCACTGGCACGCTGGACACCGCTGACAATCTTCTCCAGAGCGCTACCGGAATGCTGCGAACGTTTCTCACCGTCGCTGATGCTCTCTTCCGCCTGATTGATGGCAATCACGGCACGGCTGGTTTCTTCCTGGACACCTTTGATCACCGTTGCAATTTCGCGGGTCGAGCTGCTGGTGCGCTCGGCCAGTTCCCGGATTTCATCGGCCACCACCGCAAACCCCTTGCCATGCTCTCCGGCCTGGGCAGCAATAATGGCGGCATTCAGTGCCAGCAGGTTAGTCTGCTCGGCAACTTCATCAATCACCGAAAGAATAGCGCCAATATCGTTGGCCCGTAGCGACAAGTTCTCAATCACATCAGCGGTTATGCGGGAAGCGTTGCGAATCGCCTGCATACCGGCAATGGCGTCCTGAACCGCCATTTTACCGGTTTCAGCGTCCTGGCGAACAACTTCCGTAATGGCGGAAGTATCCATGGCGTTTTTTTCAACCTGTTTGATGGTGGCATCCATTTCGGCAATCGAAGAAGCGGTCATACTGGATGCATCCAGCAGGTTGACGATACTCGATCCGATCTCTTTCAGCGAAGCCGCCATTTCAACAATCGACGAACTGACCTCATCCACGGCATCGCCCAATTTATCGGCGCTCATGGCCACCTCTTCAATACTGGCCGCCATTTCAAGGGTCGAGGAGGAGGTTTCAGTTGCCGAGCAGGCCAGTTTTTCAACCCCGTCCGTTACTTCACGGATCGACTCATTGATGTGGGCCACCGCCAGTGAGGTCTCATTGACCGAAGCTGCCTGCAAATGGGCCGAAGTCACAACCTGGCGGGCAGCCTTGCTGATACTGTTATCAATGGAGGTCAGTACCCCCGAGGCGGAGTTAACCCGGGAAACCATATTTTGCAGGTTCTCCGCCATGGTGTTCATGGCTTCTGCCAGGGAGGCAATTTCGCCACCAGCGGTCACGGACAAGCGATTGGTGAGCGTTCCGGATGCCACGGTGCGGGCAAAATCAACACACTCCTTCAGTGGCCGGGTAATGGAATTGGTAATTAAAATCGAGAACAGCGCTATTACGCCGATCAAAACCACCGACATGGCAACCGTGCTGATTATTTTGGATTGAATACTTTCCGCCACCTGCAATTCGGTCGCGTTGACATCCTTCCGCAGCATATCGACCATCTTGCTGATCGAACTGCTGAAGTTTACAAAGCGGGTGGCTTGAACACCGGTCGCCAGGTAACTCGCCTTGAGAATTTCTCCTTTTTCGATTGCCGGCAACACCTCTTCCAGCAAGGTTTTCTGATAATCTTTCCAGATCAGTTGTGTTTTATTCAACGCCTCTTTTTTCTGGGGTGATTGGATCAAAGCGAGTACTGCCGCAAAATTCTGGTCAATGTTCTTAGTCAACTTTTTAATGGCTGCCACGTTATTCCTGGCAGCAGCCGTATCAGTTTCCAGCATGAAACTCTGCATTTCGCTGTTAATCTGAAACAGGTCCGCCTTGAGCATGGCCAGATTTTCCAGGGAATCCTTGTCCTTCTGAATGGACTGGTAGGCTGAACCGCCGATTCTGACCTGACTGACCAGCATCAAGCTGATGCAGGCCATCAGAAGAATACCGGCAAAGGCAATCGCAGAAAGAAGTACCATTTTGGTGCGCAGGGAAAAACCATTGGCACCATCGCGAGAGGAGATCGTCTTCACAAAACAACTCCTTTGTGGATAGGGGAAATAGGGAGACAAAAACCGGGCAACTATACCAGAGCGATGCCCAGCATATCAAGGAAAAAGACCCCCTTGGTTTCAGGTCGGTTAGCGCCCCAAAGCGGGCAAAGAGTCCTGGATACGCCGGAGCAGCGCTGAAGGGCGATATCGGCCGGGAACCGCAAAACTTCCCTTTTCATCCACCGGAATACTCATTTCTCCCACGGGAGAGTCAATCTGCAAGCGGGCGGTGATGGCATAGGGGATCTTGTCCGGGTTGGGGAGGCGTTTCAGCAGTTCAATCAGATCATGGTAGGTAATGCGGACCGGCAGCGCCATGTCGGTGGTGGTATTGGCGGGAAACCTGACCGTGCGCAACCCGCCGGCATTGGCAAACGGCAAGGTCTGTATGCGCAGATCATAGCTATAAGCGAGCAAGGAAAGCTCAAAGGAATTTGGATTGGTGACACCGAGGTAGAATTCGACTTCAACCCCGGCGCTATCCAGGCCGATAATATTCGTGTCCAGCAGCTTGACCTTCGGTTCCGAGACAATGGCAGCGCAGCCACCAAGCAACACCAGCATCATCGCCAGCAGCAACTTTAAACCGGAAGAACTCATCGGATCCGGGTCCCGTTTTCATCCATGGCAAGTTTTTCATGCTGACGCTCCAGCATGCTGTTTATCTCCCCCCGCAGGATATTGATCTTGCGCAGGTAGGCATCGGCCTGGGGACCTTGACCGCAATACAGTTTTTTTGCTTTTTGAAGGTTGCCATCCGCCATTTCCAATTTGGAATAGAGTTCACGGACCGCCACTTCGGCGCATTTTTCATCAACTTTCAGATCGGCGGTTGAATAGCCATGGCTGCGGGCCCGGCTCGGCATAACCTGCCAAACGCCAAGCGCGCCGCGGGATGAGGCGACATTGCCGGAAAGGCGATGGCCACCGGTTTCAGCCAGGGCTATCTCAGCCAGATCCGACGGCATAAAAGGGGTTCCCAAAGTTTTGGTGAAGCAGAGGGCGGCAAGTTGACGGGAACGTTCGGGGGTGGTTCGACGGGCAAAAACGGCTTCGATGGCAGGAACCTGCTGTTTACGCAAGCCCATGGTGTTGCCTTTTTCCATCAGCCTGTTTATCTCTTTGTCCAGTGGCGTTTCGCTGGAGACAGTTGCTTCAGGCGGAAGTTCCACTTTTTTTATCGGGGCATTTTCGCATGCTGTCAGAAGCAGCAGGCATGCCAGATACATGATTTTTTTTCGCATAAGTAAGAGTGGGGTCGGTTGTGTCGGCTTTGCCGGATCGGCGCACGCGCCAAGTGTGGGAGGGTAGAATAATCCGGCTGGAAACTCCTTTCATTGATATTCCTCGTGTTACAAAAAATCCCGGAGAACCGGGATTTTGCTGAGGTGAAGATAACTTATACCTGCAACATGTGAATCTGTCAAGTTTTTACGCCCTGCAGGCGTTTTTTATCATTATATATCAGCTACTTGCACACACCGATCGATTCTTTCCTACAGACTTTCCCATCAATCCAGACCGCATCCTGCAGATCGGCGCCGTTAAAATCCGCCCCCTCAATGGTGGCATGATCAAGTGACGCTCCATGCAGCCTGGTTGATTTCAAGATCGCGTTTTCCAGGCTGGCGTCATCAAGTGTAGCGTCTTCCAAATTGGCACCACTCAGATTGGCTCCCATCAGATTCGCTCCCTCCAACGAAGCTTCCACCAGGGAGAGACCGGCCAGGTTGGCATTCCGTAAATCGCAGCCAGGGCATTGTTTTGCCGCTTTAAGCCGCTGCAGATCTTCGGGAACAAAGGCCCGGCCATCTACCGGCGCCAACAGGAGAACAAGCGCTACCACCAGCATCCCACGCACAAGAATCGACATCACACACCCCCAACTTTCAGATTGACTAATGAATATCAGCTATCGGCGAACATACTGTAGCAGAAAAAGTGCCTGACGGTAAACCTCCACGTTTTGACGCACATCTTCCGGCAGTGACGTGAGTTCCACCGGTTTCCTGAATTGCCGCAAAAAACGGCGTTGATCCCACCCCAACTGACAACTTTCACCACCAAAACGGGGTGCAATCTGCAGATTTCGCCAGCGCAGCAAGGAACAGCATTGCTGCAGGCAGGGGTTGAGCTGAACCACGCTCCCTTCGCACGCGGGGGGAGCTGCCACGCCGTTCCGCCCGAGATAGAGCACAAAATTACCGGGGGAACGCCGTTCCGATTCCATGCTTCGCAGCCGGGCAAGTTCGGAAGAGAGATCGGCCAGCGCGCCAATACCGGCAAAACGGAGCGGCACAAGTCCGCTGCTGTCAATCAATGCCAGCAATTCATCAATCCGGTAGGTATGTACACAGGGATGCAACAAGGCATCCGCCACGCCGGCATCAAACCGTGCTTCCGGGGACGTGCGGACGAACTGGCGCATCCGCGAACCGGCCGGAGCACGACGCAACAACTGCCGCACCTTGGCCAGGTCATGAATCTTCAACAGGCGCAGGGAGCGCCGGATCGACTCCTCCGCCGAGCGGGCATAGCGGCTGTAGAGCATGATGCGCATGATTCCCCCCGGAACGAGACGCCGTGCCAGTGCCTTCAGCCCCGCTGCCGGGTCGTCCAGGTGATGCAGCACCCCATAGGCATCAATCAGCCCGAACTCTCCGCCGGCGACTGCCGGATCGGTCAGATCTCCCACCACAAAGCGCACCTTGCCACAACCATGCAACCGGCAATGGAGGCGGGCGCGGCGGATACTTTTTGCAGAGAGATCGAGGGCCACGATGTCTGTATCGCGATTGGCGAGTGCAAATGGATAGGGAGCAAAGGTCCCGCACCCTGCAATGAGGATTTTCCGGGCTTCGGGAGGGGGGAGCGTTCCATTGAAATACGCCCAGAGCGCAGGGAGCGAAAGTGCATAGGTATCAGCCGCCTGAACCGTTGCCAGCAGCGGATACTGGGGATAGGGATATTCTTCATAATGGCTGCGAACGACATCATGCACGGGGAACACGATTATTTGAAACGGATCGCAACACCGCGGGCGTTATACTCATTGGCCGGTACAATCAGATGGGGAGCCGGCCGGGACGAAATTTCCGGTAAAATAACCGCATCAGCCCCCATATTGGCAGCCTCTTCCCGCAGCGTCCGCTTACCCCACTCGTTTACTTCCTGCATGTTGGCAAAGTAGCGGTCAGAGGAGACCTGGATTCTCCCCAGGGTTGCATAGGGACGGAGAACCTCATCCTGGGCAAGTATGGGGGGGAGAATCCGCTCAACCTTCGGACGTGGCAGCAACGAGCAGGATGTCAAAGCCAGCGCCACCAGGATGACCGTTACCAAGCGGTTCACAACGGAATACAATCGGATTTCCCTGCTCATACATCCCCCCGGACAAACGGTTTTACTCTGGACAGCTGAAAGTCACTATGCTAATCTTTCACCCTTTTTTAGGCAATAAAAAAGCTACCCACCACATAAATCTTCAAAGGAGCAGAAAAATGTCAGGTCATAACAAGTGGAGTACCATCAAACACAAAAAAGGGGCGGCAGACGCCAAGCGCGGCAAGGTTTTCACCAAGTTGATCAAGGAGATTTCTGTTGCTGCCAAGCTGGGGGGGGGCGACCTGGCTGCCAATCCGCGTTTGAGAACCGCTGTTGATAAAGCTAAAGCTGAAAACATGCCGAAAGATAACATCGAACGTGCCATCAAAAAAGGTACCGGCGGCATGGAAGGAGTTACCTACGAAGAGATCGTCTATGAGGGGTACGGACCGGGGGGCGCTGCCGTGCTGGTGGAAGTGATGACCGACAACCGGAACCGCTCCGTTTCAGAGGTTCGCAGCATCTTTACCAAAAACAACGGCAACATGGGTGAGGCCGGCTGCGTGGCCTGGATGTTCAGCCAAAAGGGGCTGATCCTGTTCGATAAATCGGTTGATTTTGACCAGCTGTTCGAAGCAGCCCTGGAAGCAGGCGCCGATGATGTGGAACTGCAGGATGAGCAGATTGAAGTTACCACCGAACCGGCCGCCTTTATTGAAGTGCGGGAAGCGCTGGAAGCAAAGGGGTTCAAGCACCTCAATGCCGAAATCACCATGATCCCCCAGACCCAGGTGGAGCTGGAAGGAAAACAGGCCGAAAGCATGCTGCGCCTGATGGACAAGATGGAAGATTGCGACGACGTGCAGAATGTCTATTCCAACTTCGACATTTCAGCCGAAGAGATGGAAAACATGATGTAAGCAACGGGGGAGCGTTACGCTCCCCTTCTTTTTTGGGAGGCTCACCATGGAACAAGCAATCTTTGCAGCCGGCTGTTTCTGGGCTATTGAGGCGGAGTTCACAACCATCCCCGGAGTTACGGCCACCCGGGTCGGCTACACCGGCGGCAGAACCGAGCATCCGACCTATCAGGACGTGTGCACCAACCTCACCGGTCATGCCGAAGCGGTCGAAGTCACCTTCGATCCGGAGATAGTGTCGTATTCCGCCTTGCTGGATATCTTCTGGGAGTGCCATGACCCGACCCAGCTCAATCGACAGGGGCCGGATATCGGCGAACAATACCGTTCGGCAATCTTTTATCTGACCCAGCAGCAACAGCAGGAGGCAGAAGCTTCTCGGGAGCGGCTCGACGCATCCGGACGCTTGCGGCGCTCGATCGTCACCCAGATCGTACCGGCCACCACCTTCTGGGAAGCGGAAGCCTACCACCAGCACTACCAGCAGATCCATTCCGGCGGTTGCGGGTTTTAATGCGGGTACTCGGCATTGATCCCGGCTCGCGGATTACCGGTTACGGGATTGTGGAACAACAGGGAACCCGCCTGATTCACATTGACAACGGGGCGCTGTTTACCGACAGCGCCAGCGATTTCCCCGGCCGCCTGAAAAGAATTTTCGAAGGACTGCAGGAAGTAATCCGGCAGTACCAGCCAACCGAAGTCGCCATTGAAAACATCTTTTTTTCCACCAACGTACAGAGCGCACTTAAACTGGGACAGGCGCGGGGAGCAGCCATCGTGGCCGCCGTCCATGCCGGACTCCCGGTAGCCGAATACACTGCCCTGCAGGTTAAACAGGCAGTGGTCGGTGAAGGGAGAGCAGACAAAAGCCAGGTGCAGAAGATGCTCAAGGCGCTGCTCGGCCTACCGGAAATCGCCCAGGCCGACGCTTCGGACGCCCTGGCAGTCGCCATCTGTCACATCAACTCCTCCGGCATGCACAAAAGCATCGGCAAGGCTCCCCCCAAACACCTGACCTCCTGGAGGAATTACAAACCATGATCGCCCTGCTGACCGGTACCATCGCCCACAAATCGCCTGACCATATTGTCATAGATGTCCACGGGGTCGGCTACCGGGTACTGATCCCATTTTCCACCTATTATGAATTGCCGGAAGAAGGTGGCAGCGCCACCCTGCACATCCACACTGCCGTACGTGAAGACGCCATCGTGCTCTACGGTTTCCGCAGCCTGCACGAAAAGGGATATTTCCAGCTGCTGATCAGCGTCACCGGGGTCGGTCCGAAACTGGCCCGCGACATCCTCTCCAACATCCAGCCTTCCCATTTGGGGAGTGCCCTGCAGCAGGGTGATATCCAAAAGCTTTCCGGGATTCCGGGGATCGGCAAGAAGACCGCCGAACGGCTGGTGGTGGAGCTGCGTGAAAAAGTCAGGAAACTGGCCCCGGCCACCGGAGCCGCTGCGGTGGCGGAAGAGGAGCAGAGCTTGCAGCCAACCCTGCGGGACGATGTCACCTCTGCCCTGATCAACCTGGGGTATAAGGAACAACTGGTTTCCAAGGCATTGTCGGTGATCCAGCCATCTCCCGACGCAACGGTTGAACAGGTGCTGAAAGAAGCACTCAAGATTCTGATGAAGTAAGGTCCCCATGAAAACCTACCGATCCGTCTGCCCCTTTGATTGTCCCGACAGCTGCGGCCTGTTGATCGATACCGTGCAGGGAGAGGCTGTTGCCACCCACGGCGACCCGGACCACCCGATCACCCGGGGGCTGCTCTGCCCTAAAATGCTGCACTACCAACGGAGCGTCCATTCTCCCCAGCGGCTGACAACCCCCTTGCGCCGCACCGGCGCCAAGGGAGAGGGGAAATTCGAGCCGATTTCGTGGGAAGCAGCGATCGAGATCATCTGCCAACGCTGGCAGGAGATCATCTGCCAACATGGCAGCGAAAGCATCCTCCCCTATTCCTACGCCGGCACCATGGGGCTGGTACAGCGCAACAGCGGACACCCGTTTTTTCACAAACTGGGCGCTTCCCGGCTGGAGCGCACCATCTGTTCCCCGGCCAAGGATGTGGGGTGGAGCGAGGTGATGGGGAACACCCCGGCGCCCGATCCGGCCACGCTGGAGAAGAGCGACCTGATCATCCTGTGGGGGATCAACGCCGCCGCCACCAGCATCCACACCATGCGCGACGCCCAGGCGGCCCGCAAGCGGGGGGTACGGGTGATTGCCATCGATACCTACCGGACCCCGACCTGCCAGGCGGCTGATCAGTGCTACCTGGTCAAGCCGGGCGGTGACGGCGCACTGGCGCTGGCCATGATGCACGTGCTGGAGCGCGACGGCCTGGCCGACCGGTCGTTTCTGGCCGGGGAGGTGAGCGGCTATCAGCAACTGGCTGCCACCATCCTGCCGGAATGTGCACCGGAGCGTATGTCTCCCTTGTGCGGCCTGACAGCCGAGCAGATCGAACAGCTGGCACATCAGTACGCCGCTGCCAGCGCCCCCTTCATCCGGCTCGGAAGCGGCCTGACCCGCTACGGCAACGGCGCCATGACCGTGCGGACCATCACCTGCCTCCCGGCGCTGGTCGGCGCTTGGAATCGACCGGGTGGCGGCCTGCTGAGCGGCACATCCACCGGTTCCGCCTTCCCGCTGGCGCTGGTGACCCGTGAAGACTTTCTCCCCCACCCGACCAGAATCATCAACATGAACCGGCTCGGCACGGCCCTGGTTCCAACGGAAGCACAGCCGGTCATGTCGCTCTACGTCTACCACTCCAACCCGGCCTCCATCGCTCCGGATCAGAATGTGGTGATTGCCGGGCTGTCGCGGCCTGACCTGTTCACGGTAGTGCATGAGCGTTTCCTGACCGACACGGCCCGCTACGCCGACATCGTACTGCCAGCCACCAGTTCCCTGGAGCACCCCGACCTGTACCGTTCCTACGGCAGCTACTACAGCCAGCGCTGCGCCGCGGTCATTCCGCCGGTCGGCCAGGCCCGCTCCAATTGGGAGGTCTTTTGCGCGCTGGCCACCGGAATGGGGTGGCAGGAACCGTTCTTCCAACAATCGGCCGACGACCTGATCGAACAGTTGCTGGCAACGGGTAACGGCTGGCGCGATGCCGCCGCCACCGAACAGCTGCGCCAAGGAATTCCGACCCGCCTGACCCCTCCGGCCGAGCCGGGCAAAGTTTGGCAGACCCGCTCGGGAAAAATCGAAATTCTCAATCCGGAGCTGGCGGAACCGTTGCCACGGCTGCTCCCGGCGCACGCCGACAGCGATCCGTACCCGCTGCGGCTGCAACCGGCAACGACGCCATTCGCCCTCAACTCCAGTTTCTATGAGCAGCCGGAACTGCAGCAACGCCAGCAATTGATGACACTGCTGATGAACCCGGCCGATGCCACACCGCGCGCCCTGTGCCAGGGAGATCAGGTGCTGGCCTGCAACCAGTTGGGAGAAGTCATCTTTTCTCTGGAGCTCAGCCAGCGGGTACCGGCCGGAACCGTCGTCACGGAAGGAGTCTGGTGGAGTTCCCACATCAGCGGACGCCGCGGTGTCAACGCCCTCACCTCCCAGCGTCTGACCGACGGCGGGCGCGGCAGCACCCTCTACGATGTGGCGGTTGAAGTACGAAAAGCATAGCTATTTCATCACATTTGCCTTGCAACCATTGAAAAAAGCTGCCATAGTGCATCCACAGACCGGACGGGCTTCGTGCCCGTCCTTTTATTTTGAGAGAAATTGAGGAGTACGATCAGATGCAGGAACGAATCAGAAACATCGCTATTATTGCCCATGTTGACCACGGCAAAACCACCCTGGTCGATGCCATGCTGAAACACGCCGGTGTGTATCGCGACAATGAAGCCATTACCGAGCGGGTTATGGACAGCAACGATCTTGAGAAAGAACGCGGCATCACCATCCTGGCAAAAAATCTTTCCATTCACCATGGTCAGTACAAGATAAACATCGTCGACACCCCGGGCCACGCCGACTTTGGCGGAGAAGTAGAGCGGGTACTGAAGATGGTTGACTCGGTTCTGTTGCTGGTTGACGCCCTGGACGGCCCCATGCCCCAGACGCGCTTCGTGCTCAAAAAATCATTGGATCTCAATCTCAAACCAATCGTGGTAATCAACAAGGTTGACCGCCCCGGTTCACGGCCGGAAGAAGTTCTCAACATGGTCTTTGACCTGTTCTGCGAACTGGAAGCCAACGACGACCAGCTCGACTTCCCGGTAGTCTACACCAGCGCCAAGCTCGGTTATGCCATGTTGGACGTCAACTCCACTTCCAACTCCATGGAGCCGCTGTTTGCCGTGGTGGAATCCAATGTCCGCCCTCCCAAGGGAGACAGCAAAGCCCCGTTCCAGATGCTGATCGCCAACATCGACTACAACGACTACATCGGTCGTATCGCCACCGGCCGCATTTTCCACGGCAAGGTCAAATCGGGTGAAACCGTGGCCATGATCAAGCAGGATGGCACCATCTCCAAAGGGCGTATCACCAAGCTGTTCGGCTACGAAGGATTGAAACAGGTTGAAATCGAAGAAGCAGGCACCGGTGATATCGTCACCGTGGCCGGCTTTGAAAACGTCAGCATCGGTGAGACGCTTGCCTCCGCCGAAACGCCGGTGGCCATTCCGTACGTTTCCATTGACGAGCCGACCCTTTCCATGAACTTCATGGTCAACACCTCACCCTTTGCCGGTCGTGAGGGGAAATGGGTTACCTCCCGCAACATCCGCGAACGCTTGACCAAGGAACTGCGCACCAACGTATCGCTGCGGGTGGAAGACACCGACTCTCCCGATACCTTCAAGATTTCAGGGCGCGGCGAACTGCACTTGTCAATCCTGATCGAGAACATGCGTCGTGAAGGGTTCGAACTGGCAGTTTCCAAGCCGGAAGTTATCATCCGCGAGCAGGACGGCGTAAAAATGGAGCCGATGGAATACCTGGTGGTCGACGTGGCATCGGAATTTCAGGGAGCGATCATCGAGAAAATGGGGCCGCGCAAAGGTGAAATGGTTGCCATGACCCCGATGGGTGAAATGGTACGCCTTGAGTTTGTCATCCCGGCTCGCGGACTGATCGGTCTGCGGGGCGATGTGCTCACCGACACCCGCGGCACCGCCGTCATGACCCACACCTTCCATGAGTACTCACCCTACCGTGGTGATATTCCGGGACGTAAAAACGGCGTGCTGATGGCCATGGAACATGGCGAAACAACCGCCTACTCCCTGGACGCCCTGCAACCGCGCGGCACCCTCTTCATCGGCGCCGGTGTTGAAGTCTACGGTGGCATGGTCATCGGCATGCACGCCAAGGACAACGATCTGGACGTCAACCCGTGCAAAGGGAAGAAGCTGACCAACGTGCGCGCCTCTGGCACGGACGATGCCATCAAGCTGACCCCTCCCCGCCTTTTGAGCCTGGAGCAGGCGTTGGAATTCATCGACGACGACGAACTGGTGGAAGTAACACCGGTTTCGATCCGCCTGCGCAAGAAAGAGCTTGATCCGACCAAACGCAAACGGGCCAACGCCAAAGGGTAAGTGCAGGAGATAGATAGTAGAAACAGAACGGCCTCCACGGTTTCAAACCATGGAGGCCGTTGCATTTCCAGCGGTTATATATTTTTTGGTGTTTCTTGGTGTACTTCGTGGACAACTGCAGTTAAAAACCCTACCCCACCGGCAGCAGCTTGCGCAACACCTCTTTGGACATTCCCAGCACATCTTCGAAAGCGGTCCCCTTGAGGGTACAGACCAGCTTGTAATCGGGGGTGAACTGGTATTTCTTCGGTTCGCTCCGCATCATGGCGATGATCGTATCGGGTGAAGCAGGAGTACGGGGATGGAAACTGATGATCACACTCTTGCCATCAAAATCAATCTGCCGCACCAGCAGTTTTTTCAACATCACCCGGATCGCCATGGTCTCAAACAGGTAGCTGGTAGCCATCGGATAGGCGCCAAAGCGGTCGATCACCTCCTGCTGCACATCCATCACATCCTCTTCACTCTCCGCCTGGGTCAAGCGCTTGTAGATCATCAGACGCTGGTTGGTTTCCTTGACGTACGACTCGGGGATAAAGGCCGGTACTTTCAGGTTGATCTCCGGCTCCACCCGTTCGGTCATCTCCTCGCCCCGTAGCTGACAGATCGCCTCTTCCAGCATCTGGTTGTACAACTCAAAGCCGATTTCCGTCACCGTCCCGGACTGGCGGCTGCCGAGCACATCACCAGCACCTCGAATCTCCATGTCGTGGGTGGCGATCCGGAAACCGGCTCCCAGTTCGGAGATATCCTGCAAGATCCGCAACCGTTCCCGGGCATCACTGGTCAGGGTGGTTTCTCCCGGAATCAGCAGGTAGGCATAACCGCGCTGGGTGGAACGCCCGACCCGGCCGCGCAGCTGGTAGAGCTGGGAAAGCCCGAAGGTATCGGCGCGATCGATGATCAAGGTATTGGCATTGGGGATATCCAGCCCGGACTCGATGATGGTGGTGCAGATCAGCAGGTTGGTTTCACCGTGCATGAAACCGAGCATCACCTTCTCCAGCTGATGTTCGTCCATCTGACCATGGCCGATTGCTATTTTGGCCTCCGGCACGATCCCGGCCAGCAGTTCCGCCCGCTTGCCAATCGTCTGCACCCGGTTGTGCACGAAGAACACCTGACCGCCACGGCGCAGTTCCCGCAGGATCGCTTCGCGGATCAGATCCTCGGAAAAACGGGAAACGATGGTTTTAACCGCCAGGCGGTCCACCGGCGGGGTATCGATAATGGAGAGATCGCGGATCCCCATCATGGACATGTAGAGGGTCCGCGGGATCGGGGTGGCGGTCAGGGTCATGACATCCACCACGGCGCGGAAAGCTTTAAGCCGTTCCTTGTCCTTGACACCGAAGCGCTGCTCTTCATCGATGATCAGCAGCCCCAGATCCTTGAAGGCCACATCTTTCTGCAACAGACGATGGGTACCGATGACAACGTCAACCTCCCCCTTCCGGAGCCGTTCCAGAATCGACTTCTGCTCCTTGGGGGTCCGGAAACGGGAGAGCACCTCCACGGTGACCGGGTATTCCTTCAGCCGTTCGTGGAAGGTCTCGTAGTGTTGCTGGGCCAGGATAGTGGTCGGCACCAGCACCCCCACCTGCTTGCCGTCCAGCGCCGCCTTGACTGCGCCCCGCAGGGCAACCTCGGTCTTGCCGTAGCCAACATCGCCGCACACCAGCCGGTCCATCGGCCGGGAATGCTGCATATCAGCCAGCACATCATTGATGGCCGAAAGCTGGTCCGGGGTTTCCTCCCAGGCAAAAGACGCCTCGAACTCCCGGTACATCTCGTCGGGCGGGGAAAACGAAAATCCCTCACTGGTCTGGCGCTTGGCATAAATCTCCAGCAGTTCACCTGCCAGTTCTTCAATCGCCTTCTTCGCCTTACCCTTGGATTTCTCCCAGCCGACGCCCCCCAGCTTGTCCAGCGACGGCTGACTCCCCTCCGGCCCCACGTAGCGCTGTACCAGGCCAAGTCGATCCACCGGAAGGTACAGCTTGTCATTGCCGCTGTATTCCAGCAGCAGGAAATCACCGGCCACACCGGAAGCGCTGATATGCTTCAATCCGGCATAGCGGCCGATCCCATGATCCACATGCACCATGAAATCGCCCGGCTTGAGGTCAGCCATGGAGGATAAGATCTGCTTTTTGCGAACCTCGGAAAGTCCGCGCCGCCGTACCCGCTTACCAAACAGCTCCTCTTCGGCAATCAGGATCAGGCGCTGATCGGGAAGCCGGAAACCGCGGGAAAGGTCTCCCACGGTGAGGATCACCGCACTAACAGGAGCATCCGTGAAACTGCCGCTGTCATCGATGAGCGTACGGACCCCATACGGCTGCAGCAGTTCCTGCATGCGCTGCAGCTGCGGCTGCTGGTGGCAGGCGATCACCACCTGCAGGCCATCGCCCAGCCACTCCACCAGGCGACTACAGAGCGGGGCAAAGGCATTGGTTGTTTCCCGCGAAACGGAGATCTTCAGGTCGCTGTTGTCGTGGCAACGCACCTTCACGATGGTGGTGACGGCGCCGCTTTCCAGGGAAAGCCCCCCCATTTCAAGCCGTCGGCCACGGCCGCACAATTCCCGCCAGATCTGCTTTGAAATAAACAGCTCTGCCGCCGGTGAATGCACACTCCGCTCAAGACGTGCCCGTTCTTCAAAACCGGCAATTTCCTCACACAAGACCGAGGCCGCACTCTCCACCCCTTCCGGGTCGATCAGTACGGTCACTGCATTGGGGAGATAGTCAAAAATTGTCTCCAGGCCGGGATGCAGCAGCGGCTGGATATATTCAACCCCCTGGAAATAGACCGCATTTTGCAGGTCAGCCAGCAGGGCTCGCCGACGGTCAGCCGAGATCTCCAGACTGTCGCACAACTGCTTCAAGCGGGGAGGGAGATCATTGAGTACCTCATCGGTCAACAGCAACTCCCGGGAGGGGAGCAGCACCAACTCTTCCAGCGGGTGCAGCGAGCGTTGGGTCAACGGATCGAAGATCCGCATGGTTTCCACCGTATCACCAAAAAATTCGATCCTGACCGGCGCCGTCAGGTTGGGAGGAAAAATATCCAGGATCCCCCCCCGTACCGCAAAGGTTCCCCGATCCTCCACCAGCGGAACATTGGCATACCCCATGCGGATCAGGCGTTGCAGCAGTTCATCCCGATCAGCTTCTTCACCACTCACCAGATAGCAGGAAGCGTCATCAAACAGCCGCCGTGGCAGCACCCGTTGCAAGGCAGCCGCCACCGGGAGAATCACCACCTGGGTCAGGTTGTTATGCAGCCGGAACAAGGTATCCAGACGCTGGCTGGAAACATCGGGATGGGGTGAGGCGAGACTGAATGGCTGGCTGTCCCAGGCAGGAAAAACTGCCGGCGACAGGTTGGCTGGTGAAAAGAAAGCCAGTTCACGACGGAATTCATCGCATGATTCCTGATCTTTGGTCAGAATCAGCAGTTGTTGCGGTTCAACCTGCATCAGACGGCTGACCAGATAAGCCGGCGCAGAACCGCTCAGACCGGGGATTACAACCGGGGTGGCTTGTTGCCGCAAGGCAGCCAGAAGATCGATCATGACAGGGGAGTGTGATACGGAGGGGGGAGTGTTCATGCATGTTTGCCAGTGAAGAGTTATTTTTTAATGCCTGCTTTCAATTTCGGTTTGCCATCCTCAACCACCACCCGGAAGGCAATATTATCCGTTCCAAGTTTGGCGGCAATCAGCGGCTTTTGCTTTTCGATGGTCGCCGCAATCAGCTCACGCGTGATCGATTCGTTCGGAAGATTACATTCCTTGCGGGCATTGCGCAGTTCGAGCAACAGCCGATCCAGTTCCAGATCGGCCT
>Ga0209798_10000195_pt1 | contig 34607 bp, 35 predicted proteins | sample DOMMetBare3Fresh_FD_187475 | JGI IMG/M metagenome (GOLD analysis project Ga0209798, IMG submission 187475) | Wetland sediment microbial communities from St. Louis River estuary, USA, under dissolved organic matter induced mercury methylation -... | ecosystem: Environmental > Aquatic >... | reverse complement strand
ATCTGCAGGGTGTGGCCGTGCGCGCCGGAGGAGGACAATTGCGCGATGGTCTTGCGCACGTCCGCGATCGGGCTCCAGAAATCCGATACCAGCACGATCTCGGAGAGCGAGGAGGGCGCGAACGCGCGCGGCAGGCTCGGCCGCTCGGTGACGTCATGCACGATCGCGTTGGCGATCTTGTCGAGCACGTTGCGGCTGCCGGTCGGCCGCATCAGCCCCGGCACGCCCACGCGCTCGCCCGCGTGCACCAGCACCTCGGCGAGCGCGAATGCCACCACCAGCGCGCGATCGAGCTTCGACTCCTGCGCAAGCTTGGAGGTGAACGTCATCGAAGGCGAGCGGTCCGGCCAGATCCAGACCGTGTGCGCGGCTTCCCATTCCTGCTCGCGCACGTAGAGATGGTCGTCGCGCGCCGAGCGGCGCCAGTCGACGCGGCGGGCCGGCTCGCCCCACAGGAAGCGCCGATACTGCCAGAAGTTCTCGCCCGGGCCCGCGCGCTTGCGGCCGTGCAGACCGTGGATCACGGTCGCCGCGATCCGGCGCGCTTCAAGGATCAGGCGCGGCAGTGTCTCGGCGAGGGAGCGGGCAGTGCCGCTCGCCTGCTGGGTTGCTCTGATCTCGTTCTTGTCCGCGCGCCTCACCGCCATCTTGCTAACCAACGCGGCTCTTGAGCTTGGCGATCACGCCTTCGACGGTCTCGCCGTCGGCGCGTGCCGCAAAGGTCAGCGCCATGCGGTGCTTTAGGATCGGCTCGGCCATGTCCATCACGTCGTCGATCGAGGGCGAGAGCCGTCCGTCAATCAGCGCGCGGGCGCGCGCTACCAGCATCAGCGCCTGGCTCGCGCGCGGGCTCGGCCCCCAGGAGATCAGCTTGCTGATTTCGCCAGTGTCGGCGTCGGGGCGTGCCGAGCGCACCAGGTTGAGGATCGCATTCACGACCGACTCGCCGACCGGCAGCCGGCGCACCAGGCGTTGGGCGGCGATCAGCTCATCTGCCGTCAATGTCGCCTTCGGCTTGCTCTCTTCCGCGCCGGTGGTGTCGAATATGATTCTGCGTTCGTTCTCGAGATCCGGATAGGGCACGTCGATCTGCATCAGGAAGCGGTCGAGCTGGGCTTCCGGCAGCGGATAGGTGCCTTCCTGCTCGATCGGATTCTGGGTCGCCAGCACGTGGAAGGGGCGCGGCACGTCGTGGCGGTTGCCGCCGACGCTGACGTGCAATTCCTGCATCGCCTGCAACAGCGCCGACTGGGTCCGCGGGCTGGCGCGGTTGATCTCGTCGGCCATCAGGAGCTGGGCGAAGATCGGGCCCGGGATGAAGCGGAAGCTGCGCTTGCCGCCGGGCGCTTCCTCCAGCACTTCGCTGCCGACGATGTCGGAGGGCATCAGGTCGGGCGTGAACTGGATGCGGCGCGCGTCGAGCCCGAGCACGATGCCCATGGTCTCGACCAGCTTGGTCTTGGCGAGGCCAGGCAGGCCGACGAGCAGCGCGTGGCCGCCCGACAGTACGGTCATGAGCGCCTGCTCGACCACGCGCTCCTGTCCGAAGATGACCTTGCCGATCGCGGCCTTGGCGGCGGCAACCTGTGCGCCGGTCGCCTCCGCCTGACGCACGATCATGTCGTCGAGCTTCTCAATCGTTTCTCCGCCGGCTACCGCCATATGTGTGCTCCTGTTGTCGCGGCGTTTTGGTTTTTGTTTTTCTTTATCTTCGTTCTTGTTGGTTCGCTTTCTTATTGATCCGCTATTGCGGTCTTATCGAGGTATTGTAGCGTCCCGGCTCGTTGCGGTGTCCGGGCTGGCCAAAAATCGTGCAACATTCGCGCCACCGCCCGCAAGCGGGCTAAGGCGGTGCCCACGGCTGCCATCAGCTGGCTGTAGATTACGCTATTTTTCAATGGGTGCGACCCCGCCTCCATGCGGGTATGCCATCATCGCCCCACCGACGCCCAGGCCACAAGGCCTTGGATGCTCGGATAAGTGCCGCTTTTCTTACCCCGGCCCGGCTGTTTAGACAGCAGTGGATAAGCTTGCGTGCGATCACAATCGCGTGGAAAACGGCCAGTCACGCTCTAACTATCAGGCAAACCATGGCAAAGGAAGGGCAGACGACTGGCTCGCTTGATGCGCTCGCGGGCGCGGTCCGGCGCGCTGGCGGCCCGCCGCCGGTGCACTTGTGGAATCCGCCGTTCTGCGGCGATCTCGACATGCGCATCGCGGCCGACGGCACCTGGTTCTACCTCAAGACCCCAATCGGGCGCCCGGCGCTGGTGCAACTGTTCGCCTCCGTGCTCAAGCGGGAGGGGGACCGCTACTTCCTGGTCACCCCGGTCGAAAAATGCGGCATCGTGGTCGACGATGTGCCGTTCGTGGCGGTCGAGCTGCGCGTTGAAGCGCGAGGTCCCGGCCAGACGCTGCATTTCCGCACCAATGTCGACGACTGGGTGGCCTGCGGCGCTGACCACGCGCTGCGCTTCACCCCGGAGGAGGGCACCGGCGGCTTGCGGCCCTATCTGCATGTGCGCTCGAACCTGTGGGCGCGGGTCAAGCGGGCGCTGTTCTTCGACCTGGTCGAGCTCGGCGAGGAGTGCGATGTCGATGGCGTGCCCATGTTCGGCGTGGTCTCGGGGGGCGCGTTCTTCGCCATGGCGAAGGCGGACGAGATCAAGGATCTGACCTGATGGCGGCACCCAAGAGCCCCGACTTCTTCGAGCGTGCGCGGTCCCGCCTGACGCTCGATGTGCCGGCGGCGCTGACCGACCATGCGGCGCCGGCCGCGCGCGGCGATCTCGATCTCGATCCGGAGCTGTGGCAGCGCGCCGGGGTTGCGGCGACGCGCCCGGCCGCCGTGCTGGTGCCGGTGGTCGACCATCCGGAGCCGACCGTGCTGCTGACGTTGCGCACCGCCGCGCTGCCGAGCCACCCCGGGCAGATCGCGTTCCCGGGCGGCAAGATCGATCCCGACGATCCGACGCCGCTCGCGGCCGCGTTGCGCGAGGCGCATGAGGAGATCGGGCTCGACCATGCTCTGGTGGAGCCGATCGGCTATCTCGACCTCTATCTCACCTTCTCGGGCTTTCGCATCCTGCCGACGCTCGCGCGCGTCAACCCGGCCTTCACGACCACGCTCAACCGCACCGAGGTCGACGACGCCTTTGAGGTGCCGCTCGCCTTCCTGATGGACGAGCAGAACCACGCGTTGCACAGCCGCGACTGGAAGGGCGTGATGCGGCGCTACTACGCGATGCCGTTCGGCGAGCGCTACATCTGGGGCGTCACCGCCGGCATTCTGCGGAATTTGTATGAGCGGATCTATGGTGGATGAGGTTGGGTGGGTGGGCAAAGGCGCGGGCCAAGCTTGGCGCCTGTCCAAAACCCTCATCGCACCGCGTAGCGCCGTGCCTGCGCGTGGGGCATAGTCCACGCCCTGATGTGGGGTTTGAGTCGTGGGTTCGGTCGCCCGACCGTGCGGCCCGCGGCGTACGAGAGGAACGATGGTCAGGCCGGTCTTCACCGAATTTGCGCTGTTCCTGATCCCATTCGCGGTCTACGCCGTGTTTCTGGTGGCGACCCGCAAGGGTCTGCTTGATCCCGCGCACTGGCCGCTCGCGCGCCTCGCCTGGCTCCTGATCGCGGCGCTTGGGCTGATGCTCGGCAGCCTGCTCTGGTTCGCGACTTTCGGGGGAGCGCCGCCGGACTCGGTCTACGTCCCGGCCCATGTCGACGAGAACGGCAACTTCGTGCCGGGACGGACTGTGCCGAAGCCCAAATAATGATGGCCAAGACGGCAAACATGACGGCGACCACGGGAGCAACCGCCCGCCTCGATGCCGATTGGCTGCGCGAGGGCGAGCTCGCGCGCATCCTTGCTCTGCTTGACTGCGACGGCGAAGCGGCCCGCGTGGTCGGCGGTGCGGTGCGCAACACGCTCCTTGGCGAGCCCTTGGGCGACATCGACATCGCCACCACGGCCGTGCCGCCGGAGGTCGTGCGCCGGGTCGAGGCAGCGGGCCTGAAGGCGGTGCCGACCGGCATCGAGCACGGCACCATCACGGTCGTCGCCAATGGCCACCCGTTCGAGGTGACCACGCTGCGCGAGGATGTCGAGACCGACGGCCGCCGCGCCAAGGTCGTCTTCGGGCGCGACTGGCGGCGCGACGCCGAGCGGCGCGACTTCACTATGAACGCGCTGTTTCTCACGCGCGATGGCGTGGTGCATGACTTTGTCGGCGGGCTTGCCGATGTCGCGGACCGGCGTGTGCGCTTCATCGGGGATGCTGCAACGCGCATCGCCGAGGACTATCTGCGCATCCTGCGCTTCTTCCGCTTCCACGCCGCCTACGGCCATGGCGGGCTCCCGGATGCCGCAGGCCTCCATGCCTGCATCGTGGCGCGCGCCGGGCTCGACACGCTCTCGCGCGAGCGCGTGCGCATGGAATTGCTCAAGCTGATGCTGGCGCGCCATGCGGTGCCGGCGCTCGCCGTGATGGCGGAGACCGGCTTGATCGAAATGGTGCTGGGCGGAGTGCCGCTGCTCGCAAGCCTGTCGAACCTGATCAAGCTCGAGGCGGCGCTGTCGCTGCCGCCCGCCGCGGCGCGGCGGCTCGCAGCCCTTGGCGTGCTGGTGACCGAGGACGCCGAGCGGCTGCGCCAGCGGCTGCGCCTGACCAATGCCGAGTTCGAGCGTCTTGCCGCCATGGGTGAGAGCTGGTGGCGTATCGTTGCCGGTCTCAATGAGCAGGCGGCATGCGCGCTGCTTTATCGGCTTGGCCCCGAGAAATATCTCGACCGCGTGCTGCTCGCCTGGTCGCGCGCGCCCGAAGGCGCAGCCGACCCGCATTGGCGCGCGCTCGCGACGCTGCCCGCGCGCTGGCGCGCGCCGGGGTTTCCCTTGCGGGCCGCCGACTTCATGGCGCGCGGCGTCGAGAAGGGCCCTGCGCTCGGCACCGCCATGCGCGCCGCCGAGGAGGCCTGGATCGCGGCCGGTTTTCCGCTCGATGCCAAGGCGCTCGCGCAGATTGCCGAGGTGGCAATCGCAGGCGGAAGTCCGCAATAGGCGTGAGCGCCGGACTCGAATGGGCCGCTGCCGTGGTCAGACCGTCGCGCACAAGGCAGGCGCCGGCTTGGCGCTGTCCTGCATGGTGGCGGCGAGCACGCCGTAGATCTTGGCCCAGGCGGCACGCGTCTCGCTGGTGAAGGCGTCGCCGAGGCCGCGTTCCAGCGTCCAGATTAAAGCCTGTCCGACAATGCCGTAGTGGGCGATGGTCACGCCGTAGTCGGCGTGGCGCGCGCCCAGCGCGCGCACGGCCGGCACCAGTTCCTCGGGCTTGTCGAGGCCGCCGACCGCGGCTGCGATCATCTCCATCAGCTTGCGCTTCTGGAGGGTGAGGTCCTTGGGAAAGAGCCGCCGCAGGCCGGGCGCGATCGCGAACAGGCGGTCGTAGAACAGGCCGGCCGCTTTCTCCTGAATCGGCACGACTTTGGCGAAACTCGCACGCACCAGGGCGATATCTTGGGCGGTCAACATCGACGTCTCCACGAGATGACGAAGTCACGCCCAGTTGTTGCGCCGAGGCTGCGGATGGTTCATCGCGCCGGGGCGCGAAACCTCATGAAAATGAAGGCCTTACGAAAATGTAATGGGAGCATTGCGAGCCGGTAGGGCTCAAGCCGCCAGGCAGGCGTTAGCCCCGTCACAAGCTGCGCGCGATGCGCAGGCCGTCCGCATAGGACGAGTTGTCCTTGTATTCCCCGACGCGGGCGGCCGAGCGCAGCTCGACGTCGGAATCCTCCCACGATCCGCCGCGCATCACGCGGCCGGTACAGTTGCCCTCGAGCCAGGCGGAGCCGTCGGCCGGAGCCTTGTCGGTGTAGTCGTTGTGCCAGCAGTCCTCGACCCATTCCGACACATTGCCGTGCATGTCGTGCAGGCCGAACGCGTTGGCCGGAAAGCTGCCGGCCGGCATGGTCTTCTGCCGGTTCTCCTCCGAAGGCCCCGAGCCGTCGGTGGTGGCGTTGTAGTTGGCGCCGCCGGGCGAGAGGGTGTCGCCGAACGCAAACGTCGTCGTGGTGCCGGCCCGCGCGGCGTATTCCCATTCCGCCTCGGTGAGCAGCCGGTAGGGCTTGCCGGTCTTGTGGCTGAGCCAGGTCACATAGGCCTTGGCCAATTCCCAGGTCATATGGATCACGGGACGGCGTCCGCGCCCCCAGCCCTCGTCATTCGGCCGAAAGCTCTGGCAGCCGCCGTCGGCTACGCAGGCATCCCAGTCGTCGAAAGTGATCTCGAATTTGCTGACCGCGAAGGGCGCCGCGATGGTGACGCGGTGCTGCGCTTCGGCTTGCTGCTCGGCGGGCGGCGACCCCATGGTGAACTCGCCGGCCGGAATCACCATCATGTGCGGACAGGCGGCGCAGTCCTTGAATTCGGAGAGCGCGCCGGGCACGCGCCAGATTTCGGGTGGCGCAGCGAGCCGGGCCTGCGGCGACAGGGCGGCCAGACGGGGGAGGGCGGACGCCACGATCGTTGCGGTCTTGGCCTTGAGCTCCGCGAGCTCGGCGTCCAGGCGTGGCCGCGCGAGCGGATCCGTGGCGTCGCCGCGCTGCGCTTGTGCGGCCACCGACAGGATCGCGACCGTGATGACCAGAATGAGAGCGCGCACCATCTCTTATTCCTTCATATAGAGCGCATGGCAGGTGTCGCAGGCGATTCCAAGCGCCCGGTAGAGCCGCTTGACGTCGTCCTCGTTGTCCGCGCGCCGCAGCTCGGAGGCCGTGGCCGCGGCGGCCGCCGCCCGCCGGGCGAAGTCCGCAAACTCGGTCCAGATGTCCGGCGACGCAAAGGTGTCTTTCACCGGATCGAGATCGACATCCTCCTTCCATTGGTTCGAGCTTGGCGGAAAGAGGTGGGGGAAGGCCGTGAGCATCGAGGAGATATTGTCGCCACAGTCGTGGCTGACGCCGAGATCGATCTTCCCCGCGATCAGCATCTCCTGAATCTTGTCCATGTTGTTCATGATCGAATTCATCAGGAGCTTGCGTGCCGCAATCACGTCGCTCGCGGTGGTCGCGTCTTGCGCGCGCGATCCGAGCGGAATCGCAAGACAGCTCAGGACCAGCCCGGCGCAAGCGATGCGCCGTCTCAGGCGGGAGAGAATATGGACCAGACTGGTCATCGTCCACATGCTTGCTGGCGTTCGCACCGAGTCACCACTAGCCTATCGCACGACGCCGTCTGGCCGCCAGGACCATAGCGACATGAATCGGATCACCGCCTTGCCTTTCCGGCTCTCCGAACTGGCGTGCTGCGAGCGGGCGTCGCGGCGTGGGAGAGGACGAAGACCGAAACGGCTTTGATCTCCTCGGGCTTGAGCGTCCCCTCAAAGGCCGGCATTTTTCCGTGTCGCCCCTTGACGAGCGACTCGCGGATCGACTCGCGATCGGAGCCATAAAGATAGAGGTTCCGTTTGGTGAGATTGCTCGATCCGAATGTATCAATGCCGCCGCCATCGCTGCCGTGGCAATCGACGCAGTTGCCCTTGGCGTTGTTGTTGAACAGCGCTTTGCCGCGGGCGGCCTTGGCCCGATCCGCGCGCTGGCCGCTGAGCTGAAGCACATATTCGACCACGTCGGCGATTTCCGCGGGAGTCAGAAATTCCTTGTCGCCGAAATCCTTGGTGTCCTCCTCGGTGCGAAACTTCGGGTCGTAGGCCAGCATGTTGACCTCCGTCCCACGGGCGTTCGCATGCCCGGAGCGGATGCCGTAGCGCACGGTCCATTCGACATCGGAGGGGAACTTGGTCAGTCCTCCGGATGGCAGATCGTCGCCGGAGAAGCGCCATTCGGCGTCGGTCAGGTCGGGGGTGTGCTGATCGGGTATCCCCTTGAGATCGGCGCCGTGACAGGCGGCGCAGCTCTTGTCATAGACCGCCCGTCCGAGCTCCATCGCGGTCTTGTTCAGCCGCAGCGATTTGACGATGTCGTTGGTTGCAACGGATGCGAGCTCGTCGGGCCGGGCGGCAAACTCGCCGTAGTCTTCCTCTTCCGCCTGCGCCGGAGCAGGTGCAGCGGGATTGAGCATGGCGCTAAAAACGCTCAAGCCGGTTGCGAGCAGCGCCGTCGACAGGACGCGACCGGTTCGGTTGTTCGACAGCGACGGAAGGCGTGATCTATCGTGCATCTGTTTCCCCCCGAACTTCAATGACACCTCACTGAATGCCAATCAATGTAGCGTGACTATGGCCCTGTCGGCAATTTTCGGGAATCGCCCGCCCGTGTCAAAACCACACTTCGGTTCCGGGGTCATGAGCTTGAACCGACCGAAAGCGGAAGTCCTCAGGTGAGACTTGTCGCGTTTGACCCGAACGCAACCTGTCGGGGTGATTGCTATTCGGTCGCGATGGGGCAATCAGCGAAGCGTGAGCAGGCCGCGGCTAGCCAGCAGGGCACCCGCACGAGGCCAGTGGGTCGGCACGACGCGTCCCTTGGCCAGCTGCCGCTTGCCAGGTGCTACTCCTTGCCCGCGCGCGACTGTGTGCGGTGGCGGTGGGTGTTCCGCGCGCCGCCCAGATAGTTGCCGCTGACCTGATCGATGACCTGCCACATGTCCCGCGTCCGCGTGGAAAGATCCGGCCGCTTCGGAGACATCTTCGGCCGACCAGTATTCGGCAGTTTGGGCCCGGCGCTCGCCGGCTCCATGCCGGACCAGCACAACCCGGCAAAGATCATCGTTGTAAAGAGGCACAGTCTGGCCATTCACCCTCCATCACCTGGCGCTGGCCCGATTGCTTGGATGCTCCATTGGTCGCTTCCCGAGCGGAGCAGGTTCACGGGCTTTCGGGACCAAGGCACCCTTGAAAGCGGATCGGAAACGCCAACATCGAGCGCGCCGAAGCGGGCTTATTGACCTTCCGCGCACCGCGACCGGATGCTAGCGTTGGCCTTGATCGCCGCCCAACAGGCGACCAGCAACAGGGAGGTATCCATGAGGCTCTTGATATCGACGCTATGTCTTGTGTCGCTCGCGGCAACGACAGCATCTGCGCAGCCGTTCAAGCCCAACGAGGCGGGCGTGACCATGGGGCACTGGCATCTCAACTCGGCCAATATCGAGGCCAACAAGAAGATCTTCGTCGGCATGGGCGGCACCGCGAGCGAAGCGGGCGGCCTGCATCGCGTGACGTTCCCCGGCGTCGTCATTATCTTGAATGTGCGGGAACCTGCACCGTCGAAAGGCGGCACGATCGGCTCGGTCGTGAACCACGTGGGATTCATCGTCAACAACGTGCAAGAGCAGGTCGCCAAATGGAAGGCCAATGGCGTCGCGGTGCTGCCCGGTGGCAACAACCGGCTCGATCAGGCCTTCGTCGAAACGCCGGACGGTTTGCGGATCGAGATTCTGGAAGACAAGAGCCAGAAGGTCGCGATCCAGCATGAGCACGTCCACTTCTTCCTGCCAGAAGCCGAGGTCGCAAAAAGCCAGGCGTGGTACGGAAAGATCTTTGGGGCGAAGGCCGGCACGCGCGGCCCGACCAACGCGCCGGTCGCGGATGTTCCGGGTGCGCAATTGAGATTCAACAAGGCCGACAAGGCGCAGGAGCCGACCAAGGGCCGCACCCTCGATCACATCGGCTTCGACGTCGTCGATCTGCAAGCCTTCATCAAGAAGCTTGAAGCCAATGGCATCAAGCTTGACCGGCCCTACACGCAGCAAGGGCCGGGCGCTGCGCTCGCGTTCATCACCGACCCCTGGGGCACCTATATCGAGCTGAACCAGCGGCCCAACCCGGTCTATCTGCCGTAGCGGCCACACACGTCCTTTGTCAGTGCCGAAGTCGGGCGCTCCTGGCTTCGGCATTTTCATGTGTGCTTATCGCGACAACTTCGGTGACGCGCCTCCGAGTTGTGTAAGTATTTCACGAGCTTGTCCGGCGCTGCGAAGTTCTTCCGCAGGGGCCGACGTTGTCGTTGTTGCGGCGCATGATTCCGTTCATGACCGCGGCTGACTCTCTCCAGGCCGCCCGTCCGCTTGGCCGCCCGTCCGGCTGGTCGCGAAAGCCCATGGCACAAGGTCTATTGATCTAAATCATATCAGGCTTTGGCGACCTGTTCTTATAATTACCAGCTTTAACAGGGAGACCAGAGCTATGCGAACGATCTCGCTTGCATTCACCGCCGCGCTTGCTGTCTGCGTTGCTGCGCCGGCATTCGCCCAATACCTTCCAAGTGATGCTCAGTGCCACGCGCTCGCCCGACAGAGAGGCGCAGGCGAATCATCCGGAAGTCGCAACCATGAAAGATTCATCAGGGACTGCGTGGCAGGAAAGGTTTCAACGACGTCGCCCGCAATTCCCGAATCAGTGCGAGAAGTGCGAGGGGTGACATCTGATTTCTGTCATGACCTTGCGCGTCAAAGAGGTGCAGGAGAATCATCCGGAAATCGAAACCATGAACGATTCATCAGGAGCTGCATGGCGGGAAGAGTTTCAGTTCGCGAAATCCGCGCCCAGACCCAAGACCTGAGAAGGCGATCCGAGGCGGAGTGTGACGCGCTCTCGCGGCAAAGGGGAGCAGGCGAGTCAACCGGAAATCGAAACCATCAAAGATTTGTCAGGGACTGCATGGCAGGAAAGGTGTCTTAACCTCCCTGCCATTGGGTCTACGCGTCGAGCGCGCGCGTAGCGTGATCGTAGAGAGCCCGGCTGCCCTCCTCAGCCGGGCTCTCGCCCATTGCTTACCATCCATGCTCACCATCGCAGACGAGGGGATGAGGCGGCTGTCGCTGCAACGCATGAGTCCGGACCAAGGGTTTCGGATGACGGTCGCTCATTGACGGAGCGGCGCGCACAGGCAGAGGCGCCGCAGAAGAGCGGCGCCTTTACGCATTCGTCGATGTAAGGTTTGTCGCTCGCGACTTGGACGAATGACCAACGTGACGTTGAAATAGCTTCACGCCGGGGCGGCGAAGAATCGCCACGAGACCCGCGCCCGCGATCAAGCCGCCCGCGTGACTCCAGTAGGAGATTGCGGTCTCTGTAGACCAAATCAGATTCAGGAGTTGCCAAGCGATCCAGGCGCCAAGCAGCCAAAAGGCATGAACTCGCAAGGTCATGAGACCGAACAGCAGCACGGTCACATGCGCCCACGGTCGCAGCATCAGATAGCCGGCCACGATACCGCCAATCGCTCCGGACGCGCCGATGAGCACGCTCGTACTTCCGGTATCGCTCGTGACATGGGCAATCCCGCCAGCGATCCCACACAAGAGATAGAATAGAAGAAATCTGGCATGGCCTACCGCCGCCTCAACATCGTCACCGAACACCCAAAGGAAAATCATGTTTCCGGTGAGGTGCAACCACTGCCGTGGACGAACATGTAGGTGGCGAGTGTCAATACAGAGGGTACCAGAAGATTAAACTCGGCCGCGTCGATCGACTTTGTGACGAACGCAGGAACAATACCTAAATTGATATTCAGAATCCGAGTGACCTCGCTTGGAAGAAACATCAGAAGGACAAACAAAAGAACATTGAGGGCAAAGATACTCCACATCACCCACGGACGTGCGCCGCGTCGACGATGATCTTCGTCGTAGACTGGAATAACCACGGTGCCCCCGTCCGGCGCTTGGTACTGAACGAATGCGACAACAAGCGCGTGACGATTAGTCGAGCGGCGAGCTCGCCCGCTTCTCTCCGCAACGCCCGGCCCAGCGGGTTTGTTGCTCGTTCGCCGGGGCTATCGTCCCGTCCTTCACAAGGATGGCGCCATCGGCGGTCCGTGACGACCAGATGCGAATTCTTTCGTTGTCTTTCGCAATGACAATGTCGAGCACAACGTTGTCATCCGTCGCCAATATTTGACGCAACGACAGCTTGTCGGGCGCAACGCGCTTGGCATCCACGATCCGATAGACCATGCCGTCGTAGTCCGGCCCGAAATCATTGAGAACCCAAACGATGCCCAGGGAGGTGAGAGAAAACAGCGCGTGCTCATTCATCGGGCTGGCGGGCCGCGTGCATTCAATCGCCCATCGTCCCAGCAAGTCAAAGTCCCGGATGGCCCATGTGGCCGGCTGCGCATTGGCGCAACTGATCAAAAGCAAAGATTGAACAAAGCAGAAAAAACTCCTTCGCATGATGACCACTCCACAATTTTGCAAGCGACCGCAGCCCGGGAGCCTTCACCGCGCATCATGGCAGCCTTGGCGCCGGCTGGCTACCCGATGCTCACGTTGATGTGCCGCAAATACCGGGTGCAACGGGGCTCCAGCATTTGTGCCGCAACGCCCAGGCCCTTGATTCAAGCGACCTTAATATAGGACAGCAAGTTCGCGTAGTTTGGACTGAGGCGGTGCCCGGACGGCGACGCGGCAGGCTGGGTGGCGAACGTGTGGCAGTCTGATTGGATCATGGGGTTCAAAGGCGTCAAAATCGATACCCGTTGGTCAGGACCGAGCCAGTCATCCGTCTATGGGGATCCCAATCTAATCCAATATAATATGGTGAGCCCTATATGGTGAATGCGACAGGGCCAGCTTTCGCCGGCGATGTAACTTCGCTGAACAAGCTGCGGGCGCTAAATTGATGAGTCGTGTCGAGGCCCAACAGTGACATGGGGCACGTTCATGGCGGCGGAGGACGACGATTGAGCGGAGATCATTCGCACGGACCCGATCACGCGCACGAATGCGAGCGTGGAGATTCGGGCCATGTTCATCTGCCCGTGAGCTTCGGCCGCGCCTTTATGATCGGCATTGCGCTGAACCTGATCTTTGTGGTCTTCGAGTTCGTCTGCGGGCTGCTCGGCAACTCGATTGCGCTCATGGCTGATGCGGGGCACAATCTCTCTGATGTGCTCGGCCTCGCGATCGCCTGGATCGCAAGCACGCTGGGGAAGCGACCGCCGTCTTCGCGCTATACCTATGGGCTTGGCGGGTCATCCATCCTGGCGGCGCTATTCAATGCGGTTTTCCTGCTGGTTGCGGTCGGCGCGATTGCTTGGGAAGCCATCCTGCGGCTCTGGCGGCCCGAGCCGGTCGCCGGCGTGAGCATCATGATCGTGGCCGCGATCGGCATCGTCATCAATGGATCGACGGCCTTGTTGTTTGCGTCGGGGCGGCACGGCGACCTCAACATTCGAGGCGCCTTTCTGCACATGGTGGCCGATGCGCTGGTTTCGGTCGGAGTTGTCGGGGCAGGCCTTGCGATTCTCCTGACCGGCTGGCTCTGGGTCGATCCCATTGTCAGCCTTGTCATTGTCGGCGTTATCGTGTGGAGCACCTGGGGACTGCTGCGGGAGTCGCTGGCAATGTCCGTGAGTGCGGTACCGTCAAGCATCGATCCGCGCGCCGTAAAGGTGTATCTGGAGAGCTGCGCGGGCGTCACCGAAGTGCATGACCTCCACATCTGGCCGATGAGCACAACCGAGAATGCGCTCACCGCGCATCTTGTCATGCCGGATGGCCATCCGGGCGATGAGTTCCTGATGATGGCGGCCGACGAGTTGAAGCGTCATTATTCGATCGGACACGCCACGTTGCAAATTGAGACCAGCCAGAAAACGGCTTGCCATCTCGCGCCCGATCACGTCGTCTGACTTGATCGAACGTCTGCTCCTGGCAGACGTTTTTCGAGGGACGATTCTGCGGTTGCCATCACCTCGGACGCGTCATGCGATCTGTTATTTACCGCAAGCGAAATAATTCTTGACTTCACTTGCAGCGTAATTATCTGACGACGTGGCAACGGCCATTGCGCGCGCACGGATACGAGCGCGAGTGCGCCGGGCTCCAAACCCTCTCCCCTCGCGGGAGAGGGTGCCCGAGCAAGCGAAGCGCAGCGAGGGCGGGTGAGGGGCGAACGTGAAAGCGATTTGCGAAAATAGCCCCTCACCCGGCTCAGTCTCGCATACGCTCGACTTCGCCACCTTCTCCCACAAGGGGAGAGGGTTGGGAGCCCGCGTGTCGCGCAATCGCAGAGGCTTTGGACGCTGCCAGCAATGCGCGTCGCAGCGTGGCCAAAACGAACCCACCGAGACAAAAGCCGGCTTCGTCTCAACAGCTTGCGCCCTAATTGGCGCGCCGCCGCGGGGTCTCGTTGGCGGCGATCTCGATGATCATCTTCTTGAGGATGGCGTCGCCGAACGACTCGAAATCCTTGGCGACGATCATGAACGCGCCCGGGCCGCCGATGACGTAGTCGCGGAAGTACTGGTCGAGATAGGGCTCGACCGCGAGGATCGGCAGGCCGTTGATGGTGACGTCCTTGGCCACGGCCTCGTCGCGGGCGCGGATCACCGAGCGGCCGCCGTTGTTGGAACCGTCGCCGGAAATGTCGATGACCTGCCGCTCGGACTTGAACGGGGCTTGCGGGAACATCGCCATCGCGTAATCGATCGCGCCCGAGATCGAGGTGCCGCCGCCGAACAGCTGGCGCGGGGTGCGCTCCACCACCGAGGCGGCTGCGTTGATCGATGCTTCGTCCTTGATCACCGTCCAGGGCAGCACGACGATCTGCAGAAACGGGCCGGTCCATTGCACCATGCTGATGGCGATCGACTGGGTGCGGCCGCCCATCACGGCGCCAAGCACGCGCGGATTGCGCAGCGCCGACACATAGCCGCGCTTCTGCAGCTCGAACCGGTATCGGTCCACGCTGCCGGAGGCATCCACCATGAGCGCAAGCTTGAGGTCGACCTCGGCCTGGGCCCGGGCCGGCGCCGGCCCACCGAGCAGGGCGGCGGCAAGGACGGTGAGCGCGAGGCTAAGGCGGCATCGGATCTGCATGGTCCCTGCCTGAACTCCTGCCTGATGGCTCATCGGACGTCTCCCTGGCATTTTCCAAGAATACTGACCCATAGCGATCGCCGCGTCGACTCGCTTTGGCGCCAGGGAGGCATTAGATTAAGGGGAGAGGGTCATCCCATGTACGACCGCCGCCCGTCCGATCTTGCCCGCCGCAGCGCCCGCGCCCTTGCCAGCCAGGAGATCCGGCGTGGCGTCGACGCCTTCCGGCGCGACACCTTTGCGCTGCCGCGCGCGGCAGCGCGCGAGAAGGCGCGCGAGCTGCTGCAGCGCTTTCCCAAGGCCGCCTATCAGACCGAGATCGAGAGCTGGCGCGTGCTCCCGGACGATTGCATCGAGTTCACGGTGCGCCGACTGCCGAGCGCGGATTGACGTAACATAAGCGCCGGCTGGACCGTAATTCCCTGTGTCGAGGATGAAACGGCGAGGGCGCACCATGCGCGGGCTTTGGCGCGGGGTTATGATCTTTCTGATCGGCGGCCTGTTCGGCACGGGCTTCGGGGTCGCGCTCGGGTTCTTCATCTTTCCGTTCGTGTTCCCGCCGCCGCCCGCGGCCGAAATGCTCGTCGGGATCGAGCGCACTCAGCTCGTTGCAACCGGCAGCTTCATCCACGCCAATCCGTCCGACCCGGTGCACTGGGGCAAAGGCAAGGTCAGCGTCTATGAGCGCGCGGTGTTTCTTGAGCCCGACTTCGAGGTCGGTCCCGGACCGGCGTTCCATGTCTACCTGGTGCCCAAGGTGCCGATCCGCACGTCGTCGGATCTGACGGGCGTCAAGCACGTGGACCTCGGGGGCCTGCGCGCCTTCAAGGGCAGCCAGCGCTATGCGATCCCGGCCGGCGTCGACCTCAAGGACTATCCGAGCGTGATCATCTGGTGCGAGGCCTTCAGCGTGCTGATCTCGCCGGCCGATCTGCAGATCGTGCAGTAGGGTTCTGCGCAGCTTTCCCGGCACAAGCGCGATGCGGGCGGCTAGAATGCCAGCCACCCGATGCTCGAATCGCTCTCATCCGCCCTGGCCGGCGTCTCGCTCGTGCAGTTCGCGCTGATCGCCGCGCTGGCGCTGTTCGCGTCGATCGTGGGGGGTGTCTCCGGCTACGGGACCGGCGCGCTGATGCCGCTGGTGCTGGTGCCGATCTTCGGGCCGGAGCCGGTGGTGCCGATGCTGTCGATCTCGGCGCTGGTCAATAACGCGAGCCGGGTCGGGGTCTACCGCCATCTGGTCGACTGGCGCCGCGCGCTGGTGGTGCTGCCGGCGGCGCTGCCGCTCTGCCTCCTTGGCGCCTGGGGCTACACGCAGCTCAGCGGCCGCGGCGCCGCGCTCCTGATCGGCAGCATGATGATGCTGAGCGTGCCGCTGCGGCGCCTGCTCAAGCGGCGCGGCTTCGGGCTGTCCGACCGCGGCCTCATGCTCACCTCCGCTGGCTGGGGCGCGGTCGCGGGCGGCACCACCGGCGCCGGCGTGATGCTGTTGTCGATGCTGATGGCGGCCGGCCTGCAGGGCGCCGCCGTGATCGCGACCGATGCGGTGATCTCGATCGGCATCGGCGTCGCCAAGGTGTTGGTGTTCGGGCTCGCCGGCTCGCTCGGGCTGCGCGAGATCGCGATCGCGTTGCTGATGGGCGCGATGGCGGTGCCGGGCGCCTTCATCGCGCGGGCAATGGTCGACCGCATGCCGCTGCGCGTGCACACAGCGATCCTGGACGCGGTGGTGATCGTGGGCGGCGCGGTGATGCTGACGGCCGCGATCACGCGCTGAGGGGTGCGGCCGATCAGGCGGACTTGCGGGCCGCGTCCTCGTCGTCCACGTCGTCCTCAAGCAGCTCGCCCTTGGTGAGGGCGACGCTTGGAATCGTTTCGCGGAAAAAGTCCCCGCTGTCGCTAATCCACACGCACTCGATGTTGTCCTCGTCGACGACGACGACCGTTAGCGCCTGGCTCCCCGACTTCAAGTAAACCACGTCCCCCGGCTCGAAAGCCATGTCGTCCTCCTCATCATGAATCGAATCACTATAGGCGCTGTTCATGACGACATGGTGTTCCCGTTGACGATTGTCACGGCCATTTCACCACCGGCGGCATCGAGGACAGGATCGAATCGACATTGCCGCCGGTGCGCAGCCCGAACACGGTGCCGCGGTCGTAGAGCAGGTTGAACTCGACGTAGCGCCCGCGCCGGATGAGCTGCTCCTCGCGCTCGGCCTCGCTCCAGGGCGTCGCGAAGTTGCGGCGCACGAGGTCGGGATAGATCTTGAGGAAGGCGCGGCCGACGTCCTGCGTGAAGGCGAAATCGGCGTCGAAGTCGCCGGAGTCGAGCCAGTCGTAGAAGATGCCGCCGATGCCGCGCATCTCCTTGCGGTGCTTGAGGTAGAAGTACTCGTCGCACCAGCTCTTGTACTTCTGATACGGCGCGATCGCCGCATGCGCATCGCAGGCATCCTTCATGGCGGCGTGGAAATAGACCGTGTCGGGGTCGTCCTGGGTGCGGCGCTTCTCGAGCACCGGCGTGAGGTCGGCGCCGCCGCCGAACCAGGCCTTGGTCGTCACCACGTGACGCGTGTTCATGTGCACGGCCGGGACATGCGGGTTCTGCAGGTGGGCGATCAGCGAGATGCCCGAGGCCCAGAAGCGCGGGTCCTCGGCGGCGCCCGGGATCTCCCTGCGGAATTCGGGCGCGAATTCGCCGAACACGGTGGAGACATGCACGCCGACCTTCTCGAACACGCGCCCTTTCATGATCGACATGACGCCGCCACCGCCGGGGGCGCCGGTATGGTCGGCGCGCTCCCACGGTGTGCGCACGAACCGGCCGGCGGCGCGCTCGGCGAACGGCACGCCATGTGGCAGATCATCCTCGATCGCCTCGAAGGCCTTGCAGATGTCATCGCGCAGCCGTTCGAACCAGGCACGCGCGCGCGCCTTGCGGGCTTCGATCTGTCCGGCATCCATCACAATCGCGCCACCTAGCGGCCCGAAGCCTGCAGATAGGCGATGAGATCGCCACGCGCTTGTGTATCCGGGATGCCGGCAAACGGCATACGGTTGCCGCGGAAGGGAGGTGCCTGCGGGTCCTTGAGGAAGGCGTCAAGCAGCTCCGGCGTCCAGGTCACATTGGCGCGGCGCATCGCAGGCGAATAGATGAAGTCGTCGACGCTCGCGGACTTGCGCCCGAACAGGCCTTTGAGATGCGGCCCGAGCTCGCTGCGTGTTGGATCGAACGAATGGCAGGCCGCGCATTGCTCGAACACGGCCTTGCCGCGTCCGGCGTCTTGCGCAACGGCGGCTTGCGAGATGGCCATCGCGCCGGCGATGGCCATCAGATGGCGTGCATACGTCTGCATATTGATCATCTTGCTCACTCAGATCAGCGGTCCCGGATTCTTGAGATACTTGTCGCGGATCGTCTCCGCCGCCATGTAGGCCAGCGCCCCGACCGGCCCGGTCGGATTGTAGCCGGAGTTGTGCGGGAACGCCGAGGCGCCGGTGACGAACACGTTCGGCATGTCCCAGCTTTGCAGATATTTGTTGAGCGCACTGGTCGCCGGATCGGTGCCCATGATGGCGCCGCCGGTGTTGTGCGTGCTCTGATAGGGCACCACACTCCAGGTGAGCCGCGGCGTGGCTGCGCCCATCTGCGTCGGATTCATCGCCTTGGCGATGTCGCCGATGACCTGGGCGGCGTGCCGGTTGATCTTCTTCTCGTTCTCGCTGAAGTCGAAGGTCATGCGCATCAGCGGCTGACCGAACCGGTTGGTGTAGGTGCGGTCGAGATCGAGGTAGTTGTAGCGGTTGGGCATCACCGAGCCCGACGCGGCGATCGTCAGCGCGCCGTGGTACCACTTCGCGGTCGCGCGCTTCCACGCCGAGCCCCATTGCGGTGTTCCCGGCGGGACCGGCCGGTAGCTGATCGGACGGCCATTCGAGCCGCCGACCGAGATGTAGGCGCCGCCGACAAAGCCGTGCGGCCCGCGGTCGAAGTTCCAGTTGGTGTGGAAGTCGTCGATCGACGTGCCCCAGCCGCCGGTGGCGATGAACGGATTGAAGCTCTTGCCCTCGAAGAACAGCGTCACGTTGGCGCCGCCCTGATAGGCGTAGTTCTTGCCGATCACGCCGGTCTGCGTCTCCGGGTCGTAGGGCTTGCCGATGCCCGACAGCAGCATGAGGTGGACGTTGGAGAGCCCATAGGCCGACAGAATGACGAGATCGGCCGGCTGCTCCATTTCCTCGCCGGTCAGCACATTGGTGTAGAGCACGCCGGTCGCCTTCTTGCCGGTCGAATCCTTGAGCACCTTGGTCACCCAGGTATAGGTGCGCAGCTCCACGTTGGGATTGCGCAGCGCCACCGGGATCACGGTGATGTTGGGGCTGCCCTTGGCATTCGCCTCGCAGCCGAAGCGCTCGCAGAAGCCGCAATACTGGCACTGCCCGATCTTCATCCCGTCCGGATTGGTGTAGGGCTGCGACGCGTTGGCGGTCGGCCGGACGAACGGGTGATAGCCAAGCTCGCGCGCGGTCTTGGCGAACAACTGGCTGGCGTGGTTCGACACGAGCGGCGGCAACGGATATTCGCGCGAGCGCGCATCCTCGAACGGGTTGCCCTCCTTCTGGATCTGGCCCTTGAGGTTGCCGGCCTTGCCGGAGACGCCGGCGGTGTACTCGAACCTGTCGTAGTAGGGCTCGAGCTCGGGCCCGGTGACGCCCCAGTCCTGCGCCGGCATGTCGGCCGGGATGAAGCTCTTGCCGTAGCGTTCCTCGTATTTCGAGCGAATGCGCAGCTCGTGATCGGGCCAGCGCCAGGTGACGCCGTTCCAGTGCGCGCCGGCGCCGCCGACGCCTTCGCCCGGCAGGAACGAGCCAAGCCGGCGCATCGGCAGCGCGGGTTCCGAATGCTTGTTGCGGATGGTGTAGGTGTCGATCGACACGTCCATCATCAAGTCGTGGCGCTGCGAGTAGCGCAGCTCATCGCGAATGAGCGGCACCGCGAAGTCATTCTGCGGGGTGCGGGAAGCGCCGCGCTCAAGCGCGACGATCTTGAGTCCGGTCGAGGCGAGCTCCTTGGCGAGGATGCCGCCGGTCCAGCCCATGCCTACAATCACAATGTCGACGGGGGGAAGCTTGGTTGCCATGACGCACGCTCCTCAGGACATGTCGGCGATGCCGACGGGGTTGGCGGGGAAGCGCCGACCGTCGTTGTATTGCTTCACGTTCTCGGCGTTGTTGGCCATCACGCCCGGGAAGCCGATCATCTTCCAGCCGATCTTGTCCTTGTTGCCGCCGTAGATCGGGTCGGAGAACATGCCCTCCATCACGTTCTCGTAGAGCACGCCAAAGAAAACGCGTCCCGGCAGCCCGCCATCGAACGTGATCTTGCCGGCCTGCAGGTCCTTGAGGAACGTTTCCTTCTGCTCCGCGCTGCAGCGGTCGAAGCCCTGTCCGAAGGTCTTGCGGCAATAGGCGTTCGAGCCTGCGATCGAGGCGCGATAGAGCGCGGCCGGCGTCAGCGGCAGCTGATAGCCCTGGTTGGGCGTGCCCTTGCCCCAGGGGCCCTGCATATAGAGCCGGTCGCCCTTGCCCCAGGAGCCGGCCAGCGCGCGATCGATGAAGGTGGCGATGCCGATGTCGGTCCCGCTCGGCGTGAGCTCGTCCTTCGGCACCATGTGGTCGACCAGCGCCTCGATGAACTGGACTTCGGTCGGCTTGAAATAGGTGTAGCCGGCCGCCTGCGGCGCGGGGGTCTGATCTTTTTGCTGTGGCGGCGTTTGCGCCATCGCCGGAGCGGCCGGCGACAGGGCAGCGGCGGCGCCCGCGACGCCGACGCCACTCAGGAATGCACGGCGAGCGACCTTCAGATCGGGTTTGTCGTCGGACATCGATCTCCTCCCTTGATATCGTTTTCAGGCGGCGGCAAGCCTCCGCATGGGTGTCAAAGTTATAGCAAGGGCGTAGCCGCAAGTCTCAGGGGATCGGGCCGGCTCTGCTCTGATCCAGCCGCACCTGCCGCAACGCCTCGCCGACCGCCATGGCGGCGACCATCGCCACATTGACCGAGCGCAGGCCTGGGCGCATCGGAACAACGAGGCGCGTGTCGGCGGCGTCATGCACCGCAGCCGGAACGCCGGAGGATTCGCGGCCGAAGAGGAGGATATCGTCGGGCCGGTAGGCGTGGTCGAGGTAGCTGACGCTTGCTCGGGTCGTGAACAGGATCAGGCGGCTGCTGGCTTGCGCGCGCCAGTGCTCGAACGCCGCCCAGCTGGCATGCCGCACGATCTCGACTTGATCGAGGTAGTCCATGCCGGCGCGGCGAAAGGCACGGTCGGAGGTCGGAAAGCCCGCCGGCTCGATGATGTGAGCCTCAACCCCCAGGCACGCGGCCAGACGGAGAATCGTTCCGGTGTTCTGAGGAATGTCCGGCTCAAAAAGCGCGATCCGCATGGGAGGTATCCCGATTTTATGCCGTCATAACACCGCGCGGCCCGCCGAGCCGACTTTGTACCGGGACGTCGCAAGCAAATTCATGATTCTAGAGCGGTTTTGGATGTGAGCGGGCAACGCGATGGCGCAGCGCACGGCTACAGTTGCAACGCAGGAGCGGCACTGGCGGCTCGCGCGCCGCCGATTTGTGTGGCCTTTCGGTCATTGGGGCGATGGCGCACTTGCACTCCCTCTACAAGGGTGCCAATAAACGCCAATCGGTACGTTCCATCCCGCCTTTTCCGGGACCGGCTGCGGCCGAACCGTCCGCCAGCCCCGGGGCACCTCAGGGTGATCCGTGGGGCCTCCTCGTGCGGGCAGGCCATCCCTCGACAAGGGAGAGGATTGACGTGACGACGATGTCTTCGGCCGAACCAACGCGCCGCGACTTTCTCTACATCGCGACTGCTTCGGTGGGTGCGGTCGGTGCTGCGGCGGCCGTTGTGCCGCTGATAGCGCAAATGAACCCGGATGCTTCCACCATCGCGGCAGGTGCGCCGATCGAAGTCGATCTCGCGCCGATCACGGAAGGTCAGGTGATCAAGGTCTTCTGGCGCGGCAAGCCGATCTTCATCAGCCACCGCAGCAAGAAGGAGATCGACGAGGCGCGCGCCGTCAATGTCGCGAGCCTGCCCGATCCCGAATCCGACGACAAGCGCGTCAAGGCGGGCCATGAGCAGTGGCAGGTGCTGATCGGCATCTGCACGCACTTGGGTTGTATCCCGATCGCGCATCAGGGCGACTACAACGGCTATTTCTGCCCATGTCACGGCTCGCAATACGACACCTCCGGTCGCATCCGCCGCGGGCCTGCTCCGAACAACCTGCCAGTCCCGCCCTACGAGTTCGTCTCCAACAGCAAGATCCGGATCGGCTGACGGCCGCCACCATCTCCACAAGGGTCCACAATGAGCGGACAATCGACCTATCAGCCGCAGAACGCAGTCCTGCGCTGGATCGAACGGCGGCTGCCGATCGGCGGGCTGATCCATTCCTCGTTCGTCGCCTACCCCACGCCACGTAATCTCAACTACTGGTGGACCTTCGGCGGCATCCTCTCGATCATGCTGGTGGTGCAGCTCGTCACCGGCATCGTGCTCGCCATGCACTACACGCCGCATGTGGACCATGCCTTCAATTCCGTCGAGCACATCATGCGCGACGTGAACTACGGCTGGCTGTTGCGCTACCTGCATGCCAATGGCGCCTCGATGTTCTTCCTGGCCGCCTACATCCACATGCTGCGCGGCATGTATTACGGCTCCTACAAGGAGCCGCGCGAGGTGCTCTGGATCCTCGGCGTGATCCTGCTGCTGCTCATGATCATGACCGGGTTCATGGGCTACGTGCTGCCGTGGGGCCAGATGAGCTTCTGGGCCGCGACCGTCATCACCAACCTGTTCTCCGCCATTCCCGTCGTCGGCGAAGCGGTCGTGAGCTGGCTGTGGGGTGGCTATGCGGTCGGCAACCCGACGCTCAATCGCTTCTATTCGCTGCATTACCTGCTGCCGTTCGTGATCGTCGGCGTGGTCGTGCTGCACGTGTGGGCGCTGCACGTGGTGGGACAGAACAACCCGACCGGGGTCGAGCCGCAGTCCGACAAGGACACGGTCGCGTTCACGCCCTACGCCACCATCAAGGACGCGTTCGGGCTTATGGTGTTCATGATCCTGCTCGCCTGGTTCGTGTTCTACGTGCCGAACTACTTAGGCCATCCCGACAACTCCATCCCGGCCAATCCGGCGGTGACGCCGACCCACATCGTGCCGGAATGGTATTACCTGCCGTTCTACGCCATCCTGCGCGCGATCCCGAACAAGCTTGGCGGCGTGGTGGCGCTCGCGGCTTCGATCGTCGTTCTCGCGTTTCTGCCTTGGCTCGATACGTCGCGCGTGCGCTCGGGCCGCTATCGCCCGCTGTTCCGGCAGTTCTTCTGGGTCTTCGTCCTGGTCTGCATCGGGCTCGGCTGGCTCGGGTCGAAGCCTGCGGAAGGGGGCTATGTGATCGCCGCCCGCGTACTGACTGCCTATTACTTCATCCACTTCCTGATCATCCTGCCGCTCCTCGGCGTGTTTGAAACCACCAAGCCCGTGCCGAGCTCGATCTCGGCGGATGTGCTCAAGGGCAAGGGCACCATGGCGGCGATCCTGCTGGCGCTCGGGCTCGTGACACTGCTTGGCACGTCGTCGCCGACCGTTGCGGCGGACGCCGATGCTCCGCCGATGAACAAGTGGTCGTTTGCCGGTCCGTTCGGCAAGTTCGATCGCGGCCAGCTGCAGCGCGGCTTCAAGGTCTATCGCGAGGTCTGCGAGTCCTGCCACGGCATCCAGCTGCTCTCGTTCCGCAACCTGTCCGAGCCGGGCGGGCCGGGCTTCACGCCCGCGCAGGTCGCGGTTGTCGCCGCCTCCTACAAGTACAAGGAGCCCAACGATCAGGGCGATATGGTCGAGCGCAATGGCCGTCCGGCGGATCGCTTCCCGCCGCCGGCGCTGCGCTTCCCGGCCGGAACGCCGCCGGATCTCTCGGTGATCGCCAAGGCGCGCGGCTACGAGCGCGGCTTCCCGGGCTTCCTGATCGATATGTTCACGCAATACCAGGAGCACGGCGTCGACTACCTGGTGGCGCTGCTCAAGGGCTACGAGAACCCGCCCGCGGGCGTGCAGGTGCCGCCGGGCATGATGTACAATAAATATTTCCCCGGCCATGGCATCTCGATGCCGCCGCCTTTGTCGGACGGGCGCGTGACCTACACCGACGGCACCCCCGCGACGCTTGATCAGCACGCCAAGGACGTCGCGGCGTTCCTCGCCTGGGCGGCCGAGCCGCACCTCGAGGCGCGCAAACGCATGGGCATGCAGGTGATGGTGTTCCTGATCGTGCTCTCGGGCCTGCTCTTCTTTACCAAGAAGAAGGTGTGGCGCGCGGTCAGCGGCCACGCGTAAGGTCGAGGTTGCGCGCGGCAGTGCGCGGCAGCAACTGGGCCCGTCCATGACCAAAGCGGTGCTCGGCATCATCGGCGGCTCCGGCATCTACGATCTGCCTGGCCTCGAAAAGGTGCGCCAGAAGAAGATCAAGAGTCCGTGGGGCGAGCCGTCGGCGCCGCTACGCGTGGGTGAGATCGCAGGGCTGCCGGTCGTGTTCCTGCCGCGCCACGACAAGGGCCACCGGCTGCCGCCCTCCGACATCAACTATCGCGCCAATATCGACGTGCTCAAGCGTGCGGGCGTGACCGACCTCATCTCGCTGTCGGCATGCGGCTCGTTTAGGGAAGAGCTCCCGCCCGGCACGTTCGTGCTGGTCGATCAGTTCGTCGATCGCACCTACAAGCGCGAGAGCTCGTTCTTCGGCAAAGGCTGCGTGGCGCATGTCTCGATGGCGCATCCTGTGTCGCCGCGGCTGCGCATCCACCTCGCGGCGGCCGCGGAGGCCGAGGGCATCCACGTCGTGCGCGACGGCACCTATGTGTGCATGGAAGGCCCGCAGTTCTCGACGCTGGCCGAAAGCCTGACTTACAAGCAGCTCGGCTACGCGGTGATCGGCATGACCAACATGCCGGAAGCCAAGCTCGCGCGTGAAGCCGAGCTCTGCTACGCGACCGTCGCCATGGTCACCGACTACGACTGCTGGCATCCCGACCATGACGCGGTGACGGTGCAGGACATCATCAAGGTGCTCACCGACAATGCCGACAAGGCGAGGCGTCTGGTCGCGCGTCTGGCGCAGGATTTTCCGCGCGAGCATGAGCCATGCCCGATCGGCTCCGACCGCGCGCTCGACACCGCGCTGATCACGGCGCCACAGGCGCGCGACAAGAAGCTCCTCAAGAAGCTCGATGCGGTGGCGGGCAGGGTGCTGGGGCGAAGACGGAGCTGAGCCTCCATTCGGGGCCGGCCCTCAAGCCATGGGCTGTGCGGGCTCCCACGCCTGCGAGAAGGTCGGCAGCGTGCACGGGTCGTCGCACAGGATCGGGCCGCAGTTGCCGCAGCGGCGGAGATACCAATAGGCCGCGACAGCGCCGAGCGCGAGCACGCCTACGACGATCACGGTCATCCACCATCGGCGTTTGCGCGATGGGACGGCGGTTGCACCAGAGCCGCGCTCCGGGAAATTCATAGACTGGAAATTCTTGGGCTTGCCAATTGCGTCGGGCATGACACTCGCTTATTCGCTTTGAAGCCAGATGTAGCCTATCAATCTTGTCCGATCTTTGTGAGCCCGCAATGACCTCTCCGGCCCTCGAGAACGACCTGAAAGCCGCCATTCGCACGATCCCAGACTATCCCAAGCCCGGCATCATGTTCCGCGACATCACCACGCTCCTTGGCAATGCCCGCGCCTTCCGCCGCGCGGTCGACGAGCTGGTGCAGCCCTGGGCGGGCGGCAAGATCGACAAGGTCGCCGGCATCGAGGCGCGTGGCTTCATTCTGGGCGGCGCGGTGGCGCACCAGGTCTCGGCTGGCTTCGTGCCGATCCGCAAGAAGGGCAAGCTGCCGCACCAGACGGTGCGGATGGCCTACGCGCTCGAATACGGCACCGATGAGATGGAGATGCACGTCGACGCCATCGGCCCGGGCGACCGGGTGGTGCTGGTCGACGATCTGATCGCCACCGGCGGCACCGCCGAAGGCGCCGTAAAGCTCCTGCGCCAGATGGGCGCCGACGTGGTGGCGGCCTGCTTCATCATCGACCTGCCCGAGCTCGGCGGCGCCGACAAGCTGCGCAAGCTCGACGTGCCGGTGCGCACCCTGGTCGCGTTCGAAGGGCATTGAGCAGCAAGCTGCAAGGGGAGCCGTCACGTCCGCAGCGACGTCCGCAGCTTCTCCAGCGTCAGCCGCAACTCGAACTCGCGAAACTCGAGGAACACGCGCCGCGTCCATGAGCGCAGCTCAAGCGCATGGCCCATCGGCATGTTGGCCGGCAATTGGGCGCGGACATGGGTCAGCGATTGGCTGAGCCGCTCCGCATAGGCTTTGAGTACCGCGGGCATGAGCGGGATTTGCAGCGCAACGGCGGACTCGCGATCGACCGGATAGCTCTCGCGGACCCGGTTGCCCTTGAGGATGGCCTCGTTCAGCACTGCCACCACGACGGCGGTGGGGAAGCGTCGCTGCAGGTCATCGTAGGCCGCCGTGGCGCTCGGATGAGGTTCGGCCGGAAACAGGATGATCACCTCGAAGCCGCGCCGTCTTGCGGCGTCGACGAACCCGATCTCCTGGCAGACCGCAAAGAAGCGCTCGAACAGCGCGTAGCCGAGATCGATGAGCTTGGCCTTTCCGTCGTTCACGATCAGGCGGTCGAACAGCGCGATCTGCGCCGGCGTCGTTGCAAGGTCGGCCTTGGTGGTGACGCCTGGCCGGCAGGCCGCCAGCGCATACTCGCCCGGATTGAGATCGTAGGCGTCGACCCGTCCGTTGTCCTGGCACAGGTAGTCGGCAATGAGCAGCGCCAGGAACGTCTTGCCGCATAGCGCGCGCGGCGACGCGATGACGTAAAACGGCGTCTGCCTAGTCGTGTTCGACACCGGCACTGGCGCCGGCGTGTTGTCATAGAGTGCCGCTAGCACCCGGTCGCTGTAGCTGTTGGGCACGATGCGCTCGCGTCTTCAGCAAATCCGCTTCCGGGCATGCCATTGCGGGGCAGCCCGGTGCACTGCGGCCCGACGCAGTCCCTCACCCGGCGGCCTGCGCCCGCTGGATGGTGTCGGTCTGCGCGCGCGCCGATACGAGGTCGGTCAGCTTGATGCGGTCGTATTCGGCCCAGACGTTGCCCAGCCAGTGCCGGACGTAGCCTCGCAGCACGAACGAATAGGACGCCGGGTCTCCGCTCAGCTTTTTGTTGGCGATGAACGAGAGATACGGAACGGAGGCGAGATCGACCTGCTCGCAAGCCATCTCGTTGAGCTTGGGGATCGAGATCTCGACGGCGTCCTTGACCTTCTTGAAGTAGGACGCGCTGGTCTGCTCGTCCCATTGGAAATAGTGGGTGTTGTTGATGAAGTTCTTCACCATGAAGTACTTGGCATCGCCCAGATAGGAGGCCGTCTCGGCGATCTCGTCGAGCGAGGTGATGGTGGGGCCGAGGATGTGGAACACCCCGAAGGTGATCTGACCCTTCTTGGCCGCCTCGATGAAGCCGATGTCGCGCAGCGACTGCAGCGTCGGCGACAACAACCCGGCGCGCACGTCGATGACGGTGACCGACGCCTGGGCTGCGCTCAGCGTGTCGAAGATCTTCATCTGGTCGGGTACCAGATTCATGTCCACGATCTCGCTCACGTCAGGATAGAAGCGCTTGAGCGTGCCTTTCGGCGCCTCGGTGTCGAATGCGCGCGTCGGAATCTGATGCGCCGCGAAGTAGTCGAGCAAGGTGCGCGACACTGTTGTCTTTCCAACTCCGCCCTTGTCTGCGCCGACAATGAGCACTGCTGGTTTCGCCATGGTATCCCCCACGAATCAATTGTGATTCACTTCAGTCCGGGGGCGGTCTGGAAGCAAGGGCCGGCGGTGGCGGCATACAGTTTTTTATCGCGTTGCTGTGGAAACTCTCAGCGATGCGCGCGCGGGCCTTCGCTGCGCGAGTGATGTGCGCTCTTCGCGAGCGTATGGATCAGCGCTTGGAGTCCCAGGGACCGGGAACGCGAGAGGCCGGCGGCGTCTCGCCGATTCGAATCGGCGGCTCCGGCGGCAGGAATGGTTTGGGCGCCCCGCCTGGAGGCGATTGCGGCTCGCCCGACTGGCCGACTGGCCCAGTTGGCGAAAGCTGGTCCATGGCCTCGTCGCCGCCCTCGTCGATGCGTGCCGGCTCTGGCAAGGCGATCGGACCGGGGTCATGGCCGCCGGCAAACTTGACCAGCGCCTCGACGCGACTGTCGATCGAGGGGTGAGTCGCAAACAGGTCGGCAAAGCCCGAGCGCGGATTGTCGACGCACATTTCCATGACGGCGGAGGTCGAGCCTTCGAGCTCGCCGCGGCCTTCGATCTTGCGCAGCGCCGTGATCATGGCGTCGGGATTCTTGGTGAGCTCGACCGAGCCTGCGTCCGCCAGGAACTCACGCTGCCGCGAGAGCGCGAAGCGGATCACGATCGAGAGCAGCCAGGCGATCGCAATGAGCGCGAGCGCGATCAGGATCGCCACCATGGCGCCGCCCTTGCCACGGTCGCTGTTGCCGCCGCTGCGCGAGCCGCGCCAGTTGAACCCGCCCTGGAACAGCGCGCGGAACACGAGCTCGGCGAAGAACGAGATCACGCCGGCGATGATCACCGCGACGATCAGCAGGCGGACGTCGCCGTTGCGAATGTGGGTCAGCTCATGGCCGAGCACGGCTTCGACCTCGGGATCGTCGAGGCGCGCGAGCAGGCCGGTCGTGACCGTGATCGAATATTGTTTCTCGTTGAGCCCGGTGGCGAAGGCGTTGAGCGCGTCGCTCTCCATCACCTTGAGCTTGGGCATGGTGAGGCCGCGGGAGATGCAGAGGTTTTCGAGCAGATTGTAGAGGCGTGGCTCGTCCTGCCGCGTCACATCCTGGCCGCCGGTGATGGCGTCGATCATCGCCTGATGAAACTTGTAGGCGATCAGGATCCACAGCACGGTGCCGATCGTTACAAAGGGCAGGGAATAGAGCGTGCGGCGGACGGCGGCATCGAGCAGGAACGACAGGCGGGCATCGCCGCCAATTACGACCTCGGCGACCAGCGCGCCCGCGAACGTCAACAGATAGACCAGGAAGAACAGCCCGATCAGCAGAATGACCGATCGTCGCCGGTTCGACTGGATATGGCTGTAGAGACCATAGGCCATGGGGCCTCAGATTCTGATGGTGTCCGTCGATCGCTTAGGAGGCGGACGGAGCGCCGCCTCCTAACCCCGGGACCCGTCTAGAACTTCACCTGCGGCGCCTGGTCGAGCTGCTTGCGCTCCTCGGTGCCGACGTCGAAGAACTCCTTCGAGGTGAACCCGAGCGAGCCGGCCAACAGCACGGCGGGGAACTGCTGGATGCCGGTGTTGTACTCCTGCACGGCATTGTTGAAGAAGCGGCGGGAAGCCGCGAGCTTGTTCTCGATGTCGGAGAGCTCGGTCTGCAGCTGCTGGAAGTTCGTGTTGGCCTTGAGATCCGGATAGGCCTCGCTCAGCGCGAACAGCTGCCGGAGCGTGCCCGACAACACATTTTCGGCGGCCGCCTGCGCGGCGACGCCGCCGGATCCCGCCTGGATTGCGGCGTTGCGGGCCTTGACCACGGCTTCGAGCGTGCCGCGCTCGTGCCCGGCATAGCCCTTCACGGTCTCGACCAGGTTGGGAATGAGATCGTGCCGCTGCTTCATCTGCACGTCGATGTCAGCAAAGGCCTGGCTGACGCGCTGGCGCATCGCGACGAGGCCGTTGTAGACGACGATGATCCACAGGACGAGAAGGACGATCACGCCGAGGACGATCCAGGTGGTCGTAGACATGGGGTCTCCTTGAGGCTCCACGGGGCGCCCGGCAGGGCGGTCGGTGGGCACCATAGCGCATCAATTGTGGCCGAGGCGAGGGATACGGAAGGCTGCCGGGCCAGTGCGATGGCGATGTGTGGACAGCGCCGAGTGGCGCCGTCCCCGGTGATGCAACCAGTCCTCGGTGCCCGATGGGCTCTACACCGCCTCTCGCAGCCTGACCGCGCCTTCGAGGTCGACCGACACCAGTTGCGAGACGCCGCGCTCGGCCATGGTGACGCCGTAGAGCCGGTTCATCCGCGCCATGGTGATCGGGTTGTGGGTGATGATGACGAAGCGCGTATCGGTGGACTTGGTCATCTCGTCGAGCAGGTCGCAGAAGCGCTCGATGTTGTGGTCGTCGAGCGGGGCGTCGACCTCGTCGAGCACGCAGATCGGCGCCGGGTTGGTGAGGAACACCGCGAAGATCAGAGCAAGTGCGGTCAGCGCCTGCTCGCCGCCGGAGAGCAGCGACAGGGTCGCGGGCTTCTTGCCGGGCGGCCGTGCCACGATCTCAAGGCCGGCTTCGAGCGGATCGTCGCTTTCAACAAGCTGCAGCTCGGCGGTGCCGCCGCCGAACAGCTTGCTGAACAGGCGCTCGAAATGGGCCTTCACGACCTCGAACGAGGCAAGCAGGCGCTCGCGCGCCTCGCGGTTGAGGCTCTGGATGCCCTGGCGCAGCCGCTTGATCGCCTCGACCAGGTCGTCGCGCTCGCGCGTGAGGTTGCCGTGCTGGGTCTCGACCTCGGCGAGCTCTTCCTCGGCCCGCAGGTTGACCGCACCGAGCCGCTCGCGCTCGCGGCGGATGCGGTCGAGCGTCTTCTCGATCTCCTCGACATCCGGCAGCGGGGCGCCCGGCTTGAGCTCGGCCAGCTCGGCGACGGCCTCCGGCTCGATCTCGAGCATCTCGCGGATCTCATGGGCGATATCCGTCAACCGCCGCTTGGCGCCGTCGAACCGTTCCTGCGCGCGCGCCGACTCCTCGCGTGCGCTGCTCATCGCCTCGAGCGCGGCACGCGCGTCGCGGTCGGCCTCGGCCAGCGCATTCTCGGACGCAGCGAGCTGGTCGGCCGCGGCGCGCCGCCCGGTCTCTGCGCTCTCGATCTCGCCGATCAGCGCGTGGCGCTTTTCGGTGAAGGCTGTCGGTGCGTCTTCCAGGCGGGCCCGCTCGCTGCGGGCTTCGTCCGTGCGCTCGTTCAGCGTCGCGATCTGCGAGGCCGCGCTGTTCTGGCGCCGGCTCCAGCCGTCGCGCTCCTCGGCGATCTGCACCAGCCGACGCTCGGCCAGCTCCGCCTCGCGGGCCAGCGCCTGCGCCTCGGCGCGCACCTCGGCGAGGTGGCCGCGGTGGTGCTCGATCTCGGCGCGCACCTGCGCGAGCTGGGTCTCGATGCCTTGCGCCGGCGGCAGCTCCGCGATGGCGCGCTCGGCGTCGTTGCGGGCGGTTGTCGCTTCCTCGCGATTGGCAGCGATCCGCGCCTGCGCTTCGGCCAATGCGGAGCGTCGGGCGGCGCCGCGGCTGAGCTCGCGCTCGGTCGTGGCGTGGCGATCGCGCGCGGCATCGGCTTCCCGCTGCAGCTCGCGCCAGCGCGAGCGGGCGGCGGTTTCGGCTTCGGACGCGGCGGCAACCTCGGCTTCCGCAGCCTCGACCGCCTGCCGCTTGTTCTCGACCTCGCCGCGCGCCGCCTGCAACTCGGCCTCGATGTCGGCGAGCCGGTTCTTGCCGGCGAGGCGCCGCGCCGCTCCGGTCGGCGCATTGGCGGCGACCGAAAAGCCGTCCCAGCGCCACAGATCGCCCTCGCGCGACACCAGCCGCTGGCCGGGCTTGAGCAGCGGCGTGAGAGTTTGCGCATCCGAGCGCTCGATCACGCCGATCTGCGCCAGCCGGCGCGCCAGCTCCTTGGGCGCCGTGACGTATTGGCTGAGCGGCAAGGCGTTGCCGGGCAGAGCCGGGTCACCGGGATCGATCTCTGCGCCGGCCCAGCGCATCGGGGCGGTGGGCTCGACCGGGGCCTCGAGATCGTCGCCGAGAGCGGCGCCGAGCGCAGCCTCGTAGCCCTTCTCCACGGTCAACTCGTCGATCACGGCCGGCCAGAGATTCTTGGTATCGACGTGGAGGAGCTTGGCGAGCGTCTTGGCCTCGGTGTCGAGCCGCTGCACCCGGCGTTCGGCGTCGGCGAGCGGCTTGCGCGCCGCGTCGAGTGCCTGCCGGGCGGCCGAATGGCCGGCTTCGGCGCGCACGGCTGCCATCTCGGCTTCGGACACGGCGGCCTGCGCCTGGTCCACAATGCTGGCGAGCGCGGCGAGATCGACCGCCCCGTTGTCGTTGTCCGCGACCTGTTGCGCCTCGGCGCGCACGGCGGCCATCTCGGATTCAAGCCGTGCCAGACGCTCACCGTGCGTGCGCCTCGCAACTTCGAGCTGGGAGCGGCGTGCGGTGAGCTCGGCAAGCGCGCCGGTCAGCGTACCGAAGGATTGCTCGGCCTGCGCGAGCATGGTGTCGGCGGCGGCGAGACGCTCATTGGCGCCGGCGCGCTTCTCGATGCTCGCCTGCATGTCCGCCCGCAAGGACGCTTCCTCGGTTGTCAGGCGCGACAGCGCGGCCTCCGCGTCGGCCGCCAGGCGCTGCTCGCGCTCGAGGTCGCTCGCGAGCTGCACCAGGCGGTGGTCGAGCTCGGCCATGCGGTTCTTGGCGCGTGTTTCCTCCTGCTCCAGCGTCTCGCGTGCAATCATCAGGCGTTGCAGGGCGGCTGCGGCGCGTGCCTCGGCTTCGCGCAACGCGGGCAATCCGGCCGCCGCATTGGCCTGGCGCGTGGAAGCCTCGGCCTGCGCGCCAGTCCGCTCGGCGACGAGGCGGATGGCAATATCCTTCACCTGCTCGGACTCGCGATGCTCGGCATTGGCCGCCACCCACCGCAAATGGAACAGCGTGGCCTCGGCCTTGCGGATCTGGCCGGCGATGTTGCGATAGCGCACCGCCTGGCGCGCCTGCGTCTTGAGCGCGGCGATCTGCGTGGCGAGCTGGTTGATGACGTCCTCGAGCCGCAGCAGGTTCTGCTCGGCCGCGCGCAGCCGCAGCTCCGCTTCATGCCGCCTGGCATGGAGGCCGGAGATGCCTGCGGCTTCTTCCAGTACCCGCCGGCGCTGCTCGGGCTTGGCCTGGATGATCTCGCCGATGCGGCCCTGGTGCACCAGCGCGGGCGAGCGCGAGCCGGTCGATGCATCGGCGAACAGGATGTGCACGTCGCGGGCCCGGACCTCGCGGCCATTGATCCGGTAGGTCGAGCCCTGATCGCGCTCGATCCGGCGCGACACGTCGAGCGCTTCGTGCTCGTTGAACTGCGCCGGCGCCTTGCGAGCGGCGTTGTCGATGTGCATCGCCACTTCGGCGTTGTTGCGGGCCGGGCGGCTGTTGGTGCCGGCGAAGATCACGTCGTCCATGTCGGCGGCGCGCAGCGACTTGTGCGAGGTCTCGCCCATCACCCAGCGCAGCGCTTCGACCAGGTTGGACTTGCCGCAGCCGTTGGGCCCGACCACGCCAGTGAGGCCGGGCTCGATCAGGAAGTCCGTCGGCTCGACGAAGGACTTGAATCCGAGCAGGCGAAGCCGTGTGAGTTTCATGGGGTCATTAGTCCCGGCTGCAGGCGACAGTCACGTCGCGTTGGGCACGGCACAGCCCCGCTCGCGACCCGCTTCCCCATAGCCGGAGTGAAGCGAATCGTACAGCGCTCGTTCCCAAGACTTGTTCCCAAGCCATGGGTCGAGTAGTGCCGCATCGACCGGGAGAATGAATCGTCGAACTTGATTCCGCAACCCAAAGAACAGCGTTCTCCCAGGCGGAAATGACCGAGGGGCGGCCATTTGGCCGCCCCTCGGCGAATAGAGCTCCAATCGGAGGGCAACTTCTGGTCAATCCTTGAGATAGGGGGCCATTTCCTTCTCGAACTCGGCCAGCGTGGCTGCGCCGCGGAGCTGCTTGCCGTTGACGAAGAACGTCGGCGTCGACTGAACGTTGAACTTCTGTGAGGCGCGCTGGCGCACTTCCTCGATGCCGTCGAGGACCTGCTGATTCTTCAGGCATTCGTTGAAGCTGGTCTCGGTGAAGCCGGCCTGCTTGCTGATCGCCATCAAGGGCGCCAACGGCCGCTGGACCGCCCAGCCACGCTGCTGCTGGAAGAGGGTCTCGACCATCGGAAAATAGCGCTCCTTGCCGCCGCACCGCGCCAGCATGAACGCGGCAGCCGCAAGCTGGTCGAGCGGAAACTCCCGGAAGATGAACCGCACCTTGCCGGTGTCGATGTATTTCTTCTTCAGTTCCAGATAGGTCGTTTCGTGGAAGTTGGCGCAGTGTGGACAGGTCATCGAGGCATATTCGATGATGGTCACCGGCGCCTTCTCGTCGCCGAGCGACATTTCCCCAAGCGGGCCCGGCTGCATCAGCTCGGCCAGGGGTGGGTTCTGCGCCAGGGCAGGGCGCCCCGTGTCCGCAACCGAGAAGCCGATCAGGGTGCCGACGCCGGTCAGTGTGAGCGCGCCGGTACCGAGGGCGAATTCGCGACGAGTGATGTGCACGGGAGGCTCCGTCTGGTTGCGGACGGCCGTCGCCGTCCTGCTGGTCGCATACGGGCGGCGGCCTGTCGTGACCAGCTCGCCTCTATGGCTCCTTTGTAGCAGACAATGTGGCAAGGCCGCGCCGGACTGCCAAGTCCTGGGCCCAAGGTCACGGCAGTTTGATCGGGACGAAGGCCCGTTAACGGGCCCCAAAACGTTGCGTCTGTCGCTGGTTGTGCTGGTTTTGCGGGCCCAGCAAGCGGCCGTCGCGGCTGTTGATCATGACCAAGATTTAATGGCGAGGGATTGTGGCGGCG
>Ga0209798_10000194_pt1 | contig 34648 bp, 30 predicted proteins | sample DOMMetBare3Fresh_FD_187475 | JGI IMG/M metagenome (GOLD analysis project Ga0209798, IMG submission 187475) | Wetland sediment microbial communities from St. Louis River estuary, USA, under dissolved organic matter induced mercury methylation -... | ecosystem: Environmental > Aquatic >... | reverse complement strand
GTGCCGCTCCCGCTCCCCGCCTTCAAGACGCCTCATGAGTGCGCCCCTCGAAACACGGATCGGGATAGGCTCAGCATAATTACGCTGCAAGTGAAGTCAGGAATTATTTCGCTTATGGTGAATTACAAGGAGCGCTGATGACGGTCCATGGACGGCTTGGCGTCGGCCGAGGCCTTGACGTTCAGCCGCTCGACCACGTTCGCCGACCAGCGCGGCATCAATGCGAGCGCGAGGACGGCGACTGCGACCGCGGTCGCGGTGCGCACGATCTTCTGCCAGCGTGGCAGATCGACGAGCGCGACGAGAGCAAGGGTGTAGAGGACGCCGGCGATGACCAGCACCACGCCGAAGGTGACAAGCCCAAGCTGCTGCAGCAAGAGGCCGGTGACGAGCGCGCCCGCCGCCGCGCCTGCCAGCTGCGCGAGGCACAGCAGCGCGCCGCGCCGTCCAGCGCGGGCGTCGGCCGTGAGGGCGAATTCGGCGAGGTAGGGCAGCAGCGCCCCGAAAGCGCGCCCGGCCAGGACGCACAACAGCATGACGACGACGATCACGGCGCGGTCGAGCCAGGCGAGCTGCTCGAGCAGCGGCAGCGCGGCAAGCCCGATGAGATTGGCGGCCATGGCGCTGCGCGCGGCCCGCCGCATCAGCTCATCGGCCGAGAACAGCGTGCAATGGCGGCCGGCGCGGCGCGCGCCCGCAGCGAGCCCGATCAGGAACGCGGCCAGCGTCGCCGCGAAGGCGGCCTGGCTCGGGGCGGCGGCGTAGGCCACCGCGCGGGCAAAGAACAGCTCATAGGACGCCGCCATGATGCCTGCGAAGGCGGCGAGTGCGAGCGCGGGCGCGAAGGCGATGAGTGGCTGGCGTTGCAACAAGGGCGCGTCGGCCAGCGTCGGCAGGTGGCGCTCGTGCCGGCGGCTTACGAGCGCACCGACCACCACCACGGCATTGAGCACGATAGCAACGCCCAGCACGTCACGCTCGCCGAAGAAGGGAAACAGAACCGCGGCGCAGGCGAGACAGGCAACGGCCGCGCCGAGCATGACGGCGAAAAGACTATCGCCGAAGGCGCTGCCGACGCCGCCGGTGCGGCGCACCAGATGACCGAGCGCGGCCGGCAGCATCGCGCCCGTCAACAGCGCGCTCGCCAGCGCGGGCGCAACGGCCCATCCATCGCTGGCTCCGTCGATGGTGAGAGAGGCGAAACCGCACACTCCGTTCATCGCGGCAATTGCAGCCAGGAGCGGCATCGGCGCAAGCCGCGACAGTAGGCCGCCGATGAGACAGCCGAGCCCGAGCGCGAGGATCGTCACCAGTTGGGTGTCGCCGCCGAATCGTCGCACGAGCGCCTGCTGCCAGCCGAGTTGGACGATCAGGGCTGCTACGCTCGACAGGAACAGGAGGACGCACAGCGCGCGCGTCCATCGCGTCAGCATGTCAGCGCGCGAAGGGGCCTTGCCACTATCGGCGAGATCGAGGGCTGTCATCGGGCAGGCGGAGTCCTCACCAGACCTTTGAGCCTAGCGGGCGAACCTTACCCGACCCTGATGGCACATGGTTTCCAAGTGGTTTCGGCGCGCTTTCCACCCTGGCGCCGACGCACCCTGTTGCCATCGCGTCGGGAAACACGCATCTTGCCGGTCAAATTGAAGGAGCAATGCCCGATGTTGAACGAATACCATTCAGACAAAGTGTTCTGGCCGAACAACCGCCGGGTTGCCGTCACGCTGACATTCGATTTTCAGGGCGGCGAGGACGTGCGGCCGCTGCCCAATGGCATGATCGATCACGAGGAATACACCCAATGTGAATACGGCCCGCACACCGGGGTGTGGCGGATTCTGCGCATCCTGCAGGAGGAGGGCGTCAAGGCGACGTTCCTCACCTGCGGCGGCATCGCCGAGCGCTTTCCGGAAGCCGTGAAGGCGATTGCGGCCTGCGGGCATGAAGTGGCCGGTCACGGTTACCATCACGAGGTCGCGCGCGATCTCACGCGCGAGCAGGAAAACGAGGTCATGCGCAAGACCGTCGACATGATCCGCAATCGCGCCGGCGACCGGCCGATCGGCTGGCGCTCCTGCACGCAGAGCCCGAACAGCATCGAGCTCCTGATGGAGCACGGCTTTCTTTGGAACAGCAATTCGTTCTCGCACGATCTGCCGTTTCTCTGGGAGTCCGGCGGCAAGGTGCTGGTCGAGCTGCCGCGCCAGCCGTTCGGCGACGGGCGCACCTACCAGCACAGCAACAACGACGCCGGCAATTCGGAGAACGCGCTGATCGTGTGGAAGGGCATGTTCGACGAATTCCACGAGGAATCGGCGCGCACGCCGGCCTACTGCCCGTTCCAGTTCCATCCGTACATTTCCGGCCGGCCCGGCCGCGCCAAGGCGCTGCGCACCATCATCCAGCACATGAAGCAGGCCGACGGCGTGTGGTTTGCGACCGGCAGCGAGCTCGCGCGCTGGTGTCTCGACGAGGTGTTCAAGGCGCCGGACCGGAAGGTCGCGCAGGGGTGAAGGCGCGCGTGGCACCCTTGTTTCCTTCGTACCTGCGCGAATAGTTCAGCCTGAAGCGGGTGTCCGGCCACGGCCGATCCAGCCTATCACAACCAAACCGACCGCAGCCGCGGCGACCAGTGCGAGCGCTGTCGTGGGCACGTAATAGGTCGTATAGACCTCCCAGCCGAGCCCCCGCAGCACCTTGGATACCGCCGTAGCGGTGCCGGTGAGATGACCGCCAAGCGTGCCTGTGACGGTCACGAAAGCCACGCCAACGAGTGCCAGCAGCAACATGATCCAGCGGTTGACGCCCTCCCAGACGCGCTCACCCTGAATCCACCGTGTCGCCAGCAGCACAGTCCAGAACGCAAGCGTCCACGTGGCGGCAAGCATGTGATTGCGGCCAAGAGGCGTGCTGCTCAGTCCCTCGAAGGGCCAAACCGTCAAGCCGACCGCATAGGCGCCTGCTCCTGATAGAACCCCGAGTGCGAGCAGCGGCACCAGGGCGCGATCGACGGTCCTGGCGAACGACCCATCTGACAGGGCCCGCAGCACCATCGCCAAGGTGGCGGTCGTCCAGAGCGCGATCGGAAAATGAACGAGAAGAATGTGATAGGCAGCCATGATCAAACCCTCATCGTCCGGTTTGCGAGCAGTAGGTTAAGGGCTATGCCGAAACCAATGATCAGCGCGAGGCCGGCTCCCAATGTCAGCAGCCATTGTCTCTGAATGGCGGCGTTGAACTCCATCTCGACGCCGTAGTTCGCAAGTTGCTCCTCGCTATGGCGGTAACGCACTGGAACGCTCTTGCGTATTTCGCTCGCGCCCGGATGTTGCGAACTGTTTAGCAATGGCCAGCTGACCTGGCCTGGATAGAACAGGGTCACGTCAAACCACGGTTGCTGCCAATCCGGATCTGTCCCCGTGAATTTCCTCGCGACGATATCGGCGGATCGATTGAAGCCAAGCGAGAACGGCAGTGACACATAGTGCCAGCGCTCCTGTTGCGCGTCGCGATGCACCGAAAAGGCGACGTGATACATGCCTTGGTCGCGCAATATCTTGTCATCCTGCGGATGACCGGTATCGAGGCGCCGACGCAAAGTAAGGTCCCAATAACCATTGCTCCATCGGCCTTGCCCGTCGACCGCGATATCGCCGCGCGAACCGTCGTTGATCACCAGGATGCGACGCGGCAGCGTGTCGCCTTCGTTCCAGCCGGCATTGGGATCGAAAGCTACTGCTTGGTCGGCACGCAGGTAGTAGACATCGTCGAAGCCGAGTTTACCCCCGGCAATGTCATCCCATCGCAATGCTTTGCGGCCGACTTTAGCCGGATCGAGCATCAGCCGCGGCTGCTTTGCGCCCTCGTTCCAGTTGGTTGAATAGGGTGAGCGGCCAGCATCGCTATTGCGCTGTTCGGAGATGAATTGGTCATCAGCCATGTTCAGCGGATTGGACCGGTGCGCCCGCCAGTGCCAAAGATCGAGGAAGTAGCCTGCAGCGCGTTGCGCGGCGAGATCGGATTCGGAAACCATTGCCTTCCAATCGCCGATTACGCTTCGGGTTGCCGGCAGATATTTCAGGACCTCGACCTGCTTCAATCGTTGTCCGAGCTCGGGATGCGCCCGCACATCCTTCTCGCTCGCCGACGTGGAGAAGGATGCAATGCCGTCACCAATCGTGATGTACGCGCCATAGCGTGCGAATTCAGGTACGCCACCATCATCGATCATCATTGCGACACGGTCCTCGGCCAGGCCGTTCGGCTCCGACCCGGGTACGGGCTTGCCTTCCAGTACCCATTGTCCACCCTGATAGCGCATCACGTCGTGATGGATGCCGGGGCGTGCTGACGGCCAACGGTAGCGTACGAAGATGTCCTGACCGTTATAGGCTGCCTTGACCTGCAGCGGCACGGTCAACGGGCGCGGGATCGCGACTTGATGTTCCGGATCGTTTTGAATGATTCCGGTTCCATGCGTCAGCCAAGTGACGACGAGGGCCGCGCCGAAGAGTGCAACGGAGGCGAAGAGCCAGATTCTATTCATGGGCGGCGAACCTTTCATGTAACGCAGTTGCACGGTACGATTCAATATTTCGTAGCACGCGATTTCGCGTGTAGGACTTGCTCCGCAAGTGCGCTGGAACCATTCGTCTTCAGATACAGACACACTGCTGTCATTGCATGAACGTCAACGACGAGCCCAGTTGTCGTTGGCAAGCGATCTTGCGAGTGACCAGCCATGTCTTGCCGTCATGTTGTCCGCCTGAAGCGGAGATCCCGGCTGGAGCGCCAAACCATTTTTGGGAACCGTAATGCCAGGCGCATTGAGGGTGCGCCCCTGCCTCTAGGTCGCTGCCGCCGTACGAATTCCCGATGATCGCCTCATTCATTTTGAGTTAGACTAATTCTAATCAATGAACAAGTTAGCCGTGCGTAGTTTGTGCAGGAGCGCACGCGTGCCAGGCGTGATGGAGGTAAATCCATCGCTTAAGGCGCCGGCGCTAACCTTGGCGGTCAGGTGGTGCAAGAGGATCGAGTTGCCCTTCGCTGTCTAGGCAGACCGCCATACGGCAGACCGGGGTGTCGATAGTGCCGCTCTTGAACGCGACGCTCTTTGCCTTGAGATCGGCAATCAGAGCGTTGAGATCCTCGACCTCGAAGGCGACCGTCCGCCGGCTGCAGCGCTCGGCTCTTCCCCCGGCGAAGTTGGCGCGCCGGACAAGTCGTATTCGATCCCCCACTGATCACCGCGATTGCCATGGCTGCCGATCACGAGATCGAGCTTGTTCTCATAGAAGTCCCGCGCCCGCGCCACGTCGGTGACGGGGTACATGGTGAAGGCGACTTTCTTGAGCTGCATGCGCGTTGTCTCCTGCGTCGAATTATTGGGCGTCGTGTGTAGGGTGGGTTGAGCGTGAGCGAAAACCGCCATTGCGCGGCGCGCATCTCGGCGATGGGTTTCGCTTGCGCTCAACCCATCCTACGGCACTAATTGCGCTCGCCGACCACCGCGATCGCCTGGATCTCGACCAGGATGCCGGGGCTCGCGAAATCCTTGGCGGTGATCAGGGCGCTCGCCGGAAATCCGCTCTTGAACACTTCGGCGCGGATCTTCACGAACTCGTCGCCGTCGCTCTGGTTGCGGATGAACACCGTCATGGTGACGACGTCGGCGAGCGTGCCGCCGGTGCGCTTGAGCGTCGCGTCGATGTTCTCGAACGCCCGGCGGGTCTGGGCGGCGAAGTCGGTGATCGGCTTGCCGTCGGGCGCGGTGCTGCCGCCCATGCCGGCGAGCCACACGATGCGGCCGCCTTCGGTGATGACGGCAGGCGAATAGGCGCGCGCCTTCATGCGCTCGGTGCCCTCGACGAATTCCGCCGCGGCGGCGGTGCTTGCCCAGGCGGCGGCGATGAGGGCGAGGCTGAGTGTGCGGATGGTCATGGCATGTCCTCCCTGTCGAAAAAGACCTGACGCCGAGTATGCCGAGTATATCGCAGGCCGTCGCGTCCCGAGGGGGCCGGGTGCGACGGAGGCGCCGCGCTCTGACGTGGCGTCCGCCGCTTCCGCCCACTCTTCTCCACAGCCTACGCGAGGGCGACTGCAGAATCATCGTATGATGAGCCGGGCTGGCCGTAACCGGGAGGCGCTTCGATGAACCAAGTTCGATTGCGGACCATTCGAAACATGGAGACCGGGAAGGAGCTCACGCTTTCGAGCTCGAAGGCGAAGGAGCTCATTCGCCGCGAGGGTTGGATCGAAGTGAGGCCGGAACCGGCCCAGCAGCACATGCCGCCGCCTGCCCAGAAACGCGGGGGCTTTTGGCGCTGGCTGTTCGGTTGAGCTCATTGCGGGCGCGAATGCCCGCGTTTGGCAATTTGGGACTGCGCGGGCCAGTACGCCGGAACAGCTGAGCAGCCGCGTCAAGGCCGGCGATCCGAAGTGGCGCAAGATCATCGAGGACGCGAGGGTCAAGCCGCAGTAGGATAACGCTGCTTCGGGAAACCGAGGCGTCAAGCGCCGCCAAGCGCGGTGAAGGAAAACCCAAGGGAGGAAACCGTGCGTACATGTGTGCTCTTTGGCGCATTGCTGCTCGCCGCGCCCGCGTTCGCGCAGGAAAAGCACGTCAGCACCGATGCGTCGGTGCGGACCATGCTCAACTTCAAAGCGCCGGCCGGCGCGGTTGAGAAGTTGTTGCCGGCCGGTTGGCAGGTGGACGCACCGACCGCGGGGCCGGCGGCGGGCGCCAATCTCCGCATCACCTTCATCGACGGCGTATGGGCCCATGACGGGGAAGGCAAACCGCAGCCCGCCACCGGCCGCAACATCACTGTGGGCGTTCCGGTCAAACAGCAAGGCGCCGAGATCCGCGGCCAGATGCTGTTCGGCGGCTACACCACCGGCCCCGCACCCGGCGTCTACAGCGTCTTTGCCAAGTCGAGCACCAACTCACAGCGAACGGTTCGCACGAGCGCGGACGGCGTCGCGACCGTGGAAGAGGCCTGGGACGTCAAGAGCGACGGTGGCGACGCCATCCAGTATCAACTGCACTATGTGCGTGGGGTCGCGGCGGCCGAGAAGGTCGATATCCGGATCTACTCCGGCGCCAAGCCCGAGTTCTATCGGATCTACCGCTACACCCAGGCGGCGGATGTGGTGCGCGGTGCCGGCGTGGCGGCGGAGCGTGTGAAGGCATTCACCTTCAAGGCGACCGGCCCGAAGCTCGCGCCGTTGTTCGACGGCACCGAGCAGCTCGTGAGCATCGTGGCGCTGCCGTACTATTCGCGGCAGGTCTATCTGCCCGGGTCGTGAGTTGAAATGACGTCGGCCCTCCCGGAGCGGGGAGGGCCGCGGCTCATGAGCCTTAGTCTTACGTCAGCGTCAGATGCTGGTCGCCGAGCTTGTCGATCGAGGTGACGAGCTTGTCGCCGGCCTTGAGCCAGACCTGCTTGTCCTTGGGATAGCCCGAGATTACGCCCTCGGGCGTGCCGGTGAAGATGATGTCGCCGGGCTTGAGCGTCATGTAGTCGGAGATGTAGCTCACGAGCTGCTTGCAGTTGAACACCATGTCGGAGGTGTTCGACGACTGGCGCTTCTGGCCGTTGACGGTGAGCGAGATCGCGAGATTGTCGCCGTCCACCAGGTCTGACGTGACGAGCCAGGGGCCGATCACGCCGGAGCCGTCGAGCGTCTTGCCCAGCATCCACTGGCTCGAGCGCGACTGCAGGTCGCGGGCGGTGAAGTCGTTGCCGGTGCAATAGCCGAAGATGTATTGCGGCGCGTCGGCTTCGCTGACGTTGCGGGCGGTGCGGCCGATCACGATCACGAGCTCGGCCTCGTAGTCGAACTTCTCGGCCTTCTCCTTCGACACCGCGATGGTGCCGCCATGGGAGTTGAGCGCGGTGTTGAACTTGTTGAACAGGATCGGCTGCTTCGGCACCGGATTGCCGGTCTCGGCCGCGTGCTTGCGATAGTTGAGGCCGATGCAGAGAATCTTCTCCGGATCGGTGACGCAGGGGCCGAACTGCGCCTTGTCCTCGGCGACGAAATAGCGCGCCGCCTGCGCGCTCGCACGCGCCTTGTCGGCGAGCCGGCGCAGCCCCGAGGCGTCGCCCTGGCGGTTGAGCACCGCGGTGATGGTGGTCGGCGCGTTCTCGCGGAAATCGGCTTCCGCCGCCATCACGTCGAGGACGCCGCGGTCGGTGCGCAGCCCGAGCCCATAGCCGCCGTCCGCGCGCTTGAGCGTCGCGAGCGTGAGGCCGCGCGCCATCGCCTGCGTGGTGGTCTGCGCCTGCGCCGGCGTGACGGCGAGCGTGGCCGCGCCGGTCATGGCGGCGGCGCCGGCAAGGCCGGTGGTCTTCAAGAATGTGCGGCGGTCATGATCCATATAAGCCTCCCTGGTGTTTGGCGTGCCGTAGGAAGCACGCTTGGCGACAGTTTAGACTATTTCCCGCATCGGTTGACCATGGCACAGCGCCGCGGGCGACGGGGTGGTATAGTAGCCGCGCCTCGGTTCAGGGCGACCGCAACAACACGCGATGGATCAAATGGGCCAAAATGGTCAGATGCGGCTCGGCGCATTCTTCAATCCCACCGGGCATCACGTCGCCTCCTGGCGCCATCCGCAGGCGCAGGCCGACGCCGGCATCAACTTCAAGCATTACGCCGAGATCACCCGCACCGCCGAGCGCGCCAAGTTCGACATGGTGTTCTTCGCCGACAATCTCTGCGTCCGCGAGGCCAACATGGAGGCGCTCTCGCGCTCGGCACAGTACATCGCCAATTTCGAGCCGCTGACGCTGCTCGCGGCGCTCTCGTCGGTCACCAGCCATATCGGGCTCGTGGCGACCGCCTCCACGAGCTACAACGAGCCGTTCCACGTCGCGCGCAAGTTCGCCTCGATCGATCACTTGAGCGGCGGCCGGGCGGGCTGGAACCTCGTCACCTCCGGCATGGCGGGGGAAGCCAACAACTTCAGCCGCGACGTCCACTACGAGCACGGCGAGCGCTATCACCGCGCGCGCGAGTTCGCGCGGGTCGTGGTCGGGCTGTGGGACAGCTGGGACGACGATGCCTTCGTGCGCGACAAGGCGAGCGGGCTGTTCTTCCATCCCGACAAGCTCCATCGTCTCAACCACAAGGGCGAGCTGTTCTCGGTGCGCGGCCCGCTCAACGTGCCGCGCGCGCCGCAGGGCCGCCCGGTGATCGTGCAGGCCGGTGGCAGTGACGACATGATCGAGGTGGCGGCCGAATTCGCCGAGGTGATCTTCTGCGCCCCGCTCACCATCGACCAGGCGCGGACGTTCTACACCCGGATCAAGGGCCGGATGGACGAGCACGGCCGCGCTCCCGAGGACATGAAGATCATGCCGGGGCTGAGCGCCATCATCGGCCGCACCGAAGCCGAGGCGAACGAGAAATACGAATACCTGCAGTCGCTGATCCATCCGATCGTGGCGCGCGAGATCCTCTCCATGGTGCTCGGCAATGTCGATCTAACGCCCTACGACTTCGACGGCCCGCTGCCGGAGGACCTGCCGATGTCGAATGCGAGCCGCAGCACGTTCGAGAACGTGCGCGACATGGCGCGCAAGGAAAAGCTCACGATGCGGCAGGTGGCGATGCGGGTCGCGGGCGCGCGGGCGAAAAGCGTGGTGCGCGGCACGCCGGAGCAGATCGCCGACCATATGGAAGAATGGTTCAGCAAGGATGGCTGCGACGGCTTCAACATCATGCCGCCCTACCTGCCGGGCGGGCTCGACGATTTCGTCGCGCTGGTGATCCCCGAGCTGCAGCGCCGCGGCCTATTCCGTACCGAATACGAAGGCCGTACATTGCGCGAGCATCTGGGGCTCAAGCGGCCGCCGAGCCGCTACGTGCGGGGTGGGTCGCCGGCGCGGGTGGTGCGCGAGAGCGTGCCGGCGAAATGACCACAAGGACTGCCATGCCGATCAATCGCCTTTTCCATGCCGGGCTGGTGTTCGTGGCGCTTGTGCTTCCGACCGGCGCATCCGCGGCCGAGGAGCTGCGCGTCGGCGTCTCGATTCCCGCCGCGGTTGCCTTCGTGCCGCTGCAGGTCGGCATCGATCGCGGCTTCTTCGCCAGGCATGGCCTCGACATCAAGCGTTCCGACCTCGGCGGCGCGGCGCGCGCGCATCAGGCGCTGGCGGCCGGCAGCCTCGACATCGTGGTGGCAGGCGGGCCCGATCTGTCGCTCGTCGCCAAGGGCCAGCACGCCCGCGCGGTCGGCGTCATCACGGTGGCGCCGCGGCAGACCACGCTCATTGTACGCAACGACAACCCAATGACGACGCCCGCCGAGCTCAAGGGCAAGCGGGTGGGCATCTCGACTGCGGGCGGCCTCTCCGAATGGGTGGTGCGGCAGCTCTCGCGCCAGCTCGGCTTCGGGCCGCAGGGGATCGTCGCGGTCGCGCTTGGGCGCGACGACGCGCAGGTCGCCGCGCTGCGCACCGGTCAGATCGACGCGACCGTGATGGACTTCGCCTCGGGGCTGCGGCTCGAGGAGCTCGGCGTGGGCCGTATCTTCCTGAAGGTGCACGACTACGTGCCGAAGATGATCGCGCAGGCGGTCTATGCCGGCAACGATGTGATCGCCAAGCGGCCGCAGACGGTGCGCGCGTTTCTCGCCGGCTGGTACGACGCGGTCGCGTTCATGCGCGCCGACAAGGCGGCAACGATCCCGATCGCGGCGCGGCAGATGGACGTTTCGCCGGTTGTTGCCGGCAAGGTCTATGACGAATTGATCGACAACTATTCGCGCGACGGCCGCTTTGAACCCGAAGGGCTGCGGGTGCTGGTCGACTCGCTGGTCGAGATGGGCGCGCTCAAGAGCGCGGATGTCAGGGCGCTCTACACGGAAGATTACCTGCCGGCGCGATGATCCTCTCTTGCTGAGGCGTGCGGTTCGCACCGCTCAGCACGCAAGTCAGCCCCGTTCCCTCGGGCGGGCGGACGCGGTATCGTGGCGCGCTCCGTGAATGTCGAATCTGTTGCGAAACAAAAACTGGCGTAACGACAAGACAGGGGAGGTTCTCATGGTGCGGCGAGGCACAGCGGGCGCGTTCGTCCTGACGATGGCGCTGCTGGCTATGTCCGGTGGCGCGACGAGCGCCGATGATCTGAAATATCCGAACTGGAAAGGCCAGTGGATCACCATCAACCCGCGGCTCGGTGGACAGGTGATCAAGTTCGATCCGACCAAGCCCTGGGGCCCGGCGCAGCAGGCGCCACTGACGCCCGAATACCGGAAGGTGCTCGAAGACAGCATGGCCGATCAGGCCCGTGGCGGGATCGGCAACTATCCGACGGCCCGGTGTATTCCGGGTGGCATGCCGCGCATGATGGCGTCGCCGCTGCAGGAATATATCGTCACGCCGGAGACCACCTACATCGTGGCGGGTACCGAGCTTCGTCGCGTCTTCACCGACGGGCGCGACTGGCCGACGGACGCGCTGCCGACCTATCAGGGCTTTTCGATCGGCAAATGGATCGACGAGGATGGCGACGGCGTCTACGACGTGCTCGAGGTCGAGACCCGCAACTTCAAGGGTCCGCGCGCCTACGACGCCAGCGGGCTGCCGCTGCACTTCGACAATGAATCGGTGTTCAAGGAGCGGTTCTTCATCGACAAGACCGATCCGAACCTGCTGCATGACGTCATCACGGTCTACGACCATGCCCTGACGCGGCCGTGGACCGTCGACAAGACGTTCAAGCGCAGCCCGAATCCGCACCCGCACTGGGGCCAGTTCTTCTGCACCGAAGGCAACAACCAGATCGTCATCGGCGAGGAGAACTATTTCCTGAGCGCGGACGGACTGCTGATGCCGGCCAAGAAGGACCAGGCGCCGCCCGATCTGAGGTATTTCAAGCAGACGCAACGGTGACGGCTTGCCTCGCCGGCGGGACAACACTCAACGGACTACTGATTGCACATCAGGACAAGGCGTGGGTGCTTCCCGCCAACAGATAGCCGACCGACGCGGCCGTCGCCCCCAGCACCGTGCCCCACGCGATGTCGACGATGGTCAGTGACAGCGTCCAGCTCCGCAGCGTCGCAAAGTTGCTGAGATCGTAGGTCGCGTAGGTGAAAAACCCGAACAGCGCGCCGTGGATCAGGGCGGTTGTGAACGATCCGGCCTTCAGCGCGGGCACGATGGCGAATATCATCAGGCCGACCGGGTAGAGCAGGTAGAAGACGATCGCGGGCGGAAGATTGACCGTGGGGAGCAGCACATCATCGAGTGTCGGTCGGTAGAATCGACTGACCATGGTGCCCAGCCAGATCATGTCGGCGATCACAAACACGATGAGGGCGGCGGCGTAGCTTGCTACATAGGTCATCATCGGAACACTCGATGTTGCTGGCGATGTGCGGAAGGGATCATCGTTCCACGTCCGAATGCACCATTGACAGGAATTCCTCGCGGCTCATCGCGTTGTCGCGGAAGCAGCCGAGCATGCGACTGGTGACCAGATCGGTCCCCTGTTTGTGAATGCCGCGGCTCATCATGCAATGATGCTTCGCCTTCAGGACGACCGCGACGCCGCGCGGCTGCAGCACCTGGTCGATGATATTTGCGATCTGCGCTGTCAGCCGCTCCTGGATTTGCAGGCGCTTGGCATAAGCCTCCACGACTCGTGCCAGCTTGGAGATTCCGACGACCCGTCGATTCGGTACGTAGGCGATCCACGCTCGCCCGACGATCGGCGCGACGTGATGTTCGCAGTGGCTCTCAAAGGAAATGCCGCGCAGCACGACCATTTCGTCGTAGCCGTCCGTTTCCTCAAACGTCTTCTGCAGGAGTTTCTCGGGGTCTTGTGCGTAGCCAGAAAAGTACTCCTGGAACGCGCGAGCCAGGCGTGCGGGGGTCTCGCGCAGGCCGTCGCGATCCGGGTTCTCCCCGATCCAGCAGAGGACCGAGCGGAAGGCATGCTCGATCTCCTTGTCGGATGGTTTGTGACCCAAGCTCTGCAGGGATGATCCGAGCGAGGGTGCGATCGTCTTGACAATGGCTGTCATGCTTGACCTCAACGAAACCGGCCGGGTTCTATTCGATTCTGGACGGGTTGCCGCTGCCCGCTCCTTAGCAAAACGAAGCAGGGCGCTCGTTGGATCACCGGGAAAGGGATCAATTGGGAGCGAATGGCTCGCCGGCCCGAAGAAGGTGATGCATCAGCCGCGCGCTGACAGGAGCGGAAACGGGAGGAACGGCCGCGTGCGCCGCTGATAGGCCCGGAACGCTTCGCCGCGGGTGCGCAGCATGTGGTCCTCGAGCGGCGGTATCCCGGAGACGTGCACCAGGACCCAATACATGCACGAAGGCGCGAGCAAAGCGAGCCAGCCCCATGGATTGTTCCCGGCAAGATCGATGGCGATCACCGGATAGGCGAGCCAAGCGAGCCATTCGAAGAAGTAGTTGGGGTGCCGCGACCATCGCCACAGGCCGACATCGCACACGGCGTTGCGGTTGGCGGGATCGGCTTTGAACCTTCGCAACTGCCGGTCCGCAGCCGCTTCGCCGACGATGGCGGCCATGAGAATTGCGGCGCCCAAGACATCCTGCAGGCGCAGGCCGGGAGCGGGGTTCTGCGCGGCAAGCACGATGGAGAGAGCGAGCAGGGCGCCGACCGCCGCTTGCTGCTGCAGGAAGAAGAACATCCGGCGGGCCGCGCCGTCCCCCCATTGCGCGATCAATTCACGGTAGCGCGGGTCGTCCGCGTTGGCCTGGGTACGGGCGGCGATATGCAGCCCAAGCCGCAGCCCCCATGACGCGGCGAGCACGGCGACCGCAACCTGCCGCCAGTGCGGCCACGGCTCGTGGACGAGCGGAAGCATCGAGGCCGCGAATGCGATGTTGGCGGTTCCAAAGGTCCAGGACACGTCGACCCAGCCGGAATTGCCGGTTTTCTGCTGCACCGACCAGGCCAGCGCCATGATCGCGCTCAACGCGGCTGTGACGCCAGCCGCCACAATGGCAAGCTGCAGGAAGCTCATGGCTTAAAGCCGCACGAACGGCTGCATGATCCGTCCAATCAGGCCGTTCAGCCGCAAGTCGCCCTGCATGGCCACCAGGCAGACGCAATCCTCCCGCTCATCGACGACCGGGCGATGGTTGACCGTCTCATCGCCGAGATCGAAATCGCCCGGGCCGAAATGGCCGCCGTCGTGGCTGAACGCGCCCTTGAGCACGCAGGTCATCTCGATTCCGGTATGGGAATGTTCGAGCATTCGGGTGCCAGGCCCGGAGCGGAGCAGGAACACGCGGGTCTTGCTCGGCTCCGGCAGCGTGATCGGGCGGAGATGCACGCGCGGCGCGATCCATTGCCAGCTGCCAACCGGATAGCGGCGGACGAATGCCGGCAGGCCAGGGAGGCCCAAGTCGGGGGCGACGACTGGCGCCGCCCGACGCGGCCTGTCGGGCTCATGCAGGCGGGCCTCGACCCGCGCCAGCGCATCGTCCGACATCGCGGCCGGCGGCAGTCCTGCCAGCACGGAGCCGCCGACGTGCTCCATTGCCTGGATAAAGCCACGGCAGTGCGGACACGACGCAAGATGCGTCGCGATCGCGACGTGCTGTCCGAGATCGAGGGTTCCGGCCGCGAACGCGGCCAGCATTGCATCATCGGGGTGGTGTTGGATGGTCATGACAGTTCACCCAGGAGCGCGCGCAGCCGGTTCATCGCCAAGCGCAATCGCGACTTCACCGTGCCCAATGGTATTTCCAGGATTTGCGCGATTTCGGCGTGCGCCTTGTCCTCGAAGAACGACAGCTCGACGACGCGCATCTGCTCGGTCGAGAGCTCGGCCAAGGCCGAGCGCACCCGGTCCTCGGACTGCGCGGTGGCCAGGCGTTTGTCGGGCTGCGGCGCTTCGTCGACCTGGAACTCCGCGTCTACCCCCGAGGCCTCAACTGTGCCGCCGCGGCGCTCGCGCCGGAATGCGTCGATGCGCAGATTGCGCGCGATCGCAAAGATCCAGGCGCTGGCTCCCGCACTCGCAGGATTGAACAGCGACGCCTTGCGCCAGACCGTCAGCATGGTCTCCTGGGCAAGCTCCTCGGCGCTGGCCTCGCTCGCGCCCGAGCGCTGCATGTAGGTTTTGATGCGGGGCGCGAAATATTCAAACAGGGTGCCGAAGGCAACGCGATCGCGTTGCGTCGCCACGGCGACGATCAGGCGGGCCCATGCGGCTCGCTCGGGGTTGTCTTCAGCGTTCATGGACGGTGAAGACCTCCGGTCGTGGCCTCCCGCCGGCGCCGATCGCCACAACGGCGCGATCAGCAGCATCGGGGGCGGGTGGCAGGATGGAGCGGCGGACTGCATGCACCCTAGAACGCTCCCGGGCGCGATTTGGATCACCGCCCGGTGATCCAAGCGCCCCGTCCGTCCGTATTTGTCTAGGAACGAGCGCCCGAAAGCGGCAAGCCTGCCGGGCTGCGCGATGCCTTGAAAAGCGATGGGCCAGCATGAAAATCGACGTTCGCCTCAAGATTGCAGTGATCGGAACCGGGATATCAGGGCTCTCCGCGGCCTGGCTCCTGAGCCGTCGCCATGATGTGACCGTCTACGAGCGGGCCGACCGTATCGGCGGCCATTGCAACACCATTCTAGCAAGGGTCGGCGGCCGAAGCATTCCCGTCGATACCGGGTTCATCGTCTTCAACCGGCGGACCTATCCGAACCTCACGGCCCTGTTCGAGCACCTTCAGGTGCCGACCGAGACCTCCACCATGTCGTTTGCGGTGTCGCTCGACGATGGCGCGATCGAGTATTCCGGCAGCGGGCTATCGGGCGTGTTCGGGCAGCGGAGCAACCTGATCCGGCCGCGCTTCTGGTCCATGCTGTCCGACCTCGTGCGCTTCTATCGGGATGCTGCGCGCGAGGCAGCGCTGATCGACGACGAGCGGGTTACGCTGGGCGACTATCTCAGGATCGGACGCTACGGGAACGCCTTCCGCGACCATCACATCCTGCCGATGGCGAGCGCCATCTGGTCGGCGACGCCGGCGGAGATTCTGTCCTATCCGGCCGCATCCTTCATTCGCTTCCATCACAACCATGGCCTGCTGCAGCTGCGCCAACGACCCGCCTGGGAGACGGTGGTGGGAGGCAGCCGCACCTATGTCGAGCGCCTGGCGGGATCCTTCGCCGAGCGGATCAGGCTCGATACCGCGGTGATCGGCGTGCAGCGGACCGAGCATGGGCCGGTCGTCACGGACGCACGCGGCCATAGCGAGCGCTACGACCATGTCGTGATGGCTTCTCACGCCGACCAGACGCTCGACATGCTGGCCGACGCCAGCGTGAGCGAGCGCGCGCTGCTTGGCGCCTTCCGCTACAGCCGCAACCTCGCTGTTCTGCACACGGATGCGAGCTTCATGCCAAGGCGCCGCGCCGTGTGGGCGAGCTGGAACTATCTCGGCTCCCGCAACGCCATGCGCGACGGTGTCTGCGTGACCTACTGGATGAACCGGCTGCAGAACCTCGCAACCGACACGCCAATATTTGTGACGCTCAATCCGCCGCGGCCGCCGCGCAGCGGCACCTTGTTGCACAGCGAGGTCTACGACCATCCGATCTTCGACGCCAAGGCGATCTCGGCACAGCAACGGCTGTGGCTGCTGCAAGGCGAGCGAAACACCTGGTTCTGCGGCGCGCATTTCGGCGCGGGCTTCCACGAGGACGGGCTGCAGGCGGGCCTCGCGGTCGCCGAACAGCTTGGCGGCGTGCGGCGGCCTTGGAGCGTGCCGAACGAGTCGGGCCGGATCGTGCTGACGGCGCGGAACGTAGCAGCGAGCAGCCCGGAGTTGCTGACGTGACGATCCAATCGTCGCTCTATGTGGGATCGGTCATGCACCGGCGCCTGCGCCCGCGCATCCATCACTTTCGCTATCGCGCGTTCTGGCTGCTCGTCGATCTTGACGAGCTGCCGCTCCTCAGCAGGACCCTGCGACTGTTCTCGCACAATCGCGCGAACATCTTCAGTCTCCATGACGCCGATCACGGTGACGGCACCGCGGCGCCGCTGCGTGCCCAGGCGGAACGACGGCTTCACGAGGCCGGCCTTGATATCAACGGCGGCCCGATCCGCCTGCTCTGCATGCCCCGCACACTCGGCTACTGCTTCAACCCGATCAGCGTTTATTTCTGCCATCATGCGGACGGTTCGCTCGCCGCGCTGATCTATCAAGTCCACAACACATTCGGCGAGCGCCACAGTTATGTCATTGCGGTCAAGCAAGAGGCCGGCAGCATCCGTCAGCGCTGCCGAAAGCGCTTTTATGTCTCGCCGTTCATGGACATGAACATGCGCTATGAGTTTCGCGTCGCGGTACCGGACAAGAAAATCGCGGTGGGCATCCGTCTTGGTGACAAGGATGGACCGATGCTGAATGCGGCGCTCGCCGGTGCGCGCGAGGACCTGACCGATCGAGCGCTGCTGCGCGTAGGCCTGAGCATTCCGGCGGTCACCATCAAGGTGATGGCGGCCATTCATTGGGAGGCGCTGCGCCTGTGGCTCAAGGGGATCGGCCTGCGGCGCAAGCCTCCGCCGCCCGGCCGAATGGTTTCTGTTGTGTCCGCAACACCAAGAAACGCGGCAAGAAACGCGGCAAGAAACGCGGCAAGAAACGCGGCAAGAAACGCGGATTGAGTCCCAATGTCCAACCAGCAACAAGCTGCGACCCGTCCGTTTGAGCCGGATCATTCCCGACGCTCGCGCTCGCTCATGAGCGCGCTCGTGCGGCGCTGCCTTCCCCGATTGACGTGCGGTCGGCTCGTGATCGAAACCCCGGCGGGAGAAAGGCTGCGCCTCGAAGGCGATCGGGCGGGCCCGCAGGTGCGCGTGACGGTCCATCGCTGGCGATGCCTCTGGCACCTGGTCGCGGGAGGCGAAATCGGCTTCGCGCAATCCTACCTCGCGGGCGACTGGTCGTCGCCTGATCTTGGCGCGTTGATGCGGCTTGGCCTGTGCAACGCCGATGCGCTCAAGCGCTCGTGGTGGCGGCGCCGGCCGCGCCCGCTGGACCGGCTTTGGCATGCCCTCAACCGCAATACCAGGCGGGGCAGCCGGCGCAACATCGCCGCTCACTACGATCTCGGTAATGAATTCTACGCGCACTGGCTCGACACCGGCATGAGCTATTCGGCGGCGCTGTTTGCGACCGGCGCCGAGACGCTGGAGGAGGCGCAGAACGCCAAGCTCGACCGCGTGTTCGATCTCCTGGAAGCGACCGACGGACAGCGGGTGCTTGAAATCGGCTGCGGCTGGGGCGGCTTGGCCGAACGGATCATCGAGCGCTTCGGCTGCCATCTGACCGGCCTGACGCTGTCGGAGCGGCAGCTCGCGTTCGCACGCCGGCGGTTGCGCGAGCGCGGCCTTGCGCAAAGGAGCGACATTCGTCTGCAGGACTACCGCGACGTGGGCGAGACCTATGACCGTGTGGTCTCGATCGAGATGCTCGAGGCGGTCGGCGAAGCCTATTGGCCCACCTACTTCCGCAAGCTCCACGCTACGCTGCGGCCGGGCGGGATCGCGGTGCTGCAGGTCATCACCATCGACGAGGCTCGGTTCGAGGGCTACCGGCGGCGACCGGATTTCATTCAGCAGTTCATCTTCCCGGGCGGCATGCTGCCGACGGCAGCGATCATGGAGCGGGAGATCGCCGCGGCCGGCCTGCAACTGGTGACGAGCGAGTTTTTCGGCCAGGGCTATGCGCGCACGCTGGTGGAATGGCAGCGGCGCTTTCAGCGGGCGTGGCCTGCCATCGCGGCATTGGGATTCGACGAGCGCTTCAAGCGAATGTGGGAGTATTATCTCTCATATTGCCAGGCCGGCTTCGAGGCCGGAACCGTGAATGTCGGCCTCTACAAGCTCACGCGAGCGGCGAGCTCATAGGTCAGGCGTGGCCGCGCAGGTCGTCGCGCGAAACGTGCGTCAGCTTGGCGTGACGCGCTGCGCCACCTCGTTGCGGCGCAGAAACGGAATGGTGAAGGGCGGGTCGTAGAATAGCGTAAAGGTTTGTCCCGCCGGTCGCCAGGACGAGGCCGACAGCACGCGACCGAGCTCTGCCTTGTAGCGTTCAATGACGGGCGCTCGCCCCAATCCGCTGAAGGTGACCACAGCAAGGGTCTCCGGCGGCACGTCGACAATCGTGACGCGGGGGTCGTCCGGCTTGGGCGCGGAGTCGACGGTGATGGATGCCGGCAGGAAGAAGCGCATGGTGACGCGCCCTGCAGCCGTGACGTTGGTTTCGACCGGGGCGGTCATGCTGATCTGTTGCGCGGCGCCGGTCTCCACGGGAGACGTCATGGCGATGTCAACCTTCCCGCGGTTTCCTCCGAAGATGTAGTTTGCAAGGATAAAGAATGCTTCGTTGCGTGCTTTGCTCTCGTTCGCGGCGGTCACCGTCGTCTCTGCGGCCAGGCGCGGACCATAGCGGCGAATTTCAACTTTGTTCTCCAACCGCTCGATCACGTCGTATTTTGGCTGCTCGTATTGCGAGCGGATCCCGAATACGGCTAGCCCAGCTTCCAGTACCGTGAGAATGCGACTGGGCATGGCGGTGCTCCGATATGAACATTGCGCAGGATTCGGTGATCGCGAGCAGTCGGCGGCGCGCCCGATGCGGCTCGCTTACAACCATCCTGCTCTATCAACGATCTTGATGCGGTCTTGGATCACCGTCGGCCGGCTGCCGTTGCGCAAAGCGGCGTGAGCGGCAGCAGGCAACTTGCGTGCCTGCGCGATCAGGGCCGACGTGGTAGGCGCGCGTCGACGGTGTCGGGCGGCCGCGCACGCAGATATTTCAACGGTTTGTTTGATCTCCCCACATTCGGCCACCGGCTGTGACAAAATTTGAACAACATGGAGCAAAATTATCTTGACCGTTGCATTTAGGGGGACGGCAAGCACATGTGGCTCGTTATTTTTTCTTTGACACTCGTGGTATCAGTCAGCGCATGCGCTGCGGCGGTACTCATGCAGTTCGATGAGCCGCACGAACAGTCCGAAATATGAGTTGGCGTTGAGTCCTGTCGGGGAGGGGCTCTCTCCGTTTGGACCTCGCGCTTGGACAATGCAGCGTCTCCACAAGACGGCACGCCGCCCCATTCCTGAGTAGCGCATCGACTTCGGCTCCAGCTACTATTGTGATCTTCTCGTCCGAGCGGCGGCAAGGGAAGGCGCGATAGAGGCTAGGGACTTGGTCGGACGGCTGTCAGCTCTCCATCTGGTGCTGCTGGTCTGTGCGGCCCAGGTTCTGGTCCAGATCGGCGCGTTCGTCTGGCCCGCGCTGCTGCCGGACCTGGTGGGGCGTTGGGGGCTCAGCTATGGCGAAGCCGGATGGATCACCGGCATCTTCTACGCCGCCTATATCGTCGCCGTGCCGGTGCTCGTCACGCTCACCGACCGCATCGACGGCAAGCTGGTTTATCTGTTCGGCGCGGCTGCGACGGTGCTCGGGCATGTGCTGTTTGCGCTGGTCGCGGATGGGTTCTGGCCCGCGCTGGTTGCGCGCGCGCTGACCGGTATCGGCTGGGCCGGCACCTATATGACCGGCCTCAAGCTGCTCGCCGACAAGGTCGACGCGTCGCTGATGTCGCGGGCCGCCGCCGGGCACGCCGCCTCGATCGGAATCTCGGGCGCGCTCTCGTTCGCGTGCGCGGCGCTGATGGCAGACTTGGCCGGCTGGCCGACGGCCTTCCTGGCGGCGGGCATCAGCGCGGCGCTTGCATTCGCGCTCATCGCGCTGGCGGTACCGGGCCAGGCCGCTCCGCCTCGTGCGCCCGGCCAGGCGCTGTTCGATTTCCGGCCGGTGCTGCGCAACCGGTCGGCGATGGCCTATGCGATCGCCTATTGCATTCACACCTTGGAGATGAGCGCGCTGCGCGGCTGGGGCGTCGCGTTCCTCGGCTTCGTGGCGCTGCAGAGTGGTGCGTCCGCGACGATCATGTCGCCAACGATGGCGTTGACGCTGCTCGGCCTCCTCGGAACGCTGGCGAGCGTGCTCGGCAACGAAGCCGCGATCCGGCTCGGCCGCCGCAGGCTCATCACGCTGGCGATGCTGGCCTCGGCGGTGTGCGCGGTCGCTCTGGGCTTTGCGGGCGCGCGCTCCTACCCGCTGGCGTTCGCCCTGATCGTGCTCTATGGGCCGATCGTCTGGCTCGACTCCTCCTCGCTGACGGCCGGCACGGCGGGCAGCGCCGAGCCGTCACGCCGCGGCGCGACGCTGGCGGTGCATTCGATGCTGGGATATATCGGCGGCTTCATCGGGCCGCTCATGGTCGGCTTTGTGCTCGACCTGCAGGGCGGAATGTCGGCGCCGGCGTGGGCTGCGGCGTTTTCGCTGATCGCCGCGCTCATGCTCATGGCGCTCGCCGCGTTCCTGCTGATGCGGCCACGTGCGCTCGCCGGCGATCGCAGCTGACCGTCTGTCACACCTCTTCCGGGATGTTCACCCGGCCGGCGTCGATGAACAAGTCCTCGAGCGGGCGTTCCTGGCGCACGATTCCCTGCTGCGCGCAGTAGCGCTGCAGCGTCACGAGGTTGGTGCGGTTCTTCGGCGTCAGCCCGAATTCCCAGGGGTCGGGGCCGAGGACCGCGATCTGCTCCTCGAGCGCGTTGCGCACCCAGGCGAGCGCGACGTTGCGCGGATTGAGGATGCGCTTGTAGGCGATCTCCTTCGCCTGGTTGAACGCCTTCATCAGCGTGTTCGGCACCCAGGGGTGGCGCTCGACCAGCTCGCGCTTGATCAGCGTCACGTGCATGATCGGGAAGATGCCGGTCTTCTTGTAGTAGGCGATCTCTTCCTCCTTGTTGTGCTCGAACAGGCGCGTGATGCGCGGATCGCCGGCGAGGAACGCGTGCGGCAGGTCGGGCGAGAGGAGGCCATCAAGCCCGCCGTCGAGCATCAGCTTCTCGGCGCGCACGCCGTCCGTCACGCGCTCGTAGCGCAAGCCCGCGGGCGGGGTAAATTGGACCGCGTCCTCGCGCTCGACGAACCAGGTGATGTCGCGATGCGGCGCGCCGTAGTGCTCCTCGAGTATTCCGCGCATCCAGACATTGCCGGCGGCGAGAAAGGTCGGCCCGCCGAGCCGCTTGCCGCGCAAGTCGGGCGGCGATGCGATTCCCTTCCCCGGATTGACGAACACGAAGCCGTGGCGGAAGCGCCGATGCAGGAACACCGGCAGGGCGAGCCACGGATAGTCGCGGTCGCGCGCCGCCAGATAGGCGGCGGCGTTGAACTCGCACAGGTCGAATTCCTGGCCATGGCCCATGCGGTGATGGCGTTCGCCCGAGCCCATGCCGGAGAGCACGACCAGGTCGATGCCGTCCGGCTTGACCGTTCCGTCGGCGAGCGGGCGGACGAAGTCATAGCCGCCGGCGGCGAAGTTGAGTTGCAGTCGCATCAATCGTCCATCCTTGGTGCTCAAGCCGTAGCACGTCGGGCGCCCAGAAAGGGCTTGAGACGGGCGCAATTTAATTCCATGTTGCACCCCGTGGAAACGGAGGAGTGCATTTTCATGAGAGCCTTGAAGTGGGGCCTGTCGGTCGCGTGTCTTGCGCTGGGTTTGACCTTCGTCGGCCCCAGCGAGGCTCAGCAGGGCACGTTCACGTTGCGGGTGTGCAACAACACCGCGGATTCGGCGATGCTCGCGATCATCCACCGGGCCGGTGTGAACGACCGCCGTTTCATCGTGAAGGGCTGGTTCAGGCTTGAGGGCGGCTGCGACGAGGCCGTGGGCTTCCCGAAGGGCTACTTCTATTTCTTTGCCTTCGTGCCCGGGAAAGACGCTTTCTGGGGCGGCGACAGGGCCAATACCTGCGTCAGCACCCGAGGCAATTTCGAGCGCGTTGCCACGCCGAACTACTCCTGCCGCGATGGCGAGGTGCTGGTGCCGTTCGCCGAGATCCAGGTCACGCAGGACGTCCACACGATCAATCTCAATTGATCCGGGGGCTTTTCGTCCAACCGGCGAGATAGGGTTAACGACCAAGGGCGGGCTCGGCAGACCGGGCCCGCCCAAAACATGAAATGATCAAGGGCGAGTCCGGTATCCCGGGCTCGCCCATAATGGTCGAAATAATCAAGGGCGCGCCCGGTCTGCCGAGCCCGCCCTTTTGGCTATTCGCAAAGGCGGTTTACTTCACAGGCAGGTTCGGCGCGGCGCCGGATGACAGCGAGAGCGGCCGTGCGGCCTTCTGGCCTTGCTGCTGGCCTTCCTGCGAGGTCGCCGTCCGCTTGGTCCCGAGCTGCACCGATGGGGTCGGCACGACGCCGGACGAGACCGGGGCGGTTTCGGGTGCCATTTTAGCGTTCAGCAGCGACTGGTCCTGCGCGTAGGTCGGCGCGACGGTGACGGAAGCAGCGCCAATGGCAGCCAGCGCTGCCATCATCATACGACGATTCATTTCAAAGCTCCTGTTCCAGGTCGGTTGTCGTGTCGCCCACGCTCACGCGACCGTAGCATCCGTCGGTGGTCGCATATACTACATAATTTTCCAGATGCGAAAAGGGTACGTCCAGATTGTGGCCCAGGGCCGGCTTACGACAATTTAATCCCGATTTTGGGGCGTTCTGCAGCCCGCCATAACAACTGGCTCGACGCAGAAGGCAAAGAGAAAGGGCATCGCCTCATCTGCAGGCCGCGTGGCGTTCATGGCTGGTTCAATCAGTCGCTGCAGTACCCTTGTTGACGCAAAAGCGCGAGAAAGACACCATCGCGCTGCTCTCGGCGATCTCGGGAATGTCGGATTGGACAGGAGAACATCATGACGGACAGGGACCAGCCGTCGGGCATGGAGCGGCGGGCATTTTTGGGGGGCGCAGCCTTGGCGGGCGTGGCGTCTGTGCTTACACCGCGCGTGGCCCTGGGCCAAGCGTCGGCCTCGGCCACCGCGCCAGGCGTCGCGATCGAGGCGCGTGCGGCCGAACACCTGGTCGGCAGCGCCGTCAACTATGCCTACGCGGTTAAGGCCGGGCCATTCGTGTTCCTCAACGGGCACGAGGGCTACGATTTCGAGGCGGGCGTCGTCCCTGCGGTCGCAGGTGCGCCAGGTTTCCCCGACTACGGCAGGCCTGGCTTGCGCCGCGAGGCGGATTTCATATTCGAGCGCATGGGGCAGATTTTGAAGTCGTTCGGCACCGACTTCGCGCATAGCATTCGCCTCGACCAATACTACATGGAAGCAAACGCGGTGCGCGCCTATCACCTGGCGCGCTTTGCCGCGCTTGGAAAATACATTCCACCCAGCACCTCGATCCTCACCGAAGGTTGCTTCGGCGGAAAGAGCAATATGTCGACGTCGCTGGTCGCGGTCGTGCCCGACCCTCAATGGGAGATCAAAGGGGTCTATCCCGAAGGCGCACGCGTCTCGACCTTCTCAGGCTACGCGCCCGCGGTGGCGGTGAACGATTTTGTCTTCACGGCAGGAACGGGCCCCGACGAAAAGGACATGCTCGATACCAATCCGCCGCTCGGGCCACACCGTCGCTGGGGGTCCCAGCTGCCTATTCGGCGCCAGGCCGAATCCGCTCTGAAACGGATCGAGGGGACGCTGAAAGCGGCGGGGACAAGCCTCGCCAATTGCCTCAAGGCACAGGTCCATATCGCTGGTGAGGAGAATTTTCCGGATTTCCTGGATGTCTGGAACGAGCATGTCGGCGCCTCGCCCGCTGCTCTCACCCTGACGCCGGCCAAGGGCTTCGCATCGCTCGAGATGATTCTCGAAATCAGCTATATCCTCTTGAAGGACGACTCTCGCCGCAAGAAGGAGATCTTGCGCGCAGACATCCCGGAGATGGCGTCATATTCGCCGGCTGTCCGCGCAGGCGAATTGCTCTTTAGCCCGGGCCTGCTACCGGTGACTCGCGATGGAACGGTGGCTGGTTTGGCGCAAGGCAACCATTTCCAAGGTCTGAGCCTGCGGAGCCAACTCCAGGCGAATACGATCTACGACCATGCCGAAGCGATCGCGAAAGCGGCTGGCACGAGCATGCGAAACGTGGTCCGCATCGATTATTGGGTGAGCGACATTCGCGAGTTCCCAGGCGTCGCGCTGGCATGGGCCGGACGCTACGGCAAGGCGCCGCACCCCTTTGCCTGTGTCGTCACTCCCAAGCTGCCCGCTCCAGGCAGCACCGTCATGGCGGATTTCTGGTTCTACACTGGCTGAAGGAACTGCGGCCCAGCCGCAACGTACGGCATTGTGTTTGGCGTCCACGGCAGGACTCGAACCTGCGACCTGCGGATTAGAAATCCGCTGCTCTTCCGGCTGAGCTACGTGGACGCTGTGCCGTTGTGACGGGCATTCATTCGTCCTGCGCCTGCTCGCAATTCTTAAAGCTGGCGACCGGCGACTCTTTGGAGAACGCCAGCATATGGATCGCGTGGCCATGCCGCAAGCCGCCCCAGGTCGTGAGATTGGCCGCGGAGCTTGGTGGTCACCGCCACATCAGCCCGCGCGCGCGCACCGCGGTGTCGCCGAAATCGGAAAACACGCCGTCGACGCCGAGCCTGAAGAACTGGAGATACTCCCTGACCGGGTCGAGGGCGTAGTCGGCGGCAAGGAACTCGGGCTCGTCGCGGAACGTATAAGGGTGCACGACCAGCCCCGCCTTGTGGGCGTCGGCGACCAAACTCGTCGGCGCCAGCAGCGCCTTGTCGGCGCCTTGCGGCACGATGCTGCGCTTGAACGGGCCGATCCCATTGGCATAAGCCGCGATCGCGGCGAGCCCGGCCGGCGTCATGAGGTCGCCATAGGTGCGCCGATCGCCCGTCACGATGAAATCGTAGGGCTGCTGGCTGGCCTCCTCCATCAGTTGGACCAAGCGGACCTTGGTGAGCTTGCTCAGGTCCTTGAGGTTCGCAACCTCGAACGACTGGATGAAGACCGGCGCATTGGCGTCGTTGTAGCCGTTCGCCGCAAGCACCTTGATCAGAGGCTGCTCGAGCGCGAGCCCGATCAAGCGGAAATAGCTCGGGTGCTTGGTCTCGGGGTAGATGCCGATCACACGGCCGGTGTCCTGGCTGCGGCGCTTGGCGAGATCGATCACCTCCTGCAGGGTCGGGATCTCGTAGACGCCGTTCCAACCCTGGTTGCGGCGGGGCAGCCGTTCCTTGGCGCGCAGCGTCTTGATCTCCGCCAGGGTGAAGTCCTCGGTGAAGTAGCCGTCGATCCGCTTGCCGTCGATCGTCTTGCTGGCGCGGCGCGCGGGAAACTTCTGCGCCACGTCGGTCGTGCCGGAGATGTCGTTCTCGTGGCGCGCGATCAGCACGCCGTCCTTGGTGGACACCAGATCGGGCTCGATGAAATCGACGCCATAGTCGATGGCGAGGCTGTACGACGCGAGCGTGTGCTCGGGCCGGTGGCCGGCAGCGCCGCGATGCCCGATCACCAGCGGCGGGCCGCCACTCAGGGTTGGATGTCGCGCCTGCATGGTCTGCGCGCCCGCGCCGAGCGCCACAATGAATGTGCCATAGAGGATCGCAACCGGCAGCAGTCGGAGCAAGCCTGTCATGATGGTTCTCCTGATCGTTCCTCGCACAGGGTGTGTCGGCAGATAGCATTGCACATGCCGGCTTGCCGCATTGGCAGATCAACGGTGACGCTGTCGTGACGGCTCGAAGTTAAAGAGTGACGTGATTTCAAAGGGCTAGGGCGGGAGGCGAATGCAGCTTCAAGGGTCTTGCTGACGCGCATGCAACCGCCTCGGCTGTGGACAGGCCCGCCAACTCAACACGACGCTGATGCTTTGCCCGCCGGAAGTCATTACCTCGACATGATTGCAGGTTCAGCATTGTGGAACATCCCGCGCGGCGGTCGGGCCGGCGGGGAGGGAGGTCCAGTCATGATCGCGTTTGCCCGCGCCGGCATCGTTGCCGCGCTCGTCGCTCTATTGTCGCTGTCATTGTCGGTGTCGCTCACGGTCGCGGCGTCCGCCCAGAAGGCGTTCCAGCGCGACGACCTCGCGGATGCGGCGGTCAAGCTTGAGGCGCAGATCAAGGCGGAAGCCGGCGCTGTGAGCAAGCCTCTCGCCCAGTTGCGGCGCGAGGCCGACGCGGCGTTTGCGCGCAGCGACTTCCGCAGCGGCCTGCAGCTCCTTGGCCAGATCGCCACCGTTGCGCCGGAGGACGGCGGCAACTGGCTGCGCCTCGCCAAGACGGTGCTGCAGATCAGGCCCGGCAACGAGCGTGAGCGCACGACCTTGCTCGAGCGCGCGGCGACCGCCGCCTATATCGGCTATCTGCGTACGCGCGAGCCGTCCGAGGAGGCCGAGGCGCTGCTGGTGATCTCGCGCAGCTATGCCGATCGCCAGCTCTGGCGCCCGGCGCTCGACGCCATGCGCATCTCGCTCGACCTCCGCGAGGTCGCCGACGTCCGCCTGCAATACGAGCGCATGCGCGACGACCATGGTTTCCGGCTGCTCGATTATTCGATCGACGCGGACGCGGCGTCGCCGCGCGCCTGCTTCCAGTTCTCCGAGGACCTGCCCGGGCGGCGCACCGACCTGTCGCCGTTCGTCGCGGTCGGCGGCCAAGACCGCCCGGCGCTCTCGGTCGACAAGCGGCAGATCTGCGTGGAAGGTCTCAAGCACGGCGAGCGCTACAACATCACGCTGCGCGCGGGCATTCCCTCGACCGTCAACGAGACGCTGTCGAAGAGCGCAGAGTTCAATGTCTATGTGCGCGACCGCAAGCCGTCGGTGCGCTTCTCAAGCCGCGCCTATGTGCTGCCGCGTACCGGCCAGCGCGGCATCCCGGTGGTCAGCGTCAACACCAAGGCGGTGGCGGTCGAGATCTACCGCATCGGTGACCGCAGCCTGTTGAACACCGTGATCGGCAGCGACTTCCAGCGCTCGCTCGACCGCTTCGACATCGGTCGGCTCACCGAGGAGCGCGGCACGCAGGTGTGGAAGGGCGAGCTCACGGTCGAGCAGACGCTCAACGCCGACGTGACCACCGCCTTCCCGGTCGGCGAAGCGATCGGCAACGCGGCGCCCGGCGTCTATGTGATGGTGGCGAATGCCGCGGGCGCGACCGGCAACGAATTCGACCAGATGGCGACCCAGTGGTTCATTGTCTCCGATCTCGGGATGACCGCGTTCTCCGGCAATGACGGCGTGCATGCCTTCGTGCATTCGCTGGAGACCACGCAGGCCCGCGGCGCAGTCGAGGTGCGCCTGCTCGCTCGCAACAACGAGGTGCTGTCGACCAAGCGCACCGACGACGCCGGCCACGCCGCGTTCGAAGCCAATCTCACGCGCGGCGAAGGCTCGCTGGCGCCGGCGTTGCTGATCGCGACCGACGCGCGCGGCGACTACGCCTTCCTGAGCCTCAAGTCGCCGGCCTTCGACCTCACCGACCGCGGCGTCGCCGGCCGCGTGGCGCCGGCCGGGCTCGACGCGTTCGTCTATGCCGAGCGCGGCGTCTACCGCTCCGGCGAGACCGTCCATCTCACGGCGTTGTTGCGCGACGCGCAGGGCGTAGCCGCGACCGGCGTTCCGCTGACGCTCCTGGTCGAGCGCCCGGACGGCGTCGAATATCGCCGCTCCATCATCGCCGATCAGGGCCTGGGCGGGCGCGCGCTCGATGTGCCGCTGGTCGCGTCCGCGCCGACCGGCACCTGGCGGGTGCGCGCCTTCACCGATCCCAAGCGTCCGGCGGTCGGCGAAGCAACCTTCATGGTGGAAGACTATGTGCCGGACCGGCTCGAGTTCGATCTGGCCACGAGCGCCAAGAGCGTGTCGGCGTCGGCTCCGGCCGAGATCACGCTCGACGGCCGCTATCTCTACGGCGCGCCGGCCGCTAGCCTCGACCTCGAAGGCGAGGTCGTGATCGGGCCGGCCAGCGAGCGGGCAGGTTTCCCGCGCTATGCGTTCGGCCTCGGCGACGAAAAGGTCGAGAAGACCCGCCAGCCGCTCGACAGCATCGGCAGCACCGATGGCAACGGCAAAGCGAAGTTCAATCTCGCGATCGAGAAGCTGCCGGCCGCAACCCGCCCGCTCGAAGCGCAGCTCACCGTGCGCATGGCGGAAGCGGGCGGCCGCGCGGTCGAGCGCAAGCTCGTCCTGCCGGTGACGCCGTCCGGCCCGATGATCGGCGTCAAGCCGCTGTTCTCCGGCCGCTCGCTTGGCGAGAACGAGAACGCCACCTTTGACGTGATTGTCGCCGCGCCCGACGGCACCTCGCTCGCGCGCAGCGGGCTGCGCTACGAGCTGCTCAAGGTCGAGACGCGCTATCAGTGGTATCGGCGCGACAGCTCCTGGGACTTCGAGCCGATCAAGCTCACTCGCCGCATCGCCGATGGCACCATCAACGTGGCGGCCGACACGCCGGCACGGATCTCGGTGCCGGTGCCGTGGGGCCGTTATCGTCTCGAAGTGACCGGCAGCGACGGCACCCTCACGACGGTGGGCTTCGACGCCGGCTTCTATGCCGAGGCGAGCGCTGATACGCCCGACCTGCTCGAGATCGCGCTCGACAAGCCTGAATACGCGCCCGGCGACACCATGACGGTGGCGGTGACCGCGCGCACGGCCGGTAAGGTGACCCTCGACATCATCGGCGATCGGCTGATCACCAGCCGCAGCCAGGATGTGCAGGCCGGCACCGCGCGCCTGACTGTTCCGGTCGGCAACAACTGGAGCACCGGGGCCTATGTGGTGGCGACGCTGCGCCGCCCGCTCGACACGCGTGCCGAGCGCATGCCCGGCCGCGCCATCGGGGTGCAGTGGTTCGCGGTCGGCCGGCAGGCGCGCACGCTTGCGGTCGACATGCCGCTGCCGCAGCTGCAGCGCCCGAGCTCGACGCTGCGTGTGCCGCTCAAGATCGGCGGGCTTGCCGCCGGCGAGGAGGCGCGCGTCGTCGTCGCCGCGGTCGATGTCGGCATTCTCAACCTCACCAACTACAAGCCGCCGGCGCCCGATGACTACTATTTGGGCCAGCGGCGGCTCGCCGCCGATGTCCGCGACCTCTACGGCCAGCTCATCGACGGCATGCAGGGCACGCGCGGGCAGATCAAGTCGGGTGGCGATACGGCTGCCGCCGAGCTGCAGGGCAGCCCGCCCGCACAGAAGCCGCTCGCGCTCTATTCCGGCCTGGTGTCGGTACGCGCCGACGGCACCGCCGACGTGACCTTCGAGATCCCGGACTTCGCCGGCACCGCGCGCGTGATGGCAATCGCCTGGTCCAAGGATAAAGTCGGCCACGCGGTGCGCGATGTCGTGATTCGCGACCAGGTGGTGCTGACCGCGACGCTGCCGCGCTTCCTGCTCAACGGCGATCGCGCGACCATGCACCTCGACCTCGACAACGTCGACGGCGGCGCCGGCGACTATCGCGTCGACGTGCGCAGCGAAGGCATCAATGTCGTCGGCAACGCCGCGCCGCAGACGCTGCGGCTCAATGCCAAGCAGCGCAGCGCGGTGACGGTGCCGCTCACCGCGGCCGGTGCCGGGATCGCTAATGTGACGGTGCGCGTGAGCGGACCGGCAGGCTTTGCGCTCGAGCGCAGCTATGCGCTCGGAGTGAAGCCGGCGACACAAGTGATCGCGCGCCGCACCGTGCGGCCGCTCGCCCGCGGCGAGCGCCTCACCTTGTCGAACGACCTGTTCGCCGACCTGGTGCCGGGAACCGGGAGCGCTGCGCTCTCGGTCGGGCTCTCGACCGCGCTCGACGCGGCGGCGCTGCTCTCGGCGCTCGACCGCTATCCGTTCGGCTGTTCCGAGCAGATCACCAGCCGCGCCATGCCGCTTCTCTATGTGAACGAGCTGGCGAGCGAAGCGCAACTGTCGCTCGACACCGCGATCGACCAGCGCATCCGCGAGTCGATCGATCGACTGCTCGCGCGGCAGGGCTCGAACGGCTCGTTCGGGCTTTGGTCGACAGGCGGCGACGACGTCTGGCTTGACGCCTATGTGGGCGACTTCCTCACCCGCGCGCGCGAGCGTGGCTTCGTGGTGCCCGATGGCGCCTTCAAGCTCGCGCTCGACCGGCTCAAGAACTACACTGGCAACGCCGAGGAGCCGAGCCGGAACGGCGGCCGCGCGCTCGCCTACGCGCTCTATGTGCTCGCGCGTAACGGCGCGGCGCCGCTCGGCGACCTGCGCTACTACGCCGACACCAAGCTCGACGACTTCGCGACCACCATTGCCAAGGCGCAGCTGGCTGCTGCCCTTGGCATGCTCGGCGACCGCGTGCGAGCCGAGCGCGTGTTCACCGCGGCGCTGACCTCGCTCGCGGGCGAGCCCGTGCTGGAATATGGCCGCATCGACTACGGCTCGAGCCTGCGCGACGCGGCTGCCCTGGTGACGCTCGCTTCGGAAGGTGGTGTGCAGCGTCCGATGATCATCAACGCGGTCGAGCGGGTCGAGGTGGCGCGCAATCTCACGCCCTACATCTCGACCCAGGAGCAGGCCTGGCTGGTGCTGGCGGCGCGCGCGCTCGCCAAGGAGGCGACCGGCATCACGTTGAGCGTGGCGGGCGCCTCCGGCACCGACAACGTGCAGGGCACGCTCAACCGCTCCTATCGCCAGACGAGCCTCGGTGCCGGTGCGGTGACCGTCACCAACACGGGTGACTCGACGGTGCGCGCGGTGCTCACGGTGAGCGGCGCGCCGACCATGCCGGAGCCTGCGGCCGAGCGCGGCTTCAAGATCGAGCGGCTCTATTACACGCTCGATGGCAAGCCCGCTGACCCCGCGCGCGCGCGGCAGAACGACCGCTTCGCGGTAGTGCTCAAGATCACCGAGCCGCAACCGCAGTTCGGACGGGTGATCGTCGTCGACCACCTGCCGGCGGGCTTCGAGATCGACAACCCGCGGCTGGTGTCCTCGGGCGAGACCGGCACGCTCGGCTGGATCGAGAATGCGGTCGAGCCGGCGAACGCCGAGTTCCGCGACGATCGCTTCGCTGCCGCGTTCAATCGCAAGGGCGGTGACGGCGCCGTGTTCGCGGTCGCCTATGTGGTGCGTGCGGTCTCGCCCGGCCGCTACGTGCATCCGCAGGCCTATGTGGAGGACATGTACCGGCCCGACCGCTTCGGCCGCACCGGCACCGGCACGGTCGAGGTGACGGCGGCCCGATGAGCGACGTTGGCTCAGCAACAGGGGCCACCCCCCTCCCTGTCCCTCCCCCACAAGGGGGGAGGGAACGACGTGGCGCTGCTCGTCGCACATCGACCTTTGTGATCGCATGTACTGCTCTGGTGCTTGGCCTCTTTGCTTCCGCTACCTGGTGGACCCTCTCCCTCGGCCCGGCGCCGCGCGGGGAGGAGCTTAGCTATTCGACCATGGTGGTCGACCGCGACGGCCGGCTGCTGCGGCCCTACACCACGCCGGAAGGGCGCTGGCGGCTTAAGGCGACGCGCGCCGATGTCGATCCGCGCTTCTTCGCCATCCTGCTCGCCTATGAGGACAAGCGCTACGCGCAGCATGCCGGCGTTGATGTGCTCGCGCTTGGCCGCGCGCTCTCGCAGCTCGTCCTGAACGGCCGCATCGTCTCGGGCGCGTCCACCATCAGCATGCAGGTGGCGCGTCTGCTCGAGCCGCGCAACGAGCGCTCGTTCACCGCCAAGCTGCGCCAGGTCGTGCGCGCGATCGAGCTTGAGCGCGCGCTCGGGAAAGACGAGATCCTGGCGCTCTATCTCAGCTTCGCGCCCTATGGCGGCAATCTCGAAGGCATCCGCGCCGCCTCGCTCGCCTATTTCGGCAAGGAGCCGCGGCGCCTCAATCTCGCGGAATCCGCGCTGCTCGTCGCGCTGCCGCAGTCGCCCGAATTGCGCCGGCCCGACCGCTCGGTCGAGGCCGCGCGCAATGCGCGCGACCGCGTGCTCGATCGCATCGCGGCCGCCGGCATCGTGCCGCTCGACGAGGTCGAGCGGGCGCGGCTCGAGCCGGTGCCGGCCGGACGCAAGCCAATGCCGATGCTGGCGCCGCACGCCGCCGACGCGGTGATCGCGGCGGCGCCCGAGCGCGGCATTCATCGCCTCACGCTCGACGCCACGCTGCAGAAGAGCCTCGAAGACCTGGCGCGCGACCGCGCCCGCGCGCTCGGGCCGATGATCTCGATCGCGATCCTGGCGCTCGATCACGCCAGCGGCGAGATCCTCGCGCGCGTTGCCTCGGCGGACTATTTCGATGCCACGCGCGCGGGCCAGGTCGACATGACACAGGCGCTGCGCTCGCCCGGCTCGACGCTCAAGCCCTTCATCTATGGCCTCGGCATCGAGGATGGGCTCATCCATCCCGAAACCCTGATCGAGGATAGGCCGGTGCGCTACGGCAGCTATGCGCCGGAAAATTTCGACCTGAGCTTCCAGGGCACGGTGACGGTGCGCAAGGCGCTGCAGCTCTCGTTGAACGTGCCGGCGGTCGCGGTGCTCGACAAGGTCGGCGCCAGCCGCTTCACGGCGCGGCTCGAGCAGGCCGGCGGCGCGCTGGTGCTGCCGAAGGGCGAGGTGCCGGGCCTTGCGATGGGGCTTGGCGGCGTCGGCGTGCGGCTTTCCGATCTGGTTGCGCTCTATGGCGGACTTGCGCGGCTCGGCACCACCATCAAGCCAAGCGAGCACCCTGCCGGCGAGACGCCGATAGAGCCGCCACGCCGGCTGCTGGAACCGGCGGCCGCCTGGCAGGTCGCCAACGTGCTGATCGGCACGCCGCCGCCCGACAACGCCGCCGGTGGCCGTATCGCGTTCAAGACCGGCACCTCCTATGGCTATCGTGACGCCTGGGCGGTCGGCTTCGATGGCAAGCGCACGATCGGGGTGTGGGTCGGCCGGCCCGACGGTGCGCCGGTGCCGGGCCTCAACGGGCGTGTCGCCGCCGCGCCGATCCTGTTCGACGCCTTTGCGCGCACCGGCAAGCTGCCGCAGAGTCTGCCGCCGGCGCCGAAAGGAACTCTGGTCGCGACCAACGCGAAATTGCCGCCGCCGCTGCAGCGCTTCCGCGGCAGCGGCGAGGGTGCCGAGGCGGCGCTGCGCATCATGTTTCCGCCCAACGGCGCGCGGCTGGAGCTCGCGAGCGGCGACGACGGCAAGCCCGAGCCGATCGCGCTCAAGGTCGCGGGCGGTACCGGGGCGCTTACCGTGCTGGTCAACGGCATGCCGCTCCTGGAGGCGGGCGCGGGCCGCCGCACGCTGTTCTTCGCGCCGGAAGGGCCCGGTTTCGTACGGCTGACCGTGATCGACGGCGCCGGCGCGACCGACAGCGTGATGGTGCGGTTGCAGTAATCTGCGCTAAGATTTCTGTGGCTACCGTAATTGACTCGGCTGTTTTCTGTAGCTACAAAAATTATGACGACGTGGAATGAAGCGAAGCGGCGCCGCAATCTTGCGAAGCATGGCGTTGATCTTGCTATTGGGGAGCGTTTCGATTTTGTGACGGCGATCATCATCGAAGATGACAGCGAAGCCTATGGAGAGCGACGCGACGTGGCGATCGGTTGGATCGATGATGCGCTCTACGTCTATGTGTACACGCTGAGGGGTAACGAGGATCACGCAATCAGTCTCCGCAAGGCCAACCCGAAAGAGCGACGCTGGTATGCCGAAGCAAACTGACCGATTGACCCCGCAAGAGCTGAAGGAAATTGCGCGGCTGCGGGCCAAGGCGAGAAAGCGGGCACG
>Ga0209798_10000193_pt1 | contig 34680 bp, 33 predicted proteins | sample DOMMetBare3Fresh_FD_187475 | JGI IMG/M metagenome (GOLD analysis project Ga0209798, IMG submission 187475) | Wetland sediment microbial communities from St. Louis River estuary, USA, under dissolved organic matter induced mercury methylation -... | ecosystem: Environmental > Aquatic >... | reverse complement strand
CTACCTCTTCGGCGAGTGGGGCTACCTCGTGCTCAGCCTCGTCGCGAAGAGCCTGCTGGCCTGGCAGGTGTTCGCGAACACGCTGCTCGACTGAGCAGCGGATCGTCTCCGGTGCGGCGCCGCGTCGTCCGCTCGCCCCGGCGTCCCGGGGGAATCCCCCAACGCGAGCGATTCACGACGGCGCCCCGGCTTCGTATGCTTCTAGCGACGATTGGTTGCGCCTCGGAGAGGCTGAGGGCGCAGTGAGCGGGGGCTAGAGGGGGACGCCGAATGGCAATCTCCGAGTCGGGTCGCAGGGTGCGAATCCTCGGGCGGGGTGTGCGCGAGATCGACCGGCAGCTTCTGTACTCGGCTGCGTGGCTCGACGACCCGCGTCCCGGCACCGAGTTGAGGGCGCGCGTGCGCGTGCTCGATCCCGCGTGCAGGGCCTGGGTGGCGCAGAGCTCCTGCCGGGAGCCCAGCCGCAGCGGCAACGCGATCACCTGAGCGGCCGTTGGTGGGGGGTGCCGGGCTTGCGTGCTGCGGCTCTCGCCTGACCAGGCGCGGGAAGGAGTCGACCGGGCCGGATGATCCACTCCCCCGTGCAGCACCGGCCCGCTCCAACCGTTTATCTACGACGCGCGGCCGCCGCTTCCTCCCCGGGCCCGTGCAACCGTGACTGCCCGCAGCCCACCGGAGTACCGCAAGCGACACATCCTCGAAGCGGGCGAAGGGACTCGAACCCTCGACCTACGGCTTGGGAAGCCGACGCTCTACCAACTGAGCTACGCCCGCGCGGCAGGGATTCTAGCGGCGCGCTCACGGAACCTTCACAGGCGATCCCTAGACTCGCGGCGTGGGACGCCTCCCTCTCGCCGTCGTCGTCGTCGCCGTCGTCCTCACCGCCTCCGTGGCGGGCGCGTCGGCCCGGGGCACGGCCGACCCGGACGTCTTCTCCGGGCTTGCGACCTGGGTCGACGTGTATGACGGCGCCGTCTACCGCAGCCCCGAGGCGACTGCTGCCCGCATCGCAGCCCGCGGCGTCCGCACCGTCTTCGCCGAGACCGCGAACGACCGCAGCACTGCCGACGTCGTCAACCCGGCGGCACTCGGCCGCTTCGTCGACGCGCTGCACGCCCAGGGCGTCGCCGTCGTCGCCTGGTACCTGCCCGGGTTCGTCAAGCCTGCCCTCGACCTACGCCGCGCGCGCGCAATGCTCTCGTTTCTCACGCCAAGCGGCGGCGCCTTCGATGCCGTGGGGCTCGACATCGAGTCCCTGCGGCTGAAGAGCGTCGGGCTGCGCACCCGGCGCCTGCTCGCGCTCGCGCGCACCGTCGACGCCGAGGCGGGCGACAGGCCGATCGCCGCGATCACGTATCCCGGCCGCGCGTTCGAGCGTCACGCAAGCTGGTGGCCCGGCTTCCCCTGGGGCGACCTCGTGCCGCTCTTCGACACGTTCGTGCCGATGGCCTACACGGGCGGGGGCTTCAAGGGCTACGACGCCACCTACGGCTACGTGGCCCGCTCGCTGCGCCTCCTGCGGGCCGCGGTAGGGCCTGACGTGCCCGTCCACGCGGCGGGCGGCGTCGCCAACCGGATGACCGCGGAGGAGCTGAAGGCATTCACGGATGCCGTCACCGACGACGGCACCGTGACCGGGTGGAGCCTGTACGACTTCGCGACGACCACCGCGGCCGGATGGCAGGCGCTCGCGCCCCTCGGGGGCACGCGCCCGTAGGAAGGCCCCCGCGGTCAGCCGAGGACGTCGAGCAGGCGGTCGATGCGGGCCACGGACTCGAAGCCGAGTCGCTCCAGAATCGGCCTCGACATCCGGCCCGCGTGCGTGACGAGCACGGGCGTGCCCCGCGCGACGCCCTCCTCCGCGCGTGCGGCGACGAGAGCGCGATACGCACCCCGGCCGCGAAACGCGGGCAGCGTGGCGCCCCCGAACAGGAGCAGGCCGAGCGGCGTGTACGACGCATATGCGGCGGCGGCGGGCTCGCCGTCGACGCACGCGAGGAACGTCGAGCCTGTGACGCCCTCCGCCTCGAAGTCGGAGCGCGCCTGCGCGAGATCCGTCCCTTCGCCGTCCCCGAACGCCCGGCGTTGGATCTCACGCACGAGCAGGAGCTCCTCCAGGGAGGCGATCCGCCGTGCGGTCACACCGGGCGACGGCGGCCCGCCGAGCGGCCCCCGCAGCACCATCCCGATCGCGATGGGCTCGTCCTCGTCACGCCGGAGGCCGAGAGCAACGAGGCGCTTCACGAGGTCGGGCGGGGTGCAGGACTCGCCGAGCTCCCATTCGGCGCCGGTGCGGCCCTGCCTCGCGAGGAAGACTCGGAGCTCGACGACAGCGCTCTCGACCTCGTCCTCGCCCAGGCGCACGCGTTGCACCGTGGCGCTGTGCGGGCCTGTGCCCGGGCTCAGGTAGATCGCCCAGCGGCCGCGCTCGTCGGTCACGAGCTCGCGGCCCGGGGAGAGCGGCTGGTGCACGTTCGGGTTCTCGGCCAGCTCCCGGATCAAGCGGACGGCCAGGCCTCGAGCAGCCGGTCGCGGGTGGCGACGAGATGCTCCGGCAGCACCTTCACGTCGGCGAGTACCGGCATGAAGTTCGTGTCCCCGCTCCAGCGCGGCACGATGTGCTCGTGCAAGTGGCCGGCGATCGAGCCGCCCGCAACTTCGCCCAGGTTCCAGCCGACGTTGAACGCGTCGGGGGAGAAGAGCTCCCCGAGGACGTCGAGCGCGACCACGGTGAGCCCGTGGATCTCCGCCGCCTCGTCGGGAGAGAGGTCGCCGAGCAGGGCCGTATGACGCATCGGCGCCACCATCAGGTGGCCGGACGAGTAGGGGAACTTGTTCAGCAGCACGACGACGGCGTCCCCGCGATGCACGACGAGGCTGTCGTCCCCAGTGGAGGCTGCGGCCTCGTGGCAGAAGACGCAGCCGGACTGCTCACTCGCCTGCTGCACGTAGGCGAGGCGCCAAGGGGCCCAGAGCTGCCTGGTCATACGGGCCTTCTATCACTATGCTCCCGTCGGCTGCGGCGCCATTCGAGGGAGGTGCCGTGCCGGTCCCGTTCGTCGAGAGCCCCAACGTGACGCCGACGGACGGCCGCGCCATCGACGTCGTGGTGATCCACACGATGGAGATCGCCGAGTACGGCGGTGCTGCCGAGACCTGCGCGCGCTGGTTCGCGAGCCCCGCCTCCGAGGTGTCGGCGCACTACTGCGTGGACGCCTCCGAGGTGATCCAGTGCGTGCGCGAACAGGACATCGCCTGGCACGCGCGCGGCGGCAACACCGTCTCCATCGGGATCGAGCTGGCGGGCTATGCCGGCCAGGGGCCACGCGGCTGGGACGACGGCTACAGCTGGGCGGTGCTCGAACGCGCTGCTGCGCTGACGGCCGAGCTGTGCGCCCGCTACGCGATCCCGGTGCGCCGTCTGCGCGCGCCCGATCTGGTGGCGGGACGTCGCGGCCTCACGGGTCACGTGGACGTCAGCCGCGCCTACGGGAAATCCGACCACTGGGATCCGGGCCCCGCGTTCCCGTGGGCGCGTTTCCTCCGACTCGTCAGGATGTCAGCCGGCGGCCGCGACGTCGTCGAGCGCACCGCGAAGGCCTGAGGCGAGCTCGTCGAGCTCGGATCGCGTGATCACGAGCGGCGGCGAGATCTGCAAGGCGCCGCCGGTGAGCGTGCGGGTGAGGATGCCGTGGTCGCGCGCCTTCAGCGTGACACGGTCCGTGAGCCCGGGCTCGTCGGCCAGCAGCGCCGGGTCGACCTGGACGCCGGCGAGGGCGCCGAGCCCTGAGCGCAGCTCACTGACGAAGGGGTGGTCGAGCAGCGGCGAGAGGACATCGGTGAGCTCGCTCTCGAGCTCGAGCGCCCGGTTGGCGAGCTGCTCGCCCTCCATGATGTCGAGGTTCGCGTGGGCGGCGGCTGCAGCGGTCGCATGGCCCGAGTAGGTGTAGCCGTGCCGCCAGATGCCGGCCGCGCCGGTCTGCCAGAACGGCTCCTGCACCGTGCGCCCGACGATGACGCCGCCGAGCGGCACGTAGCCCGAGGTGATTCCCTTGGCGAACGTGACGAGGTCGGGGTCGAGCCCGAAGCGGCCGGAGGCGAACCAGGCGCCGACGCGGCAGTAGCCGCAGATCACCTCGTCGGCGACGAAGAGCACACCTCGCTCGCGGCAGACCTCGCGCGCCGCTTGCAGGTAGCCGTGCGGCGGCAGCAGCAGGCCGCCCGCACCGATGATCGGCTCGCAGAAGAACGCTGCCACCCGCTCGGCGCCGACGTGGTCGATCGCCTCCGCCAGCGCGTCGGCGTCGTCCCAGGCGACGCGGAGGGTGTCGCCGGCGAGCGGGCCGACGCCGACCTTGAACACGTCGGAGCCCACGATGCTCGTGCCGTAGCCGGCGAGGCCGTGATACGCGCGCTCCCGCGAGATCACGACAGTGCGCTGGGACTGGTCGCGGAGGCTCCAGTAGCGGCGCACCAGCTTTACGGCCGTCTCTACCGACTCGCCGCCGCCGCTCGTGAAGAACACGACCGCGTCCTCCATCGGCGCGAACGCCGCTATGCGCTCCGCCAGCTCGGTGGTGGGGCGGCTGGAGACGTCGCCGTAGTGCGAGTAGGCGTGCAGCCGGCGCATCTGCGCGGCGGCGGCCGCCACGATCTCCTCGCGCCCGTAACCGACGCTCGCGTACCAGAGGCCGGCCGTCGCGTCGAGGTAGCGGCGCCCCTGCTCGTCCCAGACATGGCAGCCCTCGCCACGGTCGAGGATGAGCTCGCCGCTCGCGGCGACGGCGTGCATGTCGGACACGGGGTGCCAGAACCGGGTCACGCCGGAGACCCTAGCGGCGCCGCCGAAGCGCGGTCGCAGGCTGTGCTCGTGACACTGTGTCACAAGGGTCGCCGGCGCTCAGCTGCGCCCGGTGATCGAGCCGATGCCGGTGTTCAGCTCCGACCGCGGGCAGGCGCCCCAGTAGCCGCGCTTCCCCGCACGCGCCTGCGCGACCGCGTCGAGCAGGGCTCCGGCGTAGCGGCCGCGCTGCTTCTTGTAGAAGTACGGCGACGCCGCCCCGACCCGCACGAGCTCGAGGTTGACGTTGCGACCTGCCACGAAGACGTAGCGGAGCAGCCTCCCGTAGGCGTCGCGCGCGTCGAGCCGCGGGTCGCGCTCGAGCGTGACGCGAGCCCCCTTTGGCGCCATGCGCAGCAGTGCCGACAGCGACGCCTTGCCGAAGCAGTCGCCGTGCAGCTCCGGAGCGTCGATCTGCAGCAGCCGCACCTTGCGCCCGTCGGTCAGGCGCAGCGTGTCGCCGTCGCTGACATACCGCACGATCCCGCTGTCGGAGGAGCCCGAAGAGGCCGGCTCCGTCGTCCCGACACGCCCACCGCACCCGGCTGCCGCCACCAGCGCCAGCAGCAAGGCGGCGCCGCGGGTCGACCGCATCAGCGTGCGACGGGCACCCAGACGAGCCTCGTCTCGGTGACGCGCACGTCGGTGGCCTCCAGCCTGATCGACACGGCCTCCACCGTCTCGGCGATGCTTCGCCACTTCTCGTCGATCTGCGTCACCTCGTCGAGAATCTCCTGTTCGAGCGCCTGCAGGTCGTCGGTCGTCTGCTGCACCTTCGCCTGCGCCGTCTGGCGGCGCTGCGACGACGTCGCAGCCTGCCCCTGCTTCGACGCGACCGAGCCCACGGCGCTCGCGATCGACCGGGCGCTCCGCCTGCCGCCGAACAGCGCGCCCAGCACGGCCCCGGCTCCGGTGATCAACGTCCCCGCCTGGCGTGACTTCGTCTGCGTGTCGAGCTCCTCCACTCGATGCTGGGCCAGCTCCAGGGCATTCTGCAGGCGCTCCTGCTTCGCCATCAGACGGTCCCGGATCTTCGCCGCCTCCGCGTCTGCTTTCGCCTGGCCCGCCTCGTCGCAGCGACGCACGAAGTCCTCCTCCGACTCAGCCGGCCGCGAGGTCAGCTTCAGCTCCTTGTTGCGATAGAGCTCGAGCGCCCGGTTGGCGACGAGCCGCGCCTGGATCTCCTTCGCCGCCTGCGCGTAGAGCTTCGCCTCGGCGATCGGCGCCTGCGGCAGCACGTAGGCGGCTCCCGCCGGCGCCTCGGGGCGGAAATCGCGGTCGTCGAAGTCGACGATCGTCTCGCTGTCGAGATCGAGACCGGCGTCGAGCGGCCCGTAGAGGGCCTCGAACTCCTGTTGCTCGTCGATCCCGGCGGCGGAGTCGTCGTAGCGCAGGGCCACCCGCGCCGCGAGGAAGCTGTGCAGCCGCGTCGAGCCGGCGACGGCGCCCACCTGCGAGGCCCAGGGGGCCGCCGGGTCGAGGTAGGACACGGGCACACCCTGGGCCGCGGCGGGCGCAATCGACGTCTCGTCGGAGGCGAGCGCGGGCGCCGACGGCGAAGCCGGAGCAGCGGCAGCGGCGGCCGGAGCCGGAGCGGGCGCGGCAGCAGCCTGCGGCGCCTCTTTCCTGAGGAGCTGAACCTGCTCCTTCGTGAGCGGGCCGCGCAGGTACGACATCGCCCAGCGCGTGCCGAACACGCGCGGCGACGAGCTCTTCGCGCTGACGAGCATGAACTGCCGCTTCTGCAGGGCGCCGATGGCCGCGTCGAGCACGGAGATGTCGGTACCGCCGGCGGCCGACCGCAGGCCCTCCAGCACGCGCGCCTTGTCGTTCTCGGTCTGCAGGCGGCCGACGAGCCACGTGCCGGCATTCGACATCGCCTTGTAGTCGAGGTCGACCGGGTTCTGGGTGGAGAGCACGAGGCCGAGGCCGAAGGCACGGCCCTGCTTGAAGATCGTCAGGATCGGCTTCTTGGCGGGCGGCGCCGCGGTGGGTGGCACGTAGCCCGCCACCTCGTCCATGTACGCGAGTGCGCGCAGGTCGGAGGTGCCCGACTGGCCGCGCATCCACGTGACGAGCTTCGAGAAGACGAGCGTGGACACGAACATCCGCTCCTCGTCCGAGAGGTGGGCGAGGTAGACGATCGCCGCGCGCGGCTTGCCGTCGGCGGTGAAGAGCAGCGACTGCGGGTCGAGGGGCGCGCCCTCGCCCCAGGCGGCGAACGACGGGGCGGCGACGAGCGAGTTGAGCTTCAGCGCCAGGTCGGTCCGCTCCTTCGGAGGGAAGAACGCGTCGATCTCGAACACGCCGAGCTTGCGGAGCGGGGGAGTCTGGATCTCACCGATCAGCGTCCCCAGGTCGAGGTCGCGCCCGGCCCGCCACGCGTTCTCGATCAGGTTCGCGAGCAGCACGTGCTCGCGGCTCGAGAGCGGGTCGGCCGCAACGCCGATCAGCGCCAGCAGGCTCGTCACCGTGCCCTCGATCTCGTCGCGGAGCGTCTCCGCCTCACTCTCCCAGGAGAGGGCGGGGGCGCGCAGTGAGCCGATCACGTTCAGCGGCACGCCGGCGGTGGAGCCGGGCGTGTAGATCGTCACCTCGGCGGCGTCTCGCAGGGCCTGGATCCGCTCGGGCCCGATCCCCTGCGCCGCCAGCCCTTCCCTCCACACCGTGGCGGTCTTCTTCGCGTAGTCGTCCACGGACATGCCCTCGGCGGAGGCCTCCGACTCGTTCACCCACGGCCTGAAGCTCTCGGGCGCCAGGTCGGGGAAGGTGAGGGCGAGGTTGCCCATGTCGCCCTTGGGATCGAGCACCAGCACCGGGATGCCTGCCAGGAGCGCCTCTTCCAGGAGCACCACGGCAAGGCCCGTCTTGCCGGAGCCGGTCATGCCGACGACGACGCCGTGGGTGGTCAGGTCGCTCGAGCCGACGACGAGGTCGTCCGCGCCCGGCTTGCCGGTGGCGGGATCGATCGTCTTGCCGAGATGGAAGGAACCGCGGTCGGCCACGCTGCGAGTCTATTCTGCACGGACGATGATCGAGCGCATTCTCGTCGAGCCCGGCAAGGCACCGCATCTCGCGGGGCGCGACACGGCCGACGAGCTCGGCCTGAAGGGCAAGGAGGCGGCGGCCGAGCGGCTCGAGCTGCTGCGGCTGAAGCTGGAGAAGCTGCAGCAGCGCCTCTTCGCGGAGGCGAAGCACAGCGTGCTGCTCGTCCTGCAGGGCCTCGACGCCTCCGGCAAGGACGGGATCATCCGCAAGGTGTTCGAGGGAGTCAACCCGCAGGGGTGCCGCGTCGTCTCGTTCAGGGCGCCGACCTCGACCGAGCTCGCCCACGACTACCTTTGGCGCGTCCACGCGGTGCTGCCCGCTCGCGGCGAGATCGGCATCTTCAATCGCTCCCACTACGAGGACGTCGTCGCAGTACGCATGCTCGAGCTGGCTCCCGAGCAGGTGTGGAAGCGTCGCCCGGCCCACATCGTGGCGTGGGAGCGCATGCTCGTGGACGAGGGGACGACGATCGTCAAGGCGTTCCTCAACGTCTCCAAGGACGAGCAGCGCAAGCGCCTGCAGGAGCGGGTCGACGACCCGGAGAAGCGCTGGAAGTTTCGGAAGGACGACCTGAAGGTGCGGGAGCGCTTCGACGACTACGTCGCCGCCTACGAAGACGTGATCGAGCAGACCTCGAGCAGGCACGCCCCCTGGCATGTCGTCCCGGCCGACCGCAACTGGGTGAAGGCGACCGCCGTCGCGACGCTGCTCGTGGCTGCGCTCGAGCGGATCGACCCTCAGCTACCCGCTGCCGAGGAAGGGCTCGACGGCCTGCAGATCGTGTGAGAGGCCCCGGCCGCGCCCTGCGCGGTCACACGAGGAGCGGGAGCACGACCCGGCCCGGGCAGCCGATCTCGAGGAGCCGCACCGCCTCCACGATGTCGACCTCCACGCACTCCGCGATCGCCCGGGCCTCGTCGAGCGGGATGTTCCACTCGGCGAGCGCCTCGAAACGGGCTCGCAGGAGCTCGTCGGCCGCCGCCGGTCCGAGCGCTTCGAGTTCTGCCACAGTCATTCGACGCCTTCTCCTGTTGCCGCAGTGAAGTGCCTTCTCGTTGTCGCCGGGGACGCCGCCGCCCGCATCGCCCGTCCGGGGGAGCCGGCTCCCCCGCGCCCGGGGAAGCCGCTCCGGGCCGGGTCAGACGAGGATCGGCAGCACCAGGTGAGCGGGGCAGCCCTCCATCAGCAGGGTCACCGCGTCCAGGAGCTCCACTTCCATGTGGCTCGCGATCACGAGCGCGTTGCCGGGGGGACAGCCGTGCCAGACGAGGGTCTCGAAACGAGCGCGGAGAAGCTCCTCCGCCTGCGTCGCTTCGAGCAGTTCAAACTGTGCCGCAGTCATACCCTTCTCCTCTCGGAACCATGCTCATGTGTGGACGAGTTGTCCCATGCCGCGGGGGATGTGGCTATCACCCATTCGAGGGGATTGCCCGGCCTCGAGCGAGTGAACCGTCCCGGAGCTCGAGATGAGGCGGCCGAGCCCCGATCTCACCTCGAGCCCTAGAGGACGATCCTGAGCGCCGTCTCGGGCGGGCAGCCGCGCAGCACGAGGTTCGTCGCCTCGTGCAGGTCGACCTCCGCATGGCTAGCGAGGATCATGGCGCTGCCGGCGTCGTAGCCGGCACGCGCGAGCACCTCGAACCGCCAGCGGAGCACTTCCTCCAGCTCCGGCGCTTCCAGTTGTTCGGACTCGGTCGCAGACATTGCCGTCCTCCCTGGACGGGGTGTGTGATCGGACCGTGGACGTATCGGCAGGCGAAGGGTCATTCACAAGAGGGGATCGCGCATCCCCCACGACGGGGGAGTCGCCGGCGAGCGCTACGATCGGGTGCCCCACAGTCGCGAGGTGAACATGTCCGCTCTCCCCCCAAGCGCACGGGCCTTGATCGAGGCGGGTGCTCTTGCGCATCTCGTCACGCAGAACCCCGACGGCAGCCCGCAGGTGACCTGTGTCTGGGTCGGGCTCGACGGCGACGAGATCGTCTCGGCCCATCTCCGCACCGGGCAGCGGAAGCTGCGCAACGTGCGTGCGAACCCGCATGTCGTGATGTCGCTCGAGGGAACGAGGGTGAACGACTGGGGCCTGAAGGAGTACCTCGTCGTCCATGGCACTGCCAGGCTGAGCGAGGGCGGCGCCCCCGAGCTCCTCCAGCAGCTCGCCCACGTCTACCTCGGGCCCGACGTCGTCTTCCCGAACATGCCGGACCCTCCTCCGGGCGTGATCATGCGCACGACGGTGGAGCGCATCGGGGGGATCGGCCCGTGGGCCGCCTGACCGGCGCGGAACGAGCCGGAGCACGCTGAGACGCTAGAGCCAGCGCTTGAGGCGGAAGAAGCCGAGCATGCCGACGAGCGTGCTGAGCATGATCCCGACGATCACCCAGAACGCCGGGTGAGTGCCGAATCCCGGGAAGTCGACGTTCATCCCGAAGAGCCCCGTGATCACGGTCAACGGCAGCATCGTGACGCTGAAGATCGTGAGCAGGCGCAGGACGTCGTTCTGGCGGTGTGAGATGACCGATTCGTTCGTGGACTCGAGGCCGTCCACGACCTCCTTGTAGTTGTCGAGCTGGTCCCAGATCCGCTCGGCCGCGTCGACGATGTCGTCGAAGTAGAGCTCGAGCTCCTCGGGCAGGAACTTGTCGACCCGGCGTTCCAGCACCCGCAGCGTGGAGCGCTCGGGCTTGATCACCTTGCGGTAGGAGATGATCTCCTGCTTCACGTTGGAGATGTCACGCACGACGTCCTCGGCGTGCCCCTCGAACATCTCGTCCTCGATCGAGTCGAGCTTGTGTCCGATCTTGTCGAGGATGGGGAAGCAGTAGTCGAACAGGTCGTCGAGCACCTCGTAGAGCAGGCGCCCGGTGCCCTTCGCGAACAGCTGCTCGCGAAACGCCTCGTCCTGCTCGCACCGCCCGAACAGGCGCGTCACCGGCAGGAGCTCGCGGTTCGGGATCGTGACCAGGTAGTCGGGCCCGATGAAGACGTCGAGCTCGGCCGCGTTCAGACGCTGCACCGTCTTGTCGTAGACGGGGAAGTGCAAGACGGCGAAGAGGTAGCCGTCGTCCTCGTAGTCGTCGACCTTGGGCCGCTGGCGCTTCGAGACGATGTCCTCGACGTCGAGAGGGTGCCAGCCGAAGCGCTCCGCGAGCGTGTTCGCCGTCTCCAGCCCCGGCTGGACGACGTTGACCCAGGTGAGGCCGCTAGCAGCGAGCTCGTGGACGGGCGAGCCGGCGCGTGCGACGACCTCCGCCGGGCCGCGGGAGCGGGTCCTGCGCGGGATGCGGGGCAGGCTCGGCATCGGTACTGAGGGGCTCATCCGTCGTGTACAGCATGTTCGTCATTCTAGCTCCGGTGCCTGCCCGTGTCCTCTCGGGCTATGCCGCGACGCTGACAGGTGTGCGTCGGGCATCCCGCGGCAACGCTTGCTCGAGCAGGAGCGCGCAGGCGCTGCCTGTGAGGCAGAGCGCCGCCGCCCCGATCCACACCGCAGTCGGCCAGGCGTCGAGCACGGGCGCCCCCACAGCCGGGCCGAGCGCGAAGCCGACGCTCCACGAGAGCGCGGACAGCGCCATGTAGCGGCCGTAGAGGCGCGGCTCGGCGAGCTCGGCGACGAGCGGCGCCTGCACCGCCCCGTGCAGGCACTCGCCGATCGCAAACAGCGCCATCGCAGCCGCGAGCAGGACGGCGGCGGCCGCCCCTTGCAGCCAGATCCCCGCGACCGGTACCAGCAGCCACGAGGCCGCCCACGTGACCCCGAGCAGTCCGAGGACGGCCATGCGCCGGCGCCCCTCGGAGGCCCGCGAGATGGGAAGCTGCGTCAGGACGATCACCGCGGTGTTGACGAAGAACACGACGCCGATGGCGCTCTCGCTCACGCCCGCCTCGTTCTTCGCGTACACGGGCAGGAGCTCGAAGCCCGAGAAGCCCGCGAGGATGAACAGTGAGTTGAGGGAGATCACGAGCAGGAAGGCGCGGTTCCGCAGCACGTCGCGGTAACTGCCGGCCCGCTCGCTGTCCGGCGGCCGCCCCAGGTCGGGGGCCGGCACGAACGCGTAGAGGATCGCGAGATAGGCGAGGAAGGTGAGGGCGTCCACGGCAAAGAGCACCGTGAACGTCCACGGGTGCTCCGCCGAGGCGATCAGGCCCCCCGCCAGCGCGCCGAGGCCGATGCCGAGGTTCATCACGACCCGCTGCATCGCGAAGGCCACATGCCGGCGGTCGTGCGGCGTGAGACCCGCGATCAGGGTCGATTGCGCGGGCCAGAAGAAGCCGTTGCCCACGCCGGTGACCACGGCGGCCGCAAATGCTTGCCACGGACGGTGGACGAGCATGTAGGAGCCGAACCCGGCTGCCAGCAGCAGCAGCGCCAGTGCGAGCACCCGCCTGCCGCCGAGCCGGTCGACGAGTGGGCCCGAGAAGGGGCCGGACACGAGCGCCACGACGGCATTGGTCGCCAGCACGAGCCCGGCGGCGGTGAGCGAGATGCCGCGCACGTTGTGCAGGTAGATGAGCGTGAACGGCAAGACGACGCCGTTGCCGAATGCGTTGAAGAGCCCGCCGAGCTGGAGTGTCTGCACGGCACGAGGGAGACGCGCGTCGAAGAGGCGGCGCCACGACTTCACCCTGCGACCCTAGCGCCGCCCCTCCGGGTGCGAAGCTAGACGCGTGGACTGGCTGCTCGATCCCTCCGTCACCTACCTCAACCACGGGAGCTTCGGTGCGTGCCCCCGGCCGGTGCTCGAGGCCTACCAGGCGTGGCAGCGCGAGCTCGAGCGGGCGCCGACGGAGCTCCTCGGGCGTCGGCTCGAGGAGCGGCTCGACGAGGCACGCAGGCCGCTCGCCGGGCTCGTCGGGGCCGACCCGGCGGATCTCGCGTTCGTGCCGAACTCGACGAGTGGGCTGAACGCAGTGATCCGCTCGCTCCGCCTCGAGCCGGGCGACGAGGTGCTGACCACCGACCAGGAGTACGGCGCGCTCGTGAAGACCTGGGAGGCGCTCGGGATCCGGACGACGGCTGTCCCCCCGGGTGAGCTCGCGGGGGCGATCGGGCCTCGGACCCGCGTCGTCTTCCTCAGCCACGTGACCTCGCCTACCGCGAGCGTGCTGCCGGTTGCCGAGGTGTGTGCCGCAGCCCGCGCGGCCGGCGTGCTCTCGATCGTGGACGGCGCCCACGCGCCCGGGCAGCTCGACCTCGACCTCGGCTCCCTCGGCGCCGACGTCTACGCCGGGAACTGCCACAAGTGGCTCTGTGCGCCCAAGGGCTCGGCCTTCCTGTGGGCCCGGCCGGAGCACCAGCCGTGGATCGAGCCGGTGGTGACCTCATGGGGGTGGGCGCCGGGTGCGGCGTTCGCAGCGAAGCACGAGTGGCAGGGCACGTTCGACCCCTCCGCCTGGTTGACGGTGCCGGCTGCGATCGAGGCATGGCGCACGCTCGACCTCGAGCGCTGCCGCGGTCTGGCCCTGCATGGCCACCGGCTGCTGCCGCCGCTGTCGGGCAGGCCGGCGCCGCAGATGTGGGCGAGCGAGCTCCCCGCCGGTGACGCCGAGGAGCTCGCACGGGCGCTCCGCGAGCGCGGCATCGAGGTGCCGGTGCTGGAGTGGGAGGGGAGGAGGCTCCTGCGCGTGTCGGTGGCGCCCTACAACACCGCCGGCGACCTCGAGCAGCTCGCGGCCGCTCTGGCCGAGCTGCTCTAGAGCACCGGGCCTGCCGCCGCGAAGGCGGGCCGGGCGAGCAGGGTCTCCCGCCACCGCGCCACGTTCGCGTACGGCGTCAGGTCGAGGCCCGTGTGCGTCGTGCGGTAGAGCACCGGGGCGGCAGCGACGTCCGCGATCGTGAAGCGGCCGAGAGCCGTACCCGACCGGTCGATGACGGCGTCGAGCGTGCGGAGCGTGGGCGCGATCGCCTCGGCGATCGCGGGCAGGGCGGCCGCGTCGGGGTCGCCCGCGCCCATGCCCTGGCCCGGCACGAACCCGAGCGCAGCCGCCTCGAAACGGAAGAACGCCGGCCGGAACGACAGCGACCAGCGGTCGAGCAGCTCGTCCACCTGCGCTCGCGCAGGCGGGTCGGACGGGTAGAGGTCGTCGCGGCCCTCGCGGCCGGCGAGGTAGCGCAGGATCGTGTTCGACTCCGACACGACGAAGCCGCCGTCGTCGAGCGTCGGGATCCCGCCCACGGGATTGACGGCGAGGTACCAGTCCGGTCGCGGCAGGTCGAAGGGCACGGTACGCCGCTCGTAGTCGAGCCCGAGCTCGGCCAGCACGAACCGCGCCTTGAGCGCGTTGGACGACACCGGATTGTCGTACAGGAGCAGTCCCACATGCGCCCGGAAGGATTCGAACCTTCGACCTCGCGCTCCGGAGGCTTGCTTCATCGTGGGGAAACCCATGGTTCCCCCACGAATCCCCTCCTTAACGCCGAGCACTCATGCGCCCGGAAGGATTCGAACCTTCGACCTCGCGCTCCGGAGGCGCGCGCTCTATCCCCTGAGCTACGGGCGCTCGAGGGTGCGGAGTCTACCGTCAGCCGCTCGGGTCGTCGCCCGCCTCGAGCCGGCGCATGCGCCAGTCGAGCGACGACGCGATCCGCTCGAGCTTCGTCAGCAGCTTGTCGCGCTCCGCCTCCAGCGCCGCCTCCGCCGTGTCGAGCCTGCGCACGAGCGCACGCACCTCGAGGTTGGCGGTGGCCGGCGCCGCGCTGCCCTCGGGCGCGGCAGCGCCGCCTGCACCTCCGGCAGCGACGTCGTCGATCCGCGCCTCGAGCTCGTCGAGCCGTTGGGTGACGCCGCGAGAGCGCATCACCTCCGCGATGGCGCGCTCCTGCTCGCCCAGATGGAGGCTCATCCGCTCGATCGCCATGCGCAGTCGCTCGAGCTCCTGCTCGGTCTCGTCGCCCGAGCCGGCCGGCCCCGTCGCTGGACGCGGCGCCGGTGCGGGGACGGCCGCCGACGAGCCCGGCGCTCCCTCGTCGAGGCGTGCCGAGAGCGCGTCGAGCCGCTCGGCGAGCTTCGCGGCCTCCGCCGCCCAGGCGGCGTCCGCCGCCGGCCCCTCGACGGGCTCCCGTGGCACAGCGGTCTCGAGAGCCTCCAGCCTTGCGACCATGCGCGCCACGGCGGCATCGAGCACGCCGTGCAGCGAGGTGACGGCGGCGCCGAGCTCCTGGACGTGCGCCTCGGTGCGATCGTCGCCTCTGGCGTTGAAGCTCTCGGCCGCCAGCTCGTCGACCCGCGCAGCCAGCGTTGCGAGGCGTGCGGCGAGCTCCGGGTCGCCCGCGGGCCGTGCCGCGAGCTCCACTGCGGCTGCCCGCAGCTCGCCCAGTGTCGCGTCGTCGGCCTCGAGACGGGATCTGATCGCGTCGACGTCCGAGCCGAGGCGGAGGAGTGCCTCGTCGTCCCGCAGTGTCGCAACCGCATCGCTCAGCTCCTCGAGCCCCGCCGCCAGCGCAGGATCGCCGACAGGCCGCGCCTCGAGCTCCTCCAGCCGCCGGCACAGGTCTGCGAGGAGCGAGTCCCCTGCGTCCGAGCGCGCAACGAGCTCGTCAACCGCGGACGTGAGCCTCGAAAGGGTCGTGTCGCTCGTGAGGGCAGCTGTCGCTGCGGCCAGCTCTTCCACGCGGCCTGCCAGCGCGGGGTCTCCCGGCGGACGCAGTGCGAGGTCTTCCACTACCGCGGCGAGGTCGGCGAGCCGTGACGCCGTCTCCTCGTCGCCGGCACGCCGCCGGCCGAGCTCCTCGAGCGCTCCGCGCAGCTCCTCGATTGCCACCCCGTCGTCGCCGGAGGCGGCTACCGCGGCGAGGCTCTCGACCTGGCCGGCGAGCTCGGTGACGCGGCCCGCGAGCTCCTCCACACGGGCGCCGAGCGCGCCGTCCGCCTCCGGCCGTGCCGCGGCCGTGTCGATCGCGGCGCGAAGCTCGGCCGCAACAGCGTCGTACAGGGAGCCCTGTGCCTCGACGTGCGCGACGAGCTCGTCGAGGCGCCCGGGCAGGGCCGGGTCGGCCTGGGGCCGTGCGGCCAGCTCTTCCAGACGTTGCGCCAGCTCCGGTGCGACCGCGGGGCGGGCTGCCAGCTCCGCGACGAGCGCCTGCAGGTTCTCGAGCCGGTCGGTGAGTGACGGGTCGAGCTGTGGGCGCCCTGCCAGCTCGTCCACCGTCGCGCTCAGCGCCGCGAGCGTCGCGAGGGCGCCTTCCAGCTCGGACGAGACGAGCCCCAGACGTTCCCCGACGGTGTCGTCCGCCTGAGGGCGCGCCGCCAGCGCGGCAACAGCGGCCTGCAGCTCGGTCAGGTCGCTGCTCGTGGGGGCGGTCTCGACGATCGAGGCGATCACGGCCAGCCGCTCCGCGAGCTCACCGGTGCCGGCCTGCAGCGACGTGAACGCCTGCTCGACCCCCTCCGTCACTCCTTCCACCTCGTCGGCGGTCGTGCTGAGCGCTCCCTCCAGCTCGGTCATCCGGCCCAGCGTCGCCTCGAGATGCTCTGCGAGCGCCGAGATCCGCCCGTCGAGCGCCTCCAGCGTCTCAGGCCCGATCGACTCAGCGGCGCGGCGCTCCATCTCGGCGAGCAGCGGCTCCGCTTCTCCGACGCGCCTGGCCAGGTCGGCGACCGCGTCGTGGAGGCGCCCCACGTAGATGCTGTCGTCGCCTACGTCGTGATCGACGTCCGCCGGGGCGGCGGCGGTCTGCGAACGGGAGGGCGGCGCAAACGACCGCGGCAGCAGCGTGATCGAAGCGTCCGGGTCGGACCACTGCTCGGCCAGGGCGCTCGCAAGCTCCAGGCGCGTGATCGCGCCCGCCTCCACGAGCACCTGCCCGAGGGGCTGCCCCGTACGGTCGGAGACCTTGAGGGCCGCCGTCAGCTCCTCCTCGCCCACGAACCCGTGCGAGAGCAGGATGTCCGCGATCGTGGGCCGCGCCTGCATGGGGGTGACGGCTTGCTCGCTCACGCCGGCCAGGCCTCTCCGGAGAGGCGCGCGACGCCTGTGAGCCGTGGCGAGACGGCAGCAGTGCCCACGAGAGCGATATCGGAGCGAGCGTGGCAGCGCTCGTCACTCGACTCAGGGAGTGGAGGTGCCGCGGAGCGGCAAAGTAGGCTGCCCGGGTGCAGATCGACGCCCGCATCGTCCGCCTCCGTCTCGCGGAGACGTTCGTGATCGCCAGAGAGGCGCGCGACGAGGAGGACGTCGTTCAGGTCGAGCTCACCCACGAGGGGGTCACCGGCCGTGGCGAGGCCGCCCCGATCGAGCGCTACGACGAGTCGGCGGAGTCGGCGCTCGCGTTCGTCCGGGAGCACGGGCCCCTCGTCGGGGACGACCCCTTCGCGCTCGAGCAGATCGGCGCACGCCTCGCTGCGGTGCCCGGTGAGCAGGCGGCAAAGGCCGCGCTCGACGCGGCCCTCCACGATCTCCAGGGGAAGCTGCTCGGAGTACCCGTCTGGAAGCTGCTCGGCCTGCCCCGCATCGGCCCGCCCACCTCCTGGACGATCTGGCTCGGCGACCCCGACGACATGGCGCGCCGCACCGAGCGGGTGGCGGGACGCTTCAAGCGACTGAAGCTGAAGCTCGGCGGCGGCGACGGCCTGGACGTCGATCGCGTGCAGGCGGTGCGCTCCCGCACGGAGCTGCCCCTGCAGGTCGACGTGAACGAGTGGTGGACGCTCGCCGAGGCGCTCGACGCGATCCCCCGGCTGGCGGAGCTCGGCGTCCAGTACGTCGAGCAGCCGCTTCCGGCCGGCGATCCGGACGGACCCGAGCTGAAGCGGCGCTCGTCCGTGCCGATCTACGTCGACGAGGACTGCCACACGCTCGCCGACGTGGCCGCGTGCGCGGCGGTCGCCCACGGCATCAACATCAAGCTCGCCAAGTCGGGCGGCATCCGGGAGGGCGTGCGCATGGCGCACGCGGCGCGAGCGCTCGGGCTCGGCGTCATGCTCGGGTGCATGGTCGAGTCGGGGCTCGGGATCGCGGCCGCGTGCGTCGTGGCGCCGCTGTGCGACCACGTCGACCTGGACGGCAACCTTCTGATCGCCGAGGATCCGTGTCCGGGGGTGGCGTTCGTCGACGGCGTGCAGGTACCGGCCGAGGAGCCGGGTCTCGGTGTCGGCTAGGCGCGTTCTCATCCTCGCAGAGGGGTACTCGGCCGACCCGCACTACGGCAAGACGATGCGAGGGGTGCTCCGCTACCGCCGCGACGACGTGGTCGGCATCCTCGACTCGACCCGCGCCGGCGAGGCGCTGGACAGCCTGGCGATCGTCGGCGGCGTCGACGAGGCGCTCAGCTTCCGCCCGAATGTCGCGCTCGTCGGCGTCGCCACCCAGGGTGGCACGTTCCCGCCCACCTGGCGGGAGCTCCTGAAAGCGTGCCTGCGTCACGGCATCTCGATCGAGAACGGCCTGCACGAGTTCGTCACCGAGGACCCGGAGCTCGTCGAGCTGGCCTCCCGCTTCGGCGCCACGCTCACCGACCTGCGCCGGGCGCCGAAGGGCCTGAACGTGCCCACGGGAGCGAATCTCGAGCTGCCCGGGCGCACCGTGCTGACGGTCGGCTCCGATTGCGCGATCGGCAAGATGACCGTCTCGCTGGAGCTCGAGCGGGAAGCCCGCTCGCGAGGGCTCGCCGCCGTGTTCGTGCCGACCGGGCAGACGGGGATCGCGATCGCCGGCTGGGGCCTCTCGGTAGACGCGGTCGTCGCCGACTTCATCGCGGGCGCCGCCGAGCGGCTCGTCGTCGAGGCCGCCGAGCGCGGGGGAGAGCTGCTGCTCGTCGAAGGTCAGGGGGCGATCACGCACCCCGCGTACTCCGGGGTCACCCTCGGGTTGCTCCACGGGTCGGCCCCGCACGCACTCGTGCTCTGCCACCGAGCAGGCGACGTGGAGGTGGAGGGCTACCCCGGGCACCCGCTCCTGCCGCTCGCGGAGCTCGTCGACCTCTACCAGCGCGTGGGGCTGCCTGCGCGGCGCCCCGTCGTCGCCTGCGTGGCGCTCAACACGGCTCACCTGGACGAGGCTCGAGCCAGGGCCGCGATCGCCGACGCGGCGACGGAGACAGGTCTCGCGGCAGACGACCCGATCCGGTTCGGGCCCGGACGCCTACTCGACGCAGTCCTGAACGTCCGCTAACCTGTGGCCCGTCCCCGTTCGGGGGAGCCGGGACACCGCTTATGGGGAAGAACACGCGTTCGCACGCCGTCGTCGCCTTCGCACTCGCCGCGCTCGTGCTGGCGTGCGCGGGCTCCGCGTGGGCTGCCGACATCGGCGCGAACGACGACACGGGCAAGTTCGCCGAGGACGGCGGCAGCGCGTTCTTCGAGAAGATGACTGCGATCGGCCTCAAGCAGACCGTGATGACCGTGCGCTTCGTCCCGACCGAGCCGGACACAATCCAGGGCAAGGCGTTCCTCGACAAGGCCGTGCCCGAGGCGAACCGGCTGGGGCTGAAGGTTGTCTTCGCCGTGTACCCGTACCCGCCGCGGGCACTCGCGAGGACGCAGGCCGAGGTGCGCGCTTTCGCCGAGTACGTCGCAGTCGTCGCGCGCACGTTCCCGCAGGTGACGCAGTTCGTGATCGGCAACGAGCCGAACCAGCCGGCATTCTGGCGGCCGCAGCTCTCGAGGAAGGGCGTGGTGCTGTCGGCTCCCTCGTTCGGGCGCTACCTCGCCGCCGCCTACGACGCGCTGAAGGACGTCAACCCGGACATCACCGTCGTCGGCGTCGGGCTTTCACCGCGCGGGAACGACAACCCGGCGGCGCGAAGCAACCTCTCCACCTCGCCGGTGCGCTTCCTCGGCGCGCTCGGGGCGTGGTACCGCAAGACGGGGCGGACGACGCCGTTGATGGACGGGCTCGCGTTCCACCTCTATCCGCGGGCGGCGACCGATTCGCTGCTGCACCGCTACGACTGGCCAAACGCGGGGTATGCGGACCTGGGGCGCGTCAAGCAGGCCTTCTGGGATGCCTTCCACGACACCGCCCAGCCGACGACGGTCGAGGGCCTACGGCTGTACCTGAACGAGGCCGGCTGGCAGGTGGACACGACCGGGTTGGACGGGTACACCGGCGTCGAGAACGTGGCGGTGACGACCGAGAAGAAGCAGGCGGCCGTCTACGGCGAGCTCGTGCGCCGGCTCTCGTGCGATCAGGATGTGGCGGAGCTGAACTTCTTCGGCTTCTACGACGATGCGACCCGCGGCTCCGGCTTCCAGGCCGCGCTGCACCGCGTCAACGGCACCCCGCGTCCTGCCGCCGCCTCGGTGGCGGCCGCGATCAGGAAGACTCAGGCTCGTCCCTGCGCGCAGCCGTCGACGTGGATTCCCTCCACCAGGGTGATCGGGGCAGGCATGAGCACCCCCAAGCTGCAGCGCTCGGGCGCCGTGAGGACGCTCGTCGGCGCCAAGGAAGCCGCCCGGGCCGTCGTCTGCCTCGTGCCTGCGGACTCCCGCTCGAAGCGGCTCGTCGCCTCCGCGCGCTCGCTCCTCGCACGCGCCGTCGCGCCGTGCTGGCAGGGGCGGCTGACGCCTCAGTTCCGTGTGCTCGTGAAGTTGGACGTGCCCGTCGTCCTCCGCGGGCGCGTGGCAGTCGCCGCCGTCATCTCCGCACAGGCCAACCCGGCCCGCGGATCGTCGTTCGTGGGGGCGCCCACCGGGTCTTGACAACGAACATGTGTTCGGTGTACCATCGAACACATGTTCGTTCGTCTCCTTGTCGTGGCCGTGCTCGCCCTCGGGCTGTGGGCGCTCTTCGCCCGCGACTCCGGTGCGAGCGGGCCCGAGCAGTCCTACCGCGTGCGGGCGGGAGACACGCTGTGGTCGATCGCCGCCTCGCATCTCGCGGGCGACCCCCGCAAGGGCATCTGGGAGCTGCAGCAGCGCAACCACCTTGGCGGCACCACGATCACGCCCGGCCAGATGCTGCGCATCCCGTAGAGGCTGTGCATCCCGTGAGGCGCGGCCCCCCTCGCGCGTCCGGGCTGTGCGTTCCGCCCCTGGTTGCACCGTCCTACATGCCGCGGTAGGCGTGCCCGGCCATCGCGTCCGGATCGAGCATCACGTTGACGATCGCAGGCCGGCCGGCCCCGAGCGCCCGCTCCAGCGCCGGACGGAGGTCGCTCGCGCGCTCCACGTGCTCGGCGTGCCCGCCGAACACGTCGCAAAGCTTCTCGTAGCGGCTCGGCGCCAGGCGCGTCGCCACCTCGCCCTCCGGGCCGTAGATGCCGATCTGCGGGATGCGGATCTCGCCCCAGGCGGCGTCGTTGCCGATCACCACCACCGCCGGCACGCCGAAGCGGACGAGCGAGTCGAAATCGAGGCCGTTCAGCCCGAAGGCCCCGTCCCCCATCACGATCACGATGCCGTCACCGAAGCCCGCCGCGCCGACACCGAGCGCGTAGCCCGGCCCCGCGCCGAGGCAGCCGAACGGCCCAGGGTCGAGCCAGTGGCCGGGCCGGTGCACCCGCAGCACCCGTGAGACAGCTGCGACGACGTCGCCGCCGTCGCCGATCACCACCGTGCCCGGCTCGAGCACCGCGTCGAGCTCGCGCCCGAGGCGATAGTGGTGGACAGGCCCGGTGTCGGCTTCGATCTGATCGTGGTGCGACGTCCACCACGCAGCTTCCGCTTCTCGCAGCGCCGCGAACCAGTCACGCCGCTCGCCCGCGCAGGGCGTCACCACGTCGGCGAGCGCCCCGAGCACCGCGTCGCAGTCGCCTGCGATGCCGACGTCGGGCACGCGGTTGCGGCCCAGCTCGCGCGGGTCGCCGTGGACGTGCACCAGCGTCCCCTCGCCGAAGCGGCCGTAGCGCAGCCTGAAGTCCAGCGTCGCGCCTGCGACGAGCACGACGTCGGCGGCCTCGAGCGCGGCCCCGCGTGCGTGCTGGAAGAAGGCGGGGTGGTCCGGTGGCAGTGAGCCACGGCCGGAGCCGTTGAGGAAGACCGGCGCCTGGACTGCCTCCGCCAGGCGGGCGAGCGCGTCCGCGGCACCGTCCCACCAGATGCCCGACCCGCCCACGATCGCCGGCCGCTCAGCTTGCCCAAGCAGAGCCGCAGCCCGTTCGATCGCGTCGGGGTCGCCGAACGCGCGCGACGTCACGCGGGCGGGGGCCGGCTCCCGGTCGGCGACTGCCTCCTCGAACAGCACGTCCATCGGCAGCTCCAGGTACACCGGGCCGCAGGGCCGGGCGAGCGCATGCCGGAACGCCAGCGCCACGAGCTCGGGGACGCGGGCCGTGTGCGCGCACACGCCGGCCCACTTCGTGATCGGCTTGAAGACCGACAGCTGGTCGAACTCCTGCAGCGCACCCTGCTCGGCCTGCACGAGCGGTCGGGCTCCGCCGATCACGACCAGCGGCACCTGGGCGGCGAAGGCGTTGGCCACCGCCGTCACCGTGCCGGTAACCCCGGGCCCCGCCGTCACGACGGCCACCCCGCAATGGCGGCGAACGCGCCCCCACGCCTCGGCCGCATGCGCTGCCGACTGCTCGTGCCGCACGTCGACGACGCGGACGGCCTCGTGACGGCAGCCCTCGTAGATCGGCATCACGTGCCCGCCGGAGAGCGTGAAGACCACGTCCACGCCCTCGGCCGCGATCGCCCGGGCCGCCAGTCGTCCTCCCTGCAGCCGTTCGCCCACGAGGCGAGCCTAGATGATTGGTGTCTCCCCGGAAGTTGGTGTGCGCGGGTGCCGGGTACAATCCCGACCCGTGGACCTCGACGTCGTGTTCCTCGGGACGTCCGGGTCTGCGCCCACCGCGCGGCGGGCGCCGGCCGCCACCCTGGTACGGCGCGGCGGCGACCGGCTGCTGATCGACTGCGGCGAGGGCACCCAGCGGCAGCTGCTGCGCTCCGACGTCGGCCTCGTGGAGCTCGAAGAGGTGTTCGTGACGCACTTCCACGCCGACCACTACCTGGGGCTACCGGGCATGCTGAAGACCTTCGCCCTGCGCGGCCGCGAGTTGCCGCTCACCGTGTACGGGCCCCGCGGCATGCGTGAGCTGCTGGCCGACCTGCGCAGGATCTTCGGGCGCCTCACCTACCAGGTCGACGCCGTCGAGTTGCAACCCGGAGACGCGCTCCAGCGCGACGGGTACGCGGTCGTGCCCTTCGCGGTCGCCCATGGGGTGCCCGCGCTCGGGTATGCGATCGTGGAGGAAACTCGCCCGGGCCGGTTCGACGCCGCCATCGCAGACGAGCTCCACATCCCGCACGGGCCCGAGCGCGGCGCTCTCCAGCGCGGAGAGCCGGTCACGCTCGCGGACGGAACCGTCGTCGCTCCGGCGCAGCTGCTCGGGCCTGCGCGTCCCGGGCGCAAGGTCGCTCTCACGGGGGACACGGCCCCGGCAGCCTCCGTCGTCGCCGCTGCCGCAGGAGCCGACCTGCTCGTCCACGACGGCACGTTCTGTGCGGACGAGCGCGAGCGTGCGCGTGAGACCGGCCACTCGACCGCCGGTGAGGCCGCGCTCGCCGCGCAGGAGGCAGGAGTCCGCCTGCTCGCGCTCACCCACCTCTCCAGCCGCTACCACGGCCCCGATGTGGCCGACGAGGCGCGGCAACTGTTCCCCGACACCGTCGTTCCCCGCGATTTCGACCTGATCACGATCCCGTTTGCCGAGCGTGGCGCTCCCGAGCTCGTCGTGCGGGGCGCGCGACTGCCGCGTTCGGGTGTAGTGTCGGAGGCATGACGCAACTCGTACAAGTCGCGGTAGCGGGAGGCGTGGCCGAGGCCGAGGAGATGCAGGGCATCCTCCTCACCGCCGGCATCGAGTCGGAGCTCCAGCCGGCGATCGACCACGACCTCGCGGTTCCCGACGACCCACCACTGCGGGTGCTGGTCGCCGACGGCGACGTCCAGGCCGCGCGTGACGCGATCGAGGCGCTCACCGAGCCGGACGACCTGATCGAGCCGGACGACCAGCAGTAGGGCACGGGCGTGCCCGTCCCTGGCGGCCACGGTGACCGCTGAGACCCCGGACTTCGACGCCCGGGCGGCGACCTACGACGCGCTCCGGCCCGCGGGCGAGGCCTGGTGGCGCCTGTTCGACGTGCTCGTCGAGGCGGGCGACCTGAAGGGACGGACGGTGCTCGACGTCGGCTGCGGTACCGGCAAGCTGCTCGCCGCGCTCGTCGAGCACGCCTATTGCAAAGGGTGGGGTGTCGACCCGAGCGAGCCGATGCTCGGGGTCGCGCGAGCAGGCCTCCCACCCTCGGTGGGCCTCAAGCTGGGCCGTGCGGAGGCGCTTCCGTTTCGCGACGGCTGGTTCGAGCGCGTGACGATGAGCCTGGTCGTCCACCTCGTCGACCGGCCGCGGGCCTTCGCAGAGGCGACGCGCGTGCTCGCGGGGGAAGGCCGCCTCGCCATCGTCACCTTCGCACCGGCGCACTTCGACACCTACTGGCTCAACCCGTGGTTTCCGTCGATCGCGGAGCTCGACCGCAGGCGCTTCCCCGACGCCGACGAGCTCCGAGCCGAGCTCGCGGCGGCAGGACTCCCTCGGGTCACCGTCGTCCCGTTCGGCTGGGTGGAGGAGATCGACCGCGAGACGGCGCTCGCCCGCGTCCGCGGGCGCCACATCTCGACGTTCGACCTCCTGGGCCGCGACGAGATCGAGGAGGGCACGACCCGTGCCGAGCGCGAGCTCCCGGAGCAGATCGACGTGCGACTCGAGCAGCTCGTCGTCGTCGCTGCCCGCTGACCCCTGCTACTCCCGAACGAACGCGATCCGGGTCGAGCCTGCCAGACCCGCCGGGGACAGCTCGAACACACAGACGGAGGTCCCGTCCGCATCCGGCGGAGCAGCGATGCTGCCCTGCCAGAGCCCGTCCGGCGGCGGCGACACCACCCGGCGGGGAATCCTGTTCGCCGAGATCGCGATCGGCGCTCCCGACTTCCCGAGTAGCGTCAACTCGAGCCGGCCCGGCCCGCAGCTGTACACCGTCACGCGAACCGGTGCCGAGAAGTCGCCGTTTCCTCCCAGGCCCACCGTCAGGGTCTCGAGCCGGGCGGGGACGGCAACGCGCCACAGCGCAAGGCCCGACGCGACGGGGGTGGGAGCGGTCTCGGCCACCTTGACGCCGTCCAGGACGGCCGGCGTGGGAGCGGCGACAAGCGCCTCCGAGAGCGTGCTGCCGTCGCGCTCCCGCAGGATCCCGTCCGGCCCCGGCTCGACCACGCGCTGAGGGACGGCGCCGGACCCATGGGCTGCAGGGAACCTCACGATCGTGCCCACGGTGGTGTTCCAGAACGCCGTGCGCGGCACGGCAGGCCACTCGCGGTCTCCGGTGTTGAGGAGGGCCACCCGCTCGCCGGTGGCGGCGTCGTCGATCCACGTCCTGTCGGCAGCGCCGAACGCCTTCGCTTGCTCCTCGCGCGAGAGCTCCGCGATCGCGCGTGACGATCCGAGCGACAGGGCCGCCAGGCCGATCGCGACTGCGGCGGCCAGCACGGGGGCGAGCCGCGACGGCAGCAGCGCGAAGGCGGCCGCTGCCAGCAGCACCACCCCGGTCACCGCGGCCCGCACGACCGCGCCGTCGGCGCCGCTGACGAGATCCCGGAAGGTGAGCGACGTCAGGAGATCGTGGGCCCCTACGTCGGCGAAGAGCAGCGCCGGGGAGATCGCAGCCACCAGCGCGACCGTGAGCGCGACGATGGGTGCCAGCGCGCGCCACGGTCGTGCCGCGCCCCGTGCGAGCCAGACGCACAGTCCCAGCAAGAGTGGCGGGACAGCGGTCACGAGATAGCGCTCGGGCACGTAGGCGACGAACGAGGCGGCGAAGAGGGCCACCTCCAGCACGAGCCAGGCGACGTACGCCACGGTGGTGGCCAGAAACGCTCGCACCGTCGGATCGCGTTCTTCCGCCCGGGCTGCGTGCACGGCCAGCACGGCCGTCGCCAGGAAAGGAAACACGAGCGAGACGAGCGGGATGGCGCCGGCGGTGCGCACGAGCGCCCCGGTGACGTCTCCGCCGCCCGGCCTGTCGTCGCCGACGGTCTCGTACGCTCCCAGGAGGGCGCCCCACGTCACCGTGCGACCGGTGGCGAGCCATGCCGCGAGGACGAGGGCGGCGAGCGCGGCGCCCCCCGCCGCGTAGCGGCGGAGCGCCCGTCGGTCGCGGGCGAACAGCGCATTCAGCACGAGCGCCGTCGCGAAGGTGGGTAGCAGCACGAGTGCCTGGAGCCGCACGGCCGCAGCGAGCGTGACCGCCGCGAGCATCACACCCAGCCGGAAGAGCGTCGGCTCCTGCACCGCCCGCGCGAGTGTCAGGAGCGCCACGGCGACTGCCGGGTAGTAGACGGCCTCGCTCATGATCAGGCCCGAGTACGCGAGCGCGGGGGGGAGCACGGACAGGCCCGCGGCGACGAGCCCCAGCCCATCGCCGGCGAGCCTCCGTCCCCAGATGAAGACGGGCACGGCGACCACCGACATCACGACTGCCTGCACCGCCTGCACTGCGACGATGCCGGCCGCCGTGTCTCCCAGGGAGAGCGGGCCCCCCACGAGCGCCGGATAGACGAGGCTGTAGTAGCCGACGGCGGTGCCACGAATCGTCAACTCTCCGGTCTGCCAGAGCGACTGGCCGAGCAGCCCGTACGCCATCTCGTCGGGCGCCACCCAGGGAGCGTGGAAGGACAGGGCGGCGGCGAAACGCGCGCACGCCGAGACGACGACGATGGCGGCCACGGCGAGGCCCGTGTGTCGGGCGGCGAACGACACAGCGACATGATCCCACTCCCCGTGCGGGAGAATCATGTGCGGGTCGTAAAGATTCAGTGCGAGGAGACCGCCGGTCGATCCTCTACACTCGGCGAAACCCTTTAAGCCGGTTCAGCGAGACCGGAAAGGAGCACGATGACGACGCATCTCCCCAGCCGGCCGGCGCCGAAGCTCTTGCTCGACGCCCAGGCCATCTCGCGCACGCTCTCACGGATCGCGCACGAGCTGATCGAGCGCAACGCCGACCTCGGGTCGCTCGCCCTCGTGGGCATCCACACGCGCGGCGTCCCGCTCGCCGAGCGGCTGCGGCGGCTCGTCGCGGAGCGCTCCGGCGCCGACGTCGACCTGGGCGCGGTCGACATCACGTTCCACCGCGACGACGTGCTCGTCCGCTCCGGCGGCGCCCCCCTGCATCCGCAGCCCGTCGTGCGTGGCACGGCCCTCGACTTCCCGCTCGAGGGCCGCACCGTCGTTCTCGTCGACGACGTGCTCTTCACGGGCCGCACGATCCGTGCTGCCATCGACGCCCTGCTCGAATACGGGCGCCCGGCCAGGGTGCAGCTCGCAGTGCTCGTCGACCGGGGCCATCGTGAGCTGCCGATCAGGCCCGACTACGTCGGTAAGAACCTGCCCACGGCACTCTCGGAGCGTGTCCACGTCCAGCTGCTCGAGGTCGACGAGATCGACCAGGTCCTGCTCGTCCCGGGTGAAGGAGAGCTCGATGGCTGACATCCGTCTCGCCGACGAGCGGGAGGCACCTCCGCGCCCGCTCCGCCGGCACCTGCTCGGCGTCTCCGATCTCCAGCGGGCCGACGTCACGCGCATCCTCGACACCGCCGCGACGCTGTCCCGGTCGCTCGAGCGCGAGGTGAAGAAGCTGCCGGCTCTGCGTGGGCGCCTCGTCGTCAACCTCTTCTACGAGTCGTCGACGCGGACGCTGTCGAGCTTCGACCTGGCCGCGAAGCGGCTCTCGGCCGACACCATGTCGGTTCGCTCCTCCGGCTCGTCGGTCGACAAGGGCGAGTCGCTCAAGGACACGGCGGTGACGCTCGCCGCGTACGACCCCGACGTGATCGTGATCCGGCACCCGCAGATCGGCGCACCCCAGCTCGTCGCGTCCGTCACCGGCGCGCACGTCGTCAACGCCGGCGACGGCAAGCACCAGCACCCGACCCAGGCGTTGCTCGACCTGCACACGATGCAGCAGGCGCTCGGCCGGCTCGAGGGCCTGCACGTCGCGATCGTCGGCGACGTCCTGCACTCACGGGTCGCGCGCTCGCTGATCGAGGCGCTGGCGCTCGTCGGCGCCCGCTCGACGCTCGTCGCTCCGCCGACGCTGATTCCCCGCGGCATCGAGGCGATGGGGTGCGAGACGACCTCCGACATCGCGGCCGTCGCGTCCGCCGACGTCATCTACGTGCTGCGCATGCAGCAGGAGCGGATGCTTGCGGGCGCGGCCTACGTGCCGTCGTTGCGCGAGTACACGGCGCTCTGGGGCATCACGCCCGAGCGGGTGCGGCCCGGCCAGGTGGTGATGCACCCGGGCCCCATGAACCGCGGTGTCGAGATCGATCCCCGTGTGGCCGACTCGGAGGCGGCGCTGATCACGAGCCAGGTGCGGTCGGGGCTCGTCGTCCGCATGGCCGTCCTCTACGACCTGCTCACGAGCGGCCCGGTCGAGGTTCCGGTGGCCCTGGAGGTCGCATGACGCTCTTCTCGCGCACCGGCGTGCCCGACACGCTCACGATCCGCGGGGCCCGAGTGATCGACCCTGCCGGCGGCCTCGACCAGGCGCTCGACGTGACCGTCGAGGACGGCATCATCACGCGGCTCGAGCCCGCCGCCGATGCCGCCCGCGGGCTCGTGCTCGCACCGGCGTTCATCGACCCGCACGTCCATCTCCGGACGCCCGGGCGAGAGGACGAGGAGACGATCGCCACCGGCACCGCGGCGGCCGCTGCCGGCGGCTACTGCGCCATCCTCGCGATGCCGAACACCGATCCGGTGGTCGACTCCGCGGCCGTGCTGGGCGCGCTCGTCGAGCTCGCCCGCGAGGAGGCAGTCGTCCCGACCGGGTTCATGGGCTCGATCTCGAAGGGCCTGCGGGGCGAGGAGCTGACCGAGATGGCGGAGCTCGCCGCGCTCGGCGCGGTGGCCTTCACCGACGACGGGCACCCCGTCACCTCCGCCGGCCTGCTGCGACGCGCGCTCCAGTACTCGGCCGTTGCACACCGCAAGCTCGCGCTGCACGAGGAGGAGCCGACTCTCTCGCGTGACGGCCAGATGCACGAGGGTGCCGTCTCCGCAGAGCTCGGGCTCGCGGGCTGGCCCGCCGTCGCGGAGTCGACGATGATCGGGCGCGACCTCGGCCTTGCTGCATATGAGCAGCGTCCTTTGCATATCATGCATCTCTCGGCGTCGGTCTCGGTCGAGGCGGTCAGGGCTGCGAAGGCACGCGGCGTGGCGGTCACGGCCGAGGTCACCCCACACCACCTCTGCCTCACCGACGAAGCCGTGCGCACCCTCGACACCAACGTGAAGATGAACCCGCCGCTGCGCACGGAGTCCGACCGCGCCGCGCTGCTCGAGGGCCTGCGCGACGGCACGATCTGCTGCGTCGCAACCGACCACGCGCCGCATGCGCGGCACGAGAAAGAGGCTCCGTTCGAGGAGGCGCCGTTCGGCGTGACGGGGCTCGAGACCGCGTTCGCGGCGCTGTACACCACGCTCGTCGAGCCGGGCGCGCTGCCGCTTCCGACGCTCCTGGAGCGCATGTCCGCGGGGCCGGCACGTGCGTTCGGCCTGCCCGTGCCCCGGATCGCGGAAGGGGAGACGGCGAACCTCGTCCTCCTCGACCTGGAGGCGCAGTGGCGTGTGACCGAGGACGGCTTCCGGTCGCGCTCCGTGAACTCGTGGCTGCTCGGCCGCACCCTCAAGGGGGCCGTCGTGAAGACGGTTGCCGGCGGCAGGGTGGTGCACGCCCTGTGAGCGGGTATCTCGTGCTGGAGGACGGGTCGGTCTTTCCGGGCCGCTCCGTCGCGGCCGACGGCGCGGCGTTCGGCGAAGCCGTCTTCACGACCGCCATGACCGGCTACCAGGAGACCGTCACCGACCCGAGCTTCGCGGGACAGCTCGTGTGCTTCACCGCGCCGATGGTGGGCAACTACGGCGTCGCCGACGAGCGGCTCGAGTCCGGACGCCCCTGGGTCAACGCCGCGCTGATGCGACATTGCGGCGGCGACGAATGGGCTGCGTGGCTCGCCGCCAACGGGATCGTGGCCCTCGACGGTCTCGACACGCGCGCGCTCGTCGTGCGCCTGCGCGACGCCGGGGCGATGCGCGCGGCGGCCGTCGCGGACGAGACCGCACTCCCCGTGGTGGAGGCACTCGAGCAGGTGCGCACCCAGCCTCTGATGGAGGGGCAGGCACTCGTGTCGGCCGTCTCACGGGTCGAGCCGACCGTCTTCAACGAGGACGGGCGGGCCCGGGTGGCGGTGGTCGACTACGGCGCCAAGACCTCGATCATGCGGCGTCTCCGCGTGGCGGGCGCCGCGGTGACCGTGTTCCCGCACTTCGCCGATCCGGACGAGCTTGCCCGCTTCGACGGGGTGCTGCTCTCCAACGGGCCCGGCGACCCCGAGCCGTTGACCGCCGAGGTCGACGCGATCCGGGCCCTCCTCGGCCGCACGAGCGTGCTCGGGATCTGCCTCGGGCACCAGCTGCTCGGCCTCGCGACGGGCCACGAGACGTACAAGCTGCCCTTCGGGCACCGCGGCTCCAACCATCCCGTGCTGGAGCGTGCGAGCGGCCGGGTGCTCGTGACGAGCCAGAACCACGGGTTCGCCGTCCGCCCCACGGATGCGCAGGAGGCGACGCACGTCTCGCTCTACGACGGCACCGTGGAGGGATTCGACTTCGCCGACCTGAACGCACGCTCGGTGCAGTTCCATCCGGAGGCGGGGCCGGGCACGCACGACGCCTGGCCGATCCTGGAGCGCTGGGTCGCCGACCTCGTCGAGGCAGCCTGATGCCCGCCCGCCGCGACATCCAGTCGGTGTGCGTGATCGGCTCGGGGCCGATCGTGATCGGGCAGGCCTGCGAATTCGACTACTCGGGCTGCCAGGCGCTGAAGGTGCTGCGAGAGGACGGCTATCGCACGATCGTGATCAACTCGAACCCGGCGACGATCATGACCGACCCCGGCTTCGCCGACCGGACGTACATCGAGCCGCTCGACCTCGAGGGCGTCAGCGACGTGCTCCGGCGAGAGCGCCCGGACGCGATCCTGCCCACACTCGGCGGGCAGACCGCGCTCAACCTCGCGATCGAGCTGTCCGACGCAGGTGTGCTGGAGGAGCTCGGTGTCGAGCTCCTCGGCGCCAGGGTCGACGTGATCCGGCGCGCCGAGGACCGGCAGCTGTTCCGGGACGCCGTGCAGAGCTGTGGCCTGCTCACGCCCGAGTCGCGCATCGTCACGTCCCTCGACGACCTCGCCGGCGTCGTCGTGCCCGCCGTCGTCCGGCCGGCGTTCACGCTCGGGGGCCACGGGGGCGGGTTCGCGGACACGCCGGAGCAGTTGCGCGACCAGGTCGAGCGCGGCCTGCGGGAGAGCCCTATCGGGCAGGTTCTGGTGGAGGAGTCCGTCAAGGGCTGGGACGAGTTCGAGCTCGAGGTGATCCGCGACCGCAACGACAACGTCGTCATCGTGTGCTCGATCGAGAACCTCGACCCGATGGGGGTGCATACCGGCGACTCCGTCACGGTGGCACCGCAGATGACGCTGTCGGACGAGGCGTACCAGGAGCTTCGCGACGCGTCCGTCGCCATCATCCGGGCCGTCGGCGTGGAGACGGGGGGGTCGAACATCCAGTTCGCCCGGAGCCGCGACACGGGTGAGGTGCGGGTGATCGAGATGAACCCGCGCGTCTCGCGCTCCTCCGCGCTCGCGTCGAAGGCGACCGGCTACCCGATCGCCAAGGTGGCCGCCAAGCTGGCGGTCGGGTACACGCTGGACGAGATCCCGAACGACCTCACGAAGACGACACCCGCCAGCTTCGAGCCGACGCTCGACTACGTGGTCGTCAAGTTCCCGCGCTTCGCGTTCGAGAAGTTCCCCGGCGCGGATCCGACACTCGGGACGCAGATGAAGTCCGTGGGGGAGGCCATGGGCATCGGTCGTACCTTCACCGAGGCGTTCCTGAAGGCCTTCGGGTCGCGGGAGCTCGACCCGGGCGCGCCGACGCCGTGGGCGACCTTCGACGACATCCCGGAGGGCGTGCACCCCTGGTTCACGACCCAGCTCGCACAGGCACGCCGCGAGCTCGCCTCCCGGGACATCTGGCGCGCCAAGCGGGCAGGGTGGGGCGATGACTCGATCGGCGCCGCCTGGGGCACGAGCGGTGACGACGTGCGCCGGGTGCGCTACGCGAAGGGGATCCGGCCCTCCTACCGGCGCGTGGACTCCTGCGCCGGCGAGGTGGAGGCGGGCTCCAACTACCTCTACTCGACCTGGGGCGAGGCGGACGAGGCGTTGCCGCCGGCCACGAAGCCGCGGGTCGTGATCATCGGCTCGGGGCCGAACCGCATCGGCCAGGGAATCGAGTTCGACTACTGCTGCGTGCACGCCGTGCAGACGTTCCGGGCGCTCGGCTACGAGGCGGTGATGATCAACTGCAACCCGGAGACGGTCTCGACCGACTACGACACCTCCGACCGGCTCTACTTCGAGCCGCTCTCACCCGAGGAGGTGCTCGCGGTGATCGACCGCGAGCAGCCCGAGGGCGTCGTCACCCAGTTCGGCGGCCAGACGCCGCTGCGCCTGGCGCGGTGGATCGAGGGCGCGGGCTACCGGATCATGGGCACCCCGCACGCCGCCATCGACCTGGCCGAGGACAGGCAGCGCTTCGGGGCGCTCGCCGCCGAGCTCGGTGTCCGATGCCCGCCCTGGGCGATCGTGGAAGGGGCGGCGCAGGCACTCGCTGCCGCCGCGGAGATCGGCTACCCGGTGCTGGTGCGCCCCTCCTACGTGCTCGGCGGACGCGCGATGCGCGTCTGCTACGACGACGCTCAGCTGCGGGAGGCGATGGGCGCCGTCTCCGGCTCGGTGCTGCTCGACCGCTTCGTCGAGAACGCGATCGAGATCGACGTCGACGCTCTGTGCGACGGCGAGGAGGTCTACGTCGCCGCCGTGATGCAGCACGTCGAGGAGGCGGGCGTCCACTCGGGCGACTCGACGTGCGTGCTGCCTGCTCAGTCACTCACGCTCGCGAACGCGCTGGAGGTCGAGCACATCGTGAAGCGGCTCGGGCCGGGGCTGGGAGTGGTCGGGCTGCTCAACGTGCAGCTCGCGGTCGCGGACTCCACCGTCTACGTGCTGGAGGCGAACCCGCGCGCGTCCCGCACCGTGCCGTTCGCCTCCAAGGCGATCGGGATCAACCTCGTGGAGGCAGCGTGCAAGCTCGCCGCCGGCGCGACGCTACGGGAGCTCGACCTGCCGGTGCCGCGGCCGTCGCAAGTCAGCGTCAAGGCGGCGGTGCTGCCGTTCGCCCGTTTCCCCGGCTCGGATCCGGTGCTCGGGCCCGAGATGCGCTCGACGGGAGAGGTGATGGCCAGTGCCAGCGACCTGCCGACGGCGCTCGCGAAGGCGGAGCGGGCCGCCGGCCGGCCGCTGCCGACCGGAGGCACGGCGTTCATCTCGGTCAACGACACGGACAAGCCCAGTGTCGCACCCATAGCCGCCGCGCTCGCCGGTCTCGGCTTCGAGCTCGTGGCGACGGAGGGCACGGCGGCGACGCTGCGCGCGGCCGGCCTGGAGGTCGAGGAGGTGGCGAAGGTTGCGGATGCGGCGGCATCGGAGCAGACGGTCGTCGACCTCGTGCGCGAGGGTCGCTGCGACCTGATCGTGAACACCCCGCAGGGCTCGGGCGCCCGGGCCGACGGCTACCGGATCCGGGAAGCGGCGATCACCGGCCGCGTGCCCTGCATCACCACCATCGCCGGGGCGGCGGCGGCGGTGCACGCGATCGCGAACGCGCGTGCGGAGACGGCGCTCTCCCTGCAGGAGCGCATCGGAGCCGGCGCCTGACAGCCCTTCGGCGAGAGCAGCTGACGGTCGTCGGCAGCGAGCCCGTCGGGCCCTACCGGCTGCTGCGCCTCGACCGGGGTGCCGTCGACCCGGGCGTCCCGGGCCAGTTCTTCATGCTGGAGGCGCCGGGCCGCGTGCTGCCGCGGCCGATGTCCCTCTGCCTGGCGCCCCCCGGCGAGCTGGCGTTCCTGATCGACCCGGTCGGCCCGGGCACGCGCGCCCTCTGCGGCCTCGAGGCGGGCCGCGCGCTGCACGTGCTGGGGCCGCTCGGGAACGGCTTCGACCTCTCCGTCCCCCGCCCGCTGCTCGTCGGCGGCGGCATCGGCATCGCGCCCCTCCCGTACCTCTCCGAGGCGCTCGGCGCGCCGCCCGCGCTACTCGGCTTCCGCTCCGCGCACCACGCCGAGGCTGCCGCGCTCCTTCCCGGCGCCGAGGTCGTGCTCGAGCCGACGTACGTGACGGAGCTGCTGCCGGAGGACCCCGGCGACGTGCTCGCCTGCGGCCCGGAGGCGATGCTGCTCGCGCTCCGCGCGCTCGCTCCGGAAGCGCAGCTCGCCTGGGAGGCGCCGATGGCCTGCGGCTACGGGGCCTGTTACGGCTGCGTCGTCGAGCTGGACGGCCACTACGAGCGGCTGTGCGTCCGCGGCCCCGTCCTCTCCGCTGCCACGAACCGTTCCGTGAGCACGTGAGCATCCCGCTGCTCAACGCGTCCGGATGCCTCGACGCGCTCACCGCTCCCGAGGTGGCGGCCCAACTCGACGCGTTCGTGACGAAGACGATCACGCCGCTGCCGCGCGAGGGCAATCCTCCCGTGCGGATCGCGGAGACCCAGCACGGAATGCTCAACTCGATCGGGCTGCAGGGCCCCGGCATCGCTGGGCTCCTCGAAGACGTGCTGCCCCGCCTGGCCGCACTCGAGCTCACGGTCTGGGTCTCGGTCGGCGGCTTCTCCGCACGCGACTACGCCTCGATCTGCGAGCTGCTCGACGAGCGGGGCGACGTCACCACGATCGAGCT
>Ga0209798_10000192_pt1 | contig 34735 bp, 32 predicted proteins | sample DOMMetBare3Fresh_FD_187475 | JGI IMG/M metagenome (GOLD analysis project Ga0209798, IMG submission 187475) | Wetland sediment microbial communities from St. Louis River estuary, USA, under dissolved organic matter induced mercury methylation -... | ecosystem: Environmental > Aquatic >... | reverse complement strand
TTCAATCGCCAGCACCTGGTCGGTGGTCAGCGCCGCCACCTGGGTGGTTTTCAGGGCACCGACCTGGACCGAGGTCAGGGCGGCCATCTGGTCGGTGGTTAGCGCGGCGACATCGACAGTTTCCAATGCAATGATTTGGCTCGTTTTTAACGCTACAATCTGATCTGTGGTCAATACGGCTACTTGTTTGGTAGTCAGGGCAGCTATCGCGCGGGTGGTAAATGCCGTGATATCTCTGGTTTCAATGGCTACAATTTGCTCCGTGGTCAATGCAGCGGCTTGTGCGGTATTAAACAAAGCTATATCAGCCGTGGTTAATGCTGCTATTTGTTCGGTTGTCAGCGCTGCAATCAGATTTGTTGGCAATCCCGGTATAATTGAAGCCATTTTATTTACCTTAAATATCTAAATTTAAAAAATTACTTACGAAGAAACCATTAGATAGTATCGCTACGGTACTCATAATTTTCTTCTATCAGAGAAAGCCTGATTTTTTGTATCCTTATACGCAAACGGATAGAAATCTAATTGAATAGGTTTGCGGCTAAGTATAGTTAATCTTTAAATTTTTTTTACAGTGCAAAATTTATCTCACAGGTCCTTGACAACCTGATATTCGGGCTTTTTTAAGAAATTGATGGAATAGCCCCTATCTTTTAGGCTAAATCATTGAATTATGGAAAAAATGGGCTTGAGGGCAAAACTGGCCTTCATTAGAAAACGATTCCGGAAAATACCGATTTTGTGAACCGCTTCACATAATTAAAAGATACACTTATCGCATTTGATATACGCCGGCGGCAAACACAACAAAACTTGAATAACCATGGGTGTGGTGATTTTGCGGATTCATTTCATGGCTCCTGCATTGATTCATCCAATGCTTTTGTTAAGGGCCATAACAAGTAGGAAATTATTGAACGTTTTCCAACCACAATTTCGGCCGTCAACGTCATGCCCGGTAATAATCGTGCCTGTTCTGGCATCTTCTCCAATTGCATATTGCCCAAACTTATCCTGCTTTGGTAATAAGCATCTACGGCCTGTCCTGCCCCTGCTTCGCGGCGAAAAGCATCCTCACTTACCATCCGCACCTCTCCATTGAGAACGCCATGCCGTTGAAAGGGGTAGGCATCCAATTTCAGGCGTGATCGATCACCCAACTTCACGTAACCGACATCCATTGACTCAATCTGCACTTCAGCTTCCAGTTCGGTACCAAGGGGCACCAGTGTAAAGAATGCCCCCCCGCCCTGCACTACGGAACCCCGCGATAGTTTTGCAATGTCTAAAACAACTGCATCGGAAGGGGAACTTAGCGTTACCAGCTTTCGGCGTTTATCTGCCTTTTGCAGTTGTTCACTGACCATGTTACGGTCACGTGATGTTGACAGCATTTCTTCCATCATTTTCTGTCGCCAGCCCTTTTTAAAGGCGGTTTTTTCAGCTTCCAGACTGGCCAGTTCGCGCTTTATTTCCTGTTCCCGATTTTTCTCGAGGGTTATGTCCCTTTCAACCTGTTTAAGTTTATCCTGAGCTTCAAGTAAATTTAGTCGAGCGCCATAATTCCTGGCCAGCAGTTTCTCCTGCATTTCTTCCATTTCCCGGAGCACCTTTAAACGTTCCGCCAGCATACTCTGATCATGACGGTTGGTTTCCAAAGTAGCTTGCAGGCGAGCTATATTTTCTTCCATCTTGACCAATTGAGCTTTGTAATGGGCTTGACGCTCCAGCAATAATTTGGCTTGCAACTGGCTATCTGCATCTTCAATACCGGTCATTTTGCCGCCAATCAATTCGGCCTCAAGACTCTTTGATTGTGTTTCCAAACTACTTAACTGCTTTCTCAGTTGACTTTCATCGGCCTCTGCAAAGGTCGGATCCAATGTCGCCAGGTTTTCACCTTTTTTCACGACCTGTCCAACTCTGACATCGATCGTTTGGACAATTGATGTCTCTAAGGGCTGAACCAATATATTCGACGATGGCGTTATCAAGCGTCCACGTGCAACAACCACTTGGTCGATATCCGAGTAAGTCGCCCATATCAAAAATGTGATGAAAGCTGCAAACAGGACGTGTAGCGTGATTGATGCAGAGCGCGGCAAAGGTCGACGTTCGATCTCGTCGGCATCCGGCAGAAATTCGATAGCAGTTAAATGTTGATCGGCGTTTAGCTTCTTCATAACTGGCCTTTACAAATGACTGGTTTGCTGGTTCCATAGTTGTTGATAAGTGGCACTACGTGCCAGAAGTTCCTCATGGCGACCACTATCGACTAGCCGACCCTGATGCATGACCAGGATGATATTTGCATTGACCAGCGTTGACAGCCTATGAGATATCATGAGGACCGTTCGTCCAACCGCAATCCGAGAAAGATTACTTATAAAGATCGCCTCGCTTTCCGGATCAAGAGCGCTTGCCGCTTCGTCAAGAATCAGGATACGTGGCTTGGCCAGAAGGCAGCGGGCAATCGATAAGCGTTGTTTTTGCCCGCCGCTCAGGTTGGCGGCGTTTTCTTCCAGCAGAGTATCATAGCCTTGCGGCAAACGCTCAATGAACTCATCGGCACCGGCCGACTGTGCAGCGGCCACAATTTCCTCAAACGCTGCGTCTGGTTTGGTCATGGCGATGTTGTCACGTACCGTCCCCCGAAAAAGAAAGTTTTCTTGTAACACGACGCCTATCTGGCGACGCAGATGTGCCAGTTCAATTTCACGGGCATCGACGCCATCAAAACGGATGATACCTTCCTGAACGCTATAAAGACCATGAATAAGCTTGGTCAGCGTGGTTTTGCCGGACCCGCTGCGCCCGACGATACCAACTACGGCTCCTGACGGTATCGTAAACTTGGTACGGTCCAATGCAGCAGCGCTGGCGCCCGGATATCGGAACGTGACCTCCTCGAAAGAAATTTCACCCCGGAGGTTTGGCCTCAGACCACCTGTGCCCATACGCCCTTCCGGAGGGCGGTTCATCACCTCACCCAGCATACGGATCGACAAAGCGGTCTGCTGATATTCATTAATCAGGCTGACAATGGCAATCAATGGCGACACCACGCGTCCTGAGAGCATCTGGAATGCAATGAGCGCGCCTACTGACAGAGCCTGGGTAAAAACATCCTGTGTACCAATCAGAATGACCATCACCGGAAGCAGCTTGCCTAAAAAGTCAGTGATTGCGCCTCCAGTGATTGATATTTTTCCTACTTTAAAATGGGTTGTGATTGCTTCCGCGGAAATTTGGTCCCAAATGCGCCTCTGGTTCGGTTCAATTGCCAGAGCTTTCACTGTCCTCATACCATGAATCGTTTCCACGAGCAACGCCTGGCGTCTGCCTTCGGCGGCATAAAGCGAATTCAGACGCTGGCGGTAGGTCGGCAAAAGCGCTGCTATAATGCCCGCGATAATTAAGGCAAAAACCAGAACGATAATGGCCAGTTTTGCCGAATAGGTGAACAAAATCGGTAAAAATATTAACAATGCAGTCGCATCGAGCGCCGTGAAAAAAAGTTTTCCCGTCAGAAAGTGGCGGATGCTTTCCAATTGCTGCATGTGTCGGGTCACCACACCCGCTGTTGTTGTTTCGAAATAATCAATGGGCAGAGCCAGCAGATGGCTAAAAGTCCGGCGAGTAAGCCGCATATCTATTTTGTTAGTCGCTGACAGCATTAGCAACTGGCGTAAATAGCCGAATACCGAATCGAATACCATCGCGATGATGACGCCTATACCCAAGGCCCATAAAGTCGACGTGCTGTGATGAACCAACACTTTGTCAATAATCAGCTGAAAAAAAATGGGCGATGCCAACGCCAGAAATTGCATGGCAAGAGCCGCTATGGCAATATCCCTGAAGGCAGCTTTTTGTTTCAGCAGCTCGGGTATAAACCAGCGTAAACCAAACGGCTGCCTGGGATCTGCCAGCGAATGATTGCGTTTGAGAAAGACCACATCACCGTCCCAGTCTGGACAAAACTGCTCCCGCTCCCGCAAGACAACTGCTGCGCCGCTGAATTGAGGATCAAGAACAGCCACTTTGCCATCGCCATCAGCCCGTGCACCGACAATAATTACACTGTTTCCACTGTGTAATTTTGCCAGAATGGGGAAAACGCCGCCCTGAGCCAACAGGCTTTCCCAGGATAGCTTGCCGATTTTAGCTTTCAAGCCGATCTCCGTGGCCATCCGTAACAATAATGCGGGCGTAGGCTCTTCTTCCGCAAGTGCGTATTCCTGTATCAACCGTTCCGGATTAATTTGCAAGCCGTAATGTTGCGCAATGGCAGTCAGGCATTGTATGGTCGTATGAGGATATTTATTGGCCATTTATTGATTAAAATGGAAGACTAACTTAGAAATGGTCCGATACCGCGATAATTTGCGCATCATAACAATATTGTGAGAAACGGTGGACTGAGCTCATGCTATCCACTTAACAAAAATTACTATCAATATCAGAAGGACGATACTTTATGGTCAACGAAGAGCTAAAATTTTTTGCTATAAATTTTGATGGTTATTTCTATTTCATTACACCCTCCCATCACTTTTTGGAGACCGCTTATTTTTGGCGCTGGGGAGTATTAGCTTTTACTTCATGTATTGTCCAGGCCTTGCTGGTTAATGGCTGAAATTTTTTCAGCGTTGCCCTGTTGCATTATTGCCATAGGAGATTTAACCAACTGAGTCACAAGACTGTTTGGGAAAAGCTGGGGAGGAGGTTAGATAAATACCAGCCTATCTCCCAGCACTCATTGAAATATAGCATAGAATTTTAAGGCCACTGAAAAGTTTCACCTCTATTAAAGAGGTTATACCAAGCTGTGCAACTAAAAAATTATTCTGTAAATCAATCCTGTCCAGACAACTTTGAAACAGGATATACTATTTATATTATCAACCTTGTTGCAGACGAATTCAGTTCGCTATTTGACACACCCCCCCTTTTACCATGACGCTTCAATATACTCCTTTAAAAGATCATGACATCTCGATCAAAGTTTTGTTCACCGGCTATCTCTGCACGGTAGGGATCGGTTATCTTTTCGCCCTGATTCAGATATTGTTTACCCACGGTATGGCTGACGGCAAATTTGGCCTGTCGGTTGATGATATTGTCTACAGTTACTACGGAAATCGTTCTGGAACCGTCCTGGAACAGAAACTTAACGGATCGATGAAAAACAATGCCCCTGATCAGGAGCGTTTCGATATCATGCAATGGAGCCGTGACGGTGCCGATGCTGACGATTACAAGTCTGCCGGCATCGATAAAATCATCGAAGCCCGCTGTGTCATGTGTCATAACGAGAAAGCTTCCGGCATTCCCGATTTTACCAAGTTTGAACAGTTAAAGGCATTAACCAAACAGGACCAAGGCGCAACCTTTGAATCCCTTACCCGAGTTTCGCATATTCATCTGTTCGGCATAAGCTTCATTTTTATGTTTGTCGGGATAATTTTCAGCTTTGCACAAACACCGTCAGTTCTGTTTAAATGCATCGCTATCGGCATGCCTTATACTTTTTTGATCACCGATATTTTGTCCTGGTGGCTCACCAAAATTCATCCGCTTTTCGCTTGGCTCGTGATATTTGCCGGTATGGGCATGGGTATTTCGTTCATATTTATGTGGGTTACATCCATTCTGGAAATGTGGTTTTATAAACCGGTTTTTATCGACGGACTGGCCATGCATTACCAGAAATTTCGGGATTATCTGGCCTCGGAGCAGGCCAAAGACCATTTTGATAAAACTATCGCGCTGATTAAAAAAGGCGCAAGCCAAATCAAACCAGCTATAGTCTTTATAAAAGAACAATGGCTGATGCGTGGCTGGCCGCTACTTAAACAAATGTATAATAACTATGACAAACGTTCAGATTAATGCCTTTTAATCCGAATATTGCCATGACGATATCCAACTCGTCTTGCCCAATGTCGCTAATTTTGATTCCGGTATAACGGACTTAAACCGTTGATGACACTGGTTCAATAACTGTTTCTGGATAAATTCAAATTTCCTCTCATGCATCCCGTTACATACAATCCATCGCTCTGACAAAATGCTTTTTCCCGCTTGATTATGTTATTCTGATCTTTTCATTTCATTGGCTTGGCTGACCTATGGAAATATACCTGGTTGGTGGTGCGGTACGCGACCAATTGCTCGATCTTCCAGTACAGGAGCGGGACTGGGTCGTAATCGGCGAAACTTTCGAATCGATGCTGGCAAAAGGCTTTCGCCCGGTAGGCAAGGATTTCCCGGTTTTTTTACATCCAAAGACTCATGAAGAATATGCATTGGCAAGAACGGAGAGAAAGACAGCGCCAGGGTATAAAGGCTTTCAAATTTATGCTGCGCCCGATGTTAGTCTGGAGCAGGACCTTCTTCGTCGCGACCTAACCATCAATGCCATGGCCATGACGCCCGATGGACTGCTGCTTGATCCTTATGGCGGACAGCAGGACCTTGAACACAGAATCCTACGTCATGTTTCATCTGCTTTTGTAGAGGACCCGGTACGCATTTTGCGCGTGGCCCGTTTTGCCGCCCGCTATGAACATCTGGGATTCACTCTCGCGGATGAAACCCGTGCGCTTATGGAGTCGATGATTTGCAATGGCGAAGTAGATCATCTGGTGCCCGAACGGGTCTGGGCCGAGCTGGTAAAAGCTCTGTGCGAGCAAACACCCAGCGCTTTCTTCTATACGTTAAAACGTTGTGGCGCCTTGGCTAAAATCTTTCCGGAAATAGACCGTCTGTTTGGTGTGCCGCAGCCTGAACAACACCACCCGGAAATTGATACGGGGATTCACGTCATGCTGTGCCTGGAGCAGGCCGCCCTGTTATCGAAAAAACCTGAAGTCAGATTTTCAGCATTGGTTCATGATCTTGGCAAGGGCATAACGCCCAAAGAACAATGGCCTCACCATTACCGGCATGAGCATCATGGTCTGGCCGTTCTCGACGCATTAAGCGTCCGATTGCGAGTACCCAATTCTTTCAAAATCTTGGCGCAACAGGTGATGCGTTACCACACACATTGCCATAAAGCTTTTGAACTGCGTCCCGCAACATTAATCGATATGCTAATGGCCTTGGGTGCATTTAAAGCCGACAATCACAGCTTGTCTGATTTTTTACTGGCTTGCGAAGCAGACGCCAAAGGCAGAACTGGGCTGGAAAATAGGCCCTATCCGCAAGCTGGATTTGTGCTCAAGGCGGCAAGAGCTGCAGCAGCAGTTCATAGCTCGGACGTTCTCAAGCGTGGAGTAGCCGGCCCACAAATAGGTATAGCCATTCGCCGTTTACGGATTCAAGCCGTCGCCGAAATCATTAAAAGCCACAATTTAACAGAAATAACCACAGTATAATAAAACATCATTAACAACCTTGTGCTTACCATGCCCTCCTTTGACATTATTTCCGAATTTGACAAACACGAACTTCAAAATGCTTTAGACCAGGCCAACAAGGAAGTCAGCACTCGCTTTGACTTTAAAGGGACAGACTCGCGCTTTGAGCTGAATGACAATAACCTGACGATGATCAGCGGATCGACATTTCAGCTGCAGCAAATGTTTAGCGTCATCTGTTCAAAACTAACGCGCCGCGGAATAGATCTAGCATGTATGGAAACCGGTGACCCCAAACCCAGCGGCAAGGGCGTGAAGCAGGAAATAATCATGAAACAGGGATTAGACAAGGCCCTGGCAAAAAAAATTATTACCCTAATTAAGGATAAAAAGCTAAAAGTTCAGGCCGCAATTCAAGGTGAACAAATTAGAGTGACTGGCAAAAAACGCGATGACTTGCAGGAGGTGATTCAAATGTTGCGTGAGGAAAAACTGGAAATGCCATTGCAATTCGAGAACTTCAGGGAATAATCAGCTAAGGTCGAATTTATAAAGCGCAATAAGTTTAAGCCTGAATTCTGCTCTTTAACTCATAAATTGCAATTTCTTTTCGCCATTGCTCACAGAATAGGTATATCGGCATTCTTTGTAGGTTTCCGTCATTGCCATCTAGAACATCCATGCAGAGCCCGACCATCAATTTCATTAAGTCATTGATTTTCATCTCAATACATCCCTTTAGGCTGGACACCCCAGTCAATTTGTGCCCTGAAAGGTGGCGTTGATTTCCATCTAACTGAAAATTCTATCAAAATCAGGTATAAATGGAATACGGAATTATCCATGCTACATTTTGAATAGTGTATAAAAATTTTCCGTCGACAAGTCGGCGATTTTTTTGACCGTCGCTCCCCGTAATTCCGCCAAATGATCGGCAACGTAACTTACATAAGCAGGATAGTTGGGTTTACCCCTGAAGGGTACCGGAGCCAAATATGGTGAGTCTGTTTCGATCAAGAAGCGATCATCTGGCACCTTTTTAGCAACGTCCTTGATTTCTTTGGCGCTGTTAAAAGTTACAATGCCAGAAAAAGAAATATAAAAATTCATATCCATTGCTTTTTGCGCGAACTCCCAATCTTCGGTAAAACAATGAATAACGCCGCCGACTTCCCCTGCATTTTCTTCCTGCAAAATTCGCAAGGTGTCATATTTGGCTTCCCGGGTATGAATAATTAGCGGCTTTTGTAAGGTTTTTGCAGCATGAATGTGATTTCTGAAACGTTGCTGCTGCCAGCCCAAATCGCCTTTGCTGCGATAATAGTCCAGGCCGGTCTCACCGATTCCGATAATTTTATCCTGCTGGCCCAGGTCAATCAGTTCTTCAATGCTGGGTTCCCTCCCATCCCGTTCATTAGGATGCACGCCTACCGTAAGCGATATGGACGGATAAGGGGCGACTAACGACTGCATGGTCGGAAACGCCTCCAGATCAATCGCTATGCATAAAAAGTGTTCGATGTCGCTGTTTTCGGCGGCCTGCATAAAGCAGGCAAAATCGTTCTGATAAGGTTTAAGATCAAGCCGATCCAGGTGGCAGTGAGAATCTATCATTCAGGTAAAAGGTCAAGGGGTAAAAAGTTTATTGTACCCCAACTCTTTTTGCCTTGTACCTTTTCCCTTTTCACCTACATCGTGTGCGTCGAACGATCCGACGCTAAAGCACCGGCCAAATATGTTTCTATTTTATTACGCGCCGTTCCACCATCCTGATTACTGAATTGAACGCCAATACCGGCGGCCCGGTAACCTTCGGAGCCTGGCGGGGTTTTCCAGATAATCTTGCCTGCAATCGGCAACCTCTCGGTTTCTTCCATCAAGTTCAGCAACAAAAATACTTCCTGGCCCATTTCGTATTCCCGGTTAGTGGGAACAAATAAACCTCCGTTCACCACAAATGGCATGTAGGCTGCATATAAGGCATTTTTATCTTTAATTGAAAGCGATAAAATGCCTTGTCTGGGTGGTGTCGTCATTTCCGCCATGGTTATTTACTCAGGTTAAGTTCGAACCAATCAATCAATAATTCTTCGAATAGTGACTGCTTATTAATCTGTGTAGCCAATCTTTGCCTGCTTGCCAGCAACAAATCGTAAAGCCTATATATCCTTTTTAATTCTAGCTGCTGCGATAATTCTTGCAAGGGTTGATATAAATCCGGATTGTACAATTTCCCGGCTTGTGTTTGATAACAGCATTTGATCAGATCAATTACCCAGGATGTGATCCAGAATATTAACGATTCTTCCGGTAATTTATGCCAGTTCTCGGCAATAAGGACGGGATGGCTTTGTTGTCTTGCCACTGCAATCCAATCCTTGAAGCATTGCTTGCGCTGCATCAGCATTTTTTCATTGGCATAACATTGGGCCAGTAATGGCGCACCCTGCGATAAGCCATACAATAGTTCCAGGTCATCATGGATATCCTGCTGCCTGAGCCAAGTATTGTAAGTCTCTTTATCGGGTTTGCCGACGGATAGTTTCTGGCAGCGACTGATAATGGTTGCCGGCAGACTGGCGGGTTTATCCGTAATGAGGATTATGACTGTGCGCTGCGCGGGTTCCTCCAGGCATTTTAAAAATGCATTGGCAGCAGCTTTGTTCATTTCTCCGGCCGGATTGATGATAACGACGCGATGGGCTTCAAATTGAGGTTTTAGGGTCAACTTGCTGAGCAAGTTACGAATCTGTGCTATCGTGATGGCCTTACCAGGCTCATCAGGCTCAACAAAAAAATAATCAGGATGCGTACCGGCCGCCAGCAACAGGCAGCTATCGCAACGGCCACAATAGTCATGATGGGGTTGTACATCAGCACAAAGCAGCGAAAATGCAAACCATTCAGCCAGATGTTGCTGGCCAAGACCTTTTTGTCCAGTAATCAACAAGGCCTGGGGTATACGTTGCTGCGCGATATATTGACGAAGATGGTCAAACAATGGGTGCAGCCAGGGCAATAGCTCGCGCGGCAACGCCATATTACGATTCCAAATCGACAAAGCACTGGCCCACGAGGGGCTGCAATAGATTTATCAGGTTGTTTTGCACATCAACCAGTGGCCGGTCGGCTTGAATGAGCTTAATCCGTTCCGGATAGCGTTTGGCCTGTTTTAAATAAGCTTGTCGAATCTGTTCAAAAAAATGACACTGTTCCGCTTCAAAGCGATCGAATGCCCCCCGTTTACCGGCCCGCGCCATGCCTGCCTCGACCGGCGCATCGAATAACAGCGTCAAATCGGGGCGTAAGGTCCCTTGCACCCAGTTCTCCAGCCAGGCAATATCGTTGAAATTCAGCAGTCGGCCTCCGCCCTGGTAGGCATACGTCGCATCTGTGAAACGATCGCAAAGCACCCACTGCCCTGAAGCCAAAGCCGGCTCAATAACCTGCCGGATGTGCTGAGCTCTGGCTGCAAACATCAGTAGTAATTCGGTTTGATCTGAAACAGGCTCGCTATTTCTATCCAGCAGCAATGCCCGTATTTTTTCGGCCAATGGCGTGCCGCCCGGCTCGCGGGTTACCACCACCGGAATATGATGATCACACAAAAAGTCCCTGATAAACGCCTGATTCGTGGTCTTGCCGACCCCTTCGCCGCCTTCTAGTGTAATGAATTTTCCTCTTTTCTCAGTCACTTTTTTTCCTTTGATAAGTGTTGACTGCCAAATTATGATCTTTTAAAGAAGATGAAAACACATGCGACCCATCACCCCTGGCTACAAAATATAAATTGTCACTGTTATCCGGATGCAATGCGGCATAAATGGCGTCCCGGCCTGGCATCGCGATAGGCGTTGGCGGCAAGCCTTTATTGACATACGTATTATAGGGCGTCGCCACTTTTAAATCGCCGGAACCAATATTGCCATGGAACTTATTGCCCATACCGTAAATAACTGTCGGGTCTGTTTGCAGCAACATATCGTGCTGCAGTCTGCGAATGAATACGCCTGCAATCAACGGTCTTTCTGTTTTATCACCAGTTTCTTTCTCCACGATGGAGGCCAGGATTAACGCTTCATAAGGCGACTTGAAAGGTAAGTTACCCGCCTTATTAAGCCATTCCTGCTGCAAAACTAACTGCATTTTGTCGTAAGCCCTCCTCAAAAGGGAAACATCCGACATGTGTTTTTCAAAAAAATAAGTGTCGGGGAAAAATAATCCTTCGGCAGCCTGCCAGGAGCCGGAAGCAAAAGCAGTTGCCGGACGCCTTTCGTCGATGCCAAGTTGTGCCATCAGGTTTTCTGAATCGGTCGTGGCCAGTTGATGTTCGAGATGGGGATTTATTGCCACTTCCTGGAGTATTTCATTAATATTCCAGCCTTCCGGAAACGTGATGGAATACTGCTTGGTTTTGCCCTGGACAAACTGATCCAGTATTTCGGGTACCGTGAGACCCGGTTTTAATTCATATTCTCCGGTTTTGATTTTTTTATAGGTTTTCCCAAGAAACGCAATGACTTTAAACCAAAACGGTTTAATCGGCAGGTTTTGTGCCACCAGTTTTTTGCTGATCCCATCTAATGAATCGCCTTTTTCAATGTCCACAATGACTTGCTCACCGGTCACGGCCGGATTGGTTAACGCACCCTGGTAGTCCCGCCAAGCCCAGCTTCCGGCGAAGCTTAAAAAAATCACTAGCGCACCGACAATTTTATGTTTCACCGCTTCACATCTCTTGATTGTAACCGCCAAGCCATTGTTGAATCAGCTTAGTCTTGGGTCCAACTGGATAGTCAGTGTCAGCGATTCGATTGACTGGCCAAATACCAATAATGGAATTACAAACAAATATTTCATCTGCCGATAACAACTCATTTATCGAGTAAAGATGTTCAACTGCGGGCAGACCGCGGCTGGATGACAAGCTTAGAATAATATGGCGCATAACACCTGCAATACCTGCCTGAACGATGGCCGATGTATAAAGTGTATCATTTTTAGCATAGAAAAGATTCGTCATCGTCCCCTCAATGACATGAGCGTTATTATCCAGCATGATGCCTTCCTGAATGGCTGGATCAGTCCATTCTGCCCGCGCCAGGACTTGCTCAAGCCGGTTCAGATGTTTAATGCCAGCCAATACGGTATTCAATCCCAGACGAGTAGTGCAGAAACGGGCGGTTATGCCTTTTTCCTTATAGCTATCAGGATAATCGGGAAAAGGATGTAGACTTAATACGCGGTTAGGGACAATGTCATTGGGTTGACGGTAACCGCGTCCGCCCGCACCTCGGGTAACGATAATTTTGAGAACACCTTTATCTGCCTGCCGGCAGAGGTTTTTTGCTTCAGAAAACAAAATTTCTGGATTGGGTAGTGGAATATTCAAGCAGCGGCAACCGGACTGCAGGCGTTGCCAATGCTGATGCCAGAAAGCCGGTTTTCCACCGACAACGGCTATTGTTTCAAATAAGCCGTCACCGTACTGGAAGCCACGATCGGCGATTTCAATATAATCCCTGAATTCACCATTGACCAGAATCATCCGTCAACACGCGAATTAATGCACCATTACAAATAACGCTTGAAAACCAGTGTACCATTGGTGCCACCAAAACCGAATGAATTCGACATGGCAACATCGATTTTCATCGTTCTGGCAATATTGGGAACATAATCAAGATCGCAGTCAGGATCCGGATTGTCCAAATTGATGGTGGGCGGAGCAATCTGATGTTTGATGCTTAATGCCGTCAGAACGGCTTCGATACCGCCTGCGGCCCCTAGCATATGACCAATCATGGACTTGGTTGAACTGATCGCCACTTTATAGGCATGGCCACCTAATGCCGTTTTCATGGCCTGGGTTTCGCCAACATCGCCTGCCGGTGTCGAAGTACCATGCGCATTGATATAATCGACGTCTTCAGGGTTTAACTGAGCATCGCGCAACGCGCTTCTCATACACCGTGCAGCGCCTTCACCACCAATCGAAGGACTGGTCATGTGATAGGCATCCCCGCTCATACCAAAGCCAATCAATTCGGCATAGATTTTTGCGCCACGCGCTTTTGCATGTTCGAGTTCTTCAAGCACGACAACGCCCGCTCCGTCGCTTAAGACAAAACCGTCTCGGTCTCTGTCCCACGGCCGGCTGGCTGCCTGAGGATCCTCATTGCGCCGGGACAGGGCTTTTGCCGAGGCGAATCCTCCCATTGCAGTCGGCGAGGTTGTGCAACGTTCAGCCCCACCAGCAATCATCACATCAGCATCCCCGTACATGATCAGACGTGCGGCATCGCCGATATTATGCGTCCCTGTCGCACAGGCAGTGACGATAGCAAAATTCGGCCCTTTCAAGCCATACTTAATAGACAGATTGCCGGAAATCATGTTAATGATATTTCCCGGAACAAAAAATGGTGAAATTCGGCGCGGTCCGCTTTTATCGTAAATTGCATAGCATTCTTCAATACCGGTAATACCGCCTATCCCTGCTCCGATAGCGACGCCAATACGCTCGGCATTAGCCTCGTTCACTTCGAGACCGGAATCCTCAAAAGCCTGACAACCTGCGGCAAGTCCATAATGGATAAAGCCATCCATCCGCTGTGCATCCTTGCCTGAAATGTATTGGCTGACGTCGAAATTTCTAATGACGCCGCCAAAGGTTGTAGCGAAAGATGAAATGTCAAAGGAGTCAATTGGAGAGATGCCGCTTTTGCCGTTGGTGATGCCGTCCCAGGTTTCTTCAACGGTATTCGCTAACGGCGTAACAGCCCCCAATCCAGTTATTACAACTCGACGTTTACTCAATGTATTACCTTAAAATGTAAGAAAAATGCAGACAAGAAAAACAAGGGGGACGCTAGTGGATGAAACAGGTCCATCCACCAAAGACTGATATTAGGCGTTTTTTTCGACGTAATCGATTGCTTGTTGAACGGTAGTAATTTTTTCAGCTTCATCGTCCGGAATTTCACATTCAAATTCTTCTTCAAGTGCCATGACGAGCTCAACGGTATCCAGGGAATCAGCACCAAGATCATCAACGAATGAAGCATCGTTAGCGATATCTTCTTTAACACCTAATTGCTCGGCAACAATCTTTTTTACTCGTTCTTCAACGTTACTCATAATTTTTATCCTCAAACAATGCAAGACTTCTGGATTAATCAGAAACTTACAATTATTGTTATTAATTTTACCAGAAATCCCGTCCCCGGAAATTCCAGACGGCGGGGAAATTATACTTTATATCGTAATAATGTCACAACATTAAGGAAATAATCCAGCCGTCCCCACAAATACTAATAGCTAATGGACTTAATCCGGATTTGTTGAAGACGTAGCCGTCGATTATTCGAACAAGCAATGCCAGTTATATAACAAATTTAGTGTTCTTCGTGCTGAATGCTTACGAGCTAACCTCATGAGTAAATTATTATTCATGCATGCATTCAGTAGGCAGCATTAAGGCATATACATGCCGCCATTGACATGAATGGTTTCACCGGTAATATAAGCGGCGCCTTCGGAAACTAGAAATGCAACCGTATGCGCGATTTCCTTGGCCTCACCCAGCCGAGACAATGGAATGGCCGCCAACAACGAATTTTTGATGTCATCGCTTAAATCCTTAGTCATATCGGTATCGATAAAACCTGGCGCTACAGTATTGACGGTAATGTTTCGAGAACCGACCTCCTTGGCCAAGGATTTGGTAAATCCAGCCATTCCAGCTTTTGCAGCAGCATAATTGGTCTGCCCGGCATTGCCTGTTGCCCCAACGACCGAAGAAATATTGACGATACGGCCGGTTTTTGCCTTCATCATGCCGCGCAACACGGCTTTACTCATTCGATAGACCGATGTCAAATTCGTGTTGATAATGGTATCCCATTCTTCATCCTTCATGCGCATCAATAAATTGTCACGGGTAATGCCCGCATTATTGACCAGTACAATTGGCGCGCCAAAGCCGTCATTAACCAATTTCATAACTTCCGCAACGGATTCTGCATCTGCAACATCTAATTTCAAACCCTTGCCATTTTTATCCAGATAAGCGGAAATCGATTCCGCACCCTTGTCAGAAGTCGCTGTGCCGATTACAAAAAAACCATCTTCGGCCAATCTTTCGGCAATGGCCTGGCCGATTCCCCTGCTGGCGCCGGTTACTAAAGCAACTTGCTTAACCATTTAATTGCTCCAATAATTTATTTAATGTCTCCGGATCATATATCGCGATATGTTCGGCGTTTTTAGCGATCCGTTTGTTTAATCCAGCCAAAATTTTTCCGGGACCGCATTCAACAAAACGGGTCACGCCCTGTTCATACATAAACTTAATCGTGTCAGACCAGCGAACCGGTTTATACAATTGTTCCTTTAAAGCATTTCTTATGACCTCGGAAGCACTATGCGGCGTAACATCGACATTATGGATCAACGTCATCTGCGGCATATCAATGGCACACTCCTGTAAATATTCATTCAATTTATCAGCGGCGGGTTTCATGAGCAGACAGTGAGAAGGCACGCTGACGGGTAACAGGACTGAACGCTTAGCTCCGGCTTCTTTTGCCGCTGCAATCGCTCGTTCAACAGCCGCTGTATGCCCAGCAATGACTACCTGCCCGGGCGAATTAAAATTGACGGCTGCAACCACTTCATTTTCAGCAACATCAGTACACAATTTGACGACCTGATGATCCTCAAGCCCCAAAATTGCGGCCATCGCGCCCATGCCTGCTGGCACTGCTTCCTGCATCAATCGTCCTCTTGTTGCAACCAGCCTAATTCCATCTTCAAACGATAGCGCTTCTGAGCACACCAGAGCCGTATACTCCCCTAAGCTATGACCAGCCATCCAGGCCGGACGGACTTTGCTGTGCTTGCACCAAACCTCCCAAACAGCCACCCCAGCTGCCAGCATTGCAGGCTGAGTATTTTGTGTTTGATTAAGCTCCTGTTCCGGACCATTGGCAACGAGAGCCCATAAGTCTTTATCAAGCGTATCAGATGCCCGCTCAAAAATACGCCGCACCTCAGGATAATGCCCCGCCAGATCATTTAGCATGCCGACAGACTGGGAACCTTGGCCGGGAAAAACAAATGCCAGATTATATAATTGCTCGCTCATCAAAATGATACGCCGTCAGTACTTAATTAATGCAGAACCCCACGTGAATCCTGCGCCAAATGCTTCCAGCAAAACGACCTGACCGCGCTGAATTCGGCCGTCTCGAACCGCTTCGTTGAAGGCGAGAAGCACTGAAGCAGAGGAGGTATTCCCCTGATTCTCCAGTGTCACCACGACTTGATCCATCGACATTTTTAATTTTTTGGCAGTGGCTGCAATAATACGGATATTCGCCTGGTGCGGAACCAGCCAATCAATCTCGGATTGATCCATGTTGTTTGCTTCCAGCGTTTCATCGACAATCCGACCCAACGTATTAACGGCCACTTTAAAAACCTCGTTGCCACGCATGCTGATGTAGGCAGATTCCTGCCTCTTAATCTCGGTAGCGGCCTGGGGATTTGGGCAATAGAGCATATCTTCATATTCCCCATCAGAGTGAATATGCGTTGACAAAATGCCTCTTTCACTGGATAAGCCGAGCAGAATGGCACCTGCCCCATCGCCAAATAAAATACAAGTGCTACGGTCAGTCCAGTCAACCACGCGGGAACAGATTTCAGTGCCGACAATAAGAATTATTTTTGCTGCGCCCGATTTTATATATTGATCGGCAATATTCAAAGCGAAAATTGATCCGGAACAGGCCGCCTGCACATCAAATGCAACGCAGTTTTTAAGCCCTAAGCGCTGTTGTAACAAGCAGCCGGTACTGGGATAAATACGATCAGGCGTTCCCGTCGCAACGATAATTAAATCGATTTGTTCAGGATCAATCTGAGCGGCTTCTATAGCTTGTCTTGCGGCAATTTCGGCCATGCTGGATGCCGTTTCATCAGGTCCAGCAATCCGGCGACTTTTTATGCCGGTTCGTTCGAAAATCCAGCTATCGGAAGTATCCACTGTCTGTGAGATCTGATCATTGGTGCGAACTTCTTCCGGCAGATAGCCACCGGTACCGATCACTCTTGAATAGCGAGTCATGCACTTTCTCTCAGCGCCAGGCTTTTTTCAACCTGTTCGCTTATCTTCTTGATCACATCCTTTTTAATTTCCAGTTCTGCAAGCTGAATGGCTGTCTTAAAAGCCAATGCATCGGCGCCTCCATGACTTTTGATGACAAGGCCGCGCAGGCCTAAAAAGCTTGCGCCATTATATAGCCTGGGGTCTATGCTTTGTTTGAAAGATTTGAGCACGGGATAAACGATCAACCCCGCCAGTTTAGTCAGCATGTTCTTGCCGAAAGCCATTTTTAAACCATTGCTAATCATTTTGGCCGCGCCCTCAATGGACTTGAGCGCAACATTCCCCACAAAACCGTCGGCGACAATAAGATCTACTTTTACAGCTCCAGCATTAAGCGAGTCACCTTCGACATAACCGATATAGTTCAATGCCGAATTTTCCAGCAATTTTGCCGCCGCTTTTACCTGCTCATTGCCTTTAACATCCTCTTCGCCGATATTCAGCAAGCCTACTCTGGGATTTTCTATATTTTCAACTGCCCTGACCAGTTCCGTTCCCATCACTGCAAACTGGAAAAGATGTTCCGCCGTACAATCGACATTAGCGCCCAAATCAAGCACATGGGTGTGCCCATAGATTGACGGCAAGGTAGATATAATGGCCGGACGATCGATACCTGGAATCATTTTTAGGACAAACCGCGCAGTGGCCATCAGGGCGCCGGTATTACCGGCACTGACACAAGCATCGGCCTGACCGTTATGAACCAGGTTAATGGCAACCCGCATCGATGAGTCTTTTTTGTTTTTGAGCGCCTTGGATGGAGACTCATCCATTTCAACACATTGCGATGCATGTTGAATTAAGAGTCTTTCTTTGAAATCCCCTGCGGTATTCGCCAACTGTTGTTTAAGAACAGTTTCGTCCCCTACTAGAATCAGTATTAAGTCTGGATTGTTCTTTAAACAATCCAATGATGCTGGAATGGTGACCACAGGACCATGATCCCCGCCCATTGCATCAATCGAAATTGTTAGGCTCACGCTTACGAATGACTCCGAATTATTGATAATAAAAAGACCGCACCAAAATCAGGTACAGCACTTTATCAGTCTAAAAAGCGGGGGAATTAATCTTCGCTGTCCGAGATTATTACCTGACGGCCTTTAAAATAACCATCTGGCGTAACATGATGCCGCAAATGAACTTCACCGGTTAACGGATCCTGAGCCAAGGCTCTGGCTGATAAAGAGTCATGCGATCGACGTTGGCCGCGTCTTGAACGAGATACTTTACTTTTTTGTACTGCCATTATAAGTCTCCGATATTTTTAAGTTTAGCTAAAATGGAAAAAGGGTTTGCGTTGACTGATTGCTGGTCTGATAAAGAAGCTTTTGGGCTGACATAACTATTCTGGGTAAAACAGTCATGTTGATGCTTGGGAAAATCTGGCAAAACCAGTAACAGTTCATCTTCAATTATATCTTTTAGAAGAACTTTCCCCTCTCCATTTACAAGCAACGGCTCGTAATTTTTTGGCAGCCGGTCCGCTTCATTGATGGAAGCAACGATCCCCAACCTGATTTCGCTATCAACAACCCATTCAACGGGGTTCAGGCAATTTTGACACTCAAGCGCCAAAACCGATTTAATTTGGCCATCAATTGTTGCCAACCGCCCTTGTCTGCCAAAAAAAAGACTCACTTCGACATATCCCGCATCGTTGCACAGCACATCAGCCAAACGATCCATTCCGCTTAAAGGTATATGCCCCCTTAATGCACCACGTTTATCAGCCAGCTGCAGCGGCTCAATGTATTCAGGCAATCGATCTAACATAACTGCACAATGTTATATGGAAACAACAAAAGCGTCAAACTCTTATGCTTGAAGAAACCTTCAATAAGCTCAATCCTTTGGTCGTTCAACAAGTTCATCGCAAACGGAATCAATTATTTGGCTTTCACCACAAGCGCTTTAAACAAGATATTAGATCTTCATGAAGACTGATGAAAATCCATATCGTGAGGAACCACAGCTATAATGACATACTAAAATTACACAAGCGCCAATTCGGAATAGCGCTTATCATTATGAAATCCCGATTTGTATAGATACAACCTTTTTAATTATACTCAGCACACAGCACAATTAGGCGTAACCAAATTGGGGATGACCCAAAGTATAATTTTACTGTAAAAAATATAACAACAGATTACCACCGCACAAAGGTTTTAATGGCCGAACATAACAAATCAACACCGAACGATTCCTGGAAAACGCCGCTGGATATTGTCAAACGTTTTTTATCAAAGCAAATTAAAACAGCCTACTTTAACGCACGCGAATCTATTGGCGAGCATAAGCGGGCTATTGTTGTGCAGCAGGTTGAACAAACCTGTGCCAGCCTCAAGGAGACAAGGGATGAATTTCAAGATGCCCTCAGCCAGCTTAAAACACTGGTATCCATCTGCGATACTTCGCTGGATCACCGCTATAACCTGCTCAACCGGCAATATCAGTTCTGTCGTACAAAATCCGAAATTGTCAGCAATAAAATCAGAGCGATAGAAGCTGTCAGCGAGGCGCTGTTTCTGGAATGGGAAAATGAATTGAACGAGTATTCAAACCGAGCGTTACGAAACAGCAGTAAACAGCAACTAAAAGTAGCCAGGCAGAATTATGCCCGGCTAATCAAAGCCATGCAGAGCGCCGAAAAAAAAATTCAGCCGGTGCTTGCTGCTTTCAGAGATCAGGTGCTGTTTTTGAAACATAACCTGAATGCCCGTGCAATTGCAGCATTGCAACATGAATTTATTGAAATCGGCATCGATATTTCTCAACTTATCCAGGCCATGGAGCGAACCATTGCTGAAGCTGATCAGTTTGTATCCGTGCTGGTGGATCAAAAAGCGCTTCCCAGTGCATGATCTTTAAAGCTTATATAAAACATCATTGGCCTTATCCCGGGCATCTTCTTTCTTGATAACCTTCCGATTATCTTGTTCGCTGCGTTCCTTGCCGAACTGACTGATCATGTCTTCCCAACTTGAGTATTTGGCATACTCTGCAAAACCATCGTTTTTACGTTGCTGGTAGATTTCTTTGCCAAGGGCAATGATTTCCAACGGTGTTTTTCCATCGACGGCATCCAGAAATTCATCGTTAGATTTTTTTGCATCACGAATCGTCCAGTAAGAGACTTCAAATTCAAGACGACTTTCAGGCGGCAAACGTTCTTTTAGCACCTTTACAGATTTATTCGCAGTCCGGAGATTATGGCCATTAATTTCTTCTCCTTTACCGCAGGCGATTAAGACGGTGCAGCAAAGAATGCACAGTAAAACAGGTAATTTCTTCATAGAGTGACCTCGAAAACGCCAAGTAGCGTGTAGTTAGGGTATTGCAAGGGCAAGTTTAAGGGCATAAGAGTCCATGTCGGGAATCAATAGTTCTTGTTATTATATAACGCAAATCACTAAACTAAGTAAAATGGTCGGTCATTATAAACCCAAGCTTACTTCTTATGCTGGAATTTATCCAATTATTAAAACAGCGCTACCAAACGATCTTGCCTCAGTTAAACGATCAGAATCTAAAAATTGTGTATCAACAGCGAATAGACCAGCTAATTTTAGCCGAAGCCTTTATTCGTAAAGGCTCGCTTAACGAGAACCTACCCGAACAGTTACTGCAAACCACAATTATTGGTCCCACGCAAGCCGGCAAGAGTTCCCTGGTGAATGTCTTATTAAACAACAATTTGGCTGGTGTTAGCCCATTGGCTGGTTACACTGTTCATCCCCAGGGGTTCTGCAATGGCATAACTATTAGCAATTGTGCCAGCTTACAACGCTATTTTGGCCGATTCCAACAATTGCAACCCGAACAACTAAGCAAAAGTCGCTTCGATTGTTATGCACTCTCCGAAAACGTCCTTGGCTCCACCATTCTGCCTCGTTGCGTGCTGTGGGATACACCTGATTTTGATTCTATCGATTCGGCAAATTACCGGGAGGGCGTTATCAGAACCATGGCATTGGCTGATATCATCATTCTGGTCATCAGCAAGGAAAAATATGCCGATCAATCGGTCTGGGACATCATGTCCGATCTTGAAGCGCTACATCAGCCGACCATTATTTGCCTCAACAAACTCAGCGAAGGCACTGAAGCCCTGGTAATCGAGTCTTTAAAGGAAAAATGGCGGTTAGCAAGGAAAGATAATTTCCCGGATGTCGTGCCGTTATATTATCAAAAATCCACTGGCTTCCCGTCCTGGCCCGAAGCTCACAACAAATTGCTTAAAAATCTAGCAAACCAGATCAATGAATCTGGAAAAGGATTGAAAATCAAACAGGCTCGCTCCGAACATGAGCTACTGCAAAAATACTGGCAAAACTGGCTGGAGCCTGTTTTCGCCGAACATCAAGCCTTACAGGACTGGCAGGAACTGGTCGATATGGCCATGAAACAAGCCCAAGAAAATTATCAACGTGATTATCTGAATCATCCGCATCATTATGAAACTTTTCAGCAGGCTTTGGCGGAATTGTTGACCCTTCTGGAAATACCGGGCTTAGCAGGCATCCTTAGCAGCACCCGTAAAATTCTAACCTGGCCGGTCAAACAAATCACTCGGCTGGGACGTAAAAACACCATTTCCGCCATCAGCAACGAAATCACGTTATTGAACCAGATCGCCGAACACGTGCTGATCCAAATAGCGGACAAACTGATCGAAAAAACCGAACAAAGCAAACAAAGTCACTGGTGGAAGGAATCCTGCTACCTTCTGCGCACCAGCAGGATGGAAATATTGCAAAATTTTAACAGCGCAGCAGCTCGTTATCACGTTTCTTTTCAACATGACATTGAAGCCACCGCGCACCATTTATATCAAAAGCTGCAGGAACAGCCCGTTGTTTTAAACAGCCTGCGAGCAACCCGCGCGACCACCGATGCCGCCGCTATCGCGCTGGCCTTGCATACAGGCGGCATCGGCCTGCAAGATCTGGTGCTGGCTCCAGCCATGCTGACCGTTACCTCGCTACTGACTGAAAGCGCCATTGGCGGTTATATGCACAGAGTCAAAGCAGAACTGAAACAGCAACAACTGGCCGCAGTAAAACAACAATTATTTAGCGGCTGCCTGGGCAAATTATTGTTAAAGCTACCAGAACAACTATCCGGCAGCTCACATTTCAATATCTCGAAGGATCAGCTCCGCGTGGCCGAAGCTCAACTTGTAGAAAAAAGACATGGCTTACGATTACTTTGATTTGGTCAACAAAGCACAACTCTGGGCGCAGCGGGCCCATGCCTCTGGCTGGATTAGTAGCGACGAAGCGCGACAATTCAGTGCTATTGACACTAGGACGCCGACGGCATTATTTAATGACAACGAAGCCAGACCACTGCTGGTGGCGTTCATGGGCGGCACCGGTGTCGGCAAAAGCAGTTTGTTGAATCGCTTGGCTGGTAAAGCAATCGCCAGAACCGGCGTGCAACGGCCCACTTCGCACGAAGTCACGCTGTTTCATCATCATTGTGTAACCCTGAAGCAGTTGCCTGGCAATTTACCGGTTACAAGCGCAAAAATCGCACAACACGACGACGAATCAAAAAAAAATATCGTCTGGATCGATATGCCCGACATCGATAGCATCGAACGCAATAATAGGTTACTAGTGTTAACTTGGTTGCCGCACATTGATATTCTAGTCTATGTGGTTAGCCCCGAACGCTACCGGGATGACAAGGAGTGGCGCTTGCTACTCGCGGAAGGCAGCCGTCACGCCTGGCTGTTCGCCTTCAACCAATGGGATAAAGGCTGTCCAGAACAATTTCAGGATTTCCAGAACCAACTGCATCAAGCCGGCTTTATTGAACCTATCATTTTTAAAACGGCCTGCGCTAACTATGATGCCGCAGTTGATGAATTCGGCTTGCTGGAAAAAACGCTGACATCACTGGCAACAGAACATACGGTAAAACAGCTCGAACAAAGGGGTTTACAGGTTAAAACTGGTGAATTGAGAACCCAACTACAACGATGTGCCCAGTCGCTCGGTACTGAACAGGGTTTGCAACAAGCCATTCAACTTTGGCGGGAACAATGGACAAAAACGGCGCACCAATTACAGCAGGGTTTTGCCTGGCCACTCAAGCAGTTGGCTGCTTATCATGCCGAACACGCCGCCGATCTGGTTAGCGTCAATACCAGCCCCTATTCATTATGGGATGCCTGGGCACAAACCCGTTTCGACGATGCTTTGGATGAATTTACAGCCGGCGCCGGTCAGCTTGGCATACCCGCTATCCCTCTGAAAAAACAATTGTACATACTCCATAACAAAGCGCCCAAGATTATTCAAACTAACAAGGAACTGGCTGTCAGGGAGTCGTTAGCCAATCCAGGCAACCTGTTACAGCGCAATTTTCTGAAAATCGTCCGTTTATGCGAAATTTTCCTCCCTTTGCTCAGCATCTGCTGGGTCGGCTACCAGTTGTTTATTGGTTATTACACCAGCGCACAAACCAATACACACTATCTGGGCTTGGATTTTGCTGTGCATAGTACCCTGCTGATCGCCATATCCTGGCTGACACCATTTTTTATTCTAAAAAAACTGAAACCCTCTCTGGAAAAAAGTGCACTGAGAGGGTTGAATAAAGGCGTAACGCTGGCGCTCATCGAAATAGACAGTGCAGTTGCAAACGTGATCAAAGAAGCCGGCGCACAGCTTGAATCACAGCGAACGCAACTGATGCAGATCATTGAGCAATGCGGCGCAGCTGAATCACCCCATTACCCGCCTATGGCCAATGACAGCGTCTTGACGCGAATGCTTGTAGATGAATCGGCTCTTTCTGCCCTATCGAATAACTGATGACAAATGGTCACACGGGTATTTATTTTCATAGCCTCGACAAAAGCGCGGCCATTTTTTCCTGACGCCAAATCTTCATGCAGGACCTAAAGCCTATTTTTTCCGCGAGCTCAAGCGATGGTTAAGCGACGTAAAATTCAAAAAATCAGGCATTCGCCGCCCCCGTGGCACCTCCTGGAAGCTTGGCAGACGACCGCCTGGCTCAAAGTCGATCAGAAAACAGGACTGAATCATGAAGAGGCAAAGGAACGTCTTGCGGCTCATGGCCCCAATATCATTCGTGAGCCGCGCCGCCGCGGCCCGATCCGGATGTTTTTTGAACAATTCGCCGATTTCATGATCATCGTGCTAATCATCGCTGGTATCATTTCCGGTTTGATGGGGGAGTTAACGGATACAATCGCCATCATCGTAATCGTGGTATTGAACGCCGTCATCGGCTTCATTCAGGAATATCGGGCGGAGCGCGCCGTTATTGCGCTCAAGCGTTTGGCCAGCCCAACGGCCCAAGTACTGCGTGAAGGTCAAATTCATACGGTATCTGCCCGAGAATTGGTGCCTGGGGATCTGATCATTCTTGAAGCCGGTAATGTGGTTCCTGCAGACTTAAGGCTGGTGGATGTCAGCCGGCTCAAGGTTGAGGAAGCGGCATTGACCGGCGAATCCCAGCCCGTCGAAAAAATGGAAGCCTTAATTCGGGAGCTGGACTCTCCCTTGGGTGACCGGCGCAACATGGCCTACAAAGGCACCATCGCAACCTATGGACGTGGCATTGGGGTCGTTATTGGCACCGGCATGGATACCGAACTCGGTAAAATCGCTGAACTGCTGCACCAGGAACAAGAAGCCAGAACGCCGCTCCAACAACGCTTGGCCCGCTTTGGCCAGCGCTTGGCGCTGCTGGTGATAGCTATTTGCGCCATCATCTTCGCGGTGGGGTTGCTACGCGGTGAATCGCCCGTATTAATGTTTCTGACTGCCATCAGCCTTGCCGTTGCCGCCATACCTGAAGCCCTTCCCGCCGTAGCCACGGTGTCGCTGGCGTTGGGCGCGCGCAAGATGGTTATGAAAAACGCCCTGATCCGACGCCTGCCTGCCGTGGAAACACTTGGGTCGGTGACATTCATCTGTTCGGACAAAACAGGAACGCTCACGCAAAATCGCATGTTTGCCGAAGCGTTTTATGTGAATGGAAATTTATATAACCAAATATCGAATGACTTCCCATCACCGCTTTTGCGAACACTCGCCTTAAACAATGATGCCCGGCGCAGCCCGGATGGCCAAATAGTCGGCGACCCGACCGAAATTGCCCTGTATGAAGCAGCTGCAAATGCCGGTTACGAAGGCGCAGATCTGGCGAAAATCGCACCGCGACTGGATGAAATCCCTTTTGATTCCGAGCGTAAGCTAATGACCACGCTGCATCAGGAAAAGGGCGAGTTTATCGCTTATGCGAAAGGCGCCCCAGAAAGTGTGTTGTCAATCTGCACTAGCCAGTGGACGGTTAATGGCGAACTGGGCCCCCTTCAAAGCGAAAAAATACTGTTGGCTGCCAATCAAATGGCTGCTAATGGTTTACGTGTGCTGGCTCTGGCATACCGATCATTTTCTGTCTCGCCACTAGCACTTGCCGCCAATTTGATCGAAAGAGAGTTATGTTTTCTGGCATTGGTCGGACTGATGGATCCGCCCAGGCCGGAAGCTAAGGAGGCGGTGGAGTTGTGTAAAAGCGCCGGCATCACACCGGTCATGATTACCGGTGATCATCCAGCCACCGCCCGCGCTATTGCCATGCGTTTAGGGATTGCCGAAGCCGATAGTACGGTGTTGAATGGGCCGGAACTAGCACAGATGAGTCTTGAAGAGTTTGAGCGGCACGTCGAATCGGTGCGCGTCTATGCCCGCGTAGCACCTGAACAAAAAATCAAGATCGTTAAGGCCCTGCAGGACAGAGGTGAATTCGTGGCAATGACTGGTGACGGCGTCAACGATGCGCCGGCCTTGCATTCCGCCAACATCGGCGTGGCCATGGGCAAAATCGGTACCGATGTAGCGCGGGAAGCTTCACATATGGTGTTGTTGGATGACAATTTTGCCACCATCGTGACGGCTGTTCGTGAAGGAAGACGTGTCTTCGATAATATTCGCAAGTTCATCAAATATGCATTGACTGGCAACTCGGCGGAAATCTGGACATTATTCCTAGCACCCTTTCTCAATTTGCCAATCCCCCTTCTCCCCATTCATATTCTGTGGATCAACTTGGTCACCGATGGGTTGCCTGGACTGGCTCTGGCTGTCGAGCCCGAAGAACGAGGCATCATGCAGCGCCCGCCACGTCCTCCGAAGGAAAGTATATTTGCGCTGGGTATGTGGCAACACATTTTATGGATAGGTCTGTTAATGGGAGGGGTTTCCCTGTTCGCCCAGGGCTGGGCCTATTTCACCGGGACTGCTCACTGGCAGAGCATGGTATTTACGGTGCTCACTCTGTCGCAGATGGGCCATGTACTGGCGGTTCGGTCGGAACGTGATTCATTGTTCAAACAGGGACTATTTTCCAACAAGCCGCTGCTGGGCGCGGTGTTGCTGACCTTCAGCCTGCAAATGGCGGTGCTCTATGTGCCGGCCTTGCAGCCTATATTCAAGACCGAAGCCCTGAGCATCGATGAGTTGCTGTTTTGTCTGGCATTGTCCTGGGTCGTGTTCATCACGGTGGAAATCGAAAAGTGGATGCGACGCAAGGGCTGGATTTACCGGAATGGTTAGCTCAATTCAAAATAAATGTTTCTTTATCAACAACATGCAAGCGGAACGTTGCCTGTGCAACAAACTCGGTAAACGCTAGGTCAACAATGTTTTTTTCAGCAAGTTCGTTAATGCTCATGTTTTTATCGATCAGAGCTGACTTGACTAAAACAAGCTCTTGCGCCGGCAGTGTCTTCGCCAGCCAAGCTGCCAAACTGTCGGACGTGATATCCCAGCTTGCTGGAATACCAGCATTATCCAGTTCCTGAATGTCCGGCGACCAGATAACAATTTTTTTTTGTCGCAATTGTGCCTGAATAGCTGTCAACGAATGCGCAATAACGAAATCGTTCTTAAATCCTTTAAACAATAGAGCCATCTGCTGCATCGCGAGAATAGCCATACGATGAGCGGTGTTATCGTCGAAACGCCAGCGCTCCTGAAATTGTCTCACGCAATCCGCAAAGCCTCCACCACCAGGAACAATCACTATCGCGCTACCGTGATACTTTTGTTCCAAGACATCCAGGCATACGGGTAACGCATCGGATTCGGCCAGACTACCCCCTAGTTTGACAACAATCATTTCACCGTCATGGACTGAAGTAAATCCAACAGGGCGCCTGCTTTATCAAAGCATTCCTGATATTCGTCCGCAACTACCGAATCGTTGACGATTCCGCCTCCTGCCCAGAAACGAATCGTCTGGTTCGAATGCACCAAGGTCCTGATCGCGATATTAGTATCCATATTGCCATCGAAACCGATATAGCCGATGGCTCCGCAATAGACGCCGCGCCGGTTTGGCTCCAATTCTTCGATGATTTCCATGGCGCGAACCTTAGGCGCGCCGGTAATCGATCCGCCCGGAAAACAGCTTTTTAATAAATCCAGTGCATGTTGGCTCTGTTCCAGTTCACCGGTTACCGTGCTGACCAGATGATGAACGGTGCTGTAAGTTTCCACCGCAAATAGTCTGGGTACGCTGACCGAACCCTTTTTACAGGTTTTACTTATATCGTTACGAAGCAGATCCACAATCATCAGATTTTCCGCTCGGTCTTTTTCGCTGGTTTCCAACACCCGGATTTGCTGCCAGTCCTCTGTAACAAGCTGTTTGCGTGGACGTGTGCCTTTAATCGGTTTGGTTTCAACGATACCATGGGTCAGCTTTAGAAAACGCTCGGGCGATGAACTCAGAATTTGCACATCCGGTAGATTGAGATAGCCACTGAACGGCGCCGCATTGAGTCCGCGCAATGACTGATAGGCTAGCCAGGGGTCGCCTTTGCAGTCGGCAACAAAACGCTGCGCAAGATTAACCTGATAGCAGTCGCCTTCTTTCAAATAATGTTTAATCCGGTTAAACGCCCGAGAATAAGAAGCCCTGTCCATATTGCAGCGAACCGGACTAAGCACTTTAAAATCATCATGATGGGCGCCCTCCTGTAAATGCTCAAACCGAGCCGCCAGTTCCTGGCATTTTTGCCATTCGCCGCAATGTCCCACCAGAAAGCTTTTTTGCTGATAATGATCAACGATCAACGCCCATTCATAAATGCCCACCATCATGTCCGGGATGTATTCAGCATTTTCGGCAATAACCGGCAGTTTCTCGAGTCGCCGGGCCAAATCATAGGAAAAATAACCGATGGCCCCGCCATTAAATGGCAAGTCATCGAAGCCGCTAAATACTTGCGTTAACAGCTGTTGCTTGACCAGCTCGAACGGATTGTCGCAGGACTGTACCATCAAGCCATCGCTGGAAATTTCGGTGATATCGCCCTTGGTAACCAAGGTGCAAACCGGATCATAAGCAATAATATCGAACCGGCCCTGATTGCAATAGGGGTAACCGCTATCGAGAAAAACCGCCCAAGGCTTGTCTGCGATAGAAGAAAACAGTTTGGCACTATCGGGAAAATAACGTAGCGTCTGAATAAATTGTTTTTGTGAGGGCATTTATCAAGATGTCGCCGGTTGAGCTAGAACACAATCGCTTGTTTGTCGGCTACAAAAAAAATTAGCTAAAACTGTTTGCCGATTGCCGGCGGCAGGCAATAAGTCATTGAATTGATCAATATTGTAACATTAATTCAAATCATGTCGCGGTAACAGTCTTTTTCATTGGTAATTTCCAATTTGTTTCCCCCTAGTTAGAAAATTATGATTAAGTCTTTCCCAGTCTGGGTCGAACAGCAAGCCATTGATTCTGTGCGTAGTGAGCTTATCGAATAAATCTAATCGACTTATTTGAAGCCACCTTAAATGAGCGAAAAAAATGCTGAAAACGCAGGCCATCTGTTATGAAATTTGCAGTTTGGCATCGATGTTTACAGCTATATGACCTTAATTAATGAGAGCCATGGATAAAACATGACCTTTTCGATATACTTATCGGCCGCTGCTTATTCTTCATTATTGTTTATATTATCAACTCTTTCCACCCTTTTGAAACGGTCATATAGCGGGTGATTAACAGAAATTGTCCTTCAGTCTTTTAGTTAAGTAATTATGACAAATGCCAAGCGTTCGGATGACATCGATAATACCAAGGATTGCTGCTTATGCAGCCAAATCGCCGGAGATAGCTCCAACGATCTTATAGCTACCCAGTTACAAGACAAGCCATATACCAGAAGAGTCATGCTGGAAAGTGAGTCTTTTGCGGTCATCCCAAGCCTTGGACCTTTGTCAAAAGGGCACGTTTTGCTTTGTCCAAAAACGCACATTAAGAGCTTCTCCCAGCTGGACACAGCCTTACACAATGAATTTGGATACATAAAGCAGGCACTGCGGCATGCTTTATCTGAACAATTTGGTGCCAGCATACACTTGTTTGAGCACGGTATGGCTGCAACAGGAGAGCGCATCATCTGCAGCACCAATCATGCACACATACATTTTGTGCCATTGCCCGACTTATGCGATTTTAGCGACATCGAAAAATTACCATGGCTTCAGTTTGATGGCTCGCTCAGAGAATTGACGCAGTTGAGCCAAAATCGCGAATACATTTTATATGAACCGCAAAATGGTATACACCGCCTACTCATTGCCGGAGACCAAGGTTTTGAGTCTCAATACATGCGGAAGCTTATCGCACAGGCACTGGGACGAGCAGAATACTGGAACTGGCGAGACCACCCCTACCCAAGATCTGCAGACGAAACCTGGAGAAGTTTTGCATTATGAACAACAACTGCTTTGTGATCATGCCCTACGGAACCAAAAAAGATGTAGACGGTAAGGAAATCGATTTCGAAGAGATATACGAATGCATTATCGAAGAGGCCGTTAAAAAACTTGATGGCTACGAGTGTGTTCGTTGCGATAACATAGACGAACCAGGATGGATCCACAAACGCATGATCCAACATATCTTCGAGGACCACGTGGCAATCGTCGATACCAGCACTCTGAACGCGAACGTGTTTTATGAGCTTGGTGTTCGCCACGCTCTCAGAAAAAGCGTGACCATCCTTATCCAAAGGGAGGGTACCACCTGGCCTTTCAATATTGCGGGCCTGAAGTCAATTTCCTACACCACAAATCCTCGTGGCGTAAAAAAAGCAATTGAAGACATCGTCAATTTCATCTCTAGTGCATTGGAGAATCCGGCAAATGTTGATAGCCTGGTTTACGAAGTGCTCCCGAATTTGAAAGTTGAAACTACTCCTGGCCAAATTGAAGAGCGAATAACAAAAGAACAGATTTATGAATACGCCTTACTGAATTGCTCAGGCAAACGCATCGGTTTTATTACAGGTGACCGCGAAAATATTAAAACCGGAGATGTTTGGGTCAACTCCGAAAATACGGACATGCTAATGGATCGGTACTATGGAACATCAACCTCGGCAACTATCCGGTACTTGGGGGCAAAAAAACATTCAATTACCGGAAGGGTTATAGAGGATACAATCGCTGATGAGTTGGCAGAAAAAATGGGCTCGGAAAAGAATGTGGCTCCGGCAACAGTTATTCCCACCAAAGCAGGCGAACTTCAAACCAATAACAATGTGAAGTGGATCTTTCATGTTGCTTCGGTCATTGGGCAACCGAGAGAAGGTTATCGTCCCATCGAGCGAATCGAACGATGTGTCACTAATGTCTTAAAGCGGGCGGATTCAGCCGAGTTTCGTAAAGATAAACTTGCATCAATCCTTTTCCCCATTCTGGGCACCGGCCCGGCCGGAGGAGACCTGGAAAAACACGTAAGGTGCTGCGTGCAGGCTGCTATCGACTATTTCGAATCGCAACCTGACAGCTCTGTAAACGTTACGTATTTCTATGTTTGGAACAATGTTGATCTGGACATTTGCAAACGGATTGCGGCAGGACATAAAAGTTTGTCCGCTATTTAGTTGTCATGCCGGTGCAAGACGATAGATTCAAGTTAGAGATCTTCACAGCGGAAAAGGCCGACGTTTACTTAGCCTATCCACCTGAATGCTCTGTCCTATGGTTGGCTGTTAGTTACATGGACCGATATGCTATCCGCGCCATCACCGATGTAACGGATTCTGACCTAGATAAAGACCGTGTCCGGCGAATTATGAGTGAATGTTTGGCGCTTGTGGTGGTGCTGCCTTCATGCGCATCCGATCCCTGTACAACGGCGCCTGACATCGTCGAACAACTGCGCCTTGGCGTTGAGCTGGGCTTGCCAGTATTGATACTCATGGAAGACGGTGTGCTTACGGTGCTAGATAAATCCATCCATAGTCTGACCCTTCGAATCGGGGATTCGGTTCCAGTTTCCACGACTCCAGAACAAATCTACGGCCCAGTTTTGTACGCTGAGAAAACCGAAGCCCTTGAAAATAATGCATTACACTGCTTTGACCAATTTCTAAAAGCAGTCCTTAAAATTAAGGCTCAAATAAGGCCCTACGCCTTTTATATCGGCCGGTTGGAGCAGGACTTCTCTCTGGCGAGAGAGGCCATTAAAGTAGCAGTAGAGGCGGAAGCAGGTATTCCATGCTTGTGGTCGGATGACGGGCGGCACCAGATTGACTTGGAAAGTGTTCGTGAGAGCACGCGTCTTCTAATCAAGCACGCAACTTTTGTCATTGCAGATCTGACCTTGGGAAAAGAAAATCCTGAACATGAAAACCCGAGCCGGGCGCATGAAATAGGCATGGCCATCGCCTACGGCCGGAAACTACTACTGTGCAGCCAGGAACCGCGCAGATACCCCTACTTCTCAATCGGCGATATGCAAATGACCTTCTGGTCAATCGAATCTGATCTTGAAATCAAGATCAGAGCTTGGATTCGCGTCAATCGGGAGAGCCTGGCCAGGACTGTTTTAAACTATAGGTTGACTGAGGAATGCGCTGACTTTGCCCCCAGGATAAAAAAAGCAAGCTTCTCATTCGATAAAAGCCGGCGGTATATTGGGCCCAACACCAAAGTGTTACCAGATTCAGGGATCGCTATGCTGACCTTAGGTGCCAGCGTGATACTTCTGACGCTCACGCATTTGGCGAATATGCATTTTGTTCTTGGCGGCCAGTCATACTGGATGGTTTATAGCGCTGTCATCTTTACGGTTTTCGTATGGCCTTATCTGAACGGCCGCTGCTACGGCCTTTTCGGAAAAGGCAATTTTATTGAACAGTTTTTCGTTCTTGTTGCACTTACACTGATGACACTTGGACTGAGTGTCACAAACACGTTTTAGCCGTGAGTAGCCAAAAAGCCCCCAAAAAAGGGCCGGCATACGTGCCAAAAACTATTCAGAAACAATGCGTGTATTGCCTGAGCAACAAGGTGCTGAATGACAACCAGATTCTGCTCCATGGTCAGCATCTTTACCTTTGTGCTCCCCGAGGTCAGCTAGTGGAAGGTTATCTTGTAATCTCCCCTTTTTCCTGTATAGGAAGCCTCTCAGCTCTACCAGCCGATTGGTTCCCAGAACTATACCTGATAATCAAAGTTGTATCAGTGTTTTACCAGGAAACGTATGGCGTCACGAATATGACACTCTATGAACAGGGCCGTGGCGGCGGCGGGGCCCGGATTGATGCGGCTGGCAGGTTTCCATTTCATGCCCATTTATGCTGTCTTCCACTCATTGTTGACTTACACAGCTTCCTCAGTCAACATTACACCCGAAAGCCCATAGCCAGACTCGAAGATTTGTCAATAATTGCGCCAGGATGCCCCTATGTGTATATTGAAAGCCAAGACAAAACCGGCGTTCACAAAAGTTGTGTGTATGTTCCGGCAACAGAAATAAAGAGCGTGGAGCTTGAACGGATACGATTAAAACCGATTATTGCAAGCCTGATTGATTTGCCAATGCGCGGCAACTGGCGTACCTATCCCGGCGACAATGAACTCAAGCATCTCATCAAATGTTTCGATTTGTTTAAAAGAAGATTTCAATGAATGGTGAGCGTTATGGGCAATAGCCTTGATCAGATAAAAAATTTAAAAATTTTGGCGCAGAGTCAATCCTGCCAAGGACAATATGAAATTGCGGCAAAAACATTAAACAATGGCATTAACACTCTTGAGTCAGCACTCGCTGATTTGGAGAATCGAGCGGATAAAAACCTCCACGCGATCTTTCCCGCTGCTGCCGAAGGAAGCCATATTGCTGCTGAGCTTGCTGATCTATACGGAATCTTAGGCGGCGTGCGCCGTAAACAGGGAGTTCTGACGCAAGCCATTGCCGCATATGACCAAGGCTACCGTTACGAGTCGGATCCGCGTTATGGAGTTTGCAACTCCTACAATAGATTAAACCGTCTAATAACCCGAATACTGATGCATCCGGAATCGTTATCGGATGCCAATGCGTTGCAAAATATAACTGTGGTGGAATTCATAGATGTGCTTCAGGCGCTAAAGGAATTGCAGGCAGATATAAAAAAACAACTGGACGGGGCGCGTTCAAATGACTTGTGGGCCGCTGGTGATTTGGTCTTCACCTGCGCCCTCAATGGCGACGATCAAGGTGCTGTTGATGCTTTTCAGCGATTCGAATTATGCTCGCCTCCTCCAGACACAAACGCTTATGATACATATATCACCTCGATTAGTGCTGTTGCCGGTCTGAATACACCGCGGAAAGATTCTCTTAATAAGGCGACAGCGTTATTTGCAAACAGAATGAAATCAGCTCTGATCATCAATGGGGATTCAAACCATATAGATTAAGGATTTCTTGTATCGCTTTGGTTACTTTATTACTAAGTGTTTCTTGCCAGAGGCCCTCGTTTCGTCCGTAGATAATGATGCGCCGGGTGCTCAGATCGATCGGGATATCATTTGCGCTTTGGGAAATAATCAATACCGGCTTCGCCAGCGTATGGGCGATACCCAGTTCGTACAGCACGTTCGGATTTTTGCCGCTGATATCGGCAATGACAAAATCCGCGCTATTAATACTTTGCCAGATGTCGACCAGAATATCGGTCGGTGTAAACATATCATCCCCTCGTATCGGTTGCACAGCTAATGATTTGCAGGCGCTGGACAGGGTTTGATGAACCGCATCAGACCAATCAAGGCTAAAGGGCATGACGATAAAACAGCGTATTTTCCCCGCTACGGAGAGCTGTTTGGGCGCCGGATAAAGACGTTCGGGACCG
>Ga0209798_10000190_pt1 | contig 34813 bp, 31 predicted proteins | sample DOMMetBare3Fresh_FD_187475 | JGI IMG/M metagenome (GOLD analysis project Ga0209798, IMG submission 187475) | Wetland sediment microbial communities from St. Louis River estuary, USA, under dissolved organic matter induced mercury methylation -... | ecosystem: Environmental > Aquatic >... | reverse complement strand
ACCGCGCCCGGCAGCCAGCGAGGCGGCGGCCGCCGCCCAGCCGAGCAGGCGCGGCGCTGGCCAGCCCGCGGCGAGCCCGAAGGCGCAGGCGGCGGCGAACACGTCGCCGGCCCCGGTGGAGTCGGCGATGGGAATCGACGGGGGGGACACCTGGTGCCGGGTGCCCCCGATCCATGCCACCACCGGGCGAGGGCCATCTGTCACGACGAGATCGGACCCGGCCCCGACCACCGCTTCGATCTGGTCGGGATCGTGCTCGTGCCGGGACCAGACGACGAGCGCGGCGGTGGCGGTGGCAGGGGCGTCGAGCCACACCACCGGAATCGAGCGGCTCGCCGCCCGCGCCGCCAGATCGGCGGCGGCCTGGCCACCGAACCCGTCCAGCAAGACGACGTCGACCTCGAGCGCCGCATCGGGCGGGATCGTCCACCGAGCATCCTGGTAGTCGGTGCAAACGATTGCTCGATCACCGTCCGCCGTGACGAGGACGAGACAGTGCCGGGTCCGCTCGCCGGGGTCACGCTCGATCATCGAGAGATCCAGACCCGGCTGATCGAGCGCGTCGAGCAACACGTCGCCGAGCGGGTCGGTGCCGAGGACGAGTCCGGTCAGCGCAGTCTCGATCCCCCACCGGGCGAGGGCGACGGCGGCGTTGGCCGCCTTTCCCCCCCAGGTGAGACTCCATGACCGCGAGCGGATGTCGTCTCCCGGTCCGGGGAGGGCGTCGACCAGGTGAACGAGGTCGGGATTGAGGGTTCCAAACACCAGGGCCCGCATGCGACCAGCCTACGAGCCGCTCATCGCCACAGGCCGCGGGCCACGAGGACATCCCGCAGCAGGTCGGGCCGATCGGTGATGATGCCGTCGACTCCCCAATCGAGGAGCCGGTTCATGTCCTCGACCGCGTTCACGGTCCACACGTGGGTGGCCATCCCCGCCTGGCGGGCACGATCGATCAGTCCCGGGTCGACGATCCGCATTCGACCGAACACCTCGGGTATCTGGAGGGCGTCGGCCACCCGCCGGACCGTCCGGCCGGCCGGGGTGAGCCGGGTGCGCAGCACCGCCGATGGGCCTGCCGAAGTCAACACCGCCCCATCCGAGACCGATTTGAATCTCCGCAGCCGCCGATCGGAGAAACTCCCCACCACCACCCGGTCGGTGGCAGACAGGCGCACGAGGAGGTCGAAGAGGGCCTGTTCGAGGCCGTCCTCCTTGAGATCGACGATGAGTGCCACGTCGGGAAAGCTGGACAGCACCTCCTCGAGACGAGGGACCCCCGGAGGGCCGAGCTGGTGATGGGACCGGCCGGCATCCATCTTCGCCAGTTCGGCGGCCTCGAAGCCGGCGACCGGCCCCCGCCGATCGGTGGTGCGATCCACGGTCGCGTCGTGGATGCACATCACCACTCCGTCGGACGAGAGGTGCAGATCAGTCTCCAACCAGCGATAGCCGAGGTCGACCGCCCCTTGAAAGGCGACCATGGTGTTCTCCGGCCACAACTCGCGGCTGCCCCGGTGGGCGATGGCCAGTGGACCGGTGAGAGTGAGCGTCACCGACTCAGGTTAGGAATGTCAGGCGTTCAATCGGCACGCATCGGAAACGACGATGCCCCGGGTCTCCCCGGGGCATCGTCCTCAATCAGAGCCGCGATCGTCAGACCGAGACGCGATCCTTCAGACCCTTGGCGGGGCTGAACTTGGCGACGGTACGAGCCGCAATCTTGATCTCGGCACCCGTCTGCGGGTTACGACCGGTTCGGGCCTTGGAACGACGGGTGTCGAACTTGCCAAAGCCGGCAATCGACACTTCCCGACCAGCGTCCAGTTCGACGGCAATGATGCCCTCACCCGGCTTGGTCGAAAAGACGATGTCGATGATCTCGGCGGCCTTCGCCTGAGAGATGTCGGCCTTGCTAGCGAGCTTGGCCGCCATTTCGGTTTTGTTCATTGTCCACTCCTCCGGAGTCTGGGACCGGCCCGGACCTCCCGAACCTGCCTGCAAACTTACCGCATTCTCACACGATTCTCGGTCATTCCGTCATCGAGACCCCAGAGACCATCACATTCCAGGGCCGGGCGCCCGGTCGGCGGATCAGGTCCCAGGCGCTTTCTCCGTCCACGATGACCAGGTCGGCAGCCGCTCCCGCCCTCACCAAACCGCGCAATTCGTCCCCCAGGGCGAGCGCCGAACCCCGGGTCGCCGCCCACAGTGCCTCCTCCGAGGTCAGTTCCCCCAGTTCCATGGCCATCAGCATCATCCACCCCAGGCCCACCATCGATACCCCATGCGGGTCGTAGGCCGAAGCGAGGGCAGGCAGGGCGTCACCGGCCACCAGCATCCGGGCGGATCCACGGTCGCCGAGCGAATCGGGCCGAATCGTGACCACGCTGCCCGCCAGGGCGATCGGAGTGCCGGAGAATTCGATCGACAGTGCCTGATCCGCTTCCGGTTTGGTGCTGGCCAGCAGCCGGGGAGTGAGGGGCGCCACCGCCGCCAGCCGGGGCGGAAGGGGATCGATCCCGTTGTCGACGATCATCGCCAGCGAGGCCAGCCGCGAAGCAGTGGGACCCATCACCGATCGGATCTCCTCCAGCGACAGATCCGGATGGACCATCCAGGTGACGACGACCTGGCACAAGCCGGTCTCACCCACGGTACGGGCCGCAGCCAGGAGGATGGTGTCCAGCACCGGGTCCGGGGTTCCGCCGGCCCGCACGTCCACCGTGGTGACCCCCGCCGCCAGCATGGAGGAGAGTCCCGCCCGGGCGGCCGTCACGATCCGGGCGGGATCGGGCCTGCCCCGATGAGCCGAGCCGAGCAGCCAGGTCCCCGAATCGACGAACCCGGGGACCACCATCCTGCCTTCACAATCGACCTTCTCCTCACCCCGGTAGCGGTCGGGCAGATCCTCGGCCGCTCCCACCCACGAGATCGAACCGTGCCTGACCACCACTGCCCCCTGCCGGATGACGTCGATCCGCGGTTGGCGCGGGTGGGGGGCGAGCACCGAGCATTCGTCCAGTACGAACGTCGACGGCTGCTCGCCTGGCACGGAAAGCACGTCCACCGCGATGGAGGCACACGTTCGACAGATGACGACACCCGGTCCGGTGACCACCCCTTGACCCGGGGGCGGGCGTTCACCGCAGAACGAACATCGTTGCGCCATCAGCGAAGACCGCTCGACATCACATCCACGCTACCGGCCAGGCGGTCGTTGGAAGCCCCGGCGAGATTCAGTGTTGCTTGCGAGACACACCGATCGTGTCGCACATCGCCTGTACCAGCGAGGCCATCGCCAGCGCCTGTTGGGGGTCGAGGGTGCCTTCGTGAACCTGGGCGACCGCCGCCTCGAGACGCACGACCAGAGCCTCCAGATCGGGATCGGTTGCGCGGGCTCGTCGGGCCGTGATGTTGACACGCTCGTTCATCAGTTTCCGCTCGCCCGCCAGATCGGGATCGTGGGCAAAGCAGTAACCAGAGATGCCGATCGCGACGGAACCGCACGGAGTCCCGTCGCCCCGCAACCCGCGGCATTCCTCCACGGCCACGTCCTGGAACGGCGCCGATCCGACCGGCTCGAAGACGACCGGTGGCGGCGGAGCCGGGATGCCGAGGGTGACGGCTGTCCAGTCGGTCGCCGCCGGCTCCTCGCTGCCGGCCGGAGGCTCAACCGGAAGCGGGTCGGGGATCGGCCGTTCCAGCTCGACCGGTTCCTCGATCACGGGCTCGGCGACGGCCGGGACCTCGGGCGGGACCTCCACCGGGACGGGCGCCGGGGACATGTCGGCGACTGGGATCGGGGTCGGGTGACGGGGGCCGTTGACCTGGTGGTCGAGGACGGCCCGCCGACGGGGACGGCGGGTCATGAGATCGAGGAAGGCTCGCGGGCGCATCGGGGCGGTCGACTGACTGATGGCAGGCATCCCCTCGTACGAGAATCCGATGGCGTCTTCCGCCGCGAACTCGAGAACCTCGTTTCCGATGGTCAATCGAAAGCGATTCCCGGACACACGCTCGACCAGGGTCTGGGCGAGAGGATACCGGCCGAGGTGTTCGCCCTCGGAGGTGACCAGCAGATGGCGGTCGACGACCTCGAGATCCACTCGAAGCCCTGGACCGCTCTGTTGGGGCACGGAAAGGCGCCCGCTGTAGTGCACCACACTCCTTGGTCGAACTCGCAGAAGCCTATCGGATGCACCCGATCTGAACAGGGATCAAACCCGCACCGGCCGGCCTCGATTGCGCAGACGGCGAAACGCCCCGAAGAACTTGACGGTGACCCAGACGGCCAGCACCGCCAGCACCACCACGACCCCGATGGCGATCAGCGGGACCGCAATCGACAGCATCGTGACGCCGACAGCCAGACCATCCTCCATTACGGACAGCGCCATATTGGAGAAGGGCTCGGGGCTGGTGTTCACCGCCGCCCGGGTGGTGGCCTTGGCGCCGTGGCTGGTGAGAGCCAATCCCCCTGCCACGATCGACCCCAACGCCTGGCCGACCGACGAGGCATCTCCGGCCAGGAAGTACCCGAGGGCCGCAGCTCCCAACGGTCGGACGATCGTGTGGAGCGCGTCCCACAGGCTGTCCAGGAAGGGGATCTTGTCGACCGCGAACTCGACGAAGAAGAGGACTCCCACGGTCACCATGACGTCGGTCCGTGTCAGTTGTTGGGGAATGTCGGCCCACCCCAGGCGTCCGGCCACACCGAGCAGAAGGGTCACCGCGTAGAGGTTCAGCCCCGAGGCCCAGCCGCTTCCGGCGATCAGACCGGCGATGTCCATCAGGGCCGCACGATGAAGATCGACAGAGAGAGATCCCCGGCGACACCCGCCCCCAACCCCACTCCGACCACGGCGTTGAGCCAGGACAGCGCCTCATTGCCGGTCTGAAAGGTGATGAGCTCCTGCGGGTGGGCCTCCGTCTCTGACACGGCCAGGCTCACACCGGTGGCCCGATAGGCGACGGTCTCCCGCTTCTCACCGATGGTTCCCCTGATCTCCAGGTCCATATGGCCGTCGGAGCGAACGGTGACGTAATCGATGCCTCGAATCGGCCGCTCGCCTTCCCAGTGCGGGCCGGTCGCCACTCCCTCGAAGGGAAAGTCGATTCGGGTTCCGGCCGGCATCTTCCCCAGCATTCTTGGGGAGAGCCGGGCGGCAATGTCACAGAATGGCTCGAGCGACGGCATACGCACCTCCAGTAACCGAGACGCTACCTGCTCGGAGCCGGGACAGCGGGCGAGGTCCGTCGATCAACCGGCCGACAATGCGCCGATCTCGGCGTCGAGGGCGTCGGCGAATCGCTGATTCTCGGCAGGTGAGCCCACCGAGACCCTCACCCATCCGGCCGGGAAGGGACGAACGATCACACCGTGACGGACGAAGGCCTCAGCCACCACTTCGGTGGGGGCTCCCAGCCGCAGATAGACGAAGTTCGCCTGACTGGCCACGTACCGCACCCCCAAGGCGGCGAGACGGGCCTCGAGCCATCCCCTCCCTGCCGTGTTGAGCGCAACCCGCTCGTTCAACTCGTCGGGTGAGTCGAGCGAGGCGATGGCGGCGGCCTGCCCGAGGTCGTTGACGGAGAAAGGCGCCTGTGCCTTGCGAAGCTGTTCGATCGTCGAGGCCTGCGCCACCGCGTAACCCACCCGCAACGACGCCAGGGCGTAGATCTTGGAGAAGGTTCGGGTGACGATGAGATTGGGACGCGCCGGCGCCTGCAGCAACATGCTGCGATAGCCGGGATCGGTCACGTACTCGTGGTACGCCTCGTCGACCAGCACGAGGACGTCCTCTGGGACCTCGTCGAGGAAGCGCTCCAGACGCCGCTGGTCCACCAGTGTTCCGGTCGGGTTGTTGGGATTGCACAGGTACACCAGCGAGGTGTCGGGCCGAATGGCCGTGGCCATCGCATCGAGATCATGGACCCCGCCGTCGGTGAGGGGGACCTCGATCGCCTCGGTGTGGGCGAGACGGGTCGCCAGGCGGTAGACGACGAACGACGGCCAGGCATAAACCGCCGACGTCCCTGGGCCGCCCACCGTGTTGGCCGTCACCCGCAGCAGTTCACTCGACCCCGCCCCCACCCACACCTCGTCCGCTCCCACCCCGAGATGGGAGGCAAGCCGATCCCGCAACAGCCGGCTGTCGTTGTCCGGGTAGCGGTTGACATCGGCGATCCTCTCCAGGATCGCCTGGCGGGCGCCGGGCATCGGCGGGAGCGGGCTCTCGTTGGAGGCGAGCTTGACGATCTCGCTCGGATCGAACCCGTATTCGGCGGCCACCTCGATGATCGGGCGGCCGGGGCGATAGGGGGAGATCTCGGCGAGATCGGCACGAAAGCGCAACACGCCCGCAAGCTACGGCGGCGACCGGCCATGGTCAAACGGACACAGCCGCCCCGTCAACTGGCCCGGCGCACCGCCGCTTCACCGAGAGCCCGCCAGCCATCGGCCGAGAGCAACCCTCGATTGTGAAAGAAGACGAGCCGTGCGATCGCCAGGGCGGGACGGGAGAAACCCAATGCATCGATCACGGGGTTGGGTGGGGCGTGATCCCACAGACGGCGCATCTGTAGCTTCCACCCGTGTCCGGGAAGGAGGTCGCCCATCACCTGGGCCGGGTCGGGGCCGTGGTCGAGCAGGTGATCGGCGATGGCCCGCCCCGACAGACGGCCGAAGTGGAGGGCGTTGTGGATCCCCCCGGCGGTGAGGGGTGACACCAGTCCGGCGGCATCACCGGCCAGCAGCACACCGTCGCCTCCGATCGGAGCCACCGTGCCGCCCACCGGGATCAACCCGGCTCGATGGCCCAGCACCACCGCCCGGGAGCAGTCGAAGACCCGGGCGACCTGGGCCATCATTGCCGGCAGATCGGGTTTCACGCCACGCCGGCAGGCAAGCCCGATCTGGGTGCTGTGGACACCGGGGACGGCCCAGCCGATGTAGCCGGGAGCGATTTGCCTGTCGATGAACACGTGGAGGCGATCCTGCTCGATGCCCGCCACCCCGGCCACCTCGGCCTCGACTCCGAACAGGAACTCGGTGTTGCGACCCAGACCGAACGCGCCGGCCACCGCCGATCGGGGACCATCGGCTCCCACCAGGAATCGGGGGGTGGCGTTGGATCCCTTCACCGAGAATCGGTTGCCGATCCGGGTGGCGCCCTCGAACCGTGTGCCCATCTCCAGGCGGACCCCGGCCGCCTCGGTCTGATCGGCCAGCCAGCGAAGAATCCCGGGCAGGTCGGTGGCGTAGAAGGCGTACCCGGGCGACTCGAGATCGACACTGCGCAACGAGGGCGAGTAGAGCCTCACGCCATCGATGCGGCGCATGAAGTGCCTGGGCAACTCGACTGCCCGGGCCGCTTCCTGGACCAGGATCCCGGTGGTGTGCGGCGCCGCCCCCGGCTCAGGCTTGCGGTCGACCACGGTGACGTCGAGACCGAGGATCGAGGCGGCCCGCGCGCAGGCCAGCCCGGCAAACGAAGCTCCAACCACCAGGACATCCATGACTCGCCTCCTCCGGCCACGATCAAGTTAGCCCCGATCGGTCGGGAGGGAACTGTCTCAGACTCCCCGGAACTCCCAGTGCCAAGACTCGTTCGAGATCGGGAACCAGCCAAAGCGGGCGGCATTGGCCCGCAGCCACTCCCACTCGCCGTCCCCGGGACCGACCAGTCCGCCATTGGTCACGTCCACCGCCAGACCCACACCGTGCTCGCTGTGCCCGGGGGGAGCCACATAGGCGGCCTTCTTACCGTCCAGGTAGGCCTGGTGCCCGACGGCCTGGGCTTCCCATGACCGGTAGGTGTCGATCGTGCGCAGGTCGATGCCATCGACCGCCGCCGCCCGGCGCATGGCCTCCCAGCCGGTGGCCGCCGGGGGAAGAAGGCGCGCCGGTCGCTGGTCCCAGGCGCCGCTGACTGCCACGAGATCGCCATCACCGAGATGCCCGTTGCGCCCACGACCCTCGATAGCCGCCACGTAACGCTCCAGGCCGGCGGCCGAGATGATCCCGTCTGCCCCCGACGCGGCCACCGGCAGAAACCCGGAGGGCCCGAGCATGGTTCCGAAGCTGATCGGTGAGCCCGCCAGTCCGCTTGCTCCCAAGCCGAGCAACCCTTCAGGGGTGAGCGTGGTGGCATCGAGGATGGCGGGGAACCCGGCCACCCCGGCCAGCACCCGCGACTGGATGGCATCGATCCTCGCGACGGCTTGACTGATGGCTTCCATCGGATCACCCGTCGGCAGACAACGGCCCGGGTTGCGAGGTTGGCCGGTCCAACGGGCGAGTAGCCTCGAAATCGAGATGCCAGAACCGCTCCAACTCCTGCGTCCGGACGGAACCCCGACCGGCGATCTTCCCGATTTCGACCCGGCCTTCCTGGTGGAGATGTACCGGTTGATGGTCCTCTCGCGCGAGTTCGACCGGCGGATGCTCGCCCTCCAGCGACAGGGCCGGATCGGCACCTACGCCATGCTGGAAGGCGAGGAGGCAGTCCAGATCGGGTCGGGGATGGCGCTGGCCCCGAACGACTTCGTGTTTCCGTCGTACCGCGAGCACGGCCTCCAGATCGCTCGGGGAGTGCCGATCGAGGTGGTGATTTCGTACTGGCGGGGGTTGCCCAACTCCGATTGGGACGTGCGCCGCCATCGGATGGGGATCGTGACCGTACCCATCGCCTCCCAGCTTCCCCACGCGGTCGGCTACTCGTATGCCACCAAGCTGCGGGGAGAGGACACGGTCAGCGCCGTGTACTTCGGCGACGGCGCCACCTCCGAGGGCGACTTCCACTCGGGTATGAACTTCGCCGGAGTCTGGAACACGCCCACCGTCTTCATCTGCGCCAACAATCTCTATGCGATCTCCGTTCCCTACTCGAAGCAGACGGCCTCGGCCACCATCGCCCAGAAGGCCATGGCCTACGGCTTCGAGGGAGTTCTCGTCGATGGCATGGACCCTCTGGCCGTCTACACCGCCACTACCGCCGCCACCGAAAAGGCCCGAAAGGGCGGTGGCCCGACGTTGATCGAGGCCCTCACCTATCGCTACGGCCCCCATGCCACGGCCGACGATCCCCATCGCTACCGCGACGACCACGAGGTCGAGGAATGGAGGCAGAAGGACCCGATCGGGCGGCTCCGGCGCCACCTCAAGCTGCGCGGCGACTGGGACGAGGGTGTCGGTGATGAGATCGCCCGACAGGTGGCAGGGGAGGTCGATCGGGCCATCACCGAGATCGAGGCCCGACCGCTTCCCGGGCGAGACGAGGCGATCCGCCATTCCCTCTCCCGGATCCCGGGGTGGGTGGTGGATCAACTCCACGCCACCCAACTGGCCCACGGCGAGGAGCCGACCCAGTTCGAGGTAGACGAGATCTGGGTGACCACCGAGGACCGTATCCCACCCGGGGAAACCGAGCATTGGACCATGGCGGAAGCCATCACCGCAGCCCTCGATCAGGCGATGGCGGCTCGACCCGAGACGATCATCCTGGGAGAGGACGTGGGGCTGAGCGGCGGGGTCTTCCGCATCACCGAGGGTCTCCAGGCCCGGTACGGCCCCGACCGGGTCATCGACACCCCGCTCAACGAATCCGGGATCGTCGGGACCGCCATCGGGATGGCGGTGGCCGGCGCCCGTCCGATCGCCGAGATCCAATTCGACGGGTTCGTGTACCCGGCCTTCGATCAGATCGTCAGTCATCTCGGTCGATACCGCTACCGCACCCGGGGCCATGTCAGCCTGCCGGTCGTCGTCCGGTTCCCGAACGGCGCCGGGATCGGCGCCCACGAGCATCACTGTGATTCCCCCGAGGCGTACTTCGTCCACGCCCCCGGATTGGTCGTCATCTGTCCCTCGACCCCGATCGACGCCAAGGGACTGCTGGCTGCCGCCCTGGAAGGCGACGACCCTGTGATCTTCCTCGAGCCGAAGGTGCTCTACCGGGCGACGAGAGAGGATGTCCCTCGCGACCACTACACGCTCCCGATCGGGCGGGCGAGGGTGAGGCGGCAGGGTTCCGATCTGACCATCGTCACCTACGGCGGAATGGTTCCGGTCGCCCTGAATGCGGCCGAGACGGTCCAAGCGGAGGGGATCTCCGTCGAGGTCATCGACCTGCGGACCCTGTTCCCCTGGGACCGGGAAACGGTGCTCGCCTCGGTCGAGAAGACCGGTCGACTGGTGTGCGTGCAGGAGCCGCAAGGCGCCTGTGGAGTGGCGGCCGAGGTTGCCGCCACCGTTGCCGAGAACGCGATGTACTCGCTCTTGAGCCCGATCAATCGCATCACCGGTTTCGACACGCCCTGGCCACAATTTGCCATCGAACGTCACGCCCTCATCGATGAGGCGAGGTTGACGGCAGGCATCCGTCAGACGATGGCGGGTTGAACGCGGCCCTCGGCGTCACACCACGGATGGCTCCCAACCGTGGGTCCGCGGAGTTGCGGGCCGAAACCCGGCGAAAAATGACCTTATTGTCATTCGCCCACGTTCCGTGACCGCGAAAACCTGCTCTGCGGCAGGAATCTCGACTTGGTGCTTCCCATCGGTCGGAGTCTCGCTACAATCCGTGGCGGGCAAACAAGGGCTAGGGAGGCTCTGCAATGTGTTCTTGGGGTGGGAGCCCCGTGGCCAGGCCATGGCCGGGGGGAAACGGGCATTCTCGATATGGTGGGCTGACGGCGCGGCGACGGGAGACCGGCGAGGGGTGGGCTCATGGATGAGTCCTACTCGATCGATGTCGTCTCCCTGTGGACGTCCGAGCAATCCGGGTACCTCGTGACCAAGCGACTGTTCGACGTCGTGACGGCCGTCTTGACGCTGGTCGCGATCAGTCCGTTGCTGCTGTTGATCGCGCTGGCGATCAAACTCGACAGCCCGGGCCCCATCTTCTACATCCAACAGCGCGTCAAGGGGATGAAGGTGGCGGGAAGCGACGACTCGATCCGTCCGGTCCCCTTCGACTTCTACAAGTTTCGAACGATGAGGACCGGGAGCGAGGGACTCCACAAGCAGTACATCGCCGCCTACATCGCGGGGAGCGAAGAGGAGATGGCGACGATCAACGGAGGCTCCAAAGCAGCCGACTCCTACAAACTGGCCCACAACCCGGGGGTGACCCGGGTCGGCAAGTTCCTCCGGCAGTGGAGCTTCGACGAACTCCCGCAACTCTTCAACGTGATCAAGGGAGACATGTCGCTGGTCGGGCCGCGGCCACCTATCACCTACGAAGTGGCCCACTACGCCGAAAGACACATCCAGAGACTCGGTGCCCCGGGAGGGATCACAGGCCTGTGGCAGACGAGTGGGCGCGCCGCCCTCACCTTCGAAGAGATGGTGGCGCTCGACCTGGAGTACATCCGGACCCGGACGGTGTGGATGGACATTCGAATTCTGTTGAAGACGGTGCCGGCAGTGTTGTCGAGGGAGGGAGCGGGATGAGCGGTTCGAGAATCGGTGTGATCGGGGCGGGGTACTGGGGACCGAACTTGATCCGGAACTTCGTGGAGATCCCGGAGGCAGACCTGGTGGCGGTGGCGGATCGTGACGAGGGGCGGCTTGCTCACGTTCGTCTCCGCTACCCGAACATCGAGTTGACCACCCCCCGGTACGAGGACCTGTTCGATCTGGGACTGGACGGGGTGGCGATCTGCACCCCGCCCGAGACCCATCACTCCATCGCCAGCCAGTGCCTGGAGAACGGGCTCAATGTGCTCGTGGAGAAACCGCTGACCACCTCGAGCGCCACCGCCGCCAGTTTGATCGCCCTCGCCGACCGGGTCGAGCGGGTCCTGATGGTTGGCCACACCTTCGAGTACAACCCGGCGGTTCTCAGGCTCAAGGCAATGATCGATGCGGGAGACGTCGGCCAGATCCGCTACATCGACGCCGTCCGGGTCGGGTTGGGCCTGTTCCATCCCCGCCTCAACGTGATCTGGGACCTCGCTCCTCACGACATCTCGATTCTGATGCGCCTGCTCGGGGAGGTTCCCGAGCGGGTGGCGGTGGTGGGGTCGGCCTGCCTGAAGCCGGGGATCGTCGATGTGGCCTACATGACGCTCTACTTCCCGAGCGGCGTGTCCGCCCACGTTCGGATGAGCTGGCTCGACCCGATGAAGACTCGTCGGATCACGGTGGTGGGGAGCAAGCGAATGGCGGTCTACGACGACGTCGCCCTCAACGAGAAGATCAAGATGTACGACGTCCGGGTCGACGAGGTGCCGCACACCGACACCTTCGGCGAGTTCCAGTTCGCCTACCACCACGGCGACATCGTCAGCCCACACGTCGATTTCCAGGAGCCGGTCCGGCTCGAGTGTCTCGAGTTCCTCGGCGCCATCACCGAACATCGGCGTGCTCACACCGACGGCCAGGATGGTCTGGTGGTGGTCAGGGTCATCGAGGCCGCCCAGGAGTCGCTGCGCAACGGAGGGGTACCGGTGGCAGTCGGGATCGAGCAGAGTCTTGCCCGGCCGGGTTTGTCGGCTGTCCAGGGCTCGGTGGCGCGATGACGGCCGTCGACCACAACCTTCTCGGTGACAGCCAGATTCCGCTGCCGGCTGTCGATGACCACGTCATCGACCTGCGCCCGGTGCCGTTCGTCGACTTGTCGCTGGAACACGACCTGATCCGAGACGCTCTCGATGGGGCGGTGCGATCCGTCGTCGAGAAAGGTGACTTCATCCTCGGCGAGGCAGTGCATCGGTTCGAAGAGGCGTTCGCCCGTTACTGCGAGGCAGACCAAGCGGTCGGGGTGGACTCGGGCTTTTCGGCCCTCGAGTTGATTCTCCGCGGCCTCGACATCGGTCCGGGAGACGAGGTGATCGTCCCCGCCAACACCTTCGTGGCGACGGCGGCCGCCGTCGAGAGCTGCGGAGCCCGGCCGGTGATCGTCGACATGGACCCGGCCACCTACAACATCGACCCCGACCGGGTGGCGGCGGCGGTCGGTCCGCGAACGCGGGCCATCATCCCGGTCCACCTCTACGGGCAACCGGCGGAGATGGACCGGATCGCGGCAGTGGCCGCCCGTCACGGGCTGGCCGTCATCGAGGATGCCTGCCAGGCGCATGGCGCCCGCTACCGAGGTGCTCGGACCGGATCGTTGGCGACGGCGGCCGCCTTCAGCTTCTACCCGAGCAAGAACCTGGGCGCCTTTGGCGACGGCGGTGCAGTGGTGACCAACGACCGGGCGCTGGCCGACCGGATCCGCTCACTGCGCAACCTCGGCTCCACCCGCAAGTACCACCACTCGGAACGGGGGTTCAACCGGCGCCTCGACACCCTCCATGCGGCCGTGCTGGAGGTCAAGCTGGGCGTCCTCGATGCCAGCAACCAGTCGCGCCGGGAGGCCGCTCACCTCTATGAGCACCTGCTGGGCCCGACCCCGCTGGTGTTGCCGGTGACGCTCGACCACGGTGACCACGTCTTCCATCTCTACGTGGTTCAGGTAGAAGACCGATCCAGCCTCCAGGCCTATCTGCACGACGAGGGCGTCGCCACCGGTATCCACTACCCGGTTCCGATCCACCTCCAAGAAGGGTATCGCTCGCTCGGTTATGGCCCGGGTGACTTTCCCGTCACCGAGGCGGCGGCGGCTAGGATTCTGTCGCTTCCCATGTTCGGACGGATGCCGCCGTCGGCCGTGATCCGGACGTCGCAGGCGATCCTGTCCTACTTCGGTATCTAGGAGCACTCGGATGGAAATTCGCAGATACCTGCTGATGATTCGCCGCTACTGGTGGGTCCTACTCGGCACGCTCATCGTGGTCACCGGCATCAGCGCCTTCAGCGCCATCCGCCAACCCTGGGTCTACGAGTCGAGCGGGACGTTCCTGGTGAGCCCCCGGGCCACCGACGCCCAGGAGACGGTCCGGGCGATCGATACGTTGATTCGTGGGGTCGAGATCAACTCCACCTACGCCAACATCGCTCGGTCGAACAAGATCAGGGATCTCGCCGAGGCCACCCTCGACCCAGCAGTCGACGTCGACGAGATGACCATCTCGGCCGACGTGCTGACGGGGACCTACATCCTGGAGATCTCGGCGCGAGGGCCCTCCCCCGAAGACGTCGCCGCCTACGCCACCGCGGTGGGGGACGAGGCGGTGAGTTACATCTTCAACCTGGAGGACGCCTTCGAGTTGAAGCCACTCGACCAGCCGCGGGTGCCCCGCAACCCGATCGGTCCCAACAAGCCCCTCACGATCGCCCTCGGGGCAGCGCTGGGTCTTGTCCTCGGAGTGCTGCTCGCCATCGCGTTCGACTATCTGGCCAGGGTGAGGAGGGGGACCTCGGCCCCCCTCCATTTCGACATCATCGACCCCGACACCGGCGCCTACAACGTCGCCTATTTCATGTCGCGTTTCGATCAGGAGGAGAGCCGGGCCGCCCACGGCCTGCACAGTTTCAGCGTCGGGACCTTCAAGGTGGCGTCGAGCCTGCATCCCGACGCCCGGATCGAGAATGGCGTCCTGCTCGAGGTAGTGGAAGCGGCCAGGTCGATCATCCGCAAGGAAGACGTGCTGGCGCGGGTTTCCGACTCTGCATTCGCCCTCTTGATGCCCGATCGGGTCGGTGCCGAAGCCGAGGCGGTCGTAACGGCCTGGAGGCGAGCGACCGAGGCGGCCCTGCTCGCCCACGGGCATTCGGTCGGCGAACTCACCGTCACCAGCGGGGTCGCCGAATACGAGGGAATCGTCGACTCGACTCGACCGTTCTCCCCCGATGTCAACGTCTGAGATGGCCCGGACCACATCCGATGGAGCGGCCGGTTCCACCCGTTCGGACGGACCGATCTACATCGCCGGGCTCGACAGGAGCGGCAAGACGACGCTGCGCGCCTTCCTGACCTCGCATCCCGCCATCGACATCCCGGCGGTCGGATCCAACATGGAGACCTATTTCTACGGCCGTTACGGAAACCTCGCCAACCAGGCCAACCTCGACCGGTGCCTGGAGGACATGCTGCGCTACAAGCACATCGTGTTCCTCGATCCCGACGAGGACAGGATCCGGTCCGAGTTCGCGGCGGGGCCGCCCACCTACCCCCATCTGTTCTCCCTGTTCCTAAGCCACCATGCCGAGAAGGCCGGCAAGCGCCGATGGGGCGCCCAGACCGGGCTGGCCGAGGAGTACGCCGAGGTGCTCTTCGCTTCCTATCCCGATCTCAAGGTGATCCACATGGTCCGAGACCCGCGCGACCGGTACCAGGCATCGCGAGCCAAATGGCCAAACGGCAAGGGTGGAGCGGGGGGAGCCGCCGCTCGCTGGGCCCTCTCCACCGGCCTCGCCCGGCGCAATCTTCGTCGCCACCCCAACGACTACCTGGTCGTCCGTTTCGAAGACCTGATCCGCTCGACCCATCAGACTCTCGCCGAGGTGTTCGACTTCCTGGGCGAGGATCTCACCCCGGAGGTCCTCGGGATGAAGGACGCCCCCAAGCATCGGTCCGAGCTCCTGGCCGGCCGGGCACCGAATGAACCTCTGCTATCGACGGCGTTCATCGGTCTTCACCGTGAACTACCCCAGCGTGAGCTGTCCTATCTCGAGCTGGTCCTCGCCGGCGGGATGAGACGCCACGGTTACGAGCGCACGGCCGCCGCTCCCCGCCGGCCCGGATTCTGGCTCGGAACGGTTCCGGACCAGATGGCCAGGCAGATCGTATGGAGGGCTACCGAAGCGGCGCACCTGGCTCAACCCCGATTGTTCCCGCGGACGCCCGGAGCGCGGATGATCGTGCCAAGACACCGATCGGAGGCGGTATGAGCGAAGCTTCTGCCGTCAACGCCCAAGCAGTGCTCCTGGGAGGTCTCGCCCACACCGGGAAGACCCAGCTCCGCACGGTCCTAACCAGCGTCCCCGGGGTCGAGATCTTCAGGGAGACGTATCTTTTCAGGCTGGACGGGGACCGATTTGGCGACCTCTCGGTTCCCGCCAACCTCGAACGGTGCCTGGCGATGTTGGAATCGCATGAGCCGTTACCGGCGGATCGGGCCGGGCTCATCGACGCCTTCCGTGTTGGTCCGACCCGGTTCGAGGCGCTGGTGGCGCTGGTCTACCAGCGGCGGGCGGCCGAGCTCGGCGCCCACCGGTGGGGTCTGCAGATGGGCTCGCTGGAGTCCCGGGCGCAGGCAATCCTCGATCTCCTCCCCGAAGCGCGCATGGTCCAGTTGATCCGGCACCCGTCCCGGCACCGCTCGGACCGAGGCGGAGCCAACCCGCTCAAGCGCACCATTGAACTGTCACGCTGGCGGGAGTCGGCGGAGCTGGGTCTGGCGCTTGCGAGGATCCACCCCGATCGCCACCGGATCATCCGGACCGAGGACCTCGCCGCCGACCCACACTCGATCGTCGCGGAGGTCTGCGACTTCCTGCGGCTGGAGCGGGTTTCGGCCGGAGCGATCGAAACCGTGGACTGGGCTCGACTCGTTGCGAACGAGTCCGGCGGCCCACTCGACCCCGCCACCGCCTCCACCGCCCAACGGCTCGGGTTCGAGAACTCCCAGCAAGCCGTAGGCTTGGGCTGGAGGATGGGCCAACTTACCGGCCAGATCGCCTGGACCATCGTCAAGCTGAGGAACGGAAGGGCGATGGTGTGATCGACGATCCTGTCTATGTCGCCGGCGTCGAACGGACCGGCACCAGCCTCATGTTCGCACTGCTTGCCTCCCATCCCCGGTTGGCGATGACCCGCCGCACCAACCTGTGGACCTACTTTTACGACCAGTTCGGTGATCTGTCCTCCGACGCCAACCTCGACACTTGTCTGAATCTCATGCGCTCCTACAAGCGGCTCGTCGCGCTCGATCTCGATTTCGACGAGATCCGGACGACCTTCACCGGTCAGCCGGATCGGAGTTATGCCCGGTTGTTTGCCGCCATCGAGGGCCAGTACGCCGCCCGCCTCGGCAAGGTGCGCTGGGGAGACAAGTCGCTCCATACCGAGCGGTTCACGGCCCAGATCATCGACGCCTTCCCCCAAGCGCGATTCGTTCACATGATCCGGGATCCGCGTGACCGATATGCATCGGTGATCTCGCGCTGGAAGGTGCGCAAGGGTGGAGCCGGGGCCTCGGCCGCCGAGTGGCTCGAATCGGCCCAACTGGCCACCGTCAACCATCGCGCCTTTCCGGCGAACTATCTCATCGTCAGGTACGAGGATCTCTCTGCCCGACCCGAGGACACCATGCGGGAGGTCTGTGAGTTCATAGGTGAGGACTACGACCCCGGCATGCTGTCGATGGAGGGCGCCGCCCGCTTCCGTGAGGGTGGGTCGAACAGCTCATACGGCCCGCTGGAGGTGGGAGCGATTTCAACCGCTTCGATCGGGAAGTACCGCGAGATCCTCGATCCGGGGGAGACCCGCTTCATGGAACGGAAACTGGCCGATCACATGACGGCGCTGGCCTATCAGCCCGACAACCAGGTGCCATCCGACCTCGGGACGATCCGCACCCACCTTCGCGAGTCCACCAAGTTCCACCTGTGGTCCGCCCGCGAGAAGCGGAAGAACCGGCGGGGCCGTTCGTTGCCCTCCTACCGGATCGTGACCCCGTCATGACCATCCGATCCGGCCCTGAGGGCACCGAGGCAAGAAGGGGGGCCTGGATCTGGCTGGTGGGGGCGGCGGTGGCGGCGAGCTCAGTTCTCGTGATCGGCGGACTGGCCTCGAGGGAATCCTGGCTGCTGGCCGGACTGGCACTGGCTGCGGTTCCAGCCGGTCTCATCCTCTATCGGCACCCGATCGTCATGCTGGCTCTCTGGCTGCTGATCGACCCGCTGGTCGTCAACGTCTCGGCAGGAGGGGTGGCCCGCAGGTTGTTCTGGCTGGTTCATCGCGGGCTCCCCCTCCTCACCCTGCTCATGATTCTGGTCGCGCTCGCCGTACGTGGACGATTCCGGCGGCGACCGATGCGATTGGGACTCCCCGAACTCTTCATGGCCCTCTATCTGGTCCTCAGTCTGGTGTCGATCTGGTACACGAATCTGACCCCGCTGGCGACCACGTACCACCTCTACGACAGAGTCGTGGTTCCGATGGTCATCTATCTCGTCATCCGTTTGTACCCTCCCCGCCGGAGCGAGATCGAGGCGGCGGCGCCGATATTGATGATCGCCCTCGTCCTTCAGAGCATCTTCGCGGTGGTGGGATGGATATCACCAGGCTCCTTGCCCGCCGCCTGGCAGGATCGGGTGACGGAACGAACGGTCGGATCCCTCAACCATCCGAATGTCTACGGGACCACCGTCCTCATTCTGGGGGCCTGGCTGCTGGTCCTCGGCTCGATCCGAAACGAGATCAGCGGGATCCGGCGAAACGCCTATCGGGCGATGTTCGCGCTGGGCCTTGTGATGGCCTTTATGACCATGTCGCGGGCCACCTGGCTCGCCGCCATCCTGGTGGTGATCGTGCTCCTACGCCGGCTCCCTGGAACCATGGCTTGGATGGCGGGACTGCTGGCAGTCGTGATCATGACCGTGGCGGCCAGCGGATTGATCGCGCCGATCGTCGATCGCGCCCAGACCCGGTTCTTCTCAGAGCAGTCCGAGGAGTCCGCCCTCAGCCGCTTGCCGGTGGTGCAGGCCTCGGTCCGAATGCTCGCCGAGAAACCCGTCACCGGTTGGGGCTTCGGCAACTTCGACCGGTACGACATCCTGTTCGTGACGAGTGTCGGCGACATCTTCGTCCCCGACAAGGACCACGCGTCCCACAATCTGTATCTCACGATCCTGGCCGAACAAGGGCTGCCCGGGTTCCTGACATTCGTGGCGCCGGCGCTGATCCTGCTGCTCCGGACTCCCCGGGCGCTCCGGCTCATGCGAGTCGACCCCTACGGAACCGACCCCAATCTATTGGTCGGCCTGTGGCTCCTCCCCCTTGCCCAGGTCGTCGTGAACAACTTCTCGAACATGCGGGTTCCGTTCGGCCTGGGTCTGTGGTGGATGTCGCTGGCCCTGATCGCCAACGTCATCGCCGACGCCAGGGCCACCCAGACCCGGTACCCCGAGCGCGTGCGTGACCTGATGGTTGCTACCGGTCTCGAAAAACCGCGGGCGCACCTATGAGCAACCGGGTGGAGCGCACCTGGGTGGCAGTGGTGAACTCGCCCGGGTACCGGCGGTTCCTTGCCACTGCTCCCGGCAAGGCTCTGATTCAGAATGGATTGGTTCGCTCCGCCAAGCTCGTGCGTCGCCGCACCTCCGGTTCGCTGGCAGCGGCCCGCCATCAGGACGATTTCAAAGGGGTGACCACCACGTTCCTCTTTATCGGGCACACCAAGAGCGGCGGGTCGCTGCTCGGCGCGATGCTCGATGCCCACCCGGCCATCGCCTGCAGCGACGAACTCGACATCCTCGAGCATCTCGAACGAGGGTTCTCCGGCCGCCAGATCATGGCCCTGATCACTCGCAACAGCCGGCGCGAAGCGCTCAAAGGGAGGGTGACGGCGCGCCGCCTGGAGGCCTACACCCTGGCAGTTCCCGGTCAATGGCAGGGTAGGTACACGAACCTCACGGCCGTCGGCGATGCCAGAGCCGGCAAATCCACCCGGCGACTGGCGGACCGACCGGCCCTGCTCGACCAGCTCCGCTCGGCCGTATCCCCCGCCTCGGTCAAGCTGATCCAGGTGGTACGCCACCCCACGGATCCGATCGGGGCGATGGTGGCTCGGAGCGGCAAATCGGTCGAAGATGCCATCCAGGACTACTCCGAGCAGTGCCGGCGCCTCATCGACCTCCGGGCCGGGCTGGCACCGGGAGATCTGATCGAGGTCCATTACGAGGACATGGTGCAGGCACCCGAACTCGTACTGACCGAGGTCTGTCATCACCTCGGGGTCGAGCCCGGAGACGACTACCTGGCCGCCTGTCGAACCCTGGTCGATGCCACCCCCCGGATGGATCGACGGAGGGTCACATGGACCGAGGAGCAGATCGACCAGCTGACGAAGGCGCTGGCAGGAGTGGACTTCCTGGCTCGTTATCGGGTGGCGCCATGACCGCTCCCCCCATCGTTGTGGAGATGCTCGGCCTTCCCGGTTCGGGCAAGACCACCGTCCGAGTCCGGCTGAGTGAAGAACTGGCCGCGCACGGGTTCCGATCGATCGGATTCCCCGCGGATGCGAGGGAACTGGCGTTGCGGGGATGGACCGGACCGCTCGTCCGGCGCCTGCCCGACTCCTGGCGGGGCCCGGCAGGCTGGTTGGTCTATCGGATCTGGACGGGCTGGCTGGCGGCCCGGGCTTCGCTAGCCGCCCCCAACGCCATGTTCGGGATGTATCGATTCCAGCGGCGCCGCCCTTCGCAGACGGTGCGGAAGGCCCGCCGGGCGGGATACTGGTACCTGCGCCACGTCGGGGACCACGCCCTGTTCATGAAGACCGCCCGACCAGGCGAGATCTGGCTGGTGGATGAAGGCTTCGCCCACCGGGTGGTATCCCTCTTCGCGTCCCATGTGGGGCTCGAAGCTCCCGACGAGGTGATCGTCTCCTATCTGGCTGCCGCTCCGGCGCCTGATCTCGTCCTCCATGTGACCGCCCCTGTCGACGTCTGCCTGGATCGCATCAGGGCGCGAGCTGTCTGGGATTGGCTCCGCCCGATGGGAGCGGCCGGTCTGGCCGCCTTTGGCGAAGCGGCCACACAGGCGGTTGAGATCGCCAGGCGCTTCGCCGACTCACGCTGGGCGGTGATCGAGATCGACAACGCCCTCGATGGCTCGGTTCCGGCACTGGCCGAAGCCGTCGAACGGATCACAGGAACCAGGGTTCATGGCTGATTTCATCGAAAGCCAGCTCGGGTCCACATCGACCGGGAGACCAACCCGGGTGCTGATGGTGTCCCGGCTGTTCCATCCCTGGGTAGGCGGCATGGAGCGTCAGGCTCTCAAACTGGCGAGGGCGCTGGCAGAGGACGGTGTGGAAGTCCGGATCGTGACCGGCCGCTGGTTCAAGGGAACTCCCCGGCGAGAACAGATCGACGGCATCGAGGTGTTCAGGAATCACACCTTGTGGGAGGGGTTCGGCGTGAGGGGCCTGCGCCGAATCGGCGGCTACCTCTACATGATCACCCTGGCGTGGCATCTTTGGGTCGAACGCAGGTCCTACGACCTGATCCATGTCCACGGCCTCAGCTACCACACCTACGTCGCCCGCATGGTGGGAAGCCGGCTCGGCAAGCCGGTGATCGTCAAGCTCGCCAACAGCGGGGCTGCCAGCGATGTGACCAAACTCCGAACCGGCCAGCACCTGGTGGGAACCGGCTGGATGCTCCCCGGGGCCCTGCGCTGTGACCGGATCGTCGCCCTCAATCCGACCATCGCCGACGAGTTACGGGCCGAGAGCGTCGATGAGCGCCGGATCACACACATCCCGAATGGTGTCGAGATGCCCATCGCCGATCGGATCTACGTCGACCGACCGGAGATACGGCTCCTCTACCTGGGCCGGCTTCATCCGCAGAAGGACCTGTCGACGCTGCTCGAGGCGGTTGAGCTGGTGGTGGCAGGGGGAGACAACGTAACTCTCGAGGTGGTGGGTGATGGACCGGATCGCCATCGGCTGGAGACCGAAGTTGCGGATCGGCGGCTGGCCGGTCATGTCCGTTTCGAGGGCGAACGGCCCGATCCAGAAACCGCTCTCGCCGGTGCCGATGTCCTGGTGCTGCCATCGCTGGCCGAGGGTCTGTCGAACTCCCTGCTGGAAGCGATGGCCTCCGGCCTGCCCGTGGTGGTCAGCGCCATCCCGGGCAACCTCCTGGTGGTCGAGGATGGGCGGACAGGACTGACCTTTCCCCCCGGCGATGCCCAGGCTCTGGCCGGGACCATCCGGGCGATGATCCGGGATCCCGGGCTCCGCAAGGAACTCGCCACCAACGCCCGTGACGAGATCGCTGCCCGTTTCTCGATCCGGGTGGTAGCCCGCCAGTACCGACATCTGTACGCAACCCTTCTCGAGGAGAATCGATGAACACCGGACCGATCCTCGTCACCGGCGCCGACCGAAGCGGCACCAGCCTGCTCTACGCCATCCTCGCCAGCCACCGTGACGTGTCCATGATCAGGCGGGCCAACCTGTGGCGTTGGTTCGACCACGGGTTTGGCGATCTGTCGGATCCGATCAACCTCGATCGGTGCCTCGACACCCTCACCCGATATCGCCGCCTCGATGCCCTGGCGATCGCCCCGGAGGAGGTCAAGGCCGTCTTCGCCACCGGGGACAAGACCTACGGGCGTCTGTTTCGCACCATCTTCGAGGCATACGCCGCCCGCAATGGCACCACCCGCTGGGGCGACAAGTCGCTCCACGAGGAACACCACACCGATCGGATCCTCCAGGAATGGCCCGATGCCAGGGTGGTGCAGCTGATGCGCGATCCTCGCGATCGCCATGCCTCGGTGATCCGGCGGTATCCCGACCAGCGCAAGGGCCTCCCCTCGATCACCGGTCGTTGGATCGACTCCCATCTGGCAGCTCGTAGGAATCTCGCCGCCCACGCGGATCGGTACCGGGTCATCCGGTACGAGACACTGGCGCAAGAACCCGAGAAAACGATGCGAGAACTGTGCGATTTCCTCGAACTCGAATACGAGCCGAGCATGCTCGCAATGGGTGCCGTCGACGAGCAGCGCGACCAGGGTGGCAACAGCTCGTTCGGACCCCAGACACCCGGTTCGATCTCGACCCGCTCGATCGGCCGGTATGCCGATGTCCTCGATCCGACCGAGCTCGCCTTCATCGAGCGATTGTGCCGGGAGGGCATGGACGAATATGGTTATCCCCCCAGCCGGCCCCAAGCCGGCGCCGGCTTCTGGGTGACGGAGTTTCCGGTTCTGGCGGCCCGCACCAGCCTGTGGCGTCTCGACGAGGCTCGCCAACGGCGACGGGGGCACCGCATCCCGGAACGCCGGTTGTTGGGCGACGAAACGGACCCGGGCGCAGGATGAGGCGGGGGTGGGGATGGGCCGTACTGCTGGCGATGGGAACCCTCTCCGTCGTCCTCTCTTCGTGCACGATGCTCCGACCACCGAAACTCGATTCGCCCGATCTCCCCCCCACGACCGCTCCCACCCTGCCGGGCTCGGCCTGGTATCTCGGGAGTTCCGAACGGGAGGCGCCGGGCGGGACCCGGGCCTTTCGATTCGCCGAGGCGGAGCCCGCCACTCCGATCACGGTCGACTTCGGCGTCGACACCGACGAGTTCGCCGAGATCGCATCGTGGGAGGCCGAGATGACGAGCGCCGCCCCGGGACCCCGGTTCGAAACATCGATCCAGCTCGAAGCCGTCACGGGGGCAGCGATTCGCTGGCGCCTGCTGCAGGTAGACCGATGCGGACGGATCGTGGCCGCCTCTCGTTACTCCCCCGACCAGCGCATGGAAGGCACCTACGACTGGGATATGGAGCTCGAGACGAACTGGAAGGTCGGCGACCAGCTCCGCCTCTCGCTCGAGGCGAGAAAGATCGCCGATGCCCCGGTGACCGGGACGGCGATCGCCATCGACAGCCCCGGTTCGGTCGTATATGGCTCGCTTCAGTCCCTGCCGCCCCAGAGCGAGGAGACCGAGGCAACCGAGCAGCCCGTGACTCCAGGACCGGTCGTGTTGACGAACCTGCTGCCGATGAGCGACGACGTGCCGAGCACCTCGACGACCGGTCTGCCGACCAACGAATTCCGCTGGAACAACCAGCGGGTGTTCTGGTGGAACAGTTCCGCCGGCCGCTGGGATGGCATCCTCCCGACCGCCCGCCCGCCCGCCGCCGGCAACTCGCACTGGTGGCTCTGGAAGGATCTCGGGGGGACCCCCTCCCCGGTCCAGGAGATCTCGACCAGAACGGCCAACACCCCAGACGCCTTCTGGGACGAAGGGTGCGCCACTCTCGACGTGTTCTTCTCCCGGGACGCCTTTGGCACCTCCCGGTTCCGGCGACTCACGTACGACTCCACCACCGATACCTACCTCGAAACCACCGCCGCGGGCGGCGTGAAGGTCCCAGAGAGCCTGCGCGGTTCCAAGCGGGTCACGATCACCAAGACCGAAAACGGATACCTGTGGGCGGCGGTCAACCACGACGGTCGATTGTTGGTCTCGCGATCGATCGATGGTGGCAACACCTGGCCGGAACCGGTATCCATTTCGCCCACCGCCGCCAACGGTGACACCCATTGGGTCTCATATACGGATGCAACCGGGCAACGACTGGCGGTGGTCGCCACTGAGAACGGGTTGGTCGGCAACGCCAGGGCCCATTTCCTCTCGCTGGATCCCGCGTCGACGGAATGGGATGAGACGGGTGCATGGCTCGACGAGACCCCGTTGCTCCCCGGACCGGAAGGAGATGAGACAGCCGACGACGAACTCTCGGCAATCTCGTTCGAGAACTGGGTCTACTTCGTCATCGAAACCGAGCCCGGCCCCGAGTCGAGACGGGCTGGTGTTCCCCAGCTCCTCCTCTACGCCCGGTCGCCGGTGGGTGTATGGAGCACCCACGTCGTCAATCGTTTCACCGAGAGCGGCGGCGACGATCGAAAGCGTCCCGTCATCACGGTCGACGCCCCCCATCGCCTGGTCCTCATCGGGGCGGGACGGGACAACCAGACGACCGCATCGCTCTTCGTGGCACCGATCGATGACCTGGACAACTGGCAGGAGCACATCCTGTTCACCCTTCCCGAAGCCGGAGCCGAAGCGCTCTACAACGTGCGGCTGCCCCGAGAGCCCGTTGATGACAGCTCCCGGCTCCTCGTTCTCGTCGAGGAGGTCGGGGTCCGGGGAGAGGTGTGGCGGCAGTTGGTGGAGGTTTCGGACGCCGGTGGTAGCTGACCTCAGCCGCCGTACTTTCTGACATGGGCTTCCCTCGCCTGCTCCTGCCAGCGATCTTTCTCCATCCGGTGGACAAACGTTCCCAGCTCGGACTGGAGACGGGCGATCTCGGCCTCGCCCAGATCGGCAAGCTGGCGGAAGGTAACCACTCCCACCCCGGCCAGCCGGGCTGCCAGCCGGGGACCGATTCCGCGGATGGCGGTGAGGTCGTCGAGTGCAGGTATCGGGAAGCTACCTTCGTCCGCATCTCTAAGGGTCGCCGGCTCGGGTGATTCCGCCCTGCTCGGTGGCGATGCCTCGCCGTACGTCTCGTCCGTGATCGTCTCCCAAGACGTCGCCTCACTCCCTTCCCACGCCGGCGCCGATTCTTCCTCGTGTTGCATGGCAGTCGCCTGCGGGTCCGGAGCAGGGATCTGCTGGCGAGCGCCCGGGGCCACTCCCCCGACGGGAGGAGCCGGGATCGAGCCGGGCGGAACGCGCCGGGCGGTCGATGGAGGAGCCACAGGCGCCACTCGCTGCTTTCCCGACAACCGATCTCCCAATATCTCACGAACGAGGTCGACGTCACCCACCATCCCGACGGTAACGGCGGAGTGGGCGACGGGCTCCGGTGCCAGCGGGCGGAGAATGGGGGCCGGTGAGCTTGCCTCCGGTTGCACCCGGGGGGCCAGGCGGGCCCAGCGCAGACCGAGAAGGGCAACGCCGGCCACGGCCACGCCGGTCAGAACCCCGGCCACCCCGGTCTCCAGGCGACCCAGCACGAAGCCCATCACCAGTACCACCACCCAGGCGAGGCTCGTAACCACCGCCCAGGGTGCGACCCGAAGGGCCCCATCCGCTGGATCGCGAAGCCCGAACCAGGTGGCCCGCCAGGCGCGGAGGCGGTTGAACCGGCCCTCACCGAATCGGGGCATCACCTCTCGCGCAAACGCGGCGACATTGTCGACACGGATCTGCCAGCCGCGTCCCTCGATCAGGAGCAGGAACTCGTTGGGCCCCGCCCGCCTGATCTCCGAGCGCGCCAGGGGCCCTCGATCGAGGGGTCGATCCCCGGCGATGACAATCACTTCCGTCTCACCCACGGAAAGAACCACCGGGAGTTCCTTGGCCGGGCGCAGAGAAACCAGGACGGCGGAAAACGTCTCGAGCGCCCCACTTGCTTGATCCACGGAGCCGTCAGGATAACGGCTCGCCCCCAGCCGGGAACCAGGGAATGGACGTATGGGGTCGATTCGGCTTCGAAGGGGGACAGAGGTCTACGACGATCTGGCCCGGATCGATGGGCACTAGCCTCACCCCCGGGGTCACGGGAGACACATGCGGCTTGCCTACATCATCGGTACCTATCCGGTCCTGACAACGACGTTCATCGATCGCGAGATCCGCGAGCTGCGCCAGCGCGGATTCGAGATCGACCTGTTCTCGTTGCGCCGGCCGGGCGGGAAATTGTCGGCCACCCAGATCGAACTGGCACAAGACGTCGACTACGTCCTGCCGGTGTCCCCGCAGGCGGCGGTCGGCGCACATCTGTGGTGGTTGAGCCGTCATCCCGTCCGCTACCTCTCGACCCTCACCTGGCTCGCCACCAGGCCCCATCCTGGGACAAGGACCCGATTGAAGACGATCCTCCACTTCGGCGAGGCGGGGATCGTTGCCCGCCGGATCCTCCGCGCAACCAGGCCCGATCACCTCCACGCCCATTTCCTCGATCGTGCCACCGTGGTGGCAATGGCCGCCTCGCGCCTGCTCGGCCTCCCGTACTCTGCCACCGGCCACGCCAATGACATATACGTGAATCCCGTGTTGCTCCACGACAAGCTGAAGGGGGCCAAGTTCGTAGCCACCTGCACCGGGTACAACGCCGCCCACCTTCGATCGGTCTCACCCGGGGTCGAAAACGTCGCCACGATCTTTCACGGGCTCGATCTCGCCGGCTTCGAGCCGGAGACACCATCGTTGGGGCCGGCCTCCGTTCGCCTTCTCTCGATCGGCCAGCTCAAGGAGAAGAAGGGGTTCACTCACCTCATCGCGGCCTGTTCGATCCTCCGTCAGAGTGGCGTCGAGTTCTCGGCGCTAATCGTCGGTGAAGGCCCGCTCAGGTCGGAGTTGGAGGCCCAGATCGCCGCCGAGGCTCTCGGCGACACCATTCGCCTGGAAGGAGCACTGCCGCATACCGAGGTGATGGCCCGACTCCGGGAGTCCGACGTGTTCGTCCTCCCCTGCATCGTGGCAGCCGACGGCGACCGCGATGGGATTCCCAATGTCGTGCTCGAGGCGATGGCAATGGCACTCCCGGTCGTCTCGACGACCGTCTCGGGTGTCCCTGAGGCGGTCATCGACCAGGAGACCGGGCTGCTGGTCGAACCCGGTGACCCGACCGCACTCGCCGCCGCCCTCGCCACCCTCATCCGGGATCCTCGCTTGCGTCACATCCAGGGAGCGGCGGGGCGAGCCCGGGTCGAGGAGTGCTTCGACATCGAGGTCAACATCTCGGCCCTGGCGGCGGAGTTCAGCAGGTGAAAGCGCTCTCCGAGTCGCTCTTCCTGGTCTGGGGACCACCCAGCCACGGACCCCGCAGCAAGGTCTTCGCCCGCGAACTGGGAATCCCGATCGAGTTCGTGGAGGGCACCGCCGCCCGGGGATGGGCCGCCGGGCTGATCAAGTATCCGGTCCAGGCGATCCGGACCGTGTTCCTGCTTCGCCGGGTTCGGCCCCGGCTGGTCATCGTCCAGAGCCCACCCAGCTTCGCACCGATGATCCTGGCCGTGTGGACGCTCTTCGGCGCCAACCGGAGGTTCATCATCGACGCCCACAGCGACGCCATGCAGGCCTGGTACTGGACCAGACCCCGGTGGCTCCATCGGGCCGTGGCCAGGCGGGCCAGTGCCACCATCGTCACCAACCAGACCTTTGCCGATGAAATCCGGGGTTGGGGGGCGGAGGCCATGATCCTCCGGGACATCCCCACCCGGTTCCCAATCGGAGCGGCACCGCAGCTCCCGGACGGGTTCTCGGTGATGGTCGTGAACACCTTCGCCGATGACGAGCCTCTCGACGACATCGTCGAAGCCGCCTCCGGGCTCCCCGACGTCAGGTTCTTCGTCACGGGAAACCAGAACAGAGCCCGGATTCCGGCCGAGAGCCTTCCTCCCAACGTCGCCTACACCGGGTTCCTGGCGGATCCCGACTACTACTCGTTGATGGGGTCGGTCGGAGCGGTGATGTGCCTCACCACCCGTGACGACACGATGCAACGAGGAGCCTGCGAGGCGCTGTCGATGGGCCGGCCGATCATCACGTCGAACTGGCCCCTCCTCACTGATTACTTCCACCGCGGCACGATCCACGTCTCCGCCTCGGCCGCCGACATCCGGGCCGGGGTGCTGCGCATGCGCGACGATCATTCCCATCTCCAACAAGAGATCCGTCTCCTGCAAGAAGAGCAGCAAAAGATGTGGGGAGACGCCAGAGCCCACCTAGCTAGACTGCTGGCAGTGGGGTCGTAGGTTCGAGACGGGGAGGCGCCGGCCATGACGGGCGTGGCAGTGTTTGGGCTTGGCTATGTCGGTTCGGTCACGGTGGCGGCGCTGGCCGCCGCCGGTCATCGGGTCATCGGAGTCGACGTCAATCCGACCAAGGTCGGGATGATCGAAGCCGGGCGGGGCCCGGTGATCGAGCCGGGACTCGACCAATTGCTCGGTTCAGGAGTCCGGTCAGGACACATCACCGCCACTACCGACGGGGTGAAGGCCATTGCCCAAACCGACGTTTCGATCCTGTGCGTCGGCACCCCGAGCAGGCCCAACGGCTCCCTCGATCTGAGCCAGGTGGCTCATGTCAGTCGTCAGATCGGCGAAGGACTCGCCCTCCGCAAGTCCCATCACGTCGTCGTGGCCCGCAGCACCATGCTCCCGGGCAGCACCGAGGACGTCGTGATCCGAACCATCGAAGATTCCTCCGGGATGAGGTGCACCGACGACTTCGGTGTCGCCTACAACCCCGAGTTCCTGCGCGAGGGCTCCTCGCTGGCCGACTACTACGCCCCTCCCTTCACCCTCGTCGGTGCCAACGACGAGAGCGCCGGCTCGGTCGCCGCCGCTCTCTACGAGGGAATCAACGCCGAATTGATCATGACCCCGCTGAGAGTGGCCGAGATGGTCAAGTACTCCTCCAACGCCTTCCATGCTCTCAAGGTGGCCTTCGCCAACGAGATCGGGAACATCTGCGAGGCGCAGGGGATCGACAGCCGCCGGGTCATGAAGGTCTTTGCCCGTGACGAGAAACTCAACCTTTCGGCCGCCTATCTGATGCCCGGGTTCGCGTTCGGCGGATCATGCCTACCCAAGGACCTGCGAGCGCTGACCTATCAGGCCAGATCCCACGACGTGCCCGCCCCACTGCTCGACTCGATCATGGTCAGCAACCAGCGCCAGATCGATCGAGCCCTGGATCTGGTGGTCGGCACCGGCAAGAAGCGGATCGGAGTGCTCGGGTTGAGCTTCAAGGCCAAGACCGATGACCTGCGGGAGAGCCCGATGGTCGCCCTGGTCGAGCGACTCATCGGCAAGGGTTACACGGTGTCGATCTTCGATCGCAACGTGTCGCTCGCCAACCTCCAGGGCGCCAACCGGGCCTTCATCGAGACCGAGATACCCCACATCGCCTCACTGCTCAAGGACTCGATCGCCGCCACGCTGGCAGAGTGTGATGTCGTCGTGGTCGGGAACGGCGACCCCGAGTTCGGTCCGGCCTTGTCCGGCCTGACCGGTTCGCAGCACGTCATCGATCTCGTCGGATTGCCCGAGGTGAAACTGCCGGAAGGCGCCCGGTACCAAGGCATCTCCTGGTGACAGGCTCCGCCTCGGCCGGCGGCCGCCGCCTGTGCATGGTGGTTCACTCCCGCTACCCGGTCGGCGAAACCCGCGTGCAGCGGGAGGCGCAGGCGCTGGTGGCGGGAGGCTGGGATGTCTCCGTGCTCTGTCTCCGCGGTCCGGGCGAGCCGGCCACCGAGACCGTCGACGGGGTTTTCGTCCGCCGTCTCCCGGTCGACCGCAACCGGGGTCGGGGTCTTGGCGCCCAGTTGGTCGAATACCTGACGTTCTTCTTTCTGGCGCTCGCCGCCCTCACTACCTGGCACCTGCGGCGCCGATTCGACCTCGTCCACATCCACAACCTGCCGGACTTCCTTGTGTTCTCGGCACTGCCGGCCAAGCTGACCGGCGCCTCGGTGGTGCTCGACCTCCACGACCTCATGCCGGAATTCTTCATGGCCCGGACCGGGGAATCAGCGACCAGTCCCAAGGTGAGGCTGGTGGCTCTCCAGGAGAGGTTGTCGTGCGGGTTCGCCGACCACGTAATCACGGTGACCGAAGGCTGGCGGGAGACGCTGGCCACCCGGGGGGTGCGTAAGGACAAGACCTCGGTGGTGATGAACCTGGCGGATCCGGCGGTGTTCGGGAGCCCGCTGCCCAAAGAACCACACGACCCCGACGAGCTTCGATTGCTGTATCACGGCACGTTCGCCCACCGGTACGGCGTGGACCTGCTGGTGGCGGCAGTGGCCGATCTCCGCCGGCGCATCCCTCGAATCGAGCTTCGTCTCCTCGGTGACGGCGAGTTGAGGGACTCGCTGATCGAGCAGATCGGAACGCTGGGCCTTCACGAGCAGATCCACATGAGCGACGGGTTCCTGGAGGCAACCGCCCTTCCGGCGCACATCGCCTGGGCCGATCTCGGCCTCGTCCCCAACCGGGCCGACGTGTTCACCAACGGGATCCTCCCCACCAAGCTGCTCGAATACGTCGCTCTCGGCACCCCGGTGGTGGTGGCTCGCACCGAAACCGTCGCCGACTACTTCAGTGACGACATGGTCGCCTTTTACCCACCCGGTGACCTCGACGCCCTCATCAAGGCGATCGAGGACCTCCATCGTCACCCCGACAAGGCACGGGCCCTGAGCACTGCCGCTCTCCGCTTCGATGAAACCCACCGCTGGGAGTTGGCGGCCCGCTCCTATCTCGAAACCCTGGAGCGCCTCCGCACCTGACGTCATCGCTCGCTACAACCGGCGCCAGACCGCCTCGATGACGTGACGGGCCACTTCCTCGGGCGACTGGCCGGCGTCGACCACGACCGCCTCGGGACCCCATGGGGTCGACCAGATCTCCTCGGCTCGACGCCGGACGAAGTCGGGGTCCTGTTCCGGACGCCTGGCCACCGCTACCTCTGGGTCCACCCGCAACACGATCAGGGCGTCCGGCGGCCGGATCCTCCGGTACAGGGCCTGCTCGCGGGTTGCGAACCACCTGGCCAAGCGAGGCCCGCCGCCCGACGTCACCGAACCGGTCCGGGGCGCGTCCATTCGCGTGATGGCAGCGAGAGGAAAGCGGTCGGAAACCACGATCTGGCCTCTCCCTGCCGCCCTTCGGGCCCGGGTATACAGCCGGACCCGGTCGCGGGCGATGAGCCAGTGCCAGACGGAGTAGACCGTTCCCGGGCTTGAATCGAATTGGTGCCAGGCGGGCGCCGAGAACCAGTCGAAGCGACCCCGCCGGCGTTCGAGTTCGATCACCTTGCGCATCACCCGGCGAGTGAGACTGCGGGGCGGCTTGCCGAGGTGGATTCTCTCGACCGCGAAGGCCGACCCCAGGGCGGCCACCAGCCGGTCGACGGCGGTGCTCTTGCCGGACCCGTCACCTCCCACCACTCCCACCAGCAGCCCGCCGGAAGCGGGCCCCTTGCCGCGCGAGCCGGGTCGGTTCCACCATCGACGCACGAACTTGGCCAGGGTATCTGCCCAGGGCGAGCGACGGGCATCGTGGGTCAGTGATCGAACCAGCCGGCGAGCGGCAACCGCTCTGGCCAGTCGAGGGGCTCCGGGGTCCGACGCCCTCCGGCATCGCCTGAAGGTCTCGGCGGAGACCGTGGGCACCAGGTCCGCCCGCAACCTGTCGACCACCGTTTGGTCGACCTGCTTCTCCAGGTCGTCGAGCTCGGCCCGTTCCGAGCGGGTCGGACGGCCCTTGCGGGCTAGTTGCGCCTCCCACGGCCCATGTTTGAGGACCAGCCGGATGACGAGAACTAGATACTCGAGCTCGGGGGCGGGAACCGGCAGCCCCGCTCCCGGGCGCACGGACGCCAGGTAGGCGCTCTCGATGGGCAGCCGGTATGACTTGGTCATGTCGTCGCCGACGATCAACTCGAAATGTGGCTGCAGGTGCACGACCCTCCGTACGTGATCGTCCCAGCCGAAGAGGTCCTCGATCCCCAAGACCTGCGGTCGCCCCAGCGAACGGGCTCTGACAAAGCCCAGCCCGGTGACGATGCCGCTGAATGCCGCCATGTCGCCTCGCGCAACGAGCAGATCGAGGTCGTTCTCGGCGGTCATCGACCGGTCGAGGGCAAGATTGCTCTTCCAGTGGCAATACCTGACCCCTGCCTCCTCCAACCTGCGGGCCAGTTCCAGCACCAGCGGCGACGGACCGGGATGACTCATGTGAAGAGCCGGTAGTAGAGGTCCCCCGCCCGTTCGGTCACGAAGTCGGGCACGTCGGCCTCGGTCAGCATGGTCGTGAGCGAGGGGAGCATCCCCCGAATGCGGGTCACCTCCGAACCGGGCGCCGGACCGCCGACGAGGGTGGTCACGACGCCGTGGTCGGTGGCGTACTTCTCCTTGTACCGGATCAGTCCCTCCTGGTCCCAGTCCGACACTCCGAGGTCGACGAAGGCAAGACCCCTCTCCCTGGCCAGTCGCATGCCGTGCCACATGATCGTGTCGTTGGGCCGGATGTCGAGCCGGTCGAGGTCGGATGCGTTGAACTTGTAATACAGGGTGTCGCCGAAGGAGAGGAACATCACCCCGCCCACCACCGATCCGTCGACCTCGGCGAGGAGAAGGGCCCCATCCCCTCCTGCGATGAACCGCTCCCAGATGGCCTCGAAGAAGCGATAGGGCTGGGCCAGGAGCCGGTACTTGTGCTTGCGCACCTTGAGGTGGAGCTCGAAGAAGCTCCGAAGGTCATCGGGACGATCGGCCACCCTGACCTCGACCCCCTGATTGGCGGCCTTGCGGATGGCTCGGCGCGCCCCCGGGTCGAGCCGGGCCCACAACTCCTCCTCAGAGAGGTCGACGGCGATCCGGTGCCAGTGCGCCTTGCCCGCCGGTGACAGCCGGGGATCGTCCAGCGGTTCGGTCCGGTGGAGGCAGCGAAAGCGCACCGGGTGATCGAAGAGACCTTCAGACAGCCGGCGCCACTGCTCGGCGCCGTCCACCAGCGGATCACAGAAGTCGGAGAAGGGCAGGCTGACCACCCGCCGCCCCAATTCATCGTCCACCTTGGCGTACACGAGGCCGGCCTGGACCTCGCCGCCGGCCAGTAGCAGCCGCCCCCTGAGCTGGAAGCCGTAGACATCCGACAGGACGGCGAGCCAGGCAGCAGTGTGGAACACATCGGCCCGACGGCTGCGGACGAGCCGATCCCACCGCGGGTCGGACACGGGATCGATGATCACGACCCCGTCGGTCATGATCGGCGTCCCGGCGCCGGCGTCGACCGGCCCGACACGAGAGGTTTCATTGGCGGGGAAGATATCGATCCTCCGCTTCTTGCAGTTCCGCCGCTCGCTGCAGGCGGAAGATCTCCTTCACCGCGACGATGTCGGCCTCCACCGGAGCCACCGATCGGGCCTCGAAGATCGTCCGGGCGGTGTGTTGCATCGCTGCCACCGACGACCGCAACAGATGATTGGCCCAGATCACGAGGCTCACTCCGGCATCCGCGAACACCTGGGTGGGGGTGCTCCAGTACATGGTCGGGACGATCACTACCGGGGCGTCTCCCGACCAGCGGCTCAGAAACTCGAGGATCTGATCGGGTCCGGACTCCTTGCTGTGGATGAGGATCGCATCCGCCCCGGCGTCGGCGTAGGCCTGAGCCCGCCGCAACGCCTCCTCCTGGGGCCAACCTGCGATCAGCGCCTCGACCCGGGCCACGACCGAGAAGTCGGGGTCAGACTGGGAGTCCTTGGCCGCCCGGATCTTCCCGGCGAACTCGCGTAGGTCGGCGAGCGGCTGGTGTTCGCCCCCGATGAACGAGTTCGTCTTCGGGAAGAGCTTGTCTTCGATGCACATCGCCGCGACCGACCGCTGCTCGAGCTTGTGGACCAGCCGCCTCACGTTGTTGAAGTTCCCATACCCGGTGTCGGCGTCGACCAGGATCGGAACCCGTGTCGCATCACTCATGAACTCCAGAACCTCGAGCACCTGGGTCCAGCTGGCCTCGTTGTTGTCACGTACCCCCATGGCGGCCGACATCGACAGACCGCTCGCCCACAGCGCCTGGAAGCCGGCCTCCTCGGCGATGGTGGCGCTGAGGCCGTTGTGGGCCTCCATGGCGAACTCGATCTGATCGGACCGGAGCAGCTGACGAAACCGGGTCGATTTGTTCATCACATCCTCCTACCGCTGGGTTTCGTCGTGGTCGGCTCCGATGATCGAGAAGTCCTCGACCCCGGGAATGAGGCGCGGCGGGTCGTCGATCGCCTGCTTGATGCAGCCGAGCAGGATCGCACCGATCTCGCGCTGGGAATCGATCGTGCTGGCACCGATGTGGGGGGTCAGGATCACATTCGGGAAGTCGGCCAGGGCGGGGACGTTGCCGTCACCTTCCACCGCGTGGACGTCGAGACCGGCTCCTGCCAGGTGTCCCGACTCGAGCGCTTGGCGCAGGGCCACCTCGTCGACCACCCCTCCCCGGGCAAGCGTCACGAGGTAGCTGCCCCGTTTCATGCGGGCGAGGGCGGCGGCATCGATGAGATTGCGGGTGGAGTCCTGCAGCGGGACATGGACGCTCACGAAGTCCGAGCGGGAGAGGACCTCGGGCAGCCCCACCAGTTCGACACCCTTGCGGGCCAGCGCAGCCTCCACTCCCGGACCGGGATGCTCGACACACCCGAGCACCTCCATTCCCCAGGCAGCCC